>Ga0209014_10002368_pt1 | contig 10942 bp, 9 predicted proteins | sample BarGraNGADG00212_FD_184491 | JGI IMG/M metagenome (GOLD analysis project Ga0209014, IMG submission 184491) | Arctic peat soil microbial communities from Barrow, Alaska - Barrow Graham LP Ref core NGADG0002-212 (SPAdes) (version 2) | ecosystem: Environmental > Terrestrial > Soil > Wetlands > Peat... | reverse complement strand
GCCCGTCAAGCGTCTTGTCTGCAACGCGGGAGGCTCTGACACGCGGCCCACACCCTGGCCGCCGGGACCGCGCCGAGCCACTGGCGAGACCGACCCGCGACATGCGTCCCCGGAGGTTGGAACACCATGCGTGCCCCGTCGACCGGTCGCGTGCTGCTCGTCTGCGCCTCCGTCATCGCGCTGCTCGTGACCGGAGGCCTCGGCGGCCCGCCGCCACCCACGATGGCCGCAGCCTCCGCCCACGTCGAATCCGCGTGGAAGGCGTCGGTCGGCACGGGCGGTGGGAACGGGAGCGCGACGGTCCGGGCGTTCGACACGGCGCGGGGGTCGGTCATCCTCTCCCTTCGTCGGCTGACGCCCTCGGCCCGGTACGCCGTCGTGATCCGCCGGGGCGCCTGCGGCTCCCTCGGGACGCAGGTCACCGCGGTGGGCACGTTCACCGCGACACGGTCCGGCGCGCTCTCGGGCACGGCGCCCCTGACGACGGCGCAGGTGGCCGCGGTCCGCAATGCGGCGGTCGGCACGAGCCGTGTGTCGCTCGTCGCGGGCACCGGCACGGGGGCGCGCTGCGGCACCCTCGTGAAGTCCCTCGACGTCACCCCGCAGATCTGGTTCGGGCCGCTGCCGGTCACGACGCGCGGGTGGGTGGTCGACGGAGCAACGGACTACGCGGCCCTGTTCGATAAGAACGCCCCATGGCCGCAGGTCGCCGGCCGGACGCATGTGTTCATCTTCAACGAGTGGTGGCTGGACGGGTATGTGAGCACGGCTGAGCTGCGCCGGATGATCGACGCCCTCAAGGCGCGCCAGATCCGGATCGCCATCGACTGGTACGCGCTCCAGCCCGCGAACGGCTGCGGGGTCGACGTCAACGGGTTCGGCACCGGGGCGGACGGGCTCCTGCGCGACCTCCGCCAGATCAGGTCGCTTGGCGGCACGGTCGACTACGTGTCGATCAACGAGCCATTCAGCGGCGGCGTCCTCTGGGACGGGCCGAACGCGTGCCACTGGTCGGTCGAGACGGTCGCGCAGAAGGTCGCCGCGCAGGTGGCGCGGGTGCGCGCGGAGTTCCCGGGTATCCGGTTCGGCCTCATCGAGGGCTACAACGGACCGCCCTGGATCGACTTCGTGAAGGAGTGGATCAGCGCATACGAGGCCGCCGTCGGGGAACGGCTGCCCTTCCTCCACCTCGACACCGACTACACCGTCCCTGGCTGGGCCGACGGCGCCGGCCAGATCCAGGCATACGTCCGCGGCAGGGGCACGCGGTTCGGCGTCCACTACACCACGTGGCCGCCCCCCGCGACCGACGCCGAGTGGTTTGCCGGCGCCAGTGCGAGCGTCCGGGCGTTCGAGCTCGAGGGAGCCGGACCGCCCGACGATGCCGTCTTCTGGGTGTGGACGGACAAGCCCGATCACGTCCTCCCGGAGACCGGCGCGACGACGATGACCCGGCTGATCGCCGACTACATTCGGACGCGAACGGTCGCCAGCGTCACGGGCACGCCGTCGCCCGCGGGCGGCACGATCGCGGTGACCGGGACGCTGCGGACGCTTGGCGGCGACCCCGTCGCCCGCGGGAGCGTCGTGCTCACGGCGACGCCGCGCGACGGCCCCTACCAGGTTCTCGAGTTCGCTGGGACGGTGCCGGCCGGCGCGGCCCACGCGCTCATCGAGATCGGGGCGAACGCGCAGGGCCTCGGTCCCGGTCCCGCCGACCTCACGTTCTACGAGATCGGCTACGCGGAAGGGGGCGCCGGTGCCAACCTCGTCCCGAACGCCCGCTTCGACCAGGGACTGCTCGACTGGGGGGACACCAAGTCAGGAGACGGGGGCCTCACGGTCGTGCCCAGCGATCGCGGGGGCTGGATGATGCGCATGGTCGTCACTCCGACTCAGCGGCTCTCCTCTGCCTCCGGATCGTTCCCGGTCACGCCGGGCGCCGCGTTCCGGACGTGGGCCGCGGTTCGGGTGCCGGAGACCTCGACGGGGAACGCCTACATCGCGCCCGCCTTCTTCACGACCGACTGGAAGGAGGTGCGACGGGACATCCATCCTCTCGGCCCAGTCCCCACGTTAGGCACGACGGTCACGGATGCGACCGGCGCGTACGCGCTCACGATGAGCCCGCTCAAGCCGAGCCGCTATTGGCTCCTCGCCGGGTACGCGGGGAACACGACCTATTGGCCCGCTCGAGCACAGACGGAGGTGACGGTGCCGTAGAAGGCGGGCCCCCGTGTCCTGACGGAGGTCCCGGCGCAGCCCCGGGCGCTCCGCTCGCTTCGGAGGATGGGAACGCGCACCGGGCGACCGGGGGCCGTGACGTTCGCGGGTGGATGCTTCCGTCTGTCGGAGCAGCGGTCCGTGGCGCTCCTTCGTGCGCTCGGCCAACACGGCGTTGATGCTGGCCTCTTGTTCGGGCGTGACCGGGTAGTTGGAATCGTTCGGGAAACGCCAGATTGGGGAGCGTCCTCAAGATGAGATCGGCAAGGCACACGGAGCGCGAGATCGGCCGGTCGAACACCTCGGTGGTCGCCAGCGGCGCGTAGAGCGCCGGGCCGAGGTCGCGAGCGGAGCGCCGGAAGGGGTCCTCGTCCTCGTCGTCGTCATACCCAAGCGCCGGCTCACCGGACACGATTGCCCATGCCACGAAGCCGGTTCCCCCGGTCTCCCAGATGTAGACCGTGTCGCCGGCCTCGATACGCCTCGTGTACTGGCCCACCCACCACTTGATCCTGGGCAGCACCCGCACCGCCCCCACCACGTCATAGCGCTTCGGGTTGCCCTGAAAGATCCAAGAGCCGGCCTTGCGTGACCGTCGACCGGGCGATCGGGACGCTTCATGTCGAATGCCTCTTGGCAGCGGTGGTACGGCGATCAGACTCGCCACGCATGCGGGATACTTTGGCGCGCGGATCAGACTCCTGGTCGGCGGGCCGCGCAGACCACGTGTGGGACCGACCCACAGTCGTGACTGACCCAGCGAGGTGCGCCGGCACGGTGAGCGACGAGGCCTGAGCCGATGTTCTTCCCAGCCGCGGGTTGGTTCGCCGCGTTCCTCCTGACGCTCGCGATCGAGATCCCCATCGCCGGGTACCTCTTGCGGCGGGTCGAGCCCGACCGCGTCCGGCTGGTGATCCTCCTCGTCTTCGCGAACCTCGCGACCCACCCCATCGTCTGGTACGTCATCACGCAGCTCTTCCTGATCGGGACGTGGGAGTACCTCCTCGCGGCCGAGTCGTGGGCCGTTGCCGCGGAGGCGCTCTTCTACGCCGTCGCATTCCGCGGTCTCGATCCTCGGCGCGCCATCGCGGTCGCGGTCGTCGCGAACGCGGCATCGTTCGTCGCCGGCACGATCGCCGGCAACCTATGGCCGGAGGTGTTCGGATGAACGACGGGAGCCGCCTCCGCGCGCTCGGTGCGCTCGGAATCGTCGTGAGCATGGTCGCTGCCGCATGCGGGGCGGCAACCGTGGCGCCGTCGCCGAGCGCCGTGTCGCGGCCGACGGAATCGGCCTCTGCGTCGACAGGATCTGCCCCGGCGTCGTCGGCCGCGGCCAGCGTGGTGCCCACGCCCACCGGTGTCGTGCCGCCGTCCGCTTCGGCGCAACCCGCGGCCACGACCACACCCGTCCCGTCGGGCTCGGCGAGCGGTATGTCGCCCGCACCGGGACGCCCGTGGGTCCCGTCGGGCTCCCTGGCGTCGCTCCCGTGGTCTGTCGGGGCGGCGGTACCCCTGCGCGATGGAGGAGCCCTCGTCTTCGGCCTCGAAGGCACCGTGGCGGAGCGCTGGAACCCGGCGACCGCAACGTGGCGGCAGGCCGCGGCGCTGCCCGCTGCCCGCCGGGACTTCGCCGCCGTGGCGCTTCGAGATGGTGGCATCCTCGTGACAGGCGGCCTCGACACGCACGACATGAACCGCTGGCAGGCCTACTCGAGCTCGTATGTGTACGACCCCTCGACAACGGCAGGGAGCTGGACGAAGGTGGGCCTCCTCGGGACCGCGCGCGTGTCGCCGGCGGCGGCCGTCCTCCCCGACGGGCGCGTGCTCGTCGCGGGCGGCGCCTACAAGGACGGCCCGGCGTGGGACTACACCGGGTCGTCGGGCATCACGCTCGCCGTTGCGGGATCGACGATGCCCGGGGAGGGGACGGGCGGGGGTGGCCGGTTCGACGACGTGGCCCCACCGAGCGTCGGCGTCGCGCTCGCGACGGCGGAGCTCTTCGACCCCTCGACGGGACGATGGTCCCCCACCGGCTCGATGCGCTTCGCGCGGGCCGGCGCGGCTGCGGCGACGCTGTCGGACGGCCGGATCCTCGTCGTCGGACCGAGCTCGTCCGGAAACGGGAGTGGCGATGCCAGGATGGACCCGCGCGTCTATGGCACAGCCGAGGTGTACGACCCCGCGACGGGACATTTCTCGCTCGTCGGCAGCCTGCCGCCGATCGACCGAGCCGCGATCGCAGCGGCCGGCGTCAATGTCCCGACCTCTGATCCGTCGTGGACCCAGATCGGGACGCTGGTCGCCCTTCCCGACGGGGGTGCGCTCCTGGTCGGGCATAGCGACGAGTGGAAGCACGAGGGCTCGGTCACGCGCACCTTCCGGTTCGACGCGCCGACGGGGAGCTGGCACCAGGTCGGCCCCGCCAGCGCGGGCGTCAACGACTGGAAGGCCGAGACGTGGCGCCAGACCCCGGGGGTCGACCTGGCGGGCGCCTTCGCCGCGGCGCTTCCCGGCGGGCTCGTGCTGGTGGCCGGGGGCACCCTCTACAACGGGACCGACAGTTGGGAGAAGTGTCGGGTCGCTCGCCTCTACGACCCTGCGACGGGCGCGTGGTCGAGCCTGCCGTTGATGCCGACCGGGCGCCAGGGCGGCATGACCATCGCCCTGGCAGACGGATCGGTTCTCCTGATCGGCGGGAACGAGTCCTCGACGGACTCCGACGCCGCGACCGCGGTCAGGTTCGCCCCGTCGCCGTGATCCGGCGCGGCCCGTCCGATCGGGCACGCCGGCTGCATTCGAAGCGGAGGACGTCTTCGTCCCGCCGCGTTCACCCCGACCGCATCGTTCGCGCGTCGCTTTCAGCGCCGCGTCAGGATCGGGGCGCACCCTCAATGCTGCCCGACCGGCCGTTGACCACGACGACCGGTACACCATCTGGGACCTGCGCTTCGGCCTCGAACGCTGGGTTCGCAACCCACGAGCCAGCGGCCGGTGGACCATGGAGGAGGTCGAGGCCTGGCTGGCGGGGCAGGAACCGAACGGACCGTGCCCGTCGATCCGGGGGCGCCGACCGTGCATCGCCGCCGGCGGCCTGGGCCACAGCTCTCCGCACGCGGGGGCCAGCTCGACCGGAGACACAGCTCCGGTTCGTGGCCGCGGCCCCAGGAAACGCACGCGCGGGTACGATCTCATCGTCGGGTGACCCGTCGACAGCCCGGCGACATTGGGCCGTCGGCTGTCAACGTCCGGCTCCCGGACCTCTCCATTCTTCAGGATCTCCGTTCGGGCGGACGCCGATGGATGCCGAAGCGCGCGCCGCGGGGCGGTGCACGCCGGAGGCCGTCTCGGCGCTCGGAGCATGTCCTGCGCATTCCCGAACGTCCGATGAGCACGTCGAGCACGGGACGTCCCGAGCGAGGCGAGCGCACGCCAGCCGGGCCGATGCCGTGGATCACCGATCAGCACGAGGGTCGTCATGCGTTCGAAATACCGCCGCCGACAGCCGCCCCCGCACGAGCTGCGGCCGCGAGCCGGCGGGCGCACGGTCCCGATCCTCGTCGGGGTGGTCCTCTTCGTCCTGGGAGCGGCGCTGGCCCTGACCGTTGAGCGGCTCGTCCCGGGCACGCCCGGCCAGGCGGCGCATGTATCGCCAGCTCCGTCCGCCCTGCCCCAGGTGGCTTCGAGCCCGTCCGCGAGCGCCCAGGCCGTCGCGAGCATCGCGCCGACGGCCCTGCCGAGCCCGGCTGCGCCGGCCCTGGAGGCCCAGATGCCGCGCACGATCAACGGCACGGTCCTCACGATCACGAGCGCCACGAACGCGGCGAGCCTGGGCGGCGACCCGAGCAGCCGGGCGCTCAGCGCAGCGATGACGAGCCTCGGGAAGAAGCCAGGCGATCTCGAGATCGCAGAGGCGTATGACCCCTCCGGAGCGCTGGCCCTGACGGTCCTCGGGTTCCGCGTGCCCGGCGTCGATCCGGTGAAGCTGCGCTCGGTCGTGCTGGAGGCCTGGCTGTCGACCAAAACGCCGGGCGTCACCTCGTCGAGCGTGACCCTCTCCGGCACGCCATCGACCCAGGTCTCCTACGGCGACGCCGGCCCGAGCAACTATGTGTTCGTCCACGGGGACAGCACGTTCGTCGTTGTGACGAACGACCAGGCCCTCGCGGTCAGCGCCGTCGCCGCGATCGCGGCGCCCTCGTCGACGGCGTCGCCTGCACCGTCGTCGCGAGCGGCGTCGCCCGCACCGTCCGGGACGTAAGCGAAGGGCTGCCGTCGACCCTGGGAGGGGCGCACCGCGGCGGCTCTCAGGGAAGCGGTCGCCAGAGCCGTCCGAGGAGGATCGACGCAGCCGCGAGGAGTGCGCCGAGGGCGACGAACCCGAACCCGATCTCGGTCACCTCGTGCCTTGTGATCAGGGACGTCGGCAGGCTGGCGAAGACGCTCTCGAGCTCGGCGGCACTCTCGGCCGGATGGTAGGTCCCACCCGTGAGATCGGCGACCTGCTTGAGCGTCGTGTCGTCGATGCCGCGCCGGAATCCGCCGCCCCCGCCCCCGAAGCCGCCGCCGAACCCACCGCCGAACCCGCCCGGCGGCTCGCGACCCACGAATTGCGGGGCGCACGTCGGGTCGAGGGCGCCGCCTCCGGCTGTCCCGAAGCCGATCGTGAAGACACGCACGCCGCGATCGGCGGCCTGCTGCGCGGCGTCGAGGGGTCGCGGACCGGTATTGCTCACGCCGTCGGTGAGCAGGACCACGATGTCCGGCGCATACGCTCCCTTCGGAACCGGCGTGGGTGGGACGCCGGGCCGCGAGTCCGTCTGGCTCGGGGCCACCGCGGCGTCGATCTCGGCGATCGCGTCGATCGAGGTCAGGAGCCCGCTTCCGATCGCCGTGCGACGGCCGGTCGCGAGGCTTCGCAGCGCGTCAAGGAGCGTCTCGACGTCGGTCGTCGGTGCCTGGACGAGCTCGGCGAATCCGCTGAACGCGACGATCCCGATCTGGGTCGTGGATCCCTGGTGCTGGATGAAGGCCGCAGCGGCGGCTTCGGCGGCCTGGAGCCGGCTCGGTGGGATATCGGCCGAGCACATGCTTCCGGACACGTCGATCGCGAGGATGATGCTGGTCTGGTTCGTGGGCACACTCACGATCAGCACGGGGCGGGCGGCGGCGAGCGCGAGCGCGCCCACCGCGAGGACGAAAAGGGCAAACGGCAGATGGCGACGCAGACGGGATGATCCCGGCAATGCCTCGCGGACGAGGGACAGGCTGGAGTAGCGGACCCCTGACGGTCGACGACGCCGGAGGCTCCACGCGTAGATCCCGACGAGGATGGGCAGGACCGCGAGCGCCAGCAGCAGACCCGGCCACAGGAAGTCCACCTACGGCCTCCGGGCGGCGAGCGACGCGGCCGTGCCGGCGACCGACGCGGTCTGGCCGGCGACCGACGGGGCGCCGCCGGCGACGGGCGGCCTCCCCGCGCGCCAAGTCGGGCTCATGGCAGGCGCCCCAGCCACAGGATCGATGCCATGCCGCCGGCCGCCAGGAGGAGGATGCTCGCCCCCGCGAACAGCGCGGTGATCTCGATCTTCTGCGGCTCGACGATCAGCCGTGTGTCGAGGTTGGCGTAGATCGAGTGGAGTTGCTGGGCGTCCTCCGCCCGGAAGTACGTGCCATGCGTCGTGTCCGCGATCTGCTGGAGCAGCGGTTCGTTGAGCTGCGTGTGGACCTGGAACCCGTTGAGGTTCACGGTCGTGCCCGCGGGGCTTCCGAGGCCGACCGTGAAGATGCGGATGCCCTGGTCGGCCGCGGCCTGCGCCTCGGTCGCCGGGTCGGGCGACTCGTTGTTCTCGCCGTCCGTGAGCAGGACGATGACCGCCGACGTGTGGGTGCCCGCCGGTACCGGGGTCGGCGTGGGAGTCGGCGCGGGCGAGCGGTTGCTGTAGTAGTTCTGGGCCGGCGGCGACTCGGCGAGGGAGATGGTCTGCAGCGAGGCGCGGATGCCCTGGCCGAGCGACGTGCCCCGTTCCGGCGCGAGCCGGTTGATGGCGGCCAGCACGCTCGCCTGGTCGTTCGTTGGCGCCTGGACGGAGAGCCCGCTGTCGCTGAACGCCACCACGCCGACCACCACGCTCGCGGGCTGCTGCTCCACGAAGGCCGTGGCAGCGGCCTTGGCCGCGGCGATCCGTGTCGGCTTCAGGTCGTCCGCCGCCATGCTGCCGGACACGTCGAAGGCGAGGATCACCGTCCCTTCCTCGCGAGGCAGGGAGACCACGCCCTGCGGACGGGCCAGGGCCACGCCCATGACCGCGAACCCTGTCAGGAAGAGCGCCGCCGGGATCCGCCGCAGCCGTCGGGACCGTCGGCCGATAGTGCCGGCGAGGCCGAGCCCGCCGGGCGCCGCGGCTCGACGGCGTCGCCGCTGGTCCAGCGCGGTGGCCAGCAGCGCTCCCACCGGGATCACGGCGAGGAGGAGCAGCACGGCGGGCCAGATGAAGGTCATCGGCTATCGCCGCCGCCGTCGATGCCGGAGCGTCGCAATCCGGACGATGGCGCGGACGAGGTCCTCGTCCGTCGACAGGGAGACGGCCTCCACGCCGGCCCGGGCGAACGCGTCATTCACCGCGGTCTCGCGCCGGGCCGCAGCCGCCTCGAAGCGCTCCCGGAACTTGCGATCGTGGGTGTCCACGTAGAGCTGCTCGCCGGTCTCCGCGTCCTCCATGATCAGCGGGCCAACGTCGGGCAGGATCACCTCGCGCGGGTCGATCAGACGGACGGCGAGCACCTCGTGGCGCCGGGTGAGCAGGTGGAGCGGCCGCTCCCAGCCCGGCTCGCTGATGAAGTCGGAGATGACGAAGACGAGGGATCGCCGCTTGAGCGCCTGCCGGGCGGCATCGAGGAGCGGGCTCAGGTCGGTGAACGGGGCGCTGGTCAGCTGGGGCTGGCGGAGCAGGTCCTCGATGAGGCGAAGCACCTGGACTCGCCCGCCCCCGGCCGGGATGGTCCGCTCCACGCGGCTGCCGTAGAAGACCGCGCCGACGCGGTTGCCGCGACGCGTCAGGAGGCGGGCGAGGGTCGTCACGAAGTCGATGAGCACGGTCCGCTTCAGGCGCTCGGTCTCGACCGTGCCGAAGTCGACCGACGGGCTGAGGTCGAGGAGGAACCAGGCCGTGAGGTCGCGGTCCTCGGTGTACTGGCGGACGTACGGGGTGTCGAGACGGGCGGTGACGTTCCAGTCCATGGATCGGACGTCGTCTCCCGGCTGGTACTCGCGGAGCCCCGCCAGGTCGACGCCGCTCCCGTAGAACAGGCTGCGGTAGTCGCCCTGGAGCAGGCCGTCGAGTCGCCGGACGACGTGCCAGTCGAGGCGCTGGAGGATGCGCTCAGGCGCCGATGCGGACGTTGGACGCCTCCCGCAGCGGTACGACAGGGGCTGGCACGCGCTTGAGCACGGTGGCGAGCACGTTGTCGCTCGTCACGTCGTCCGACAGGGATTCGAACGAGAGCACGATGCGGTGTCGCATCACGTCGTGGACCATGTCATACACGTCCTGCGGCAGCACGTAGTCGCGCCCGCGGACATACGCGAGAGCACGTGCGGTCAGGATCAGGTTGATCGACGCTCGCGGGCTCGCCCCGTAGGTGATGTAACGGGCCAGCTCGGGCATCCCGTACGCCTTCGGGTTCCGGGTCGCCGTGGCCAGGCGGACCGCGTAGTCGATCAGGGCCGGGTCGACATAGACGGCGTCCGCCTCCAGCTGCAGCGCGAGCAGGTTGTCGGTGGTCAGCACGCGCTGGACCGGGTCCAGGCGACCGGTCATCCGCTCGACGATGACGAACTCCTCGGTCGTGCTCGGATAACCCACGAGGACCTTGAGCATGAAACGGTCGACCTGCGCCTCCGGCAGGGCGTATGTGCCCTCCGTCTCGATCGGGTTCTGCGTGGCGAGCACGAGGAAGGGGTCCGGCACGCCGAACGTCTCGCGTCCAATGGTGACCTGCCGCTCCTGCATCACCTCCAGCAGCGCGCTCTGGACCTTGGCGGGCGCACGATTGATCTCGTCCGCGAGCAGGAGGTTGGTGAAGACGGGCCCGAGAGACGTGCTGAACTCGCCGGTCTTCTGGTTGTAGATGCGGGTCCCGACCAGGTCCGACGGCACGAGATCCGGGGTGAACTGGATGCGCTTGAAGTCGCCGCCGATCGATGCCGCGAGCGTCTTGATGGCCATCGTCTTGGCCAGGCCGGGGACCCCTTCCACGAGGAGGTGGCCCCGTGCGAGCAGGGCCACGACCAGCCGCTCGAGCAGGTGGTCCTGGCCGACGATGACCTTCTTGACCTCGTAGAGCACGCGCTCGAGTGGTGCGATCCGCGCCTCGCTCGCCCCGTCGTCCACTGGCATTCCCCTTCGTTCGTGCCGGGTCAGCGGCGACCGGACCGGCCCCGCCCCGGCGATGGATTCCTAGTCGGGCGGGAGTCCCGCCGCGCCACCCGCGACGTCGATCGGCACGGCCAGGCCGATCCCGATGAAGACGCCCTGCTTCGTCGGGTTGACAAGGGCGGTCACGATGCCGACGACCTGGCCATCCCGGTTCAGCAGCGGGCCGCCCGAGTTGCCCGGGTTGACGGCCGCATCGACCTGGATGAGGTTGAGCAGCACCTGGGCGCTGTTCGGCACCTGGAATGATCGTCCGAGCCCTGACACGACCCCCGAGCTGATCGAGC
>Ga0209014_10002366_pt1 | contig 10943 bp, 12 predicted proteins | sample BarGraNGADG00212_FD_184491 | JGI IMG/M metagenome (GOLD analysis project Ga0209014, IMG submission 184491) | Arctic peat soil microbial communities from Barrow, Alaska - Barrow Graham LP Ref core NGADG0002-212 (SPAdes) (version 2) | ecosystem: Environmental > Terrestrial > Soil > Wetlands >... | reverse complement strand
CATCCTCCAGGGTCGCCTTGTACTGGTCGAAGAGCTGGTGCGTTGTCTCCGTCAGCTGAAGCTCTTCGAGGTGCATGATCAGCGGCGGCTGATCAATGATGCGCCGCCTGCCGTCAACGACCTCGGTCATCCTGGCGGCCGCCTGCAAGCTGGTGCGGCCACGCGCCTTGGCGAAGCCCTTCTCGGTGGACTTGAGCCCGGCCTTGATCTGGGACTTGGAGGCCGCCTTGGCGGCGCGGCTCGTGCGGACCATGCCGAGCAGGTCGTCGGCGACGATGCGCGAGTACCACACGTCGAGCTCGCGCATCTCCGCGTAAGCGGTCATGTGCTCGCGATAGGAGCGCACGGCGGCGAGCGCGGTGGTGCGAGCCACGTCTTCGCCGAGGCCGTTGTTGCGGCTCGCGAGCACGAAGCTCGCGGCGAGCCGCTTGAGGTCCCACTCGAACGGGCCCGGCAGCGTCTCGTCGAAATCGTTGACGTCGAAGAGCAGCGCCCGGTCGGGGGCGCCGAAGAGGCCGAAGTTCGACAGATGCGCATCGCCGCACAGCTGGACGGTCAGGCCGGTGCGCGGCAGGGGCGCGAGATCGGCAGCCATGAGGACCGCCGAGCCGCGGTAGAAGGCGAACGGCGAGGCCGCCATGCGGCCCCAGCGGATCGGCACGAGGTCGGCCATGCGGTCGTCGTCCTGCGCGCGCAGGAGGGCGAGCGGGTCGGCACGGTCCGCGGCCGGCTGCCAGGCGCCGTGTGAGGTGCGGGGCGCGGCCTTGCGCGCCTCGCGGCCGGCTCTCCGGCGCTCGTCGACCGTCGTATGGTGCTTCTCGGCGCTGGTCATGGATGGTCCTCCGTCTCGACGGTAGCTGCGGTGGCCGACCGGCCACCGCATTACCCCACGGTTACCCAGTTCGGCCGGGACGCACACTCGTGTCGCTGCCGCCGGCGACTCGGACTTCGGCAGGCCACCGCCACGGCTGTACTATTGGCGGACGTCGCCGCACGGCAGGCGGGTGTTCGCGGGGGAGGTAGAACGATGGTGGCGCTGGCGACCATCATGGTCATCATCGTCGTCTGGGGCACGGTCTCCAGTCCGCTCGACCGGCGCGGGGTCACGTCGGCGATGTTCTTCGTGGGCGCCGGCTTTGCCGTCGGGGCTTCGGCGCTCGGCCTGCTCAACGTCTCCGTCACGAGCACCGTCGCCGAACGCGTCACAGAGGTGGGCCTGGTGCTGCTGCTCTTCAGTGACGCCGCGCGGCTCGACCTCCGCGCCCTGCGCCACGAGCTTGGCTGGCCGACCCGCCTCCTGCTCATCGGGCTGCCGCTGACGATGCTCGCGGGGACCGGCATCGGCGTGCTCGTCTTCCCCGGCATGGCGCTCGCTTCGGTGTTCCTGCTCTCGACCATGCTCTGCTCGACCGACGCGGCCCTCGGTCAGAAGGTCGTCTCCGACACCTCCGTGCCGGCCCGCGTGCGGCAGGCGCTCGACGTGGAGAGTGGGCTCAACGACGGCCTCGCCGTGCCGTTCTTCCTCGTCGCCCTCGACCTCGCCAACGCCGAGCTCACACAGGGCATCACCTGGGCGGTCGTCAGCAACGCGGCCGCGCAGATCGGCTGGGGGCTCGCGGCCGGCGTGGCCGCGGGCCTCTTCGGGGCGCTGCTCTTTCGCGCCGCCGAGCGCCGCGGCTGGATCGGCAGCGAATGGCGGCAGATCGTCGTGCTGGCCACCGCCCTCCTCGCCTACGCCTTTGCCCTGACGCTCGGCGGTAGCGGCTTCATCGCCGCCTTCGTCGGGGGCCTGGCCTTCGGACGCTTCTCAGGCCAGCAAGGCTCCGCCGTCACCCTGTTCACGGAGGAGATGGGCGGCCTGCTCGCCGCCGTCACCTGGATCGGCTTCGGCGCCCTCGCGCTCGGCGTCGCCATCCCGCACGTCACCTGGCAGGTGGTGCTCTACGCGGCCCTCAGCCTCACGCTCGTGCGCATGCTCCCGGTCGCGATCGCCCTGGCGGGCATGGGCGTACGGAGGCCGACCGTGGCCTTCATCGGCTGGTTCGGACCGCGTGGCCTCGCGTCGGTCGTGTTCGCGCTCCTCGTCCTGGAGCGGGGCGTGCCCGAGGAGCAGACGCTGCTCACCACGGTGGTCGTCACCGTGGCGCTGAGCGTCGTCCTCCACGGCCTGACCTCGGTGCCCCTTGTGCGTGCCTACCGCCGCTGGTACGAGGGCCACACGAAGGCTCACCCGGCAGCGGCCGAGACGGCGCCGGCGACGCTGCCGCGACGGCGGCGCCAGCACACCGGCGCCGATCTGGCGCAGCCTCGCCGGCAGGACGAGCCTCACTGAGCCGCGGCCTTTTGGCGAGTCCACTCTAGGTCAGGACGTTGACGGCGCGGGCGATCACGAGGCCCAACAGCACCAGCGAGATGGTCGACTGGGCCATCATGGCGATCTTGTTCCACGGACGCAGCGGCATGGCATCGGTTGGGCTGAACGCCGTCGCCGAGGTGAAGCCAAGGTACATGTAGTCGACGAACCGTGGCCGCCAGTCCGCCGGGGCGAGTTCCGGGTTGAGCTGTTGCGGAAAGGCGAAGTCGGGATGGGCCGGCAGGCCGTGGGCACGTACGGCCGGTCCGCCGCTGTCGAGCTCCCAGTACAGGAGGCCGAAGGCGAGGCAGTTGGACAGCCACACGATACCGCCGGCCGCCAGAAGTGCGGCCGCCGATCCGGTTTCTGGCCCACCCCTGATCAGCTCCACGATGAGCTGGGTCGTGCACCAAAGGGTCGTGGCGACCAAGAGCGCGATCAGCGTGACCGAGAGCGCGCGCACGCGTCGGGAGAGCCGGTCGATCTTGCCCGGATCGCCGATGATCACCGCGACGAGCAGGAGGGCCTCGGCGAGCGGCACCCCCCAGCGTGGGCGCTGGACGAGGCCGCGCGGCAAGAGGAGCGTCATGACGATGACGGCGACGACCGCGATCGCCATCGGCCAGCGCGCCTCGCCGACAACGCGCGGCGCTTTCGTTGTCTGAGCACCGTCCGAGGTCATGGCGCCCAGTATCTCAGATGAAGTACGACAGCAGCCGCATGAACGAGTTGCGGAAGCGCGCCGTCCGGCTCAAGTCGTCGAGGTCGATGAGCGTCACCTCACGTGAGTTCGTGATGTCCTCCTCGAAGAGCTCCTCCTGCCGGCGCGCCAGCCCTTCGTCGTACATCCACAGCATGAGCTCCTTGTGGAGCCGCAGGCTGCGGATGTCCATGTTCATCGTGCCGATGGCGGTGATCTGCCCGTCGGCCGTGAGCGTCTTAGCGTGCAGGAAGCCGGCCTCGTAGAGATAGATCTTGACGCCGGCCTTGATCATCCGGCGGAAATACGTCCACGCTGCCCAGTAGGGCACCTTCTTGTCGGGCACACCGGTCATCATGAAGCGCACGTCCACGCCGCTCAGCGCCGCGTTGATCATGGTGTCGTAGAGCCCCACCTCAGGGATGAAATACGGCGACTGGATCCACACTCGTTTCGCGGCGTTGCCGACGGCTACCATGTGCGCGCGCCGCGACGAATTCCACTGGTCCTCCACGGACTGCGCGACGACCTGGCAGAGGATGCCGGTCTCACCGCCGTCGGAAGACGGCGCGGGGAGATACTCGTCTGTGAGGACGTCCTCCTTGGTCTGGTCGAACCAGCGCGCCGCGAACAGCGCCTCCAGCTCGCCCACAACCTGGCCGGTGACGCGCACGTGCGTGTCGCGCCAGATCGCGAAGCGCTCGCCGCCGTCCACGTACTCCTGACCCACGTTGTAGCCGCCGGTGTAGCCGATGTCGCCGTCGATGACGACGATCTTGCGGTGGTCGCGGTAGTTCATCCGCGACAGCGAGACGACGTCCTTGGCCACCTTCGCGCCCAGCGGCACGAGTGCCTCGAGCTTGCTCTTGTCCCAGTGCTTGCTGCCCAGGTAGTCGTAGAGGAAGCGCACCTGCACGCCCGCCTGGACGCGCTCCTTGAGGATCTCGGTGAGCTCGTCGGTGAGCTCGTCGTCCTCCCAGATAAAGTATTGGACGTGGATGAAGCGCTGCGCCGCCGCCAGATCGGCCTTGAGGCGGCCGAACTTCTCCTCCCCGGTCGGGAAGATCTCGGCGCGGTCGGCGGTCACCACGCCGAGGCCGTCCTCCCGGGTCATGATGTCGCTCAGACGCTCCACGTACGTGCCGCCGAAGCGCTCCCGAAGACGCCGGTCCGCGGCCGCGTTACGCGCGAAGAACGACTTCAGCACGGCCTGCACTTGCGCGAGGTAGTCCTGCATCCACTTCTTCTTCTCGGTGATGGTCGCCCAATCGCGGCCGGCGATGTAGTAGAAGACGATCCCGAGCACAGGTACGAGGAGGAGCGCGAACGCCCAGGCGAGCGTGTCCGCGGGCTCACGGTCCTCCATGATGAGGGTGACCATGACGTAGAGCCACAGAATCAGGTACGGCACCCAGATCCACCACGGCAGGAATCCTAGCCAGTGCATATCGGCCTCACTCTCCTTGAGTGTGTTGATCGGTCGCCGCGGCGCTTGCGGGTCCGCGCCCGGCCTGCCGCGCGGCGATGCGACGCTGCAGCGGCGGCATGGCGATCATCACGGTGGCCATCGCCAGCACGATGAGGGCGGTCAGCGTGGCGCTGGCGTCGAGCATGAACGCCGTCAGCAGGACCACCATCAGGGGCGTCCGGAAGAGCGCGTACACGCCGCCCGTGATGAGCGTGTGCACCTGCGCTTCGCCGGAGAACATGACGACCGGCGCGAAGACGCCGACGACGCTGAAAATGACGCCGGCGAGCAGCGCCCGGAGGATCACTCGGTCCTTGAGCCTGCCGAAGAACGCCTGAGCCGCCTTCATGAGGACCCCCGTGAGGACGGCGAGCGTCAGGCCGATCAGCGCCAAAGGGACCATGAGGAAGGCGTCGAGCACGCGGAAGCTCTGCGCGGGCGGCAGGTGCAGGAAGTTGACGAAGCCGGTCTCGTGAAGGAGCAGGAAGACGCCGTACCCCACGCCGCCGCCGACAAGCGCGGCTGGCAGCCTCGACAGGCCCTTTTCCTTGGTCTCCGCGACCTCCGTGACGAGGACGGCGGCGAAGACGGGGTTCTCGAGAAGACCGTTGTACCCGGACGCGACGCTGGCGAAGACGAGCTTGGAGCGCTGATCCTTTGGAATCTTGAACAGGTCGCAGTACATTGCCGCGATCCTTGAGGCGATGTTGCCGATGGCGCCCTCAGGGCCCAGCGCCGCACCTGAGAACAGCGAGGCGAGCGCCTGGGCGACGGTCACGGGGAGGTTCTTCCACTGCAGATGGCTGACATCGCCGGTCAGGCTGTCGAGGATCGAACCGTCGAGGTTGCTCGGTGCCTTGGCGTACTTCAAGAGCAGGCCGACGAGCAGCGAGAACGGCAGGCAGATGACGGGGAACATCCAGGCGTGCGCGGTGACGAAGCTGTTGTTCCAGAGGAGCTTGTTCAGCGTCTCGAACGCGACGAACCAGGCGAGTACGCCAAAGCCAACGATGAGTGACACGACGATGACGTGCACGTAGAGAAGGCGGGAATTTCCGACTTCCGCTGGCGCCGCTGCCTGCTGTGGATCGGGGTTCACGAAACGGTCACACTCCCTCCCGAGTACCGGTCACGACGGTGCCGACCGTGAAACGCGACGGCCGGCGGTGAAACCGCCGGCCGTCGTCCGCACTCGCTTCGTGCGAGTGCCTTAGTCCTCCAGCGCGAGGCCGATCTCGGCGCCCACAGCCAAGAGATCATCGGGATGCAGCCAGTGGTCCGTCAGCAGCATGCCTCCGGACCCCATGATGGCGTTCCTCAGCGGAATCGCCCAGCGGTGCTCGAGCACCGCGATGGCCGCCGTCATGCCTTCGGGGATGGCGTCGGCGATGTACCAGACTTCCTCTTCGTCGTACAGGGGGCCGTCGACCGCTGCCTCAGCGCCCGCGATGGCGCCTACCTCGGCGCCTATTTCGCCGGCGGCACCGAAGCCGACGAGCGCTCCTGCGAACGCTCCCAGCTTGGCGATCTCTTCAGCGTCCTCGATCTCGATCTTCAGGAAGGAACCGTCGTCGTTCTTGTGAACCACGAGTAGATCGATGACCCGGACGACGTCCGCATCACGCAGGCGCGTCAGCTCGTCCATGGCCTTGCCTTTGAAGTCGGCGTCCGCGCCGTAGCCGATCACCAGGATCTGTACCGGACCCATTGCCATCATGTACTCCCTTCAGCAGGTTCGGCTCAGCCGCCCGCCAGCGCTTTCTGTTTGGCGGCGTTGAACTCGTCCTGGGTGAGCACTCCCGCGTCGAGCAGGCCCTTGAGCTTGATCAGCTGGTCGGCGATGCCCCCGCCGGCGGCGGCAGTTGCCGGTGCGGCGACTGGAGCCGGAGCCGCGGCCGGCGCCGCTGCGGCTTGCGCCTGTTGCTGCTGGAGCTCCTGGATCTGAGCGTTCTGGTCGGCCTCTTGCTGCTGGGCCTGGGCGCTCTTCGTGCCCATGTGATGCGCCGTACCTCCGATCACCGCGGCGGCCAGCAGCGGCCTTCTCCTCATCCTCATCGTCTTCCTCCCTGTGGTTGTCGGCGTGTCGCAAAGGGCGACGTGCATTCGACGGCGACTATACCCTTCCTCGGGCCGTCGTTACCATAGGGTAACGGACATGCTGGAAGGCCGGTCCATACGCTAGACTGGGTCACCCACGAAAGGCGATCAGGGATGGCCGACAAGGACGCGCGCAGCGCGTCGGGCGCACGGATGCACGGGGCGCGGGAAGCCACCACCGCGGCCATGCTCGACGCCGCCGAGGAGCTGTTCGCGGCGCGCGGCTTCACCGCCGTATCGGTGCGCGACATCGCGAAGCAGGCAGGCGTGAGCCACGCGCTCGTGCACCGCTACTTGGGCCACAAGGACGACATCTACCGTAAGGTCCTGCGGCGGAACGCGGACATCCTCACCGGCTCGGCGGCCGGCACCGACGACCTGATGGAGGCCTCCGCGCGGATGTTCCGCGAGGGCCTGGCGCATCGCCAGTACCTCCGGCTTTTCACCCACTCCGCTTTGCATGGCCTGCCCTTCGGGGCCACCATGGGCCATTTCCCGGCCGTCGATCTGCTCATCGAGCTTGCCGAGCGCAGCGAAGGCGAGTCTCCGCCGTGTGGCGATGTCGACCCACGCATGGCCGTCGCGGCCGTCACGGCGCTCTACCTCGGCTGGGTCGCGCTCGAGCCGTGGCTGGTGCCAGGCGCCGGCCTGCAGGACGTGGACGAAGCGACGCTCCTCACGCAGCTCGAACGCATCATCCGGTACGTCCTCGCGGGGACGATTCCCGGCGCTTCAGGTATGGACGAGGTGGACGAATAGGACCGGCGACGGTGAGGGGCGAATGATCGCGCAGCATCGTGTGGGCAAGGGACGGCTGGGCTACGTCCGCGCCGACCTCAAGTGGGCCGCGATCAGGGCGCTCATCGAGTTCGACAAGCGCGTCAGGCTGCCGAAGCGCGAGCTGCCCACGGAGCTGCCGCTCCGCCATTCCCGGGTCGTCGAGGAACGCGGCGTCATGGTGCCGATGCGCGACGGAGTGCGCCTGTCGACGAACGTGTACAGGCCGGCGGATGAGGACGGCCGGGCGCTGGAAGAGCCGCTCCCGGCCGTCCTCATTCGCCTCCCGTACGGCAAAGACGAGCCTTACGCAGCCATGCCCGCCCACGGCCGCTACTGGGCGCGCAAAGGGTACGTCTGCGTCATCCAGGACGTACGCGGCAAGTTCGCGTCCGACGGCGACTGGTTCCCCGTCGTGCACGAGGCCGACGACGGGTACGACACCATCGACTGGGTCGCCGCGCAGCCCTGGTGCGACGGTCAGGTGGGCATGGTCGGCGAGTCCTACTTCGCGCTGACGCAGTGGGCCGCGGCGACGCGCTTCCATCCGGCCCTGCGCTGCCTGGCCCCCGGGGACATGGGCCTGGATCTCTACCGCCTGCTCTTCGAGGGCGGCGCCTTCTGCCTGAAGACGACCGGCCTGTGGATCTGCGACCAGGCCCACCGCGGCTACATCAACTGGCTGCGGCTCGAGCCCGGTCATCTGCCGCTCAAGGACCTGGCTCGAGCCGCGGGCCTGCCCAGCCATCTCTACGACCTGGCGATGTCCCAACCGGAGCGCGGCAAGCTCTGGGACGGCTACGACTTCACGGCCTTGTGGGAGAAACTCGACATCCCGGTGTTTCACTGGACAGGCTGGTACGACAACTTCCTGCGCGGGTCGCTCGAAGGCTGGCGGGGCATCCAGGAGCGCAACGGGTACGACACTGTGCGGCAGAGCCAGTGGCTCACCATCAGCCCCGCGGACCACGAGTTGACCACGGAGAAGACGGGGAGGGCCGGGCGCCTGAGCTTGAGCGCGCAGGGGATCACCAACGACCGCGTCTGCCTCTTCTTCGACCATTGGCTGCGGCACGGAGAGAGCGATGAGTTCACGCAGACGCCGCGCGTGCGCGCCTACATCCTCGGCGCCGACCGCTGGCGCGAGGCCGCGGAGTGGCCCCTGCCGGGCACGAGGTTCACCGACTTCTACCTGAGGGGCGGCGGCGGGCTGACGCAGCAGCCGCCCGCCGCCGAGCCGCCGGACGAGTTCGACTTCGACCCTGCCGATCCCGCGGACTACTGGGTCGGCAAGGACGCGTGGGCCGCGGCCGGGACCTTGGCCGACCGCCGGCACATCGTGGCTCGGCCGGACGTGCTCGGCTACGTCACGGCGCCGCTCGCCGAGCCGCTCGAGATCGTCGGGCCGCTCGCGGCGACGCTCTTCGTGAGTACGTCGGCGCCCGACACGGACTTCACCGTCACGCTCGTCGACATCTGGTCCGACGGCTACGCGCAGCTTGTGCAGGAGGGCATCCGCCGGCTGCGCTTCCGCGACGGCGCCGGCGAGCACGCCGGGCCGCCGGCGGAGCCCGGCGAGGTCTACGAGCTACGCCTCGACCTGGCGGCGACCGGCTACGAGTTCGCCGCCGGCCACCGCGTCGGCGTCGAGGTCTCCAGCAGCGCCTTCGACCGCTGGGACCGCAACCCCAACACGGGCCACGCCTTCGGCGTCGACGCCGCCGCCGAGCTGCGCGTCGCCCACCAGACGGTGTACCACGACGGCGAGCGGCCGAGCCGCATCGTCCTGCCGCTCGCGCCGGCGGACGACGTCACAGCGGGACGATGAGCTCGACGCCGGCCTCGAGGGCGGCCTGCGCCAGACCGGCGTCGAGCGTCGCGAGCGGAGCCTTCTTGCGCAGCGCCAGCTCCAGGTACGCGGCGTCATAGCTCGATATCGCGTGCTGCACGTCAGATCCTCGACGGACACGCGCGGCCCACCCAGCAGATCCAGGAACAGCCGGACGTCGTCGCTGCTGAACCTTCCGCGCCGCTGTGCGGTGATCACGGCGTTGCAGACCTCCAGAGGCCACACGCCGGGCGCTGAGCAAGCCTCACGCGCAGCCAGTTCCAGGACGCTCATGGTGCCGGAGGTCATCTCGTCACTGAACGCCCACGCCATGGTCATCGAGCAGTCCAGGACGAGCATCAACGCGTGCGACCCTCGTCGATGAGTTGCCGGATGGTGAGCCCGGGGCCAAGCGTGTGGCCGCTGCGGAACTCCTTGATCGCCTCGACGATCATGCGCACGTCGGGTCCCGGCGCCGCGCCGGGCGGCACCAGTTCGGCGACCGGGTGGCCGTGTCGGGTGATGGTGATGCTCTCACCGTTCTCGACCCGCTTGAGTAGCTCCGGGAGGTGGGTCTTGGCTTCGCATGCGGCGTCGCGAGGCGCCCGCGGTTCGCATCGCCACGTGCCGGGGACACCCCGGTACACGACACGACGCGACCGGGGGTGACCCATGGACCTGACCAAGAGCTACTTCATCGGCGCGCCGCCCGCAGCGGTGTGGCGCGCTTTGACCGATCCTGCCGTGATAGACGCCTGGGGCGGCGGGCCCGCAGACATCCGCGCCGAGGCCGGCGCCGCCTTCACGTTCTGGGGCGGCGACATCTTCGGCACGGTCACCGCGGCGGAGCCGCCCCATCGGCTGGTGCAGGAGTGGTGGGGTGACGACGTCGAGTGGGACGAGGCCTCGACGGCGACGTTCGAGCTGACGCCCGAGGGCAGCGGCACACGCCTTACGCTGCAGCACGCGAACGTGCCCGACGACGAGGCGCAGGAGTTCGACGCAGGCTGGGACGACTATTACCTGGGCCCGCTGAAGGAGTTGCTAGAGCGCTGAGCCGTCCAGCCAGCCGCGCAGGCTGGCTTCCACGGCCTCGCGGCCAGGTTCGACGCGCGCCTCGAAGCGCACGGGGCGCTCGCGCACGGCCTGCAGCTGCGGCGGCACGGTGGCGCCCGGCGCCAGCTCGGTGACGACGTCGAGCAGGCCGATGTCGTGGCCGGCGCCGGGGATCGGCGCGCCGGCCGGCACGCCGCGCAGGCCGCGGACGACGTCGGCGGCGAACTTGCTCCAGTGCGCCGTGCTCACGATGAGCACTGGTGCTCCCGCGTCGCCGAGGTCCTCGGCCACTTTCCACGCCACGGCCGTGTGCGGGTCCAGCAGATACCCGTGCTCCCCCTGCACGCGACCGATGGTCTGCAGGCAGGTGTCGTTGTCGACCCAGGCGCCGCTGAATCCGGCCTTCAGCCTCTCTCTCGTGGCGACGTCGACTGAGAAACGCCCTGTCTTCCTGAGGTCCTTCATCCATTGCCGGATGAGGGCGGCGTTGCCACACAGGTCGTACAGAAGTCGCTCGAGGTTCGACGAGATGAGGATGTCCATGCTCGGCGAGGGTGTCTTGACGAGGCTGCGCGCCGAGATGTCGTAGATGCCGGTGGCGATGAAATCGGCTAGCACCTTGTTGGCATTGCTGGCGCAGAGAAGACGGCCGAGCGGCACGCCC
>Ga0209014_10002364_pt1 | contig 10949 bp, 10 predicted proteins | sample BarGraNGADG00212_FD_184491 | JGI IMG/M metagenome (GOLD analysis project Ga0209014, IMG submission 184491) | Arctic peat soil microbial communities from Barrow, Alaska - Barrow Graham LP Ref core NGADG0002-212 (SPAdes) (version 2) | ecosystem: Environmental > Terrestrial > Soil > Wetlands >... | reverse complement strand
CGCAGCACGATCCGGTGCCGGCCGCTGGTGCATCGTGGCCGCCGACATCGCCTTCAACGCCCCGGCCACCTCATCACTGACATCCAACTCCCCGAAGCGCTCCAGCGTCGCAGGGTCGTGACCAGCTCATCCATCACCGGCATGAGCCGCCTGCCCGTCGGCGCGCCGAGCACCGCCCAGCAGAACCGCAACGTCGCCACCACGTCCTGCCCGTAGACGGGAAGCCGAGGCCGGCGCGGCCGTTCGACCCTGGGCGCCAGCGCCCGTCCAACGCCCCGCGAGCAGGCTTACGATGCCAGCCCGTCGTCTCGCCAACGCATTCCTCAATGAGTCAACGAACCCACCTACGCACGCACTCTTGATGAGTCACGCGGGGTGAGGCGGAGGAGGCAGCCTGCGCAGCCCACCATGAGGAAGGTGACACCCGCGAACATGGGAAACGAGAACCCGTCGAAGAGCGCGTAGGAAACAAGGGCCACCGCAACCGACGCTGTGAGCGCCTGTGCCAAGTCTCTGTCCCTTGGATCAGTCATGCGTCGGCGGGCAGTCTGAGCTGCCACGATGCCTGCCATGAGGAGGAACAGGAAGGCCGCCAGACCGAAGACGCCCGCATCGATCAGGAGCCCGAGGTATTGGTTGTCCAGGATTCGATACTTGGGCAGGAAGGTGAGAAAGCCGCGACCGAAGATTGGCGCCCTACTGATGAAGTCCCATGCGAGCGCGTAACTGTCGGTGCGACTAAGCGCGCTCGAGTCCGTGCTCACCCCTGTGAAAAGGCCGATCAGAGTTCCCGCCATGCCCGGAATGGTGACGAACACCACCGTGAGGACGGACAAGCTAACCAAAGCCGCTGTTCTGCGCACGGCAGGCCGCCAGGTCGGAGCCATGACGGCAAAGGTGACAATAACGCCGACGATTGCCGACCGTGAGACAGAGATAGGTACCGCGAAGGCGATGGCCAAAACGGGGAGCCACCGGCGGATCCGCCCCAGCCTGCCCGGAAACATCGCGTAGTGCAGGCAAATGGGCAGGAGCATGGTGATGACGACGCCAAACTCGATCGCGTGGAGGGCTGTGCCGGCTGGCCGATTGAATCCGGACCGCGTTCCCAGGCTGACCAGCGCGTTGTTGAGGGTGAGCCCCGGCACAACGATGTAGTTGGTGAGGGCCCGTCCCGTGACGAACTGAACGATGCCCAGGGTGGCCACAAGCCCTGCGCCCAACACGAGCCATGTGAGAACCGCATCAAGACGAGCCCGTGTGATCGGCCCGTCATGAGCCACCAACAACACGCCGATCCAGCTCAGCAGAGTCAAGAGTCCGAGCTGTGAGGTACTCGCCTCGTCGGGAGCGATGGGTCTCATCATGCCGGCCACAAAACTGGCCACGATGCTGATCGCGAAGACGAGTGCCGCCCAGCGAACTGGATGAATGCGCGTAGTTCTGCTTGGGGTGGCTCTGGCGACTTGGTGCCATGTCCACCATCCCGCTCCCGCGATGCCGAGCAGACTGGCTGGGGTGCCAGCCCCGCCGAGGGGCGCGAAAACTAGGCGAGAGGGCAATCCGAGGAGGAGCACCACGTAGACCATCAAGACGGTAGCCCCATCCCGTGGCGCGACGACATTCATCACCACCCGTCGCGCATGCGAAGCAGAGGACGTGAGGGCGGGGTCTAAAGCCACAGTCAGATTGTCCGAGGGGCGCGCGAGGGCGACGCTGGCCCCTCTTGGCCGCTCGCGAGGTCGATCGCTTCAGAATCATCGGAAGGAGGAGGGCCAGCATCGGGAGCCACGCGTCTCCCCCGACCTCTCCCAGCGGCGACTTTATCGCCGGTCCGGCCTCGAAGGCGCCCACTTCGGGCGATCAGGAGGGAGTCCAGCAGGGCCGTGAGCAGGAGTGTGAGACCGAGGCCTACCACCACTGCAGTCAAGAGCGCGCGGACCTGGGGCTTCGTCACCGGCTCTCCACGGACGTCGCGGGTCACGATGCTCGAAGAGATCTGTGATGCGGTTGGAATCTTCGCAGCATCTTGGATGCTCGCCAATCGTCCACGGCTCTGCTCGATGATGAGATCGAGGGTCTTGGAAGCCTCCGCAGTGAGGTTGGCCTCAGCTGTCACCACCATGATCGGTGCGGATGTGGCGTTGTCGCGCTCGACGGTGTAGTCCGCCTGGCCACCCAGTCGCTTGATTGCGGCCTGCGATTGTTCGTCAGACATCGCCGACGCGAGCACCTCAACTGGTGCGGAGAGCCCCCCCAACGACAGGTAGGGGTTGAAGCCTGGGGGGGCATCGCTGGGGGCCGGGGGGAGGAGGAGAACGTCTGCCGTGACACGGTGCCGCAGGGGAACCTCGTGGTATACGGCGACGGCCAGGCCCGCGGTGAACGCAAGTCCGATGAGTGCCGCCCACCAGCGCCGCCGGAGAACCTGCTGCAGTTCAGACAAAAGCACGTGAATCCCCAATCTCAGCAATGGCAGTAGCCCCCCCTGTGACATGGTATGTCCTGAGCGTATGTCCTGACCCTGTAGGCGACGTGAGATTCGGCAACGTGCGCAGCAGATCCGAGTGCGGCAGGCTGTGGAGGGATGTTATGACGGCGAGGGATTTCTTGGCTGCGTTGTATCGGGGTTGGTATGTGGTGCTCGTGGGGATGGTGCTAACTGCTGCTTTGGCGCACTCGGTACAAACGTCGAGGGGGGTCTACTGGTCACATGTTCAGGTCTTCCTGGTTGGCCCGCCCGCTGGGTACGAGCCAAATCCCTTCATCAGCTCGCCAGACAGCCTGATCGCCACTGCCGGCCTGATCCAGCGAGATGTCACAGGTGGAGCCGCTACCGCTGGGGTCGTTTCCGATGCCGTGACGTTGCCGGGACTGGGTGTCGAGGCTGGCACGCTTACTCGCCTTCCCAACGACGGCGGGCAGTGGGCCAACAATTTCAGCCGTCCGGTGTTGGATGTCCAAACCGTCGACGCGACGGCTACTGGTGCCTCGTTGCGCCTGCAGAAGGAGGTGCGTGCCATCACGGCTCGGCTCGAGACGCGACAACGGAATGCGGGTGCGCCTCCTGAAGACTGGATCACCGTGCGCTTGGTTCCATCGATCCCACTGGCCACATATGTCCATGGAGATCAACGCCTTGGTTTCGCAGGAGCCCTGCTAGTAGGTGCCCTGGCTACGATGGGGAGCCTCTTCGCTGTCGAACTGATGCGACGGCGACGAAGGTTGGCGGGGACCGCGAATCCGAACCTGCCCGCGGCAGCGTCCCCGATGGGTGTCAACGAACAGTCGCCACGATGAAACGCGTCATGGTCGTGTACGGGACGCGACCCGAGGCGATCAAGATGGCGCCAGTTGTCCAGGCGATGGCGGAGTCGACGACGGTCGAATCTCAGGTCGTGGTGACCGGACAGCACCGCGCCATGTTGGACCAGGTGAACGACCTGTTCGGCATCAGGCCGGCCCACGACCTCGACATCCTTCTGCCGCGCCAGACCCTGGAAGACATCACCTCCCGGACACTGGTGGGCCTTCGGGATCTGTTGGAGAAAGAGTCCCCGGATGCAGTCTTGGTGCAGGGCGATACGACGACGTGCTTCGCCGCGGCCCTTGGGGCGTTCTATCACCAGATTCCCGTAATCCACCTTGAGGCGGGACTACGGACGAACGACCGCTTGAACCCGTTTCCCGAAGAGGTTAACCGGCGACTGACCACCCAGCTGGCCAGCCTCCACCTAGCGCCCACGGCGACTTCGCGTGCCAATCTGCTGAGGGACGGGGTAGATCCAGAGGCGGTCGTGGTGACGGGAAACACCGTCATTGATGCCTTGCTGGACGTCGTGGGTCGTGGTGCTCCGTTGAGCCGGCCGGAATTAAAAGGTCTCCGTGGTCGGCGCCTTGTCTTGATCACGGCTCACCGACGTGAGTCGTGGGGTGAGCCAATGCGGCAGTGCGGCCGGGCCATCGGTCGGCTTGCCACGACGTTCCCTGACGTCGCATTCCTCTTGCCAGCCCACCTCAACCCTGTCGTGCGCGAAGCGCTCATGCCCATCTTGCGCGGGCGCGACAACGTAACCATCACCGAGCCGCTCGACTACGGCGACTTCGCCACGGTCATGAGCTGGGCTGAGGTCGTGCTGACCGACAGTGGCGGAGTGCAGGAAGAGGCTCCGAGTTTGGGCAAGCCCGTCCTGGTGATGCGGGACACCACGGAACGTCCTGAGGCGGTGACGGCGGGGACGGTGCGGTTGGTGGGCACGCAGGAGGACCGCATCGTGGATGAGGTGCGCAGGCTGCTCACAGAATCCGCGGCCTATCGGGCGATGGCTCAGGCCGTCAACCCCTATGGCGACGGGAAGGCAGCAGCCCGTTGCGTCGCAGCCATGGAACACTTCTTCGGACATGGTCAGCGGCCGGTGGAGTTCGCACCCTGAGGTTGGGCCCGCGCCCAGGACGTCAAGGCGTGCGTGCGAAGCCCGGGGGCCAGAGCCAACCAGCGCCACACTGAGGTACGCACGTTCGCCACGACCACCAACGCGCTGCTGGAGCTGCGGGACTGGCTAATCGAACAGAAGGTGACGTTGGTGGCGATGGAGGCTACCGGTGACTATTGGCGTCCACCGCTCTACCTGCTCGAAGACGACGTGAACGTGATCTTGGTCAACCCTGTGAGTGTCGCAAAGGGGCTACCGGGCCGCAAGTCCGATGTCAGCGACTCGATGTGGCTGGCACAGCTGGCCGAGTGCGGGTTACTGAAGGCATCGTTCGTGCCTCCACAACCAATCCGGGAGTTGCGGGACCTGACCCGTTACCGGACCACACTGGCCCGCGAGCACACCCGTGAAGCCTCCCGGTTGGCCCGACTCGACACCATCCCCGGGGTCGGACGAGACGTCGCCGAGGTGATCATCGCTGAAACCGGTGGCGACATGAGTCGCTTCCCCACCCCTGGGCACCTGGCCTCATGGGCCGGGGTCGCCCCCGGACTCAACCAGTCAGGTGAGCGACGCAAACCCGGCCGCACCCGACACGGCGACCACTGGCTCACCGGGGCCCTAGGCGTCGCGGCCATGGCTGCCAACCGCACCCGGGACACCAGCCTTTCTAGGCGCGCGCTACCGACGCCTGGCCCGGCGCATCGGCAAACTCAAGGCCATGGTCGCCATCCAACACTCGATCCTGACAGCGGTGTGGCACGTCCTCTCCGAGGACACCGACTACCACGACCTCGGTGGCGACTATCACGCCAAACGCGACCCCCAACGAGCCCTAGACGCATCACCCGCGATGCCAACCGTCTCGGCTACACCGTCCGCTTCGACCCCATCCAAGCCGCATAACTCACCTCGAACCAGCTCTACTCACCGCTATTCGACGCAGGCTGACTAGCGCCAGATGCCTCGGGTGTCGTAGACCACCTTGCCCGCGAGCCGGCTGCGGTTCATTGCCCTGAACTGGTCGTGATCGACGAGGAGCGCGACGATGTCGGAGGTCTCCACCGCCTTCTCCGCGGAGACCAGACGCAGATTCGGTAGCGCTGCGAGACGTGTGGGCAACTCGGAGGTGTATGGCTCGGAGACGAGGATCTCGACGCCGGGCAGCGACAGGGCAATCTCCTCAACGATGTCGACAGCGGGACTCTCGCGCAGGTCGTCGATGTTGGCCTTGAAGGCGAGGCCGAGGCAGGCTACGGTCGGCTCGCGGAACCGGTTCGCCTTCGCGATCACCTGAGCCGCAACGTGGTGCGGCTTGTGGTCGTTGACCTCGCGGGCTGTGCGGATCAGGCGGGAGAGCTCCGGCGCTGCTCCAACGATGAACCAGGGGTCGACGGCGATGCAGTGTCCTCCTACTCCGGGCCCAGGGTTCAGGATGTTGACGCGGGGGTGTCGGTTGGCCATCTTGATGACCTCCCAAGCATCGAGGTGCAGCGACTCGCAGATGAGCGACAACTCGTTGGCGAAGGCGATGTTGACGTCGCGGTAGGCGTTCTCGGTCAGTTTTGCCATCTCGGCGCTCGACGCATCGGTGAGGAGGATGTCGCCCTGGGCGAAAACCCGGTAGATGGTTGCGGCGTGCTCGGCACACCGATGGGTGATGCCACCGACGACACGGTCATTGGTGACCATCTCGATCATGATCCGACCCGGGAGGACCCGCTCGGGGCAGTGCGCCACGTGGATGTCGGGGACGCCCTCCGAGGAGTGGGGGAGGACGAGGTCCGGTCGCAGGTCCGCCAACTGGCGGCTGATGCCCAGCGTGGTGCCAGGGGGTGAGGTGGACTCGAGGATGATCACCTCACCGCCGTGCAGCTTGGGGGCGATCTGCCGGACGGCCTGCTCGATGTAGGACACGTCGGCGGTGTGGTCCTCGTTGAAGGGCGTGGGCACAGCGATGATGTAGGCGTCGGCCTCCGGGGTCTCGAGCCCGGCCGTGAGGCGGCCCATGCTCACCGCTCCGCTGACCCCCACGGCCAGGTCCGGCTCGACGAAGGGCAGCCGGCCCTCCGACACCGCTGCCACGGTGTCAGCGTTGACGTCGACCCCGACGACCTCGACCCCCCGAGTGGCCAGGGCGACGGCCGTGGGGAGGCCGATGTAGCCGAGCCCGATCACTGCGATCCGTCCGGCAAAGACTTCGGTCATGACACTCTCCTCAGGTCCACCGCGTGCGCGGCATACGGTGCAGTGGGTCGCATCCGCTCCTGCACCGTCAGTGCGAGGAAGGCGGTGTTGGTGGTGAGGTAGCGGCGAGCCAGTCGCCGGGGCTCCTGCTTGAGTCGAAAGGCCCATTCCATGCCGGCGCGCTGCCAGGCCAGCGGGGCACGCTGCGTGATCCCGGCCAGCACGTCAAAGGACCCCCCGACTCCGTGGACGACCGGGACGCCGAGGGTGGCGCCGTAGGTGCCGACGAAGACCTCCTTCTTCGGGGACACCATGCCGAGGAAGAGCATGTCCGCCCCGGACTCGGTGATCGATGCCGCCACCTGCTCGGCCTCATCGTCGTCGAAGTAGCCGTCACGACTGCCGACCACGCGCGCCCCGGGATACCGCTCGCCGACGACGGACCGCACCCGGGCCACCACCTCTGGGCGAGCGCCCAAGAGGTAAACGCTGCGCTGGTCACGGTCGGCCAGCTCCAGCAGCGACTGGAAGAGGTCGATCCCCGTGACTCGCTCCGGCAGCGGCCTGCCGAGGGCCCGGCTCGCCCACACAACGGACTGGCCGTCGGCGACGATGACCTCGCAGTGCAGCAGGGACTCGCGCAGGAGGGCATCGGAGCGCAGTCTGACGATCTTGGCTGCGTTGAGGACGCCGATCTGCACGGGCCGGCGCGCCCGGATCGCCTCGTCGCACCGGGCCACCACCTCAGGCAGGGTGAGGGCGTTGACCGGCATCCCGAAGAGGCGCTCGGTGCGCGGCGAGGACAGTGGCACGAGGGTCAGCGGGTGGTCCTCCTGGTCCACCGGCTCGAGCCGGGACGCCCGAGGGTCGCTGTGCCAGGCGTAGAGCAGCCACCCCAACTCGTAGGGCCGGCACTCGTGGTCGACCTTCGTGGCCGGCCACAGCCGGTCGACGCCGGGCAGGTGCGCGCCTCGACGCAGCGATGTGGTCACGGCCGCGACCTTGCGGGCGGCCTTCGACGGCTCATGGCGACCGACCTTGCGCCAGACCACTCCGCGCTCCTCGTCGACCAGCTCGGCGAAGGTCTCGGGATGAGTTCGCAGCCAGTCCAGTCCGAGCAGCACTTCGTCGGTATGGTCGTCGCCGCCGCACTCGCGCAGGTCGAGCAGGGCCATCGGCGCCATCGCGTGCTGGTGAACGCTGTAGACCGGGAACCGCTCGACGACCGATCCGTCGCGCGCGTCGTAATGCCACCACCACTGGCCGGCCTCACCCTGGAGGGTGCAGATGGCGTCGGCGCACCGGTTGGCGGCCCGCACTGCCCCGCGGTCACCCACTGCGGCCGCGTGCCGGGCCAGGGCCTGGATCGGATAGACCTGATCGGCGAAGCAGCCGACATGGGCGCGGAACCGACCCAGTGACTGCGCCGGCAGGGCGTGCGGGAAGATGCCCTTCGGGCCCTGGGCCGCCATGAGGCGGTCGCGCCCAAGGACGGCGATGTCACCGAAAGCGTCGGACAGCTCTCCTGCGGCAGTGGCGGCCGTGACCATCCACGCGACCTCAACGGTGGGCAGCGGGGCCCGGGACGTGAGCCAGTCCCGAAGGCGGGTGAACAGCACGGAGTCGACCTCGCCGGCCACCTCCGCAAAGGCCCAGGCAGCCAGGGCCACGGCACCCGGATCCGCATGAGTTCGCGCCTGCCGTCCCACCTCGCGAGCGAAGTCTCCGGCGTCGAGTCCGTCGAGAACTGAGACCTGGTCATTGATCGGGACGCACCCGAGACCCAGGGCCGAGATCGCGGCATAGCGAAGGTTGCGGCCTTGCGCCTCGGATACCGGCCCGTGCGGACCAGCCAGGCCTCGCAGCGTCTGGACGAACGTGCACTCTCCTGGAACGTACATCGACGTGAGTCCCCTGAGGCTCAGCCTCGTCAGCTGATCGAGAAATCCCTGAGGGGCCAGTACCGCCCGGTCGCCCCGGACATCGCCGTCCGACGTCATGCTGCTATCGCCCAATACATCTACCATGTTTGGTCCGACCGTCCGTCATGTGGCTGAACTCAGGTCCTCCGAGAGTATGGATACAGTGGTGGCAGGAGATGGACCATCCGCATGAGTCCAAACTCATCCAGATGCGCGAGCGATCGGTACGTCATCGGGATGAGGTGGAGGGGGGTCGTCGGTCGGGTCTTCAGCTCGCGTGCACGGCGCCTGCCCAACGCCTCGTCGCCCCGCCACGCAATGTACTGTCCGCGGCGTCCCTCGGTTAGTCCGCACTGCCCTTCGGGCCGCGCCCGTTCCGGGCTGAAGATGGGCTGTGGTTGCCCGCCGATGTCGTAGTTCCTTGCTTCGTTAGTCCGTTGGTTAGTTGGGCACCGGGAGCTGCGTTGACGACCGTTCAGCCTTGCTTCGAAGGGGGTTGACTTCCTTACTGTGCAGCAGCTCCTGCGGCAGCCACTTTTCGGTTACTGGTTGCCACCCTGGATGAGGGAAGCTCGTGCTGGAGGACGCAGGACGAACAGGAGATCCTCGAGCGGGTCGCGGCCCTGGATATCGGGAAGGCCGAGTTGGTGTCTTGTGTGCGGGTGCCTGACCTCGAAGGCGGCTCGCGGAGGGTTCAGGATGTCACGACGTACTCCACTATGACCCGCTCGCTGCAGGTAGGGGCCGACCGCTTGCTGGATCTGGGCGTGACCCGGGTCGTGATTGAAGCAACCTCAAGCTCATGCCGATGACCGTGGCCGCCAAGCCGTCCGACGCCCACAAGACCGCGGCCACCAAGGCACCGTCGAGCCCACGGGCGGGCCGTCCGGGGTCGACGGTCCCGAGGGTTCTTCGACTAGATGTGGCGACCTCGCTCGATGCGGTGGTGGGCAGGACCCTCGGCCTGTCGATCGCCCGCGGCCTGGCGCGCGCCATGGGGGGCGACGTCTCGGTGGCGCACGCACCGACCGGGGACCTGCTTCGTGTTCGCGGTGCCGGCGGGGGCTACCCCGCCGCGGTGAGCGCTTCCCCGGCCCGGCCCGAACACTATGCGAAGGCAGAGGGGCGACGGCATACTCAGTCACGACCTCATGCCCGGTGAGAAACGCCCCAGGACGCCTGCAGGTGTTGCCTGTCTGGGCCCAGGCCGGGAGGTCGCCAAGATCACCTACTTCGGCCTCTACTTCCTCCAGCACCCTTGGTCTGGAGTCGGCGGGCATCGCGGTCAGCGACGGTCACCGGACGACGGTACTTGGGCCATCGTCGCCTTGATGCGCCGAGCCCGGTGTTTGGATTGCCCGGCGGCCGAGTTTGTCCTCCTGCATGGGAGACTGGGAAGCCGAGCCCGAGCCCGCCCTCGCAGGGAGATCCCATGACTGTTCATGCTGGTGCTGAAGTTGCCGACGACGTGGTCTTGGGTGACGGCACCACTGTATGGCCGCTTGCTCAGATCCGCGAAGGCGCTCGTTTGGGCGCCGGATGCATCGTCGGCCGCGGAGCCTACGTGGGTCCCGGAGTCGTGATGGGCGACAACTGCAAGCTGCAGAATCACGCCCTCGTATACGAACCTGCCGTACTTGAGGACGGTGTTTTTGTTGGGCCGGCAGTTGTCTTCACGAACGACCATTACCCCCGGGCCATCACCCCCGCTGGAAGGCTCAAGCGAGGTGCCGACTGGGACCCAGTCGGAGTCGCTGTTCAGCATGGCGCCTCTGTCGGAGCCCGCGCGGTATGCGTGGCACCCCTCACGATCGGCCGCTGGGCGATGGTCGCGGCCGGGTCGGTGGTGACTAAGGACGTCGCAGACTATTCGCTCGTCGCAGGCGTGCCTGCCAGACACATCCGTTGGGTTGGCAAGGCGGGCGTCCCCTTGGAGAGTGGTGCCGGAGGCACATGGACATGTCCGCGGACCGGGGAGCGGTTCGTCGAGTCCCATGGCGTTCTCACGGCGGTCAGCGGCGACTGACTCGGCCGGCCCCCCACCGGGCCAGCTGAGGTACCGGTTTGGCAACTTCGCACCCGACAGGAGTGAGGTGGGTTTGTTATGGGTGCCGCCGCATATTTGAGTACCGATACTGCTGTCCGGGTCGCTTCAACATCTTGGGTGTTCGATGACCACGCTGCCTGGTCTGACCAGGACCACTGGGCCGGCCCAGTAGAGCGCGGTGACCTGGCCACCCTGGATCTGAATGCACATGGCTGCGATACCCGACCCATACCGCTGCCGCCGGGCCTGCCCGATGGACTGGGGAAGACCGACGGCTGGAGGCTTCCACCTGGCCGGGCATGGACACGGCCGTCCTACTGAGAATCTTTGTCCGCGGGTCTGCGCGCTAGCGCTTCTAAG
>Ga0209014_10002363_pt1 | contig 10953 bp, 13 predicted proteins | sample BarGraNGADG00212_FD_184491 | JGI IMG/M metagenome (GOLD analysis project Ga0209014, IMG submission 184491) | Arctic peat soil microbial communities from Barrow, Alaska - Barrow Graham LP Ref core NGADG0002-212 (SPAdes) (version 2) | ecosystem: Environmental > Terrestrial > Soil > Wetlands >... | reverse complement strand
TTGCGCCGCGTCGAGCTGCTGCGTGAGCTGCGGATGGGGGAGTATGACGTCCTGGTGGGCATCAACCTGCTGCGTGAGGGCCTCGACCTTCCGGAGGTCTCGCTGGTCAGCATCCTGGACGCCGACAAGGAGGGCTTCCTGCGCTCCGCCCGAAGCCTGATCCAGACCATCGGTCGTGCTGCCCGCAACGTCTCCGGCGAGGTGCACATGTACGCCGACAAGATCACCCCCTCGATGGCGCAGGCCATCGACGAGACCACCCGGCGACGCGCCATCCAGGTTGCGTACAACCTGGAACGAGGCCTCGACCCACAGCCGCTGCGCAAGAAGATCGGGGACATCACCGACCTGCTCGATCGCGAGGACGCCGACACCGAGGCTCTGCTTGGCAGTGGGCGATCCCAGTCAAGGGGCAAGGCGCGAGGCGGCGCGCGTGGACGAGGAGCCCTGGTCGCCGACATCGGGGTGTCCAGCGGACGACTGGCTGACATGCCCGCCGCCGATCTGGCCAACCTCATCCAGGAGCTCACGGTCCAGATGCACCAAGCGGCATCCGACCTCCACTTCGAGCTTGCTGCCCGGTTGCGCGACGAGCTCGGCGATCTGAAGAAGGAGCTGCGACAGATGACCGCCGCCACGTCCTGAGGCCGGCTTCAGGGTGAGAGGGTCAGCGGTGCGGTCTGCGCATGCTGGCTTGGACTTGTCTGCATGACTCTGGAAGAATGGCCGGACCACGGAGGGGAGTATCCCCACGCGGCGTCCTCGTCATCACGGATCAGCAATGCCTGCCGGGCCTGCCTGCTCCCGGGGAGCCGGTCCGCCAACGGGCGGGAGAGACCTCCGGCCACTTGGTGTTGCACCGTGACCGGAAGGCGTCTCCTATGAACGTTCAGCCGTGGGTCTGGATCCTCACGATCGGCCTGACCTTGGTGGTCCTGCTGGTCGACGTCGTGATCATCGGCCGCAGACCCCACGTCCCGTCCATGGGAGAGGCAGGGCGCTACCTGGCTCTGTACGTCATGCTGGCCGTTCTTTTCGGACTGGGTGTGTGGTACTTCTCCGGGGCCGACTACGCCACACAGTACTTCGCCGGCTGGCTGACCGAGTACAGCCTGAGCGTCGACAACCTCTTCGTGTTCCTGATCATCATGGCCAAGTTCGGTGTGCCCGAGAAGCTGCAGCAAAGTGCCCTGATGGTCGGCATCGTCATCGCCCTGATCCTGCGCGGCATCTTCATCGCGCTCGGGGCGGCGGCCATCAACCACTTCTCCTGGATCTTCTACGTGTTCGGAGCCTTCCTCCTCTACACCGCAGTCAAGCTGGCCCGTGAAGGCGAGAGCGATGACGACGAGTATGAGGAGAACGTGCTCCTGAAGTGGGTAGAGGCGCGCTTCCCCGCAACCAACCTGTGGCAGGGAACAAAGCTGTTCGTGACCTTGAACAGCAGCCGCGTCATCACTCCGATGTTCATCGTCATCCTGGCGCTGGGCACCACCGACCTGCTCTTCGCACTCGACTCGATTCCGGCGATCTTCGGCCTCACCCAGGAGCCGTTCCTGGTGCTGGCCGCCAACGTCTTCGCCCTCATGGGGCTGCGCCAGATGTACTTCCTGATCGGCGGGCTGCTCAAGCGTCTGGTCTATCTGGGCCTCGGCCTGGCCATCCTGCTCTCGTTCATCGGTATCAAGCTGATCCTGCACGCAGTGCACATCAACCAGCTGCCGTTCATCAATGGCGGCCACCCTGTCACCCGCGCGCCGGACATCTCGATCGGTCAGTCACTCACGGTCATCCTCGCGATCCTTACGGTCACAACCGTCGCGAGCCTGCTCAAGAGCCGCAAGGACAACCGGTCATCGGTTTCCAGTGACTGAGGTGCCCGTGATGAGCCTCACTGGTTCGTGGTCTCTGCCAGCGCTGCGGGCGAGGATGGCACAGACCTCGCGCCCAGCACCAGCCCGCTGGCCGCGACGACGCAGGCCATACCAAGGAGCTGCACGACTCTGAGCTGTTGACCGAGGACGACCAGCCCGGCGAGCGCGGCAACGGCCGGCTCCACGCTGAGCAGGATGCCGAAGACGTGAGCAGCCAACCGCCGCAGCGCGATCAGCTCCAGGGAGTACGGCAGGACCGACGACAGCACAGCGATGGCCGCCCCTCGCCAGAGCGCGTCCGGTGTCCACAGCGCTGAGCCGGCCCGGACGATCCCCACCGGAGCGACCAGGACCGCAGCGATCGTCATCGCGATGGCCAGCCCGTCCAGCTGCGCGAACCGTGCTCCCGTGCGAGCACTGAAGACGATGTAAGCCGCCCACGAGCCGCCTGCGGCCAGTGCCAGCGCCAGCCCGCCCAGGTCAATCTCAGCCCACGGCGTGCTGGTCATGCCGGAGATTAGGACGACACCGACGGCCGCACCGGCGACGGCGAGCAGGTCCCGGCGTCGGTGGGACATCACGGTGGCAAGGACCAGGGGACCGATGAACTCGACGGTGACCGCGACGCCGATGGGTATCCGAGCCAACGAGCCGTAGAAGAAGAGGTTCATCATCCCCAGGACAGCGCCGAAGGCGCCCACGACCAGCCAGTCGGCGGCGGTTCGACCTCGAAGGCGTGGCCTGACAGTGACGAGCAGGACCGCCGCAGCGATGGTGAGCCTCAAGGTCACGGAGCCGAACACCCCGACCACTGGCACCAGCGTGGCTGCCAGTGCCCCCCCGAACTGCACCGAGACGACGGCTGCCAGGACCAGCAGCGGCGCGGGGATCCGTCGGGTCACCAGCGGGTCCTGGTCGGGGCAGGAAGTGGCGACAGTCGTGCTGACCCGATGAGATGGTTCCGGCGTCCTGGCGCCGGGACCGGAACGGTCACGTACCTGCTGGTGTTCACGCCCGACAGCGTCACACGTCCCCACGTTCGCGGTCCAGGAGGGGGCGGGCTGCCCGAGGCCTGAGGCAAACCTGCCCCTCACGTCCAGTAGGGGTACAAGCAGGGCCTATCGACACAGACAGAACGGATGCCCCGCCGGGTCGGCATAGACCCTGAAGCCGCTGGTCTTGTCCGGTTCCGGCGCTGAGGTCGGCAACAGGGGAGTGGCTCCCAGCGCGACAGCCCTGTTGTGAGCAGTGACGAAGTCGTCCACGGTCAGGTCGAGGTGAAGCTGTTGTGGCGGCCCGTCCGGCCAGCGGGGGGCCACGTAGTTGGCGGCGCGCTGGAAGGCCAGTGAGACACCGGACTCGTCCCCACGCAGGCTCTGCCACGAGTCGTCGCCGTCGTCGGCGATGTCCTGGCCCAACAGGCCTGCGTAGAACTCGGCCAGAGCCCGTGGATCCGGACAGTCGAGGACGACCGTGTCGAAGCGGCCGACAGCAACGCGGGCAGGCCCCTTGGTCATGCCGAGCAGCCCATCGGGCCCGCGTCGGACAGTGATGTCATCGTCGGGCGGACACGGGCTTCGCGCCGGCCGACGAGCTGGGCCATGGTCCGGGCAATCTGCGCTGTCAAGACCTTGAAGCGCGACGCCGGCTCAGTCAGGTTCGTCCGCTGGCGCCTCGCCGCGGTCCTGAGCTCGTGGCGTTCGGCTGCGGTAACCAGGTCGTGGATGTGCTGATCAGAGAGAACCTTGGACAGCTGGTACGGGTACATCGTGAACTCCTCCAACTCCCCGGCCATCGGCATTGATAACCGGTGAAACAATGATGCCAGTTACATCGGCCTCGCGCAACCATCAATCTTGCTACACTGGTTACGTGCCTGCTCCCAGTGACCTCGTCCGCCTGGACGTGTGCGGCGACCCCGCAGACCTGATCGTGCGGTTCATCAACACGCTGGACGTCGAGGCCGGCTCAGACGCCCTTGACACGGTCGACGGCTGGCGGTCGTGGCTCAGCGCCCAAGGCCTGGACGGATGCTTCGGAGAGGAGAGCCCGCGCGATCTCAGGCAGGCTCGCGAGCTTCGTGACGACCTGCGGGCCATGGCCAGTGGTGAGCAGTGCGGACAGGTGCGGCAGGTCGACATACAGGTGGCTCTGAGCGTTGAGGGCGAGGTCGAGCTGAGCGCGCGAACGGCTGTGGGTCTCATTGCCGCCGCTGCCGCCAAGGTCGCCATCGAGCAGCGCCTCGACCGGGTCAAGATCTGCCCGGCACACGACTGCCGTTGGGCGTTCTACGACACCTCGCGCAACCGCTCGCGCCAGTGGTGCTCGATGGAGGTCTGTGGCAACCGGGCCAAGGCGCGCGCCCATCGCGAGCGGACCACATCAGCCTGACCCCTGGTTGGTGTCGACCCAGGTTCGGCGGCGAACCGGGTGGCTACCAGCCTCGCTTGCGCCACTCCTTCAGATGTGGGCGTTCGGCGCCGAGGGTGGTGTCCGGGCCGTGGCCAGGGTAGATCCAGGTGTCATCGTCATAGATGTCGAAGACCCGTTCCTCGAGGTCGTTCATCAACGATGTGAAGTCTTCCTCGCGTGTTGTCCGCCCGGGCCCGCCCGGGAAGAGCGAGTCGCCCGTCCAGATGTGGGTGTGCCCATGGGGATCGTGGTATGCCAGCGCTACCGATCCCGGTGTATGCCCACGTAGGTGGATGACGTCCAGGGTGACGTCACCGAAGGTGATCCTGTCGCCGTGCACAAGACGACGAGAGGGTATGACGGGCAGAGCGGCCGCGTCGGCGTCGCCTGCCGCCGTCATGGCCTTGGTCGACGCGGCGACGTGTGCGAGCGCGCGGTGGTGGTCCCAGTGCTGGTGTGTCGTCACGATTGTCTCCAGGCCGCCGCTGCCTTCGGCGAGGAGCGCCGTGATCCGTTCTGGGTCGTCGGCGGCGTCGATGAGCAGCTGCTTGCCGGTGCGGGGGCATGTCAGGAGATAGACGTTGTTCGCCATCGCGCCGACGCTCGTCTTGCGGATCGTCAGCAGCGGCAGGTTGCGCTGGTCGCTCGGGCCGCCAGAGGTTACGTCGCCGGCGTACGTCATGAGCCACATCTTGTCACCGCACTAGTCATTAATGACCATTGTTGGCGAAGTGTGCTGGTTCTACCGTTGCGATAGTTCATGACTTGGTATCAGTTTGGTTCAGGAACGGCATCAGTTGTTCAGAATCGGTCGTTGTTACATCACCAGGGAAGAGCGGCATCTTCCTGGGCTTGAGTGTCTCGCGCGCAGCTGAGAGTAAGGGGAGCAGAGCGCATGACAGCAGTACTTGAGCAAGAGGCGTCGACGATGGTGCGTCCGGCGGGGGCGCCCACGAGTGTCGACACCGTACGTGCGCTCTGTCACGACCTACGCCAACCTCTGGCGGCCATCCTGCTGCTGGCGGGGGCGGAGGGCGGGGATGTTCGACGCCGGCTGGACGGAATCCTCGACCAGGCCCAGTGGCTGGCTGACATGGTCGAGGGCGTTATCGGCGGCGCTGCTGGCGACCTGCCCGAAAGGGTCGATGTCGTCGACCTGGCATCGAGCTGCGTGTCGAGGGCCCAGCACACAGCCGACTCTCAGATCCGGTTCATCGGTACAGAGTCTGCGATGGCTGTTGCCGCTCCGGTGGCGCTCAGCCGTGCAGTCTCCTGCGTGCTGGACAATGCGCTGCGAGCGGCGGGCCCCGACGGGCACGTCACCGTTGACGTCACGGGAACCGGCCACGAGATCATCATCCAGGTCATCGATGACGGTCCTGGGCTGGGGTACGTACCCATCCACAACTCGCTTGGGCTGACCATCACGCGTGCTCTCGTGTCTGCCTGCGGTGGCGGGTTCGAGCTCAAGCCGGGCATCGCAGGCGGCATGAACGCCCGGATCGTGCTGCTCGAATGGAGCTCCGCGGCAGTCGCTTCATGAGACTTCTGGTCTGTGACGACCACGCGCTGCTCGTCGACGCCCTGAGCATGGCCCTCGCCGACCAAGGGCACACGGTCGTCGCGACGGCTGCAGATCCGGACGACGCGGTGTTAGCCGCTCGCGAGCACCAGCCGGATGCCTGCCTGCTCGACGTGAACTTCCCTGACGGCAACGGGATCCGCGCCATCTTCCGGATCCATGAGGTGAGCCCTGACACCAAGGTGGTGATTCTGTCAGGCTCGTCCAGCCGGGGCTTGGTGGCAGATGCTCTGGCCCAGGGAGCCCAGGGTTTCGTCGGAAAGGAGAAGCCCATCGGGGCCATCGTCGAGGCCCTGGAGATGGCACATCAGGGGCACGTTGCGGTGGATCCGGTCCTGCTGAGGGAGGCTGTTCGACCTCGCGCCCAAGCCGATGACCCATTGTGGGCGCTGAAGTTCCTGACCGATCGCGAGTGGGAGGTTCTGCGCTGCATCCTGGATGGTCTGAGCACCGAGCAGATAGCCGATCAGCTTGGCGTACACCGGAGCACGGCTCGCACGCATGTGCAGAACCTGCTCACCAAGCTCGGGGTGCACTCGCGTCTGCAGGCGGCCGCGCTGATCATGGCCCACGCTTCAGAGGTGGCCTGGCCCGTTCACATGCGCTAGTGCCCTTACACCGAATCGTGTCAGTGGTCAATAGCAATGAATGACTATTGTCGGCCTCCTTCGGCCAATCTAGCGTTGGCGAATCTTAGGGACTTGATATCAGTTCTTGTGGACTAGCTAGATATCAGTCTCACCACGTGGGGTGGTCAGCCTCTTCCTGAGTTTGGGTGTCCGGGACAAGGATGAGAGATCGGGCAGGGTCTGCCATGACATTGATGATTCTTCATGAGGTATCGACGATTGTTCATCCGGCGTGGGCGCCCAAGAGTGTCGACACCAGGGCCATTTGTCAGGGGCTGCTCGGTCCGATGTCGAGGGCCGCGGCCTCATGAGGCTGCTGCTTTGTGACGACCACAGGCTGCTGCTCGATGCGCTGTCGATGGCTCTCACCGATAAGGGGCACACGGTCGTCGCGACGGCCCTCGATCTGGACGATGCCGTGGAAGCCGCTCGGGAGCACCAGCCGGATGCCTGCCTGCTCGACGTGAACTTCCCTGACGGCAACGGGATCAGTGCCATCGGCCGGATCCATCAGGTGAGCCCTGACACCAAGGTGGTGATCCTGTCAGGCTCGTCCCACCGGGGTGTGGTGGCAGACGCCCTCGCCCAGGGCGCCCAGGGTTTCGTGGGAAAGGAGAAACCCATTGGGGTGATCATCGAGGCCCTGGAGATGGCATACCGGGGACACCTTGCGGTGGATCCGCTCGTGCTGAGGGATGCTGTGCGACCTCGCGCCCAGGCCGATGACCCATTTTGGGCGCTGAAGTTCCTGACCGATCGCGAGTGGGAAGTCCTGCGCTGCATCATGGATGGGCTGAGCACCGAGCAGATAGCCGTTCAGCTTGGCGTGCGCCGGAGTACGACCCGAACGCATGTGCAGAACCTGCTCACCAAGCTTGGGGTGCACTCGCGTCTGCAGGCGGCCGCGCTGATCACTGCCCACGCCTCAGAGATAACGTGGCCTGTCCACATGCGCTAAAGGCGGGGTCTCATGCACTTGGGGTAGACACTGCTCCTGCCTCTGACGGCTCCGCTGCGGCATCGCACGTGTGAGGCTTTCATGATGCAAGAACAACGGATCCGCGTCGCGGTCATAGATGACCATCGCGTCTTTGCCGAAGCCTTGGCGACCCGACTTTCCACAGAGCCCGATCTCGAGGTCGTCGGAACCGCTGGGTCATCCGTGGAGGCCCTGGAACTGTCCTCACACAGCCAGATAGACGTTGTGGCCCTTGACCTGGACCTGGGCGGTGAGGATGGGTTGGTGGTCGGTTGGCTGTTGCGTGACCTATTGCCCGACCTCGGGATCGTGATCGTCACAGGAAGGGTCGACGACGCTCGGGTCGCCGAGGCGGTGCAGATGGGGATCCGCGGCTGGGTGGGCAAGCAGGGCCCCGTCGAGTCACTGCTCAACGCCATCCGGGGAGCGGCGCGCGGTGAGACACACCTGCCGGCAGCCATGCTGACCCGAGCCCTGGTCTCTCTTTCCAAGAGCCCCAGCACGTCGACGCCTGAGATCGAAGCTCTCTCGAACCTCACTTCGCGGGAGCTCGACGTGCTGCGCTGTCTCCTGGAAGGACAGTCCCGCAACGAGATTGGATCGATGTTGCACATCTCGCCGAATACCGTCCGCACCCATGTCCAGAGCATCCTGCACAAGCTCAACGTTCACTCCGCCCTCACCGCCGTGGCGTTCGCTCGCCGGGCTGGGGTCGCCGACCTCCGGGATGACGAGGGGACTCCGCCGAGTGACGTACATCGGCTCATCCCCGGAGGGAAGTCGCCGGTCGTCATGTCCTCCTGAGTGGGCTGTTCACCCCCAGGAGGGCAACGCGGGCAAGGGAGCCTGGCTGGAGACCCCATGTGCCTCGCCTCTGGCAAACCAGAGCAACAGTGTGGCGTTGCCCCCGGTGACGGCCGGCGACCAGGGCATCACGGGGGCGCAGTTCCAGGCTCAGGTGAACGCGCTGGCCACCGACCCACGGGTCTACTGCTACTACATCGTCGACGAGCCGTACCCGATCCTCTTGCCCACTGTCGTGGCCGAGATCGTCGCGCGCCCGCTGACTGCGGGCCAAAGGTGCGCGTAGCCAGATCGCGCCCGTATACCCGTCCTTCGGAAAAGGGGGGGCGGCCAACCCCAACTACCGGCCGCCCGTCGCAGCCGAGCTGAAGTTGATGCTCGGAACGTGGAAGGCCAGCCTTCCGGCTCCCCTTTGGACCATGCCTACTCTTGGGGCACCCAGACCTCGTCGCTCCAGGCCATGATCAACCACCCACAGCTGCAGAGCATGGTCGGGTCGGTGGCACTGGCCACATCCCGCCACCGAAACATAGTCACAAATGACCATGTTTCGGCTTCCCGGGGTGTGTCTATGATTCGGTCTAGATTCGTTCATGAATTGGTATTGGTTAGGTCAAGATTTGGTCGGTGCCATCACCAGTTGACTGGCCTCTTCCTGAGCTTGGGGGTCATAAACAGGGGTTGAGAAGCTGGGAGGGGATGTCATGACAGCTGAACATCTGCAGGAAGCAACACGGACTCTGGGGGCGGTGGCGCCGAGGAGTCTTGACACGAGACCACCGCCAGACCACGCCCCGCGATCAGCCAGCCAAGGGCTTGGGCACGTGCTGCCCCGGCTCGAGATCCAACCCGGTGGCCTCATGAGGCTGGTGCTCTGTGACGACCACAAGCTACTGCTCGACGCCCTGAGCGTGGCTCTCAACGACAACGGGCACGTCGTCGACAACCGGCACGTCGTCGTCGCGACAGCCCTCGATCCGGACGAGGCGGTGGAAGCCGTGCGCGAGCACCAGCCGGATGCGTGTCTGCTCGACGTGCACTTCCCGCACTCCAATGGGCTCAACGCCATCGGCCCGATTCACGACGCGAGCCCGAACACCAAGGTGGTGATGCTGTCAAACTCGATCGGTGGTGGGCTGGTGGCGGACTCCATCGCCGAGGGAGCTCAGGGGTTCGTCGGCAAGGAAAACCCCATTGGGGTCGTCATCGAGGCGCTGGAGTTGGCTCGTCAGGGATACCTCGCGGTGGATCCGGTTATACTGAGGAGCGCCCTGAGAACTGGCGCCGGGGACGATGACCCACTGTGGGTGCTGAGGTTCCTCACCGAGCGCGAGTGGGAAACGTTGCGCTGCATCATGGATGGGCTGAGTACCGAGGATATAGCCGTTCAGCTTGGTGTGTACCGGAGTACGGCCCGTACGCATGTGCAGAACCTGCTCGTCAAGCTCGGGGTGCACTCGCGTCTGCAGGCGGCTGCGTTGATGACTGCCCACGCCTCAGAGGAGACGTGGCCTGTCCACATGCGCGGGCGAGCGGTCTCGTGCACCTGACGTAGAGATGCTCCCACCTCTGACGAATCCCCCTCGGTGTCGCAGGCGCGAGGCTTGCACGGTGCAACAGAAGCGCATCCGCATCGCTGTGTTAGATGAGCATCGCCTGTTTGCCGAAGCCTTGGCAACCCGACTCTCGATTGAGCCTGATCTCGCGGTCATCGGGACCGCTGCGTCATCCGGGGAGAGCCTGGACCTGTTTTCCCATAATGCGATTGACGTCGTGACACTAGACTTGGACCTCGCTGGCCAGGATGGTTTGGCCGTAGGCCGCCGATTGCTTGACCGATGGCCCGACCTCGGGATCGTGGTCGTCACGGGGGCTGCCGGCGACGACCGGGTCGCCGAGGCGGTGAAGATGGGCGTCCGGGGCTGGGTGGCCAAACAGGATCCCATCGAGGCGCTTCTCTTTGCGGTCCGGGGGGCGGCGCGCGGCGAGACACACCTACAGGCGGCTTTGATGACTCGGGTCCTAGGCGCCCTGTCCGAGCGAGGCAGGCCGTCCACACCCGAGACCGATTCCATTGCGACCCTCACGGCGCGAGAGGTCGACGTGTTGCGCGGTCTGATGGAAGGACTATCCCGCACCGAGGTTGGTGCGATGTTGCGCATCTCGCCGAACACCGTACGCACCCACATCCAGAGCATCCTGCTCAAGCTCAACGTCCATTCCGCCCTTAATGCAGTCGCGCTCGCTCGCCGGGCTGGAGTCGTCGGCGTCCGGGAGGGCGAAATGATTCCGCCGAATGACGTGCGTCGGTTCATTCAGGGGAGGGGTTCGCCGGTCTTCATGTCTTCCTCAGGGCGGGTGCACGGCATACGACGGGGAGAGGATCAACATGGTTGAGATCGCGAATAATCCCCGAACACGGCAGCATTCGACGCCTGTGTCTCGTGTTCCCTTTACCGGTTCACAGACTTGCGAAGCAGCCTGCAGCAGGCGCTTGGCTATTGCGAGGTCCTGTGTGAGCAGGGCCCCGCGGTCGCCCCGCGAAGCTACCAAGTTTGGAAGACCCTGCCTGCCTGTGAGCGGGACAAGAGCGACGCCGCCGTGCGCGACAAGTTCCGGCACCTGCGGACCGGCGTACCGCAGGGCCAGCCGTTGCCGGAGGTTCTTTACTTA
>Ga0209014_10002361_pt1 | contig 10962 bp, 11 predicted proteins | sample BarGraNGADG00212_FD_184491 | JGI IMG/M metagenome (GOLD analysis project Ga0209014, IMG submission 184491) | Arctic peat soil microbial communities from Barrow, Alaska - Barrow Graham LP Ref core NGADG0002-212 (SPAdes) (version 2) | ecosystem: Environmental > Terrestrial > Soil > Wetlands >... | reverse complement strand
ATCATCTGCTTTTCCATGTCAGTCAGAGCTCCGCACGAGGTTGGTCGCGAACGCGCCGACGGCGTGCGTCAGCTTGCTGAACGGGAAGTAGATCAGGAACGCGTCGACGAAGAGCATGTGCCAGTCGAGGGCGAAGCGCGTCACGGACGAGGACAGCTCCGAGGGGAACGACGGCCTGAACGCCAGCAGCGACTGGAACCACGCGCGGTAGGTGTCCGCGTGCAGCGTACCGACGAAGCGCATGTGATCGCCCATGATCACGATGCCGAGCAGCAGCGCGAGCAGAAGGTAGTCCTCCGGGGTGGACAGCTTGCGGTATGCGCCGAACGTGCGGCGTCCGATCCAGTAGATGACCGTGACCAGCATGATGATGCCGGCCGCTCCGCCGGTCAGTCCCGCGAAGGCGTTCATCCCGTCGACCCCGAGCAGGGCGACCAGCGGCGAGAACTCGTGGATCAGGCGCAGATGGCCCACGAAGGCCCCGAGGGCCGCGAGGTGGAACGCCATCGCGAAGGCCATGAGCGTCGCAGCGGACTCGAACGACTGCGGTGCGACGAAGGTGTCCTTCAGGAGCTTCCCGAACCTGCCGAGTGCCGTCTTCGGCTTCGGGAACATGCCGAGCCGAACGGGCGACTTGGGCGTGCGGCTCCACTCCCACACGCGCCAGGCCATCCCGCCCGTGAAGACGGCCAGGCCGATGTAGACGCCGATCCCAGACGTCAGGTATGAGAACCAGTCCATGTCGGTCGGCTACTTGACGCGCTTGACGAGGAACACGAACTCGCTGCCGGACTTCTCCGCCTGCAGCACTTCGTTGCCGGTCGACTTCGCCCATGCGGGGATGTCGGCCATCGAGCCGGCGTCGGTTGCCACGGCGCGGACGACGCCGCCCACGGGCACCTTGGAGATGTTCTGGGAGACCTTGACCATCGGCATCGGGCACAGCAGCCCGCGGAGGTCGAGCTCGAGATCGGGAGTGACGTCGCTCATGGTGGTGCTCCTTCTTGTCGGGTCGTGTCGCGCCGCCGCTTCTCGGAGGCGCGCGGGTTCCTAGATGAAGAACTGGATAGCGGACTCCTCGGCCTCGGCGAGCATGAAGCCCACGCCGACCGCCGGCTGCACGCCGTCGATGAAGGACTCCTGCGGCATCTCCATGACATCCATCGACATCTGGCAGGGGTACAGCCCGATGCCGAGCGTGACGGCGAGGTCGCGCAGCTCGGTGAGCTTGGCGACGTTGTGGGCGCCCATCATCTTGCCGAACATCCAGCGGCCCATGCCGAAGAAGCTGAAGTGCGACGGGTTCGACTTCGAGATGTCGCCGCCGTACATCGCGCCGAGCATCTTCCCGAAGGCGGTGTCACCGGTCTTTGTGTTGCTCCTGATGGCGCGGAGCCCCCAGAACGTGAAGAACATCGTGACTTCCATGCCCATGGCCGCGCCGCCGGTGCCGATGATGAACGCGCCGAACAGCTTGTCGAAATCGCCGCTCATCACCACGATTGTCATCTTCTTCGTGCGTTCCGCCGCGGGCAGCGCTGCCACCTTCGCCATCGCCTCGTCGAGCTCGGTACTCATACGGTCGGCCTCCTTGTTCGGTTCGTGCGTGACCGGGACCAGGAGGTCCCGTGGCTTCCTTCGGGAGAGATGCGGCGTCAGGCGCCGGGTGCGTCGGCCGTGCGGGAGCGCCGCTCCATCGACTCCTGCATGACCTCGGTGATGAGGTCGAACGCCTGGATGAGCTTCGGGTTCGCGATGGAGTAGCGGATGCTGCGGCCGTCGCGGCGTGCGCGGACCACGTCGTGGGCGCGCATCGTCGCGAGGTGCTGGGAGAGGTTGGCCTGCGCGATGCCGGTGCGCTCCGACAGTTCGCTCACGGAGAGCTCGCCGTCGCGCAGCGCGCCAAGGATCATCTGGCGCTTCTCGTTCGCGAGCGTCTTGCACAGCTCGGAATGCAGGCAGAAGAAATCAGCGTCCATGGGGTCTCCGGCAAGGCATCGCAGGGCGTATCCGTTCGCTCTCTTAACAATATTCGAACATTTGAATATGTGCCAAGCGGAGAGCGACGGACGGTCGCGCGAGGAGTGAGCTGGAGCGCTCCGTGCAGGCCTACGGGCCTACGGGCGGCGTGGTCTCGGGTGAGCTGCCGAGGGAGAAGTAGACCCCCCGGTACCAGTTCGTGGCGCCGGAGCCGCTGCACAGGGCCGTCTTCGTCGACCAGGAGGTCGTCAGCAGGAATGCGTGGGTGTGCTTGTTCTCGAGCTGGTAGACGGGGCGCGCGCCGACGGTCCCGGTCTTCGAGACGAGACCGACCGTGCCGCTGCTGTGCCAGGTCAGCGGGCGGATCCTCAGCAGGGAGTCCACCTTCGCGGCGGACGTCGTGTAGAAGTAGGCGTGGGTCTTCGTGTTGAGGACCCGATAGAGCGGCGAGATGTTCGTCGTCGAGCTCGCGTCGACCGTGAACACGGTGCCGTCGTAGCTCCAGTCATGCGACTGCTGGGAGATCATCGTGTAGCGCGTGCCCTCGGACATCGTGTAGTAGAGCGAGCCCGTGGTCCGGCTCTTGAAGCGGTAGACCGGGCGCATGCGCGCGGGCGTCTGCGGGTCTCCGAAGTAGCGGACGTAGACGTCCCAGACGAGCTTCTGAGGGTAGTAGGGCGTGTACGTGTAGAGCGCGAAAGTCGAGGCGTTGGCCGCAACGAGCTTGAGGGTGCTGCCGGTGGCTAGCGACGTGACGTTCTTGGGCATGCCCGGGATCCAGTGATAGATGTCCTCGTACGTGGAGAGCAGGCGCGCGCCGTTCCATACCTGCGCGCCGAAGCCCGGGTAGCGGTTGGTCACGAGCCCCGTATTCGGATCGATCGCACCGTAGACGCCGCAGCCCATTGCCTTGACGAGCCGGGCGGCGTCCGCGAGGTTGCTCGTTGTGATGAGGCTCTGCTCCTTCTGGAGCGTCGACAGGATGACCTTGGGGTTCAGGTTCCAGGCCTTCGCCGCGTCCCAGATGACCTGCGCGGCGGACTTCGCCGAATGGCCGACCTGTGTCTTGCCGATGGCGGGGTCGATCCAGCCGGTCGTGACGACCGACTTCAGTGGGCCTGGCTGCGCGTCGAGGAAGGCCTGGATATCGGAGGCCGACATCGAAGCCGAAGCGCGCCACGTGTCGTAGGGGATGACGTTCAGCGGGTCGAACGTGGCGGCGAAGGCCGGAGAGGCGAAGGCGACCACCGCGCAGGTGACGAGCGCGGCGGCGAAGAGGGCGAGCGCGCGGGCGCGGGAGGGCAGGATGATGCCTTTTCGTATGCTCATTTTGTCTCCGCCTTGATCGGTCCGGATGCGGTCACGGGAGGCGCCGGGCGCACGGCGCGGGGCGTGGTGCGCGCTCCATGGTAGTCGCATCGGCGCGTCCGTGCAGCGACGAAAGGGAGTCCGGGCCGACGGCGCCCGGCTGATCCGCCGCCCGTCGTGGAGTCCCGATGGGGATGCCGTGGGGCTTGCCGCGCACCGGGGTCGAGCGGGGCCGATGGCACGAACGGTGCTTCCTTTGCCTGCGTGCGGAGGTCCCCGAACTCGCGAGACGCGGTTTCGGGTCGGTTTCGCCCGCTTCGCGCGGGCGTCCTGTCGGTCTCCGCCGTCAGCACACATCAGCCACTCGTGGGACTCCGCGTCCCACGACGGGACATGCACGTGCCCGGAAGAGGTGACGACACTGAAGAGGACCCTTCGCGCCATGGCGGCGTCAGGCCTCGCGCTCCTCATGGTGTTCTCGATGAGCGCTCCCGCCTTCGCCAGCACGCTGTCGGACAAGCGCGCACAGGCGGCCGCCATCCAGTCTCAGCTCGACGCTCTCGACACGAAGGCGTCGATCGCAGACGAGGCATACAACAACTCGCGCGACCTGTACCAGAGCCTGACCGCGCAGGTCCGCGCCACCGAGAAGCGCATAGCGGTTCTGCAGAAGCGCACCGACGCCCTGCAGGCCGACCTCGCCGCGCGAGCCGACGAGATCTATCGCAGCGGTGGGACGTTCGGTGAGATCGAGGCGCTCTTCAGTTCCCGGACCTTCGCGGAGTTCAATGCGACGCTCAACGCGCTGCAGGCGATCGGGCAGCAAGACGCGGAGACCGTCGCGCAACTGAAGAAGACCCAGGCGGAGGCGCAGGTCGCCCGCCAGGAGCTGGTCGCCGCGCAGGCGGACGCCGCGACGCAGCAGACGGCTATGGCCGCGAACGCCCGGGCCGTCCATGACCAGGTTGCGGCCAAGGCGGCGGTGCTGGCCGGGCTGAGCGCGGACATCAAGCAGATCTTGGATCAGGAGCAGGCCCGGCAGGCCGCGGCGGCGCACGCCCGCTATCTCGCGCTGCTGGCGCGTCAGCGCGCGTCCGCGCCGCAGGCGAACTCCGGCGGTTCGTCGGGCGGCGGCAATCCGGCGTCGAATTCGCGCGGCGCGGACGCGGTCAGTTGGGCGGAGAAGGCGCTCGGCCGCCCGTACGTGTGGGCGGCGTCGGGTCCGGGCAGCTTCGATTGCAGCGGGCTCACGATGTGGGCGTATGGTCACGCGGGAGTCTCGCTGTCGCACAGCTCCCGTTCCCAGATCAACGCCGGCGCACGGGTCTCGCGAGACAACCTCGAGCCGGGCGACCTCGTGTTCTTCGGGAGCCCGATCCACCATGTGGGCATGTACGTCGGGGGCGGGGACTTCATCGAAGCGCCTCACAGCGGCGCGTCGGTCCGGATCTCGAGTCTCGCGGGACGCGGCGACTACGTGGGCGCGTGCCGGCCGTAGCACGTTCTGACCGACTGCCGGACCGCGGCAGGGCTGCTCGGGGTCGGGTACACAACTTCCTAGGGGTACCCGACCAAGGAACGGCACGGGCATGCCGATGGGCGGATCAGGGGGAGACAGCGGCTTCGACGCCGTGATCGGAGAGGACGCGGTTCCCGTGCGGGACACGCGCCGCTCCATGACGTGGTGGCTCGCGTGCGGAGTCGCACTCCTCGCCGTGGGCGGGCTGGTCTACTGGTACCTCTTCTACTACGGGGTCTCGAACGTGTGGAACGGCGACGGTCTCGACCAGACCTTCGCCGCGCTCTACAAGTACAACCTCGTCGTGCGGGCGTTCCTCGCGGATCCGTCGGCCGGCCTGTCCCAGTGGTCGTGGAACCTGGGGCTCGGGGCCGGGATCCTCGGCACGCTCTCCTACTACGTGGCGGACCCCTTCGCCCTGCTGAGCCTCCTGGTCCCTCTCGGACGGCTCGAGTACGCCTACGAGGCGCTCTACTTCCTCCGCTTGTTCCTTGCGGGGCTGGCGGCGTACGCGTACCTGCGGAAGATGAGGGCTGCCGAGTTCGCGGCCATCACCGGCAGTCTGATGTACGTGTTCGTGACGTTCTCGATGTACATAGCGCTGCATCATCCGTACTTCGCGAACCCGATGCTGTACCTGCCCCTGCTCCTTCTGGGCGTCGAGCAGGTGCTCGCGCGACAGCGACCGTACCTTCTCGTGTTCGCCGCGTTCATCGCCGCGGTCAGCAGCTTCTACTTCTTCTGGCAGCTGTCGATCGTGGTGGTCGTCTACTCGGTCGCGCGGTACCTGGAGATCACGCCGAAGGGCGAGCGGGTCCGGAGGCTGGCTCGGACGGGCCTCGCTGTGGGCGGGTGGTACGTCCTCGGGATGGCGCTCGCCGCATTCGTCCTTGCGCCGGCCGTCGTCGCGTTCCTGGACAGCTCGCGGGCGGGATGGCACCAGCCCCTCCCGCTGCTCCACACCCTCGCCGAGTACCGCTCGTACCTCCTGTCGCTGTGGTCGGCGCGCGACCCTTCGAACTCGGCGTTCATGGGATTCTCAATCTTGGGGTTCCTGATGCTGCCGGTCCTGTTCATGCGACGCCGGCGACACACGGCCCTCAAGGCGATGGTGATCCTGTTCGCGGTCTTTCTGACGTTCCCGTTCTTCGGATCCCTGTTCAACGGTCTCGCGTTCCCGAGCTACCGATTCCAGTTCATGTGGGGGCTCTTCCTTGCGGCCGGAGCGGCGCTCGTGCTGTCCGAGCGCACGGCGCTCAGCGGGCGCGAAGTGCTCGCGATGCTGGCGGGACTCGTTGTGTCCACGGCGCTGGTGTTGGCGGTGGCCGGCGGGCCCGATCCGGCGAACCTGGCTCCCCTGGGGGTCGGGGCGCTGATGTGGGGATGCTTCGCAGCGGAATGGGGCATCATGCGACGCCGCACGAAGGTCGCGGACGTCGGAGGGACCGCGCAGAGGGCATGGTCGCCCGCGGCCCGGATCGTGGTGTGCGGCCTGGTGGTCGTCGGCATCGGGCTCAACGCCGCCGCGACGTTCAACATGAGCTTCAATCCCGTTCTCAGGAGCTTCGTCCCGCTCGGGCAGGTGCTGCGGGAGTATCGGGACAATCCGGGATCGATCGCCGCGGCTCTTTCGGGCGACGGCTTCTACCGCGTGGATAAGCAGGCAACGGTGCGCGGGTCGAACCTGGGAATCACCTCCAGCAACGACCCGCTCGTCCAGAACTACAACGGGCTCGACTTCTACTTCTCGATGATCGACCGTCCGCTCTTCGACTACCTGCGCGGGCTCGACGACCGGAGCATGCGGAACTCCTTCGACTATGAGGGCCTGGACGACCGGGCCGTGCTCGACACGCTCGCCGGGGTCCGCTACTACCTCGCGGCCAACGATGCGACCCGGTACGCGCCCTACGGTTTCACGCCGATCTCCAGCGTCGGGACGACGACCGTGTTCCTCAACCGGTTCGCGCTCCCGTTGGGCTACGTCTACCATGCTGCGGTCCCGGCGTCCGACTACGCCGCGATGCCGCCCCTCGAGAGGCAGCAGGCGCTTCTGCAGGGGGTCATCCTCGAGACGGGGGCGGCGCCCGCAGTCCCCCGCGTCACGGTTCGCGACGAGGTCATCGACGTGCCCTACTCCGTCACGGCCACCGCCGGAGCGGCCTGGGACCCGACGGCCAAGCGGATCACGACGGGCAGGAAGGGTGGCACTCTCCTCTTCCGATTCTCACCGGTCCCCGATGCCGAGCTCTACCTGGACATGACGGGGATCAGCTTCCAGATGAAGGGCGTCTCGGGGAAGACGTCTGCCCCCGCTTCGGGGAGCTTCCTGATGCAATGGGCCCGCGACCTGGGCGTCACGGGAAGGGCGGAGGAGGCGGACCTCATCCTGTCCTTCGGCACGACGGGCACGTCCAAGCGCGAGCGGACGGAGCCGCCCTCGAACCCCTACTACTGGGGCGACGATTCGGACCTCATCAACCTCGGGTACTTCGCCGCCGGGAGGGGCCAAGCGTACCTGCGCACCAGCCAGAGGACGACCATCGACTACGCGTCGCTGAAGGTGTACGCGGTGCCGATGGGACGCTTCCCCGAACGCGTGGGACGTCTTGCGGCCGACGGGATGCGCGACGTGCGCGTCACGGGTTCGGGCATGACGGGGACGGTGACCTCGAACGGCGACGGGCTGCTGTTCCTCAGCATCCCGTACGACAGCGGCTGGTCGGCCACGGTCGACGGCAAGGTGGTGGGAGTCGTCAGGGCCAACGTCGGCTTCTGCGGTATCCCGGTGACCAGCGGGACCCATCAGATCCGGATGACCTACCTGACGCCGGGGCTTGTCCCGGGCGGCGTCACGACCGTGCTGGCGCTTCTCGCGCTCGGCGGGACGATCGTCATCCGCCGACGGACCGCGCGCTCGGAGGGTCCCGCGGCGGCGGAAGGCGGAGGGGGCGCGTCAGTCCCGGAGTGACAGCGGCACCCATGCGATGCGCTGTGACACCGTCTGCCCCACCAGGTCCGCGTCCGCGAGGAGCGGGACGGTCACCAGCAGCACGCCGCCGCGCGACACTTGCACCGTGCCCAGCTGCTGCCCGCGGACGACCGGTCCCGCGACGGAGGCGGGGAGCGTCACGGTCGTCTCGAGCGGCCCGCCTTCGTCGAAGAGCGCCGCGGACGTCTCACGCGCGGCGTGCACCGTGACGGACTGCGGTGACTCGCCCTCGACGGTCACCACGCCCATCGTCGTATCCGCAGAGACGAGCAGCCGCATGTGGCAGTGGGCGAACCCCCAGTCGAGCAGCGTCCGCATCTGCGCGAACCGCTGGCTCAGCGTCTTCGCGCCGAGCACGACCCCAAGGAGTTCAACGTCTCCCCGCTTGGCGGCACTGACGAAGCAGAACATGGAGCGCGACGTGTAGCCGGTCTTGACGCCCTCGATGCCGCTGTAGTGCCCGAACAGGAGGTTCGTTGACTTGTAGGTCCTGGTCACGCGATGGGGCCGGACCACGAGGACGCTCTTCTTGGCCACGATCGAGCGCAGGACCGGGTCCGCCATGACGGTGCGCGCGAGCACGGCGAGGTCCGCGGCTGTGGAGCGCTCGCGCTCGCTCAGTCCGTGAGGATCCGCCGCCACGGTGTGCGTCAGCCCGAGCTCCTTGGCCTTGGCGTTCATCAGCGCGACGTAGCGCTTCTCCGTGCCCGCGATGTGGATGGCGACGGCTTCGGCGGCGTCGTTGGCCGACGCGACGAGCATCATCTCGAGCAGCTGCCGGACCGTGGACTTCTGCCCGGGTAGCAGGTGGACGTCGCCGTTGTTGATGTCCGATGCCTTGCGGGCCACGGTGACGACCTCGGTCAGATTCACGCTGTCGCGCACCACAATGGCGTTCAGCATCTTGATGGTGCTCGCGACGGCGCGCCTCGACATCGGCGCGCGGGACCACAGCGGTGTGCCGTCCATCGTGGTGAGCAGCGCCGACGGCGCCGCGATCGACGGGGGAGCGATGACGGCGATCGCGGGAACGGGCGCGGCGCCCAGCAGCAGGACGACTGCGAGACCCAGCACGGCCATGGTCCGCGTCGTCCGGTCGAACACGCTCATGCCATCACCTCAACGATCGGTACGCCCACATGCCGGCCGGCCGTGGTGTGCTGGCGGAGGGGGAGGGATTCGAACCCTCGAAGCCTTACGGCTTGCCGGTTTTCAAGACCGGTGCATTCAACCACTCTGCCACCCCTCCGGGAGGCCGGGCCGCGTGAGCGAAGTCTAGCATCCGACGGCAGCGGCGCTCGTAGCCGGTCGCGGTCGGGGGCGAACACGCCGACAACGGGGCGGCCTCGACCCGATGCGAACGAAGACCCGGCTTGAGGGGCACTGCTAGCTCGTGGGGTCCTTGCCTTCGAGCCCGGCGTTGTAGAGGCCGAGGAACACCCTGTGCGGACCCGGGGTGCCGTAGGGAACGTAGGCAACGCGGTCACCGGGCATGATCAGGTGGTCGATCCCGTAGACGGTGCGGTTGACGAACACGCCCTCGATCCTCTCGCACGGAAGCCCGAGCTCGACGGCCAAGAGGCGCCCGGTGGTGCCCTCTTCGGGGACCTCGACCTGGACGAGGGACGCCAGACCCTGTTCGCTGCGGAAGAGGTGCAGCAATCCGAACATCCGCACGGTGACCGGCTCGCCCGCCATTCCGCGCTCCTTCGATCCGCGATCACCGTCTTCGCCGAGGGTACACCCCCGGCGACCCGGCGCTACACTGCAGTCATGCCCCGGAACCCCGACATCGACACCGCCGAAGACGAGCGCTACATGCGCCTCGCATTGGAGGAGGCCCTCGGCGCCGCGGCCCTCGGCGAGGTGCCGATCGGCGCGATCGTCGTGTGCGACGGGGAGGTCGTGGCCCGCGGTTCGAACCGGCGGGAGATCGACGCCGACCCGACCGCGCATGCGGAGATGATCGCCGTCCGCGAGGCGTCCTCCGCGCTCGGCCGCTGGCGTCTGGAGGGCTGCACCGTCTACGTGACGCTCGAGCCCTGCCCGATGTGCGCCGGCGCGCTGCACGCCGCGCGCGTCGACCGGTGCGTCTACGGGGCGGTCGACCCGAAGGCGGGAGCGCTCGGCACCCTGTACGACATCGCCTCCGACGAGCGCCTCAACCATCGCTACGAAGTGACTGCGGGGGTGCTCGCGGACGAATCGGCGGCGATGCTCCGGGAGTTCTTCGCGATCCTGCGCGCCCGCGGACGCGCGCCCGAGCCGCTCGAGGGCTGAGCGCGGGGCGGCGCGGCTAGGCCAGGCGCGAGCGCAGTTGCCGCAGGAGCTCCGTGGCACGCAGGGCCACGATCGAGTCGCCGTCGCTCGCGGCTTCCTCCAGCGTGTCGAGCGCATCGAAGCCGGCCTGCGCCATGTCCTCGATCCGGGCCAGCCGTTCCGCTCGCGTGATGCGCGGAACGGGCATCGACGTGGCCACGGACTGGTCGAACACGGCGGCGGAGTCGAGGCGGTCCGCCTCGGTCACGCTGCGTTTGACCGCTCTCAGCGGCAGCCGCTCGTGGGGGCGATCCTCGGGCGAACGCATCGAGCTGCGAGGAGAGCCCGACGACATGTGCGATTCGATGACGTCGGCCGCGCGCCACACGGCGTCGGGGCTCCAGCTTTGCCGCATGAGACGCGCTGCGTCCCAGATGGCCTCGAGTTCCTCAGCGGGGTAGTCGAAGTGCGCGGCAAGTGCCTGCAGCTGGGGCGCGGTCGGCAGTCGCTCGCCGCGCTCGATGCGCGACAGCAGCGTCGAGTCGATCCCGACCGCGGCCGCGACCACGCGCAGGGGCTCGCCGCGCTCGGTGCGCAGGCGTCGCAGGAGATCTCCGAGTCCGATGTCAGTGCTCATGCGTACAGTATTGCACAGGGGAGTCTTGACATCCAATGTCTTGACAACATATGTCAAACATGACAGGATGACCCTGCCGGCGCGATCGGGGGAACGCGTCGGCCCCAAGGACTCACGCGTCCGACATCGGGCGCAGATCACGCGAGGAGGCGCATCGGAGATGACCAGCATCATGCCGCCACAGAAGGGCGACGGAGCCGGCAAGGGCAAGAAGCCGGCGCAGGGCAAGGGCGGGGTTGCCAAGGGAAAGACACTCGCGACGGACAC
>Ga0209014_10002358_pt1 | contig 10975 bp, 8 predicted proteins | sample BarGraNGADG00212_FD_184491 | JGI IMG/M metagenome (GOLD analysis project Ga0209014, IMG submission 184491) | Arctic peat soil microbial communities from Barrow, Alaska - Barrow Graham LP Ref core NGADG0002-212 (SPAdes) (version 2) | ecosystem: Environmental > Terrestrial > Soil > Wetlands > Peat... | reverse complement strand
GGGGGAGGGCGCCGGGGTGAGTTGAATTTCGGGTGTTGGAGAAAGGGTCACCGGCATCGCCGGTGATTTTGGCAGCGCCGGGTTCGCGGAACAGGAGACCAGGAGGACATAAGCCAAAAACCATAAAATGAACGGCCTTCTTCTAACTTTAATCACAATTTTGTACGCTGTTCCACTCAGCCATTGATCACTTTTAGGAGATCATCCACCTGGAAAACCTCCTTATTCTCCTCTCGATAGATCGAGAGCCGGTTATTGCGCAGGCTGAGCCCGATCACGCAAAAGCCCAACTGTTCCCGCAGCATGCAGATCACGGCTGGCCCCAGGTCGAGCTCCGGGTCGTCAAAATCGACCAGTACGACATCTGGGTGGAACTGCTGGATACGCTCGACCACAGCCTGAAAGTCGGTACCCCAATTGACAATCTCGAGCCCGGCTTCCTCAGAAAGCAGGGCTTCTATTCCTTTGCAGAACAAAGAATGTCGAGATAGGATACACACTCGTTTCAAAGGCTCTTCCCCTTCATTGATCATACCAGACGGGAAAAACCGGAGAAGCAGAGGCCGCCGAAAACGACGGCCTCTGCCTGGCTTCAATGACCTTAGCTTGCCGGATGCGTGGTGTACTTCTGGGGTGGCACATGATCCACCGGATAGACGACAATCGCCAGTTTATCCTGCTTTGGACACACCTCAACGCAGATACCGCATCCAACGCATCCGCTATTGGCTTTGAGCGTCGGGTACACGCCGCGGACGCCCTCGACTTCCACTTTTTCGAAGCATTGATACGGGCATTGCTCCAGGCAGGCCATACAGCGCGCGCACGTATCGAAGTTCACCTGCGCAATGCCGATGACAGCCTTCCTTTTTTCTGGCAGGGTCAGGGGCGGGATCGCGCCGCTCGGGCATACCTGGCCGCAGAGGTTGCATTCATATGCGCAGCCGCCCTTGAAGGGGTCCAGGACCGGGGTCCATAAGGCGTCCCAACCGGCCTCCAGACCGGCGGGCTGCAGCGCGTGTTTGGGGCACATCACGAGACATTGATCGCAGCGGATGCACTTGGCCAGGAAATCCTCGCCCTGCGCGCCGGGTGGCCGGAGAACGCTCTTCTTGGCCTCCTTGACCATGCCAAGATTCAACATCAATGGAGCCATCGCAAACGCACTGAGGCCCAGCGTGGCGAGTGCTTCGCGGCGGGTGGGGTCGAACTCGTAATTCCAGCCCCCGAGCTTCCCGCGCTCGAACGAGATGGCCCGCTTCGGGCAGGGCACGGCGCAGTCCATGCACATGATGCATTCGGCCGGGTCGCTGGTAAAGTCGCGCTCATCACTGATGGCGCCCATCGGGCAGGCCTTGGCGCAGTCGCCGCACTTGACGCAGCTTTTCTGATTGACCAGCCGCTTGATCCACGAGAACTTTGAGCCCAGCCCAACCAGTGCGCCCAGCGGGCACAGGTAGCGGCACCAGAACCGCCGTTCGATCAGGTTCAGCCCCAGCACGAGCACGAAGGGGATGGCGATGGTCCACCATGTAATCCCCGGCAGCACAAAGTCTTTCTTCTTCTCCAGTGCCAAGTAGGTCAGCAGCGGATTGAAGATGGCCGTCAACCCGCGGACGAAGATGGTGATCGGCTCGAAATACATGAAGGCCAGGCTGCCAAACAGGGCCATTACCAGCACGACGAAGAGGATCACGTACTTCGCCCGGCGCAGCCCCTGCCATTTGAATTTTCGGCCTTTCGGGCCGTACTGTTCGAGCACTCCGCCCAGCGGGCAGATCCAACCGCACCACACCCGGCCCACCAGCAGCGTCACGGCGATAGTCAGCAAGGCCGGCCAGTACGAGAGCAGGACTTGCCGGGACGCGATCATCGACATCACCGCTTGCAGCGGGTTGAGACGCGAGAAGATGTTGTTGATGTTGCCGGTCTCCGGCAGGAGCGTGCCCCGCAGCGTAAAGTAAATCAGCACCAAAAACAGAAGCAGGGCAGCATATTGGACCGCCTGCCGGGCCCACTTCCAGCGCTTAGACAAAGCAGTCAGGCGCTCGCCGATCTTGGGGGCCTCCAGTCGGGTAATCGCGCCTGTCGGGCAGTATTCGATACACTGGTTGCAGGTGTCGCACACCTCCGAACGGACGTTAAAGGCGGTTGTCACCTGGCGGTCGGGGCCGCGCCCCACAAAGCCCAGGACATGCTTCTGCGCTTTCTCATCGCAGGCACGGACGCACAGGCCACACAGGATACAATCTTCGCCTTGCTCATCGGTGGCAAAGCTGGGTTTCGCAACGCCAAGCGAGGCCGCCATGCGCTGGACCGCCGGCACCTCGGGGCACCTGGAGAGGAGCAAGTCCGCCATGATGCGCCGGTCCTGGAGGACGGCGGGGGTATCGGTCTGGATCCGCATCCCTTCTTCGGCGATGCAGTTGCAGGACGTTGTCACCGCCGAGCGACCGTTGCGCCCGACTTCCACCAGGCAAAGACGGCAGGCGCCATAGGGGGTCAGCTCCGGGTGGTGGCACATAGTTGGAATGTTGATCCCGGCCTGTTTGGCCGCCTCGAGCACGGTTGTGCCTTCCGCAACCTTTAGTTTCTCTTCGTTGATTGTCAGGTTAACCATAATTTGCGCTCCCTATTTCACCAAGATCGCCTCGAACTTGCACACCTCGCGGCAGACCCCACAGCGGATGCATTTTCCTTCGTCGATAACATACGGCTGGCCTTTTTCTCCGCTGATCGCGTCCTCCGTGCACTGCCTGGCGCACAGACCGCATCCGGGGCATTTCTCCGCTACGATGGAGAAGGTAATCAGGGATTTGCAGACCCCGGCCGGGCAGGTTTTATCTTTGATGTGGGCTTCATATTCATCGCGGAAATAGCGGATGGTGGTCAACACCGGGTTTGGGGCCGTCTGGCCCAAACCGCACATCGAACTGGCTTTCACCGCCGCGCCCAGCTCTTTGAGCACTTCGATATCCCCTTCTCGCCCATACCCGCGCGTGATGTAATCGAGGATCTCATACATGCGCTGGACGCCCTCACGACAGGCCGTGCACTTGCCGCACGATTCGAACTTGGAAAAGTTCAGGAAGTAGCGAGCAATATCCACCATGCAGGTGCTTTCGTCCATCACGATCATGCCGCCCGAGCCCATAATCGAGCCGGCCTCGCGCAGGCTGTCGTAATCCACCGGCAGGTGCCAGAGGGTCTCCGGGATACAGCCGCCGGAAGGCCCGCCGGTCTGGACTGCCTTGAGCTTCTTGCCATTGCTGACGCCGCCGCCAATATCCTCGATCAGGTAGCGCAGGCTGATCCCCATGGGCACTTCGACCAGCCCGGTGTTTTCGACCTTGCCGACCACGGAGAAGATGGTGGTCCCTTTGCTCTTTTCGGTCCCCATCTGCGCGAACCAATCGGCGCCATGCTGGATGATGTGCGGTACCCAGGCCCAGGTCTTTGTGTTGTTGATGTTGGTTGGCTGGCCCCACAGCCCGCTTTCAGCCGGGTAAGGCGGCCTGGCCCGCGGCTCGCCGGTGCGCCCCTCGATGGAGGCCATCAGCGCCGTCTCTTCGCCGCACACAAACGCGCCGGCCCCTAACTGGACCACGACGTCAAAGCTGAAGCCCGAGCCGAGGATATTTTCACCCAGCAGGCAGTCATGCCTGGCCTGTTCCACCGCCAGGCGAATCAGCTCCACGGCCAGCGGGTACTCATTGCGGATGTAGATAAAGCCCTGGTGCGCGCCGATCGCATAGGCGCCGATGATCATGCCTTCCAGGATGCTGTGCGGGTTGCCCTCGATCAAGCCCCGGTCCTGGAAAGCGCCCGGGTCGCCCTCGTCGGCATTGCAGACGATATACTTCGGGTCGCCGGCCGCGTTCCGGCACAACTCCCATTTCACACCGGTGGCGAAGCCCGCCCCGCCACGACCGCGCAGGCCCGATTGGTTGACCTCCGCGATCACCTGTTCGGGGGTCATCTCGAAGAGCGCTTTCTCCAGCGCCTTATACCCATCGGCGGCGATATAGTCCTCAATTTTACGGGGGTCGATCAGGCCGCTGTTCTTCAGCAAGATGCGTTTCTGTTTTTTATAGAAAGGCACTTCAGTTTCGTAAACGATCTTTTCACCGGTCAGCGGGTCTTTGTAGAGCAGCCGGTCGACGACCTCGCCCTGGATGATAGTCTTCGAGACGATCTCCGCCACATCTTTCGGTTTGACACGCGTGTAAAAGATCCGCCGCGGGTAGATCGTTAACAGCGGCCCTTGCTCGCAAAACCCCGGGCAGCCGGTGGTCTTCAACTCCACGCTTCCGTCCACGCCTTGCGCTTTCAGTTCCTGCTCGAAAGCCTGGGCGACTTCGTCGGAGGACAACGCCAGGCAGCCGGTGCCCCCGCATACCTTGATGCTGACCCTGGCGGCGTCTTGCCCGGCCAGGATCTCGTCACGTCGTTTCTCCAGCGCCAACGCTTCGACCGATCTTGCTTTAGCCATTCGCGGGTACCTCCTGTTCCATAAACTTCTCGAGCACCTTTTCCACTTTGCTGGCAGACATCGACCCATAATATTTACCGTCCAGCACCATGACCGGCCCTAAGGCGCAGCAGCCCAGGCAGTTGACAGCCTCCAGGGTGAACTGCATATCTTTGGTGGTTTCGCCGGCCTGGATGTTCAACAGGCGCCCAACTTGATCGATCAGTCGATCCCCACCGCGCACGTGGCAGGCAGTCCCCAGGCAAACCGTGATGAGTTGCTTGCCGCGCGGTTTCAGGCTGAACGCTTTGTAGAACGAGGCCACCTGGTACACTTGAATGATGGGGATGGCCATCTGCTCCGAGACGCGCTGCAGAGCATCAGACGACAGGTAGTGATATTCGTTTTGAATTTCTAACAATGAGGGGATCAGGCCGCGCTGGTCTTTGCCATGCCGGTCAAGGATCGTATCAATTCTGCTGATGTCTATGGTCATAGGTTTCTAGTTCCTTTCCTGATCAATAACGGGATAACCGGAGCCTTTCACCGGCTCAGGTTTCAAGCCAATCGCGAAGTGAGCGCAGCGCCCAGGGACAGGAGGCGATGCAGTTCGAGCAGTCCACCCCACCATTTTCCTGCCAGAACAGGAGACAGTTGCTCACGTTCACCGTCCAGCGCTTGATGCCCGGGCGGTTGGAGACCGAGGTCGGTTCGATGGTGCGGTCGCCCGTGGGGATGGCGCGCGCCGGGCAGGAACTCGAGCAGGCGTGGCACTTCTCGCAGTAGCTGCCCGACCCGAAGTCAACCGGCTGGTCGGGCAGCAGGGGCAGCCTCGTAAACACCTTGCACAGGCGCTGCCGGGGGCCAAATTCCGGGGTGAGCAGCAGGCCGTTGCGCCCGTGCTCGCCCAGCCCGGCGTCGATGGCCAGGGGAATGCTCTGGGCAGTGTCGTTGCCGCACGAGAGCGCCGGGTAGCCCAGGGCGCGGATGTACTTGGCCAGCGACGCGGACAGCTCGGCCATGCGCGAGTAGCCCAACGCGGTGGCCGCGCTGGCCTCGTACCCAGGCGACTTGTTGATCTCATCCCAGGACATTTCAATGCCCATGACGATCGCATAAGGGTAGGGCATCTCGATGGGACCCGATTTGCCGCTGGCGCTGTCGAAGTAATTCGAATACACCCACAACGGGTTGACGTTGGTAATGCCGACCAGGTCCGCGCCGTAGAACTTCGCCACGGTTTTGATCCGTTCCGACATCCAGGCCGGATCCGAGACGGGGAACTGGGTGGGGTTGACCGGGTCATCCCAGCCATACAGGCCGCCGACATCCTTCATGTGGCCGTTGTAGCCGCTGTAACTTTCATCCAACGAGCCAACCGCGTCATCCACGTAGATCGAGCCGGCTACCAGCGCATGGCCTTCGAACGCCGCCCATTGTTCCTCGGGCGAGAACTGGGCGGCCTTTGCCATGCCTTTCGCAATGGCCTGTTTAAACTTCGCCAGGTATTCTTCATCCCAGGCGGTGCGCGAGAAGGCGGTGTTGCGCTCATCGAAGCGTTCCACCTGCCCAACCAGGAACTCGCTGTAAGTTGGCTTCTCCACCCGGCGGATTTCGGGCAGCCGCTTGCTGTGCATCTCGAGCGCGTGGGTTTTCAGCGCCTCGGCGGTCGGGAGGCGCTGCCCACAGGACACGCACATCCAGCTAATCTTTATACTAATCTTTTTGGGCGACGTGGTCGCCAGGGCAGGCGCGGCCTCACCGGCCGGCGCGGATGGAGCGCCCGGCATGCGCGTACCCTGGCCAATCGCGATAAGCGTCGGGTCATACGCCGGGTTATTGTCAGCCGGGTTAAAGGCGGTCGGATACGGGGTGGCGGTGGGCCGGAGACCGCAGGCTGCCAGCATCTCACCGACGCCCACGGAAATGCCCAGAATCTCCACCGTTTGAAGGAACGCTCTCCGGTTGATTGCGCCTTCAGGGAGATGCTCCTTGCGTTCTACGAGCTTTTTTTGAGCGTCTGTCTCATCCATCGTTTTTCTCCTCATGACGGGTGCGCTGGCTCGCCTGCGCCAGTGGCTGCACCTGGCGCTTTACTTTCCCAGTCGAATTTTCGAATGAAGCAGGCTGGCCAGCAGCGCCAGCACGCCGGCGGCCACGATCAGGTACAGGCCGGGGCTCACCCAGGTCCATACCTCTACTTTCGCAAATCCGCCCATGCTGCCTTGCCCATGCCCCTGGATCGGCAGGCCGAAGCGGGCTGCCACACCTTCCACCCGAGCCAGGAGACGCCAGGCGGCCACAAGAACCAACACGCCGGAGGTACCCAGCAAGATCCGGGCTGACCGCCCCCATAGCAGGCTTCCCACAAGGCAGAGCAGGATGCAGGCAATGATGACCCCGGTCAGCAGTGCCATTTCAGGGCTTCGCTTGTATCCAACCAGCTCGCTGCCCGGGCCGTCGATGATGTAAGGGAAGATATCCGTCCGCTCGACAAACTCCCAGCGGAAGGTCCACCAGGGGAAAAACATGGCGGCAATCATCAAGACTCCCCCGCTCAATCCGAGCAGGTTTACGCCCAAGTGCAAGCGCTTCATCGCTTCTCCTTTCCCGAATCAGCGTCCATCAACGGATCGCCCGGGTAAACAGCCGCACTAACCAGGGCCGCTCCGCCAGGAAAGGAAACAGGGCCTGCCCGGAAGGATTGCGCACCTGGCGCGACAGCAGCCGCCGGGCGAGACCGAACCTGGCGATACGCGCGCCGGTCGGCGTGATGTTCCAGTAGCGCGGCGCGGCCACCGGCGGCCACTTTCCCGAGACCAGCTTGATGATTTCCAAAGCCGCCAGAGCGCCGGTAATCCACACCATGACACCCAACTGAGCATGCGGGCGCTTGCTTTCGCACCAATCGTCGAACCACGCCTGCGTCCAGGCGCCTTCGGAGCGGTAGTATTGCAGGATTTTCCGATTATTCGGGTTATCCATAAATGCTTTTAACCCCTCATAAGGGGTTTTATAAGGCATCACCAGGCATTCGGCGGCGTACGGGCTGTCGGGCATAAAGGTGCTGACGCGCGCCAGCGCGCCAACCGGGTAGGCCATGATGGCCGGCTTGCCCAGCTCTTTCGCCATGCCAAGCGCGGCGATGCTCAACGGCCAGTCGTCCGCGGCCGGCAAGAACACGTCGCCCATCTGGATTACCTCGCCGATCTCCTCGGGCTGGAGCGCCCGGTTGTAGACGGTGACATCGATCTCCGGATTGATTCTGACGAGCGCGTCTCTCAGGCAGTCTGCTTTATTGAGGCCGATGGTGTCCACGAAACAAGTGATCTGCCGGTTCATGTTCGAGGGTTGGTAGGTATCATGATCATAAAGCACGAGGTGCCCCAGCCCGCTTCTGGCTAACGCGGTTGCTACCACGCCGCCAATTCCGCCGCAGCCTATGATGACAACCCTGGCATCCCGGATCCGCTTTTGCTCCTCGGGGGTGAAAACGCCAAAGTTCCGCTCGAAAAGCTGTTCATACATCAATGAAATTTTCCTTGTGCAATTTAGTGAACTTCCTGCTCATGATGAGAAATGAGGCCCCAACCCGATGGATCACACCCAGGTGGGGCCTCAAGCTACCCTTTATTTCGATCGTCTTTAGGGCGAAGTACCCGGCGACGTAAATGGCTCTACAGTTATGTGGGCTGCGCCGGGTATTCTACCAGTCGTGCGGTCCAGCTCACAAAATGTCAAGGGTTCTACGCCCGACTGTCCTAAAGATGCTGCTTGGCAATGTCGCCGGTGATATCGTCAATACCCAGGTTCTTCAGCGTCTCGAGGGTGGGGATGCCCTTGTCCTCGGTCCAACCGCGCAACTTCCAGTAGGCAGGCAGCGCTTCGTTGAACAGCTTGTCGGGATTGCCTTCGTAGGCCACCTTGCCCTTTAACGGCCCGGTCGGCGTCGGATCGTAGAACCAGCGGTGCGGGACCAGCTTATCCCACTGCTCCTTGGGGTCGGTGAGCTGTTGGGTATGGATGTCAAACAGGCGGGCCATCGCATACTCGCGAGCGCCGATATTGATCAAGTCTTCCTCGGTGAAATCGGTCCAGCCGGTCGCGGCTTTAATCAGGTCCACCGTCTTGCCGGCAAAGTGCCCGGCGGGGAATGTGCAAGACACCAGCGAGTCGGTCGCGCACTTGTCGTTCTGACCGGCAATCGCCGCCGCCCAGTCGCCTGTGACGAACCCGGCCGTGCCGCCGCCCGTATGCTCGGTCGGTCGAACAACCGTGACGTATTCCATGGCGTTCTTATCGCCGCCGCTGCGCACGTCATGAGCCGGTTGGCCATAACGGTGCGTGGTCACGGAGTAGTTCAAAATTTCCGGCTTGCCCTTCTTCTCAGCGAAGTACTTAGCCGTCTCCCAGTTCCCGTTGGCCAGCGTGTCGCCTATGCCTTCGCGGTTGACGATCTTCTTGAGGAGGGCGTCCACAGCGTGGACGTCGCCCCACTTCAGATCGATGCCGTCCAGGTCCGCGACGGTGATCAGGTCGCGCTGGCGCAGTTCCATCAGCATCCCCAGGAGCTCGCCACCTTCGATGCTATCCATGCCATAGTTGTCGTGCAAGAAAGCCGTGAACTGCATCTTGGCCAGGCCTTCGGCCTGGTCGTCGATGGTGCCACCGTAGGCATCGTTGGGGGTCTTACCGGGCAACTCGAAATAGCCCAGGTTGCCGCCCACATTGCCCATCGCTTCCCAGTCGGGCATGTCGGACATGGTCCCGTCCAACAACGGATCCACGCTGGTGACCTGGGCGGTGTACAGGCAGTGCAGGGCGCAGTTGGGGCAGGCCTGCTTCTTGACGAAGCTGGCCATATCCATCTGGGGGCCTTCGATCAACTTGACATTTGGATCGGCCCAGGAAGTCCACTGCCAGTTGCGGATCGGGTAGGAGTCTTCCACATAGGCAGACGCCGCGCCGATGCCAGCCGTGCCGTACGAGCGCCAGAAGTAGTCGCCTTTCTCGGATTGGTGGATGGCGTTGGTCAGTTCCATGAAGCGCTTCTTATCGGCCAGGCGGTGGCCCTTGGTGCCGCGCACGACGACCGCCTTCAGGTTCTTGGAGCCCATGACCGCACCGGGGCCGTAGCGGCCGTGGGCGCGGCAGCCTTCCGTCATCACATTGGCGTACCAGACCATCTTTTCGCCGGCCTGGCCGATGGCCCAGACGGACGCCAGGCGCTTGGCTCCCATGCCCTTGCCCTTCGGCGGGCGCAGAGCGGCCCATTCGGGGGTCAGGTCGCCTTCTTTCACCATCGTATCGCGTTTCTCGAGATCCGCGAGGACCTCGGCCTTCAAGATCAACTCCGTTTCTTCGACGCCCTTGCCCCATACGTGGCTGGCGTCGCGGATCTCGATCTTATCGTCGATAACCGCCAGGTAGACCGGTTTGTCCGACTTGCCGACGATCTGGATCCCATCCCAGCCAGCATATTTCAACTCCGCGGCCGCCTGGCCGCCGCTGGTCGAGATACCGATGAAGTTATAGGGGCTTTTCGTGATCGTCACCGAGCGAACGTTGGCGCCCGCGCCGGTGATCGGCCCGATCATGAACTGGATCATGTTTTCCGGGCTCAGCGGCGCCACGTCTGGGCTGACGATCCCTTCTTTGAAGAGGTAGTAAACCCCTAATGCCGAGCCGCCCAGGAATTTCTTATAGATCTCCTCCGGCGGTTCAATCACGGTGATTTTCCCGCTGGTCAGGTCGACTCGAGCGATCTTTCCAGTCATTCCCATTAGGTTAGCCATTATAGGTCCCTCACTTTGCTGTACATCTTGCGGTACAGAAGCTTCGCCGCGTCAGTTGGCGTGTTAGAGTAGTACCGGCCATTCCGCATGAGAGGCACCCATTGGAGGGCCAGCGGCTCGGGGCAGGCTTTGACGCAGATCGGGTCGCCGCCGCACCGGCTGCACATCTGGGCCTTCTTTTCAATTGGATCGAAGGAGATGCCGCTGCCGAACTGATCTTCGCAGATCTCGGCGCAGCGCCAGCACTTGTCTTCGCCCAGGCATTTATTCCGGTCAATCCACTTGTAGCCCATGCCGTAAGATCCGGCTGTGCCTTCCCCTTCGGGCACCGTGTAGATCGCCCCTTCAGGGCAGACCGCTTCGCATGGGAACTTGTCGGTACCTTCCGCCCAATCCATCAGCTGGCAGTACGAGCACACATTAACGACGTCGACGTACTGGAAGCGCATCGGCCGGATCCTGGAGAATTCCAGGTTCACCGTGTTCTTGGTCTGCTCGGGGAAGAGTTCCGTTGACCACTTCTCAGAGCAGGCCACCGCGCACTTCATACAACCAGTGCACTGGGCAGGGTCGAAAACCAGCGTATAGCCTGCTAGGTTTTGTACTACACCCGTTTCTCCACCCGTTGCTCCGGCCACGGCAGTCTGCGCGGGCGCTTGCGCGGCGGGCGCCTGAACCTCTTTCGGGAACAGTTCTCGACCGGCAACCC
>Ga0209014_10002357_pt1 | contig 10977 bp, 9 predicted proteins | sample BarGraNGADG00212_FD_184491 | JGI IMG/M metagenome (GOLD analysis project Ga0209014, IMG submission 184491) | Arctic peat soil microbial communities from Barrow, Alaska - Barrow Graham LP Ref core NGADG0002-212 (SPAdes) (version 2) | ecosystem: Environmental > Terrestrial > Soil > Wetlands > Peat... | reverse complement strand
ATGACCCAGCCTGGCTGGAACTTAAACTTGACGCACTGGCCACGGTGGCCGAAGAACACTCGTTTGAAATGCCTTTTCCTCCCTCAGGAGAACGTCGCCTGTTCCCCGGTGTGGTCGCTGCCACCGCCGCTGTAATTCGCTGGCGCTGCGACCAGCTCAAGGCCTTGGCGGGCACCAACAGCAAGCTGCCAACACCGGTGATCGATGCCATGTTCAGCCGCGGCGAGCCGCTGACCGGCCCGTCGGGCACGCTGGCATGGTCGGTGGACGTGGATAACCCGGCCACCGGCGAAGCCTTCACCGTCACCCTCAAAGAAGTGAATCTGACCGGCCCCGACGGCGTCATCGTCACGCGCCCCTGCGCCGTCGGATTTTCAGGCAACTACCCTAGAGCACTCGATGGACTTGCCCGACTGCTGTCGCTGGATATGCGGGTAATTGACCCGGCCTGGATCGGCATGAAGTTGCGCAAGCTGCTCAACTACGCAGAGCCGTTGGGGCACTTCATGGCGTTCGTGCCGGGCTTGCCGCACGGCGAACGGCGTCAGCAAACCTGGCCCAGCACCGTGGCCTACATCGCACGGCTGATCATTCACCGCTACGCCATGCTCGGGGTACTCAACGAAGAGGGATTGCCGCTACGCGAAATGGGGGTGCTTGATACGCCAAAAAATCAGGAGGAACCGAGCACCATGGCCGGCAAAGTTTGCCCGGAATGCGGCAACCCCACCGTCATTCACAAAGACGGTTGTGATTTTTGCACCGCTTGTGGCTACGTCGGGCAGTGCGGTTAACAGGTTCAGTCGCGCACCACCAAAACCGGCAATTTGGTGTGCGCCAAAACCGCCTGGGTGACGCTGCCAAGCACCAGTTTTTCAAGGCCGCTGCGGCCATGCGAACCCATCACAATCAAATCAGTCTGATTTGATTCAGCGGTTTCAATCACGCCACGCCAGGCTGTGTGCGACTCGATCACCGAAGTATCCACGCTGAGGCCAGCTTGATCGAAAGCCGTCTTGGTGGACTTGATCGCAGCATTGGCCTCGGCCGTCGCTGCGCTCAGATATTCGGCTTGACCATAGGCAAAATCAGTTCCTATGCCGGTAAAGGGGTAGGGATCGATAACAAAAATTGCGCTGACCCGACTGCCAAAGACTTTGGCCAGCCCAATCGCCTTTTCAACCGCCAGTTGGGAGGTCGGTGAACCATCAACCGGAACCAGTATGTGCTTGAACATGATAAAAACTCCTGTTAAATATCTTCCGGCACCATTTTGATAGCACCGCAGGGGCATTCTGACACGCAAATGCCGCAGCCCTTGCAGTAGTCATAGTTAAAGTCAAAACCCTTGCCCGGCCCATGCTTGATCACAGCATTGTCGGGACAGACACCGTAACAGTTGTCGCATTCAAAACAATTGCCGCATGACAAGCAGCGACGCGCCTCGAAAAGAGCATTGCTCTCCATCAGGCCGCCCTGCACTTCTTCAAAAGTAGATTGCCGCCGGATAATGTCCAGCGTCGGCCGCACCGTCTTGGGTGCATCGCTGTAATACCAGGTGTTGAGTTTGTCAAAACTGGCCAACTCACTCTTGGGCGCGGGGACATAGACCTCGCCACGCAGCCAGGCGTCGATATTGCGCGCCGCCTTTTTTCCGTGACCCATCGCGACCGTCACATTGCGCTCTGCCGGTACCATATCGCCACCGGCAAAAATACCATCACGCCCGGTCATCATCTGGTCATTGACCTGCACCACACCGTCATTCACCGCCAGCCCCGGCACGCCCTCTATCAGCGAGAGATCAACGTCTTGCCCAAGCGCGAGCACCAGCGAATCCGCTTCCAGCGTTTCAAACTCACCGGTAGGCTGCGGAAAGCCCTTTTCGTCGAGCGCCATTTTTTCTACTGTGATAGAGGATTCACCCGCCTGCTTGATGGTTGAGAGCCACTTGATCAGCACCCCTTCTTGCAGCGCTTCTTCAACTTCCAGGTCGCTAGCCGGCATTTTTTCGCGATTGCGCCGATAGACGATGATGGACTCTGTGGCACCCAGGCGTTTGGCGGTGCGGGCGACGTCAATCGCGGTGTTGCCGCCGCCATAAATAATCACGCGCCGACCCAGCATCGGTTTGTCTGCGCCTTCCATGGATCGCAGCACCGAGACTGCATCGAGCACCTTGGCCGAGTCGCCCGCCGGGATGTAAGCGCGCTTGGCAATGTGGGCACCGACCGCCAGAAAGACAGCGTCAAAACCGCCCAGCCGTTTCGCTTCCAGCACGTTCGATACTTTGATGTTGTACTCAATCGTCACGCCCAGATCAACAATGCGTTGCACCTCGGCGTCAAGCGCCGAGCGCGGCAAGCGGTATTGAGGAATGCCAAAACGCATCATGCCGCCCGGCAGCGGGCCAGCCTCCTGCACCGTCACCTGGTGACCGAGCCGGGCCAGGTGATAAGCAGCAGACAGACCGCAGGGGCCGGCACCGACCACCAGCACCTTTTTACCCGACGCTCGTGCCGGAGCGTCAAATTTCCAGCCCAGCGCAATCGCTTCGTCGCCCAGAAAGCGTTCCACCGAGTTGATGCCAACGGCTTCGTCAACCTGCGCGCGATTGCAGGCACTCTCACAGGTGTGATAGCAGACCCGGCCCATGACAGCGGGCAACGGATTTTGTTCCACCAGCTCACGCCAGGCTTTTTCATAATCGCCCGACTCGGCATGGAACAACCAGGCCTGGATGTTCTCACCCGCCGGGCACTCATGATTGCAAGGCGGCAGACGGCTCAGATAAACCGGCCGCGAGGTGCGCCAGGATCCGGTGTGGTTGGCCAGCGAGGTGCCAACATCCAAAGTTATGGCAAAGGGTTTTCGCATGGTAATTTCTCTTCATCGAGCAGACCAAAACGGCGAATATTGCGATCAGCCCGGGCTTGCAAGCGGGCAATGGTGTCAAGGTCGGGCTGTTTGCCAAACAAGTGGGCAAAGCGTTTTTGCGGCTTGAGGTAATCTTCAATCGGTACCCGCCGTCTGATTTTCACGACCCCGGTAACTTCTCCGTGCTCGGCTTCAAACACCGGAAAGACACCGCTCTCAACTGCCAGCCTTGCGAGCCGGATGGTGTCGTGCGATGCCGCGCCCCAGCCCAATGGACAAGGAACAAAGATGTGGATGTAACGGGCACCGTGAATTGACATCGCCTTCTTGACTTTGTATTCCAGATCGTGCAGATCAGCCACAGTGGCGGTAGCGACGTAGGGAATCTCATGCGCCATGGCGATTTGCGGCACATTTTTGCCTTGACCAAAGACATTGCCGGGATGTGGCCCGACCGGCATCGTGGTCGCCGTGCGCGCAGCCGGTGGTGTTGCCGAAGAGCGCTGCACACCGGTGTTCATATAAGCCTCGTTGTCGTAACAGATGTAGAGCACATCATCATTGCGCTCGAACATTCCCGAGAGACAGCCAAAGCCGATGTCCGTGGTGCCACCGTCGCCGCCCTGAGCGACCACGCGCACCTCGCTGCGGCCTTTGACGCGCATGGCTGCAGCAATGCCGGTCGCTACGGCAGCGGTATTGCCAAACAGCGAGTGAATCCAGGGGATTTGCCAGGATGTTTCGGGGTAAGGCGTGGAAAATACTTCCAGGCAACCGGTCGCATTGGCCGCAATCAACTGGCCGTTGCTGGCTTGCATCGCGGCGTCGATGGCGTAACGGGCACCAAGCGCCTCGCCACAGCCTTGACAGGCGCGGTGACCCGAGTTGAGGGAATTGCTGCGCGCGGTGTTGGCCTGTACGCTGCGCTGCTCAGGCGCGAGCAAACGGTTGCCGACGGTGAAAGTGCCGGTCTGGTAAAACTTGACGAGTGTTTGTTCCATGATAGTGTTCGCTTCAATCAGCCAATGCGCGATGAAACCGGACCGATGTCACGCAGTACGCCTTCGGCCACTGGGCCGGAGCGCCGCTGTTTCTTCTCGCGGTCAAGCACACGGTTGACGATTTCCCAGTCCAGATCGAGAAAGGTCAAAAGCTCAAGCTTGTCAGCAGTCGCCTCCAACAACAACTTGTGCAAGGAGGCCCTGGTGATGGCGCGCCCGCCCAGGCCAGCCACTACCGTGTACACCGGCTGGGGCCGGTTGCGCACGGCGCTGCGCACGTCGCGCGAAACGATGCCGCCAATACCCACCGCAAAACACTTCTCGATCACCACAATGCGTTTGGCGTTGGCGCTGGCGTCCCGGATCGCCTTGATCGGAAAGGGGCGGTACGAGGTGATGCCCAGCACGCCAATCTTGATACCCGCCTGGCGCAACTCATCGACCGTGTCCTTGATCGTGCCCAGCACCGAACCCAATGCGATCACGATGGTCTCAGCATCCTCCAGGCGGTAGTGCTTGATGAGCCCACCGGAGTCGCGTCCGAACACCTGTTTGAACTCTTGGGCAACTTGTGGAATCAGGTCAAGTGCCTGCATCTGCTTGGCGTGCGCCAGATAGCGCACTTCGGCAAACGCTTCAGGGCCAACCATGGCACCGATCGTGACCGGCGCGTCCGGGTCGAGCACCTGGCGCGGTTCATAACGCGGCAAGTAGCGATCAACCTGCGCCTGCTCGGGCATATCGACCCTCTCATAGGCGTGCGTCAAAATGAAACCGTCCATGCAGACCATCACCGGCAGCGACAATTCCTCGGCGATGCGAAAGGCCTGAATATGCAGATCCAGCGCTTCCTGGTTGGTTTCGGCAAAAAGCTGCAACCAGCCGGCGTCACGCATCGACATGCTGTCGGTGTGATCGTTCCAGATATTGATCGGTGCGCCAATCGAACGATTTGCCACCGTCATGACAATCGGCAAACCCAGGCCAGAGGCGTTATAAACCGCCTCGGCCATAAACAGGAGGCCCTGGCTGGCAGTGGCCGTGTAGGCGCGCGCGCCGGCGGCCGATGCACCAATAGCCACGCTCAAGGCGGCAAACTCGGACTCAACGTTAATGAACTCGCAAGGCGTGAGAGCGCCCGACTTGACCATCTCGCCCAGCCCCTCAACGATGTGCGTCTGCGGTGAAATCGGGTAGGCACAAATCACTTCCGGTCGGCTCATGGCAACCGCCAGGGCCACAGCATGCGAACCTTCGCATTGTTCAAGCATGTTGAGCCTCCGCCTTCAGTTCACGGTTCTTGACAATTTCAAAGGCCTCGCGAGCGGCTTGGATATTGCCCTCGGCGACAGCACCTTTAAATTTCTGCTGTATCGCGGCCTGCACCGCTGCCAGCGTAATGAGACCCGTGATCGCAGCAAATGCACCCAGCAGCGGCACATTGGGCACCGGCCGACCGACGTGCTTGAGCGCCAGTTCGGTAGCCGCCACGGTCAGCAAATGCGCTGGCTGGTGGTCTTTGACAAACTCACCCAATCCCAAATCATCGAACGAGTGATTGGTATTGATCAGGATGTAACCGTCTTTTTTGAGCCCACCAAAGACATCAACCTGCTGTAGCAAAGTGGGATCCTGGATGATGATCGCATCGGGTTCCATCACCGGTTCGCGCAAACGGATTTCCTTGTCATCCATACGGCAGAACGCCACCACCGGCGCCCCCATGCGCTCCGAACCAAAGTTAGGAAAAGCCTGCGCATGCTGTCCCCCCAGAAATGCTGCAATCGACAGCATCTCGGCTCCGGTCACCACCCCCTGCCCCCCGCGTCCGTGGATTCGTACTTGAAACATTCTTGGCCTTTCGTCTTGCGGTCGTGCAAAAAAGCGAGTTTGCAAACCGCATTTTCCGTTAGGCGAAATTATGCACCATCATGTAAATTCAGGGAAAACCAGTTTAGTCCAGCAGCGTGGCATAGACGAGATTACGAAACAAGCGGCGGTAATACTCGCGCTGGTTGGGTGCTTGCAGCATCAAACAAGCAAACAGCTCGGCAGCGGGATCAACAAAAAAAGTGGTTCCGGCCATGCCACCCCAAAAATAACTGCCAACCGATCCTGGTAGATCGACTACGCTCAGGTCCCTGCGCACTGCAAAACCCAGGCCGAAGCCATGGCCGAGTGGCAGCAGATCGCGCGAACTGCCACTGTTGACCGGAATAGGTCCCAGATGATCCGCCGTCATGAAATCAACCGTTCTCGGGCTCAGCAAACGCACACCGTCGAGTTCACCTTTGTTCAACATGAATTGCAGAAAGCGCGCGTAATCCATGGCAGTAGAAACCAGGCCGCCACCGCCGGACTCCATCGGCGTGGCTTGACGCACGTCAATCAAGCGCATTTGCAGACCGCCCTGCGGGTCGCGGCCAAAAGGCTCGGCTATTCGACCCAGATCTTGTTCTGGCACCGAAAACCCGGTATCGGTCATTCCCAATGGCTTGAAAATGTGTTCATCAAGATAAGTGCCCAACGTTTGCCCGCTGATGACCTCCAGCACACGCCCCAGCACATCGGTGGCGCGGCTGTATTCCCACACGCTGGCGGGCTCAAACATCAGCGGCAAAGCCGCCAATGTCTGTGAAAACTCGGCGTTACTGCGCCCACGTGAGCCAATTCTGGCTTGGGCATATTGCCGCTGCACTGCGTTGCTGCCCATAAACTCATAGGTCAGGCCAGCCGTGTGACGCAGCAAATCCTGAATCGTCGCCAGTTGGTGCACTGCTTGCAATTGAACTGTGCCTCCGACCAGGCTTGCTACCTGCTGCGCAGCGTACTCCGGCAGATAGTGGGAAACCGGGTTGCTGAGCAGCAATTTACCCTGCTCCATGAGCATCATGGCGGCCACTGAGACGACCGGTTTGGTCATCGAATAAATCCGGAAAATGGCATCCAGCTGCATCAAGGTTCCTGCTGCCGGATCAAGCATGCCCACGCTTTCAAACAAAGCCAGTTTGCCGTGGCGGGCGATCAACGCCACCGCGCCAGGCAGTCGCTGGCGCGCCACCTCGTCCTGCAGCACGGCCATCAAATGCCGGATGCGCTGCTGACACAGGCCGAGCGTTTGGAGCGATTCGCCCCGGGTATGTGTTTGAAACAAGTTAATCTCCATAAATCATTTTCTCTGACACGCGAGCGTAAACCCCGATAGGGCATTCTCCCCATGCTGCTAAAGTTCAGACCTTGAAACAGTTCACAGGCGACTGTCGCAGTCCATTTTTCATTTCCTTTATTAAACTGGAGCAATTCAATGAATTTGAAAAAACTAAAAGCGGCAGCAGCCGTTGTTGCCACTGTTGGTACGCTCATCGCAGCCCCTGCGCAGGCCGGCAAGACCCTTGACGCGGTTAAAGCGCATGGCCAGGTGGTGTGCGGGGTGCACACCGGGCTGGCCGGTTTTTCTGCTGCGGATTCGGCTGGCAAATGGGCCGGTCTGGACGTTGATATTTGCCGCGCAGTAGCTGCCGCCGTGCTGGGCAACAGCGAAAAGGTGAAATATGTTCCACTGACCGCGCAGCAGCGTTTGACTGCTTTGCAGTCAGGCGAGATTGACCTGCTCTCGCGCAACACCACGTTCACGCTGACCCGGGACGCATCCCTGGGGTTGAACGACACCGTCGTCACTTACTATGACGGCCAAGGCTTCATTGTTCCCAAAAAGAGCAAAATAACCAGCGCCAAACAGTTAAAGAACCAGACCGTGTGCGTGCAATCTGGCACCACCACCGAAAAGAATCTGACCGATTACTCCAAAGCCAATAACCTGAACATCAAAACCGTGGTGTTCGAAAAAGAAGAAGCCGCAACCGCCGCATACTTTGCCGGCCGCTGCATCTCGTACACCACGGACGCTTCGGGTCTGGCCTCGATCCGCAACAAGGTCGCTCCGGTACCCGCTGATCACCTCATTTTGCCCGAGCTGGTCTCCAAGGAGCCGCTCGGACCGATGGTGCGCCGGGGTGACGACGAGTGGTTTGCCATTGTCAAATGGGTTATTTACGGCCTGATTGAAGCGGAAGAATACGGCATTACCCAAGCCCAGGTTGATCAGCTCAAAGCCAGCAGCCAGAACCCGGCGGTCAAGCGCATTCTGGGCAGCGGCGATGACACTGGCAAACTGCTCGGCCTGGACAAAGACTGGATGTCAAACGCCCTCAAAGCCACTGGCAACTACGGTGAAATTTTCGAGCGCAACGTCGGACCCAAGTCGGCACTGGGTCTGCCACGCGGTCTGAATAACCAGTGGAACAAGGGCGGCTTGATGTACGCCTATCCGTTGCGCTGACATTTGGCTGGCGTCATGGATTGCCGCGATGGTCGTCATTGAGTTGATCGACGACGTCACCTAAAACCATGTCGTTAAAGAGCGCTCCCAAAAAGAAACGCTGGTCCTGGCGCAGTCAAGCCTTCAGGGGCTTGATCTACCAGATCGTCGCCATCGGCGTGATTGTTTTGGGAGTCTGGTTCCTGGCCTCCAACACGCTGACCAATATGCGTGTGCGTGGCATTCAGAGCGGTTTTGATTTTCTGAACCAGCCGGCCGGTTTTTCCATCGGCGAAAGTCTTTTCCCTTTTGATTCAGCCGAGTCTTACTGGCGCGCGTTTTGGGTTGGCCTGGCCAACACCTTGAGGGTCGCCGTGGTCGGCATTATTTTGGCAACCTTGTTGGGTACGGTGATCGGCATCGGTCGTTTTTCGCGCAACGCCCTGGTGCGCGGCCTGTGCTCTACCTACGTTGAATGTTTTCGCAATATCCCGGTGCTGCTGCAATTGCTGATGTGGTACCTGCTGCTGACAGAAATGTTGCCTTCCATTCAGAACGCCTGGCAAGCCGGTCCCTTTTTTCTGAGCAAGGGCGGGTTCAATTATCCGATTCCGATTTGGCAAGCCGGCCATGCCTGGGCGCTTGCTGGCCTGGTTATCGGCATCGCGCTGGCCTGGCTCTACCACGGCTGGGCACGCCGTCAATTTGAAGCGACCGGTATCATCAAGAGCATGTTCTGGGTGCCGCTTGGGGTGGTGCTGGCCAGCGCCTTGCTGGCCTGGCTGCTGGGCGGCGCGCCAAGCGCGCTGGACAGCCCGGTCAAAGGTGAATTCTCAGTGGAAAACGGTGGCGCACTGACACCCGAATTTCTGGCCATGTTGCTCGGTTTGACAATCTACACGGCCAGCTTTATCTCCGAAGTCGTGCGCTCAGGCATTGCCTCGGTGTCACGCGGGCAAACTGAAGCGGCCGCGGCACTAGGGCTTGACCCGGGTCTGGAAATTCGGCTGATCGTCTTGCCGCAGGCCCTGCGCGTCATCATTCCGCCGCTGACCAACCAGTATTTGAATCTGACCAAGAATTCTTCTCTGGCGGTAGCTATTGGTTACCCGGATATTATCTCGATCGCCAACACCGCCATGAATCAGACCGGCCGGGCGGTCGAATGCATTGCGATTGTGATGGCGGTCTATTTGACCATTTCGCTTCTAACCTCACTGTTGATGAACAGCTACAACAAGCGGGTCGCAATTCAAGAACGCTGATTACAAAACCATTTCATGAGCGCCCTGAGCTACCAACCGATTTTGCCGCGACCGGCACCCAGGCACGCCAGTGGTGCGCTGGCGTGGTTGCGCAGCAATCTGTTTAGCGACGTTAAAACAGGCCTGTCAACCATCATCCTGGGGGGGCTGCTGCTCTGGTTTATTCCGCCGTTTTTGAACTGGTCGCTGTTCAACGCGGTCTGGACGCCCGATGTGCAGGCCTGTCGTGCGGTACAGGAATCAGCCGCTTGCTGGGGAGTGATCGCCGAGAAATACCGGCTCATTATTTTTGGCCGTTATCCGTTTGACCAGCAGTGGCGTCCGCTGATCGCCACTGTGCTGATGATGCTGATGCTGGTGGCGAGCTGCATACGGGTCTTCTGGAAGCCCTGGCTGGCGGGTTCATGGATTGCGGTTTTGACCGTCTTTTTTATTTTGATGTACGGCAACTCGCTCGGTTTGGCCAAAGTGCCAACCGATAGCTGGGGCGGTCTGCCGCTGACCATCTTGCTCGCCACCCTGTCGATCGTGATGGCGTTTCCGATTGCGCTGCTGGTGGCGCTGGGGCGGCGCGCCGATCTGCCAGCGATCCGGGTGTTTTGCTCACTTTATGTCGAGTTGATCCGCGGTGTGCCGCTGATATCAGTGCTGTTCATGGCCTCCTTCATGTTTCCGCTGTTCATGCCACCGGGCTTGACCATCGACGTGCTGATCCGGGTGCTGGTGGGCATCACTTTGTTTAACGCGGCTTACCTTGCCGAAGTCGTGCGCGGTGGGCTGCAAGCCGTTCCCAAAGGACAGATTGAAGCGGCTGCCACACTCGGGCTGTCGTACTGGCAAATACAACGCAAAATTGTGCTGCCGCAGGCGCTTGCCATGGTGGTGCCGAGCATCGTCAACAGCATCATCGCCACCTTCAAAGATACCTCTTTGGTCAGCATCGTGAGCCTGTACGAACTCACCGGCGCGCTCGACATGGCCATCAACGCCGATGCCAACTGGAAGCCCTTCAAATTGCAAGGCTATATGTTCATTGCGATTATTTATTTCATCTTCTGCTTTTCAATGTCGCGCTACAGTCAGTGGGTCGAAAGACAGGTCAACAAGAGCAAACTTCGATAGCAACACCGTATGACAGAACCGATCATCAAATTTGAAAAGCTCAATAAGTGGTACGGCAACAACTTTCACGTGTTGCGCGACATTGACCTTGACGTGGCACCGGGTGAGCGCATCGTGATTTGCGGCCCGTCGGGCTCGGGCAAATCAACGCTGATACGCTGCATCAACCGGCTCGAAGAACACCAGCAAGGCAAGCTGTTTGTCGATGGCGTCGAGATGACCGACGACATCAGGGCAATCGACGAGGTGCGCAAAAAAGTGGGCATGGTGTTCCAGCAATTCAACCTGTTCCCGCATTTGACCGTGCTGGAAAATCTGACACTCTCACCCATGTGGGTGGGGAAAATGCCAAAGAAACAGGCCGAAGAAAAAGCCATGCAGCAGTTGCAACGCG
>Ga0209014_10002355_pt1 | contig 10978 bp, 9 predicted proteins | sample BarGraNGADG00212_FD_184491 | JGI IMG/M metagenome (GOLD analysis project Ga0209014, IMG submission 184491) | Arctic peat soil microbial communities from Barrow, Alaska - Barrow Graham LP Ref core NGADG0002-212 (SPAdes) (version 2) | ecosystem: Environmental > Terrestrial > Soil > Wetlands > Peat... | reverse complement strand
GACGACGGGTGGGACCCCACCTCAATGAAGGCAGCGCCGGGAAGGCGCTGCAACTCATCGCACGTCCCCGCAGCACGGCAGGACCCCGTCGACCTCAATGAAGGCAGCGCCGGGAAGGCGCTGCAACGATCTACCAAACTGGTAGCCGCTGGTACTTCGGTGACCTCAATGAAGGCAGCGCCGGGAAGGCGCTGCAACCCCGCTGCGGTAGCGCACTCGCTCCAAGTGGCCAGACCTCAATGAAGGCAGCGCCGGGAAGGCGCTGCAACTCCGTCGCCACCGTCAAGAACGCCATGTCCAACCTACCTCAATGAAGGCAGCGCCGGGAAGGCGCTGCAACGTTGACGTACGACCGCCAGGTCCAGCTCGTCGCCGAACCTCAATGAAGGCAGCGCCGGGAAGGCGCTGCAACGGTAGTGCGTACCCGCGGGATCGAGGTACCGCTTACCTCAATGAAGGCAGCGCCGGGAAGGCGCTGCAACCTGGCAGGCGGACCACGCTCCCGACTGCCCCTGGCCGGACCTCAATGAAGGCAGCGCCGGGAAGGCGCTGCAACTTGTCCACCTTGAATGGGAACGTGTCCCAGAAGAGACCTCAATGAAGGCAGCGCCGGGAAGGCGCTGCAACTTTCCGTTGCAGCGTCCTTCGGCGAGGCGAGCGAGACCTCAATGAAGGCAGCGCCGGGAAGGCGCTGCAACTCGCAGGCCCTCATGCTCGCCGTTGAGCTGCACCTACCTCAATGAAGGCAGCGCCGGGAAGGCGCTGCAACCCCACGGTCTCTTCGACCTAGCCCGCGTCTATGACGACACCTCAATGAAGGCAGCGCCGGGAAGGCGCTGCAACGTGCCGTCGAATGCGGCGGTGACAGTGAACATGGACCTCAATGAAGGCAGCGCCGGGAAGGCGCTGCAACTCTGTCGGGCTACCGGCGCGAGCTGGTACGTCGAACCTCAATGAAGGCAGCGCCGGGAAGGCGCTGCAACTCGACACGCCTGCCCGCAGGTTGACCCTTGCGGCACCTCAATGAAGGCAGCGCCGGGAAGGCGCTGCAACGAGCGTCTGCGGCGTAGCATTCGGCCGCATCCTTGGCACCTCAATGAAGGCAGCGCCGGGAAGGCGCTGCAACCACGTCGGCACTGCGTCGCCACCTCCGCCGGGGATACCTCAATGAAGGCAGCGCCGGGAAGGCGCTGCAACATGGCGGGCCTCGGTGGCCTCGCTCCGAAGATGGCGACCTCAATGAAGGCAGCGCCGGGAAGGCGCTGCAACGCCTGGCTGGCCGTGTCGTATACCTTGGCGCCGTGACCTCAATGAAGGCAGCGCCGGGAAGGCGCTGCAACAGGGCGGCTCGGGCGTTGACTGCCTGCCACCAGGTGTTACCTCAATGAAGGCAGCGCCGGGAAGGCGCTGCAACTCTGGCGCTCTGCTCAGGGCTGAGCCCGTCCATTCACCTCAATGAAGGCAGCGCCGGGAAGGCGCTGCAACAGGGTCCTTCTTGGCCCCTGGCCTCTACAGACTGGCGGCCAGTCGACCGAGGCAGTCAGTTTACCCCGCGTGTGACCTGCGGCGGGCTCCAAGAGCCATCCGCGCGCGATTTCGACGGCCTTGGTGCTTCTGCGACGGCCCGAGAGTCGGGGCCAGAGCCAAGACTGCGCGAGAGGTCCCCGCTCAGGCTCGGCACATCGGACTGCTCGCGCGAACTCGGGGTTGCTCACGCCACCCTCCAGCTTCCACGACTCACGCGATGATTGCGTCCTGTCCCAGCAGTTCAGGCTTGAGGCCGAGGAAGTCGATCCTCAACTCGACTGCACGCGCGACGGGCCCCAGTTCGCAGATAACGACCGAATCCTCAGACGCGACGAGGACCTTCTCAAGGATTGTGCGCAAGCGAACGATGCGCGCGGGTTTGACGTCCACGATGAACACGCTGAATTGGATGCGTTCTCCGTACGCCTTGAGGCGACTGGCGACCAACGCTCTGCGACGGTCGTCGGCAATGTCGTAGGCGATAAGGAACCGGTACGTCCCCTCCCGGCTCATCGGACACGTATCCCCATGTATCGCGATTGCGTGCCATCGAGCACGCCCAGGACCATCCTGGCTTGGACCTCCATCGCTCTGCGCCATGAGACTTCGTAACCAAACACTGGGTGCCGAAAGCGGGTCTGGACCCGGCGCTCATACGCGGCGATGAGAGTCCTGCGGGCCTCGTCGCGCAGGCGCGTGGTGCCAAGCACATCGGTGAAGCCGCCCACAGACAGCTCGCCGTTATTGAATGCACCTACGACAGTCGAGTCAGCTACCGGCGCCCGGAATTCCTCGCACAGGTCCAGGGCTAGCGCGGGTTTGTTTCGGTTGCTGCTGTGCAAGAACCCGGCGTGCGGATCGAGCCCGCAGGCTGCGACGGCCCTGATGATGTCCGCCAGGAGCATGCCGTAGACGTAGTTGAGGCTCGCGTTGATCGGATCGCGGGCAGGGCGTCCCGATCGACCGGAGAAGAGATCGCGTGTCTCCGCGCTGACGCTCCCGTGCAGCATGGTTGCGAACGCCTCGAAGTAGTTCGCGGCCGCCTCGCCCTCGATCCCGAACAACTCGCCCAGCGAGAGCGCGACGGCAGCGCGCCTCTGGAGCTTCCGGAGCAGGGTCACTGTATCGGGGCTGGCGCCGTTTCGCCGGAGGAACGTGGCCTGGTTCGCTATCTTGCTGCCAACGAACTCGCGGGCCAGATCCAGGCGCCCCGTGGCCGACATCTCATGCTGCCGAACGCGCTGTAACCCATTCGGCGCTGAGCCGCTCACGCTCCAGCCCACGACTCGACCAACTCCGGTACACCAGACGATAGGCCTCGATCGCCACATCATCTCCCGTATCAACGCGCCTGAGAGGTCGACGTTGCCATGGAGGACAAGGCTTTGGACGCGCTCTAGCGGGATGGAACTGATCTCCTCACCGCGGTGGGAGACCTGGACGCGGCCGTCCCTGAGTGATGCCCGAGATCCGGGCGTCGCAAGATGCACGACCTGGGAATCGGGGTCCGCGACGGTGATTCGGCGACGAACCAACCGGCCGGACCGCTCCTCTGGGAGGCATACCGATGCATGCGAGCAGCTGGTGCACCTGGGATCGTCTTCCAGCGGCGGCGGGGCCGTCGTGCTTGTCACAGTCAGCCGGGTGGCGTCAATCTCCGCACGAGCCCGACTGATGTCCGCCTCCGCCAGCGTGACCGGAACGCTGACACGATGGCTGGTGAAGTACACCTCCTGGCCGCAGACCCTGTAGCCCATCGAGCGCAAGGACTCGACCTGAAGCGCCAGTTGAATGCGCATCGGCTCGGTCACGTCGGGACGCCGCCTGACCGGTGTCGCCTTGTGCTCGATGACCGTCAGCGAGCCGTCGGACTCACGCTCAACGGTGTCGCACCGTCCGATGATGCCCCACTCTGGATGGACCACCTCAACGACGCGTAGGCGATCGGGTCGGCCAGTTGCGGGATTCTCGGTAGGCGCGTGCTCGGCCATACCAACGGCCATCTGGTACGTGTCCGTCGTCTCGCCGGCGGCTTCCAACCAAGCGCGGCGCGGGCAGAACACATGTTGTGCAACAAGGCTGATGGGCAGAGCCTCGGTGTCAGAAGGGCCGGTCATCAGGCCCCGCCTCAAGCGGGATCACAGTGCCGCCGAGCGCCCTGTACTCGGGGCAGCTGCTGCTACCGAACGTCCCGATAGGGAAGTACGCAACTCCGCTGACGCGTCTATCGCGCAGCCAATCCTGAGCGGCCTCCACCTCCAGATCGGTTGGGGCATGACGATCGTCGGCCACACGCTTGCGTACAACGAGCTCGAGTTCGTCGCTGAGGATGACGGAACGCAGGCGAGGCATGCTCATCGGTACAAGGGACATGGGCAGGTAGAACCAGCCGCGGGCGCGCCCACCTCGAACCCAGATGTGGCCAGCTGTCCGGCTCGGTTCGGCGGTCAGTGGAAGGACCGGGAATTGGCTGATGGCCCACAAGCCGCACCACGCCGAAACGTCGTCGGTGGGTCCGGGCGACGCGAGTCCGGTCGCAGTCCGGCTGTCGGAGCGGTTCTCACCAGTAAGATCGATTGGCGGCTGCGTCCCATCAAGGCCCCCACGTATAGACGCCGTGTCCCGGCTGGCGACATTCTTGGCAAGCGGACGGAGACGATTGCCCACGAATTCGGCGCCGGAATTGCGAGGTTGCATCTCCCACTTGGACGCCCCACTATCCGGCAAACGATCACCCTTCCGGTTGACGTGCCAGTACGAGGGGGCTCCAAGAGCGCCCACAAACCTGAGGTCGAGTCGGCTACGGGCATCGGTGAGGGAGTCGATCAGTCCGGCACGGAAGTCGGTCAGTAGCTGCCATGCCTTGGGGTCAGCTGGTTTCTTGATGCGCGGGCTCATGGCCCCGACCGGCCCATCGCCCAGGTCGATCGAGGCAGCAACCCAGCTGTCCGTTGCCGCATGGCGCCGAGCGTGGTCTCGAACGATCTCGGCGGCGGCGGCTAGGTCAACGCCATCGGTCCAGACGAGCGGCCTCGCGTCCAGTTCACGCGTCCAGGCAACACGCACGTCCCTGACCCCCGCATCTTCGAGGATCGCGGCCAGGCCGATCATCGTCATGTGCGAGAGCGCGGTCCGCAACTCTCCCCGCAGATGCAGCTCCGTCATCGTCCCTCCCCCGAAACCTGGCAGTCGGCAGCCCGAACGAGCGCTTCAAGATACGCGCAGCCCCACAACCCCCAGACGGCGTGAGTGCGCTCCACAAGCGCGTCCCACTCACCTGCGTCATAGAGCAACTCGGCGCTCTGCGCCGCCCCATCAGCTTGGGCGATCAGATGGGTCGATGTCTGCGGGAAGCTTCCGCGCCCATGGCCGTGCGTCGTACCGATCAGGCGCACGATGAGGTCGCGGCCGTCTGGGTCCACGTCGTCGAGCGCTTGCCAGGCGTCGGCCGCCGACAACTGCTCGTGACGCCAGCCGGCAGGAATGCTGGAACGTGCTCGCGCCGAGCGTGCTTCGCCTGGGGTGCGGAGCCCGCTCTTGGCCAGAAGCTGCGGCGTGCCATCATCTGGCCCATCCTGGCCGTCTCTCAAGAGCGCCTGGAAACGTTCGTCGCGCTTGCCGCTGTCATGGAGATGGCCCGCTCGCTCGAAGATCGCCACCAGAGCGGGCTCCAGTCCAATGCGGAGTCCGATGTCGCCCGCCCGGGCGGCGACGGCCTCCTGATGCTCATCGAGGGGAACCTGCCTGTTCGCGGCCAGCCACTCCTGGCGGAGTTCGTCGCCGGCCGCTGACCCCTGCATCGCCTTGATGACAATCCACTCAGGCACCGAGTCGCTGGCGCGTGGGGCCATTGCCATGTCGGTCCGGTAGATCGGGCCGTCGAGCCTGCTGGCCGCTTCGCGCAGCCGAACCGCATTCGCTCCAGGAATCACGCCCGCGAACTGACGGAGGATCTCCGCCATCTCGTGTCTGCGCACCCTTCCATCGCGGGGATGTGCGTCCACCACACCGGCGAGGTCGGAAAGCAGGACGTCAACGCTGTCTTGATCACATTGCGCCAGCGCAGGCGCGCCGGCCGCGATCCGGATCAGGAAGGGATCGTCGCGCTCGTCGGTCCCCTCCTCCAGGACATCGGGGGCGGTCTCGTCGCCATCACTGACTACCACCCCGGATCGGAAGCAGGCCATCGCAGAATCGACGACGACCACGTCGCCTGGCCTGAGCAGCCTCGGGCCAACAACGGTGAACGCCTCGTCCCCACGCACGACCAACAGCGAGCTTTCTCCAGCATCGTCGCTCTTGCTCCCGAGTACCTCCTTGGCCGTGTTGAGCGGAACCGGGAATGCCTCCTTTGCTCGGGGGAGTGTTTGACGCAGTAGGGCGACGGCGGAGGCTTCATCGTCAGGGAGAGCCTGGCGCACAACGAATGAGATGTCCTGATCTGGCTCGAGATCGTCAGAAAGCCACACGTCGAGGTCGGGGTCCTCAACGAGGTCGTCCGAAGTCCGTGCCCACAGCCACGCGTCCCACATCTCCGGTCGCTGGAGGAGCATGCGCCTCAAGACTTGCCCAGGCGGTGGGTCCAGACAGACCGACCACGGCGCGAGTCCGTTAGCATCCGCTGCCCGCCCCCGCAGCCAAACCTCGGATGCAACCAGATCGTCGCTGGCGTACGGTGGCGCGTCCGGCAGCGGCCCATGATCGCTAGGCGGCACCAAGACGACGACCTCTGTCTCCTGCCTTGCCCCGAGCCGGTTCACCCGGCCCGCGCGCTGTGCGATAGCGGCACCGGGGGCGAGTTCGGTCACCAGGGCGCTCAGGTCCATGTCGATCCCGACCTCGATCGTCTGCGTCGCGACGACAAAGTCAAGGGTCCGATCTCCGCGGGTGGTAAACAGCCCCGGTCGGTCGCGTCGCAGTCGCCGGACATCGAAGGGGCGCTTGCGGCCGACAATCACTTCGAGTGAGTACGAGTGCGCCGATGTCCGTCCCAGGCGCTGAAGTGCTCCGGCGACCTCGACCGCGAGTGCAATGGTGTTGACGACGCAGCCGACCGTTGGGCCGTACTTCTCGCGGGCGCCGATGGCCAAATCGGCGATCCTCGCAGCCAGCTCTTGACGTTCACGGGCATTCGTTGCTGGCCAGCGGACCTCCACCAGAGAGAGGGGCTTGGGCCGGCCGAGGCGCTGCGCCAGAAGCTCGTCGGCTTCCGTGACAGACCCGAGGTCCTGAGGCTCCACCCGGACTGACTGGGCCTCACCGCCCTCGGCGGGCGTGGCCGTGACTTCCACCACTTGGAGCCTCGCGACGGGCAGGCGTTTGATAGCAGTCGCCTCGAGCCCTGCGATGCGCCGGGCCGTGTGGAGGAGTTGGCGCGCAAGGTGGGCTTCGTCCACGACGACCGCGGAGTCATAGGCGAGGAGCCCGGCTTCCCGAGGCCGAGCGTAGCGGCTGGCGCCATAACCGCGCATCAGGAGCCTGCTGCCCCACATGTCCGGAGTGGCGCAGACGACCATGCACCCAAGCGGGTCGTCGCGCCACGAGGTGGACGGCGGGACGCCGCCGCGGAGCATTACCACGGTGAGTGAGTCACCGGGTCCTATCGCCGGGAGATCGTCGCCTGGCGGAGCGTCGCCGTCGATCGTCCCCTCGTCGACTGCCGCAACCTCACGCATCTTCCTGAGGGCATCGGCAACCGCGGCCAGAACGCGGCCTCCGGCGCTCGCGTCGCGCAGGCTGCGTGCGACGGCGCACGCATGATCGTACTGGTCGTCAACAAGTGCTCGGCGATCGACCACGAGAGATAGCCGCCTCGGGAGCCGACGTTCTGGCTCGCGTTCCCCGGCCGTCAGCGCCACGGCGAACACATGCGCCTCAATGACAGCCGTCTTGCCGGAGCCTGTGGGCGCGGAGATCCGCGCGGGCCAGCGCCTCTGGTGCGCCAGATACGACACGAGACGACGCTGCCAGGCGAATGGCTGGTGCCCGCGATTGACGGCCGCGAAAAACTCGTCGAAATGCTCGACTTCGAGGATCATCGGGCACCCTCGGGCTCGCTCACAGGCAGATCGCACGGGACGAGCAGTCCGCCGCCGAGATGTCGGCTCTGGCCGATCGCGATCACTGTCCGCTCGCCCGACAGGTCACCCAACGTGAGCGTCGCCCGATAGGGCTGGAGGACGACCCCGTCCTGGACTCGGTGCACGAAGCGATGCTGACCCTGGGTTTGCAGGCGGTGGGTTTCGAGAACCTGCACGCCGTGTGCGCGCGCTTCGGCCGCCAATCGCGCGTACCACGTCCTGCCGCGGCCTCGGCCTCCGAGTGCGTCGCGCCACAGCAGCGCGACCGACAAGAGGGCCGCATCCTCCAGGGTCCAAGCCTGGCCACGGACCGGATGCGACTCAGGAATCGCCAGCGGTTCGGTGCCCCAGACCCGCCGCCGGCCAGCTGGCACCGGCGCCCAGAACTCATCGGCATGGACAACCTGAGCCGAGTCCGGCCGCATCCGGACGATCCGATCCTGGGTAATGCGCAAATGCGAGAGACTGCGCAACCCCTCAGCTAGAGCTTGGTAGTCGGATCGATCGACTTGGCTCGGCAGGAGCAACACAAATGCCGCCCTCTCAAGGTCGAACCCAAGAGGGAGAGGCTGGGAGATGTACTGGATGGCCAGTCGATTCGCGGGCCGATCGACGCCCGCCGCGTATCTGCCCGTGACGAGACTCGGAGCTCCGTCCCCGATGAGCCCGATCAACGCGCGGTGTAGGGCCACGGCCCAGGAGACGCGGAAACTCGGTGGGACCGTCTCGTCGATCGGCAGCACCACCGCTGTCTCCCACGGGGGAGGAAAGGACCCCTCGCGCGTTGCCTTGATGCTGGTGGCCACATACCGGGCAGTCCCAAGCTTGGCACTTTCCACTCGCGGTGCCAGGGCGGCCTCGTCTGTCTTGACGGCATCCGCGGCGGGAGTCGGTTGTGACTGCGTGACGGCCCTGTAGGCTGCCTCCAGCGCCTCGGTCCGACCTGGGCACGCGATGCCAACGTCAATCCCGCCGCCGACGAACGGGCTGGCGTCAGGATCGCGTCGATGCGTGGGCTCGATTTCGCCAACCCTAAGGACCACCGGGGATTCGCCGGTCCCGAGGTGCGACACGTCCGAGCAGAGTCCGCTCAAGGCCTCCTGAACGACTGGCGAGGGTGGTTCGTCCCACAGCCAGGCAATAGGGCCATCGACTGCGACCGACCCGTCGGCTTCGCCTGGGGAAACCTTCTCAGACCGCTTGAACCACAGACCTTCCTTGCGAAACGCGACAGCCTTAGAGTCGTTGCGAATGGACGCTGGGACATGAAGCGCATCGGGCGGATTGCTCTCCGCCCAAGTCAGCGCCTGCCGATCGCTCTCGTTCGGCGTCAGGCTCCCATCGACATCATCAGCGCGAGGGCCCTGCGCGGCCGCGTTCAGGAGCGCGGCGTGCAGGCGAGCAGGCGAGGGTAGATCGTCTAGGGAACCGTCGGGGCGATGGCCTCGGTAGGTGCCCAGCGGGAACTCCGCGATGATCGCGAACGCCATCTCACGATTCCGTAGCCATGCTGGTCGCGCCGGCGACCACGGCAGGGTTGCCCTGAACAGCGAATACCTGGCCCTCCCAGCGGATACCTGCGTCGGCGCAGGCTCGGTCGATCGCCTGGGTGAGCAGGGCATCTGCGGAACGGATGTCCAGGGGCTCGAGCGACTCGTGCTCGCCGCCACGGCGGTCCACCGTCAAGTGCGTTGGTCCGGCCTCCACGAGGTCGCAGTTGGCTCGCAGGTACAGTTCAGCGTCGCTTCGTGCGAGGCCATTCAGAGCCAGCGCGGCAAGCAGTGCGCGGCACGCCGCATCGCCGTCCGGCCCGGCGCCGAAGCGAATCTGGCGGAGCGTGGCGAGCGAGAGGACGTGCGATCGGATGATCCGGGAGCACGCCACGCCGGCCAGCTGGTCAAGGCTGGGTGGGATACCGCCCAGCCCGAGCGCTGAGGCCGAGATCCCACCTTCCTTGGGCTTCGCGGCGGCCTTGAGGATCGCGTCGTAGTTGTTCGGGCTCAGTTCGTCCCTCTGAGCCTCGGCAAATGCCTTCAGCGTGGGCCCGTCGAGGTTCACTTGCATCGCGACGGGGTCCACGCGCGCGCCACCCCGCATGGACGGGCTCCGCGTGTCCGCGTGCTGATCGGCCAGCACCCCGATGATCTCCCCCACCAAGGCGCTCCGCCAGCGTCCTTGACGGCTCTTTCGGCTCGCGTCCCATCCTCCGAATACGAGGGTGATGGGGCTGAACTCCAGAAGTGCGCGAGCGTTGGCCGGCGTCGCGTTGCGCACGGCCCGGTACTCCGGCATCTGAGTCACGGCCACACCAGCCACAGTGCCGGCCCGGACATGGCCGTCGTAGGCGCGGTGCGGCAGCATGAGGTCGGTGTAGAGCTCGGTGACACCCTCGCGCTCATAGGCGACCGTGACGTGCGGCAGGCGCTTCAAGGCAGCGTTGCCGTCATCGAGGGCCTGCTGAAGGGCCGTCTCGGCCCGGTTCAACTGCGACTGCTTCGAGTCGATGATCACGACTTGGCACGGCTGGGCATCGACATATCTGCGCTCGTACGCGTACACGGCTCCCTGTTGACCTTTCGCGACGAAGCGCGCCGGAGCAACCGAGGCATGGGCCCCGCCGGCCGCAGCCAAGTCCGTCGTGGACACAAGGACGCTCGGGCCGCCAGCCACCAGAGCAGACCTCAACTGGTCGTAAGTGAGCTGTGCCATATCACGCTCCCACCCAACATGCGCCTTGCCCCGCTCGACTGGGGCTGTCTCCGACCCCAAGGACCATCTCAGCCGATCGTGTCACCTCGTCTGTCACACAGAGCAACGACCGGTGCCGAGTGTCACCGCCAGTGTGGCACCAGGGGAAGCTTCAGGCAGGTCCCAGACGACATATCGACTGGGAATTCCAGAGCGGCTGGGGCCCCTGAAACCTGCAGCAGGCCGTCGAATCCGCAGTGGCCACCGAGCATGCCGACACGATCCTGCGATCGTGCGGGTTGGAACTCTGGCCTTTCCGAGCCTGGAGCCCGCGCATCTGACACGCCACGGCCAATGCGCGCTAGGGTGATTCGAGCCTCCTACGCGTCTCACTCTTGCCCGACGCTGCGGTCCCCAAGCGGGCAGGGCCCGGTCTGCCGGCCTCGTCGACTGGCAGGGGTCGCCCCAGCAGGTAGCCCTGGCCCAGCTCGATGGCCAGGCCGCGCAAGACGGTGAGTTCACTGTCTGTCTCGATGCCCTCGACGATCAGTCGGCAGCCGGTCACGCTCGCGAAGTGACACAGGCCGACGATCATCGCCTGGCGTGCTTCGTCGGACTCGAGGCCGGCGATGAGCGATCGATCGAGCTTCACGAACGCCGGGCGCAGCTCGACGATATGGCGC
>Ga0209014_10002351_pt1 | contig 10985 bp, 6 predicted proteins | sample BarGraNGADG00212_FD_184491 | JGI IMG/M metagenome (GOLD analysis project Ga0209014, IMG submission 184491) | Arctic peat soil microbial communities from Barrow, Alaska - Barrow Graham LP Ref core NGADG0002-212 (SPAdes) (version 2) | ecosystem: Environmental > Terrestrial > Soil > Wetlands > Peat... | reverse complement strand
GAAAATTGCCCCGCGATTCTGTAGCGCGAACCCGTAATCGTCCACCACTACGCCCGACCCGAAGTGCTGATACACGCTCTGAATCAGCGATGCGATGTTGCCCTCGCGATCTACCACGGAGAGGTACAGCGTGTTCCCCGCCATGGTTTCCGGCTTCCCCGGCGATTCCTCGCAGCGTGCGCGATTGGCATCGATCAGCTTGGCCCGCTCCCTGGCATACGCTGGTGAGATGAGACCTTCGATCGGAACGTTACTCATTCGCGGATCGGCCAGGTAGCGGTGGAGGTCGGCGAACGTCAACTTCTGCGCCTCGATTTGCGCGTGCAGTTCCTCGACTCCGCGCGGTGCGTAGCTGCCCAGCGGAAATTGCGCCAGAATGTTCAACATCTCCAGCGGGCCCACGCCCTGGCCGTTGGGCGGCAACTCGTAGACCTTCCACCCGCGATACTCGGTGGAAATAGGCTGCACCCAAACGCTCGCAAACTCGCTCAAGTCGGCGGCCGACATCTTGCCGCCCAGCCGCTCGCTGGTTTTCAGAATCGCCTTGGCGATGGCGCCCTTGTAGAATGCCGCCGGCCCCTGGTTGGCGATCAGTTCCATCGCCGCCCCCAGTTCCGGATTGCGGAAGAGTTCCCCCAGCTTGGGAGACTCGCCGTTTTTCAGGTACACCCGCCGCCCGTTCGGATCCTTAGCGAGTTTCGCCGCCTCCTCATGCCACGTCTCGTGAATGATCTCCGTCACCGGATAGCCGTTCTTCGCGTAGTAAATCGCCGGCGCGAAGACGTCTTTCCACGGCAGCTTGCCGAACTTCTGGTGCAGCTTGGCCCACCCATCGACGCACCCCGGCACGGTCACCGTCTGAATCCCCAGTAGCGGCATGGTGGCATTGCCCATGGATTTCAGCAGTTCGATGGTGAGGCCCTGGGGCGCCCACCCGCTGGCGTTGATGCCGGTCAGCTTGCCGGTCCTGGCCTCGTAATAGATGACGAACAGGTCGCCGCCGATGCCGCCGCGTTCCGGTTCCACGACGCCCAGCGTGGCATTGGCCGCGATCGCCGCATCGATGGCGCTGCCGCCGCGCGCCAGCACCTGCGCCCCCGCCTGCGATGCCAGCGTCTGCGACGTGGCCACAATCCCGCGATCCGAAAGCACCATCGAGCGCGCTTGCGACCGGTCCTGGGCGGAAGCCCCTGACGCAATTAATGACGCAAGCAACAAAAAGAGGAGCACCATGACATAGAATTGTTTCACATGTCCGCTCTCCGCGCGCTACTCCTTCCGGCCACCCTCCTGCTCGCCGCGTGCAGCCGCGAGCAGCCTCCGGTGGACCCGCAACTCGCCGCCGCCATCGCCGGCATCAAGGCCATCGACAACCACGCTCACCCCGTACTGGCCGCGCCCGGCGACCGCGAGTTCGACGCCCTGCCGGTGGACAGCATGGAGCCTCAGTCCGACCCCGTCGCCATGCGTCCCGGCGCCTTCCAGACGCCGTTCACCGCCGAATCCAAGGCCGCCGCCAAACGGGAGCGCGGCGATCAATACCCGGCCTGGGTGCTCGATCAGATGGGCGTCGAGATCATGCTGGCCAACCGAGTCGCCATGGGACCAACGGTCGAGCCGCCGCGTTTTCGCTGGGTGCCTTATGCCGATGCCCTGATCTTCCCGCTCGACAACTCGCAACTCGCGGCGAAAAACTCCGACCGCAAAGCCTTCTTCGTCCTCGAAGACAAACTGCGCGCCCGCTACCTCGCCGAGGCCGGTCTGAGCGCGCCGCCGGCCACGCTCGCCGATTACCTGGCGCGCGTGGTCACGCCGACGCTCCAACGCCACAAGCAGGGCGGGGCGGTGGCGGAGAAGTTCGAGGCCGCCTACCTGCGCTCGCTGGCCTTCGATGCCGCCGATGCCGCACAGGCCGATCGCGTCTACCGCCTGCGAACGCCCTCCGATGCCGATTACAAGGTCTTGCAGGATTACCTCTTCCGCTACATCGCGGCCGTTTGCGGACGCCTGGGCATGGCGGTTCACCTGCACACCGCGGCCGGCGCGGGCGGGTACTTCGACGTGGCCGGCACCAATCCGTTGAACCTCGAACCTGTCCTCAACGACCCCGCGCTGCGCAAAACGAAATTCGTCATGGTGCATGGCGGCTGGCCGTTCACCAGGGAGATCACACCGCTGCTCGAGAAGCCCAATGCGTATCTCGATTTCTCGGCGCAGTCGCTCTTGCTCACGCCCGCCACGCTGGCCGGCACGCTCCGCCAGTGGCTGGAACACGTGCCGGAGAAAGTGATGTTCGCCACCGACGCCTATCCCTACTCGAATGAACTGGGCTGGGAAGAGAGCGGCTGGATCTCCGCGCACAACGGCCGCGAAGCCCTGGGACGCGCCCTCACCGGCATGATGCGCGATGGCGCCATCACGCACCAGCGCGCCGTGGAACTGGCGCGCATGGTGTTGCGCGAAAACGCGCGAGCGCTGTATGGCTTCTAAGCTCCGCGCGCTTACCGCTGGCTCTTTTCGCCCGCCGCCACCTTCTGGTGGCTCGTCTGGGAAATATGTGGGTAACTGGCGGGCCTCAGCGCTGGGATGGAGTGAGGAAGCGGTGGAACTTGCGGCAGGTGGCGTCGAAGGAGCGTTGCTCCTCCGCCGAGCCGCTATGAACAAGCGGGCCACCGTCCTCGTGGATCACGTTACGGAGAAGCCGGTCAGCCGCCTTCTTTCTCAAGGGGGGTCGTAGTGCAGGTCTCGGATGATCTCCCCGCCCAGCAACCAAAGGTTGTTCACATGCCGGCGAATGGTCTCTGGACGCTAAGCGATCTCTGCACACCGTGGTGCGTACATGTGGCGGCGACGCTCGGGATCGCCGATCACCTTGTGGCGGGGGACATGGAGATCGGGCCGCTCGCCGCCGCGTCGGGCGCCGACCGCGACTCGCTGTATAGGGTGCTGCGGCACCTGGTGAGCAAGGGCCTCTTTGCGGAGCCGGCGCCCGGGCGCTTCGCGCTCAACGAGGCCGCGCGCGGGCTGCTGGAGGAAGCCATTCGCCTGGGCCTCGATCTCGATGCCTTTGGCGGCCGCATGGCGCACGCCTGGGGGACCCTGCTATCCGCCGTGCGCAGTGGCAAGCCCGCCTATCACGAGGCTTTCGGCCGCGGGTTCTGGGAGGATCTGGATGCCCATCCGGCGATCGCCGCCGGCTTCGATGCGCTGATGGGTCCGGCCGGGCACGGCGTACCGGATTGGCATGTCCTGGTGGATCCCGCGGACTGGGAATCGGTGCGAACGGTGGTCGACGTCGGCGGCGGTACGGGGGCGCTGTTGGCGGAGATTCTGCGCGCGCGGCCCGAGGTCCGCGGCACGCTCGTCGATCTGCCGCGGACGGTGGCGCGGTCGGTCGAGGTCTTCCAGGCGGCGGGCGTGGCGGATCGGGTGACGACGGTGGGGCAGAGTTTTTTCGACCCGCTGCCCGGCGGAGGCGACCTCTATATATTGAAGAGCGTCCTCGGCGATTGGCCCGATCGCGAGGCGACGGCCATTCTGCGACGCTGCGCGGAAGCGACGCGCCCGTCCGGCCGGGTGGTGGTCTTCACCGGGGCGGGAGCAGGCGAGGACGCATCGCCGGAACTGCTCATGATGGTCCTGGGAGGTGGCAGGGGTCGAACGTTGGACGAGCTGCGCGAGATGGCTCACCAGGCAGGCTTGGAAGTGAGGGCGGTGGGGCGGCAGGCTTCGGGGCGAGTGATCGTGGAGTGTTGGCCCATCTAGGCAAACCCGGGGACAGACCCGGGGTGAAACCCGGGGACAGACCGGGCTGTCCATGCGGCGCAAAAGGCGCGCCTTGGGACAGTCTGGTCTGTCCCCTAGCGTGCCCTTGCGTAGGCGCGTGAGACCACGGACAATCAAGGGCATGAAATCGCTTCGCGCCGCGTTGGCGCTTGCCCTTATGCTGCCCTGCCGCACGCCGGCCGCCGCGCCCGATTGGTTTCCGCGCGCCGATCTGATGACCATCGGCGTCTACTACTATCCCGAAGCCTGGCCCGAAAATCAGTGGGCGCGCGACATGGCCAACATGCGCAAGCTTGGCATGGAGTTCGTCCACATGGGCGACTTCGCGTGGGCCTTCATGGAGCCAGAGGAGGGCAAGTACCAGTTCGACTGGCTGGAGAAGAATGTCGCGTTGGCCGCGCAGAACGGCATGAAAGTGATTCTGTGCACGCCCACCGCGGCGCCGCCGGTGTGGCTCTCGCGCAAACATCCGGAGACGCTAATGGTGGACGCCGCGGGACGGCGCATGAATCACGGCGGGCGGCAGCAGGGAGACTGGAGCTCGCCGGTGTATCGCGAGTACGCGGCGAAGATCGTCACCGAACTCGCCAAGCGCTTCGGGCACGACAAGCGCGTGTGGGGCTGGCAGCTCGACAACGAACTCAGCCACTACGAGAAGCAGTACTCCTACTCGCCCGCCGCCACGTTGCGGTTCCGCGACTGGCTGCGGGAGAGATACGGCGGCATCGACCGGTTGAACACCGATTGGGGCACGGCCTTCTGGTCGATGGTGTACCAGAATTTCGACCAGATCGAGATTCCCAACCAACTGGAGCACCCGGCGCTGCCGAATCCGCACGCGCAACTGGATTTCGCCCGCTGGTTCGCCAAGGAGGCGGCCGGCTATCTGCGCACGCAGGCCGGGCTGCTGCGCCAGTATGGGGCGGATCAATGGATCACCACCAACTTCATGGCGATGCACGGCGATATCGACCCGACGCTTTCCGCCAAGGATCTGGACGTCTTCAGTTGGACGCATTATCCAGTGCATGGCGACGTTTTCCCCGAGAACGGGCCGCTGGGATTCCGGTTGGGGAGCGGCGCGGTGCAGAGTTTCATGCACGATTTTATGCGGCCCATCAACGGCATCTCCGGGCTGATGGAGCTTCAGCCGGGGCAGGTCAACTGGGGCGCGATCAACCCGTGGCCGCAGCCGGGCGCGATCCGCATGTGGATTCTGCGCGCGTTCGGCGCGGGCGCGCGGATGGTGTGCACGTACCGCTACCGGCAGCCCCTCATCGGCAGCGAACAGTATCACAAGGGGCTGGTGGAGACCGACGGCGTGACGCCGTCGCCGGGCGGCCGCGAATACGCCGAAGCGATGCGCGACTTGATCGCACTGCGCGCCAGGTATCGCGCGGACGCCAAGGAGCCGGCGGAGTACGCGAAGCGCCGCACCGCGTTCCTGATCAACTTCGACAATCGCTGGGACATCGACATCCATAAGCAGACCACGCGGTGGGATACGGTGGAGCACTGGATGAAATACTACCGCGCGCTGAAGAGCATGATGGCGCCGGTGGACGTGGTGACCGAAGATCGCGACCTGAGCCGGTATCCGTTCGTGGTGGCGCCCGCCTACCAACTGGTGGACCATGCGCTGATCGCCAAATGGACGGCATATGCGGAGAACGGCGGGAACCTGGTGCTGACGGCGCGGTCGGGCGAAAAGGATCGCCGCGGACAATTTCCCGAGACGCTATGGGTGGAGCGGCTCTACAGCTTGATCGGCGCCAAGCTGCCGATTTACGACTTGCTGCCGGGGACCATCGAGGGGCACGTGACGGCCGATGGCGTGCGCTATGCGTGGGGAGCGTGGGGCGACGTGCTGGAGCCGCAAGCGGGCACCACCACGCTAGCCACGTACGCCGACCAGTTCTATGCCGGCAAAGCGGCGGCGGTGACGCGCAAGCTCGGCAAGGGGACGGTGACTTACATCGGCGTGGATACGCTGAACGGCGATCTGGAAATGGCGCTGATGCGCAAGCTGTACGCGAGCGCGGGCGCTTCTCCGGCGAGTTTGAAGACGGACTTCCTGGTGGATTGGCGCGACGGTTTTTGGGTGGCCACGAACTTCACGTCGACGGCGCAGGCGATTCCGGCGCGCGCCGGAACGCCGTTGCTGCTGGGAACGCGGAGTGTGCCGCCGGGCGGCGTGGCGGTGTGGGTTGAGTGAAGCGGAACAAGCCTTCGAAATGGCGATTGCCGTGGAGCCGGCGGATATCGACGTGCTCGGTCACGTCAATAACGTAGTCTACGTTCGCTGGGTGCAGGATATCGCAGTCGCACACTGGAAAGCGGCAGCCAGCGCGGCGGACCAGGAGAAGCTGCGGTGGATCGTGGTGCGGCACGAGATCGATTACAGGCAGGCCGCCCGCCTGGGCGACGCGATCCTGGCGCGGACGTGGGTGGGCGCCGCCACACGGATCAAGTTCGAGCGGCACACGGAATTGCTGCGGGCGAGCGACGGGTGTCTGCTGGCGAAGGCGCGCACGGTTTGGTGCCCCATCGACGCGGTCACGGGCAAGCTGGCGAGTGTGAGCGCGGACGTGAGGGCGGCTTTCTCGGTGGCTGAGGAAGCGAATCGGGCCGCCGATAAACGCGGATGAACGCGGATAAGCAGCCTTGGTCTTATAGGCGTTGATCGGCGCTTTCCAGCGCGTCCGGTTGATGACCACAGGGCGGTCACCAAGGGCCGCGTGCGGCGGCGCGCGGGGAGGCGAGCGAAGGTCGCCCGCGCTTGCAGTGCAGCTTCCCGGTGTGGGCGCGGGCGCACCATGACGGATGCGGCGCAGTCCCCCCACGTCCGGGCTGCGCTCGGATGCACAAGGCGGAGCCTTATGCCACTGTAGGGTGTGTGGAGGATGTGGGAGCATTGAGCGGCACGGGCGCAGGGGGACGCGTCGCGTTTCAGTACCCGAATTTCCGCTACTACATGACGGCGCGAATGCTGGCCACCATCGCCAGCGAGATGCAGGCGGTAGCGGTGGGCTGGCAGATCTACGGGTTGACGCACCGCGCGCTGGACCTGGGACTGGTGGGGCTGGCGCAATTCCTGCCGGGGATTCTGCTATTTCTGGTGGCGGGGCAGACGGCGGACCGTTTCCCGCGGCAGCGCATTTTGCAGTGCTGCTATGTGGCATTCACTTGCGTATCGGCGCTGCTTCTGGCGTTGACACTACGCGGGCTCACGTCGGTGTGGCCGGTTTACGCGGCGCTGTTGTTGAACGGCGTGGTGCGCGCCTTCAACGGTCCGGCGACGCAGGCGTTCCTGCCGCTGGTGGTGCCGGAAGAGGTATTTCCCAACGCGGTGGCACTGGCATCGGGTGTGTCTCAGGGGGCGATGATCGTGGGGCCGATGGTGGGCGGCTTGGTCTACGGGCTGACGGGAAGCCCGGCACCGGTCTATGCCGGGGCGATGGCGGCGTGCCTGAGTGCCATGGTGTTGATGGGACAGGTCCGGGTGCAGGCGGCGCAGCGTCCGCGCGGCATCGCCCGGCCGGGAGTGCTGCTGGACGGGCTGCGCTATCTGTGGCGCGCGAAAATGACGCTGGGGGCGATCTCGCTGGACATGTTCGCGGTGCTGCTGGGCGGGGCGGTGGCGCTGATGCCGGTGTTCGCGAAGGACATTCTGGGAGTGGGCGCCACCGGATTGGGGATTCTGCGCGGCGCACCCGGGACGGGCGCGGTGATCATGGCGATGGTGCTGGCGCACCGTCCGTTCAAGCGGCATGCGGGCGCGATCATGCTGTGGTGCGTCGCCGGGTTCGGCGCGTGTACGGTGGTGTTCGGGCTGTCGCGAAATGTGGGGTTAAGTGTAGCCGCGCTGGTGATACTGGGCGCCTGCGACATGGTCAGCGTGGTGGTGCGGCATACCCTGGTACAGATTTCGACGCCGGACGAGATGCGCGGGCGGGTGAGCGCGGTCAACATGATGTTCATCGGGGCGTCGAACGAGGTGGGACAGTTCGAATCGGGGGTCACGGCGGCGTGGCTGGGGACGGTGCCAGCGGTAGTGGCGGGCGGGGTGGGAACAATCCTGATCGTGGTATTGTGGAGCCGGATATTTCCCGAATTACGTAGAGTCAATGAGTTGCAACCGACCCGGCAGGCGTGACATCTATAGGAGGAGCTTCGTCGAAGCCCTAGAGGGAGATTAGAGTATGCGTAACAATTGGAAATTGAGTGCATTGGTAGTGGGCCTTGGGCTCGCGCTGACGGCCAACGTCTTCGGGCAGGCATCGGCCATCAACGGAGAGATCACGGGGACGGTGACGGACCCCTCCGGCGCCGCCGTTTCGGGCGCGACGGTAGAGATCGGCAATACCGACACCGGTTTCAAGCAGTCGGCGAAAACGGGGGACACCGGGCTCTACCGCTTCACGGTGCTGCCGCTGGGGACCTATGAGATTGCAGTGCAAGCTTCCGGGTTCGGCGCCACGCGCCGCACCGGCATCGCGCTGAGCGCGGGCGCGACGGCGACGGTGGACATCACGGTGAACGTCGCGGGCACCACCACAATGGTGGATGTAACCGCGTCGGCGGCGATTACGGAGCCGAGCCGCATCGACCTGGGCAGCACGCTGAGCGAGAACATGACGCGCAATCTGCCGCTGGTCTCGCGCAATCCGTACAACTTCATTCTGTTCCAACCCAACGTGAGCGGCCGCCCCAATACGGAATTCGGCGTCCCGCGCAAGATCAACGCCAACGGCTTCAACGGGCGCATCAACTATCAGTTGGATGGCAGCAATAACACGGAGAGCGACCGGGCCGGCATCCGCTTGATTCCGTTGTCCGATATCTACGTGGCGGAAGTACAGCAGGTCTCCAACGGTTTCGCGCCGGAGTTCGGCAACACGGTGGGCACAGTATTCAACACCGTCACGAAAAGCGGCGCCAACGATTTCCACGGCGAAGGTGCGTACCTGTTCCGCCGCACGGATTTCAGCGCGCGGCCCAAGCTGCTATCCAGCACGGCACTGGTTCCCGAAGTCAACGTGGATTCCTACTCGGTGGATGGCGGCGGGCGCGTGATCAAGGATAAGCTCTTCTTCTTCGGCGGCTTCGAGCACGTCAAGCGCGACCTGCCGGGCGTGGTGACGGTGAGCGCGGCCAACATCGCGGCGCTGGGACTGCCCGCCAGTTACGGCGACCCGATTCCGTTCCGCCAGAGCGTGTATTTCTACATGGGCAAGGGCGATTGGCAGATCAACGCCAAGAACCGCCTCTCCATGCGCTACACGCACCACGCCAACGATTCGCCATACAACAACAGCACCATCGGCGGCCTCTTCCTGACTTCGCAATCGTACGCCTTCGTGGACCGCTCGCATGCGGGCGGAGTGCAACTGGTTTCCATCATTAACGACCACATCGTGAACGAGCTTCGTGGGCAGGTGGCGTACCGCGGGCAGCATAACGATACCTTCGCGGGATCGGGCACCGGTCCGGCGCTCGTGGTATCCGGCATCGCCAACTTCGGCGGGCCGACCCAGGCGGGCTTCGTATACGAAGAGACCACGCCGGAAGTGGCCGACAACTTCAGCTATATCCGCGGATCGCACTCCTTCAAGTTCGGCGTCAGCACGCACGCCATCCGCGATACGCAAGTGCAGGCGACGTACGCGCAGTACACCTTCCCCAGCATTGCCACGTACTTGGCAGCGGTGAACGGGTCGGCCCGGACGGGCTACTCGGGCTTGACCCAGGTGGTGGGGAACCCATCGCTCAACTACAATTCGCTATTCACCAATTTCTTCGCGCAAGATTCCTGGAAGCCGATGCGCAACCTGACGGTGACCTACGGTTTGCGCTACGACCTCTACCAGATGCCGGCGGCGGACAAGACTTCGCCGTTCGCGTTCTCGCAGAACTTCCGCACCGACAAGAACAACTTCGGCCCGCGCCTGGGATTCGCCTGGGGCCTGGGTAAGGACCAGAAGACGGTGATCCGCGCGAGTTCGGGCATCTTCTACGATTCGCCGCAGACGGACCAGTATCGCCAGGCGATCTCGTTCAACGGCAACCCGGCCTTCTTTACGCTCTCGGCGACGCCGGCCACGAGTTTCGCGCCGTCCTTCCCGAACGTGTTCACGGCGGTCCCGGCCGGCGCCACCGGGAGCACGAACATCACCACCATCTCGCCGGACTTCGCCAATCTGTATTCCATCAACGCGAATTTCTCGATCAGCCGTGAAATCACTCCGACCATGGCGCTGAGCGCCTCTTATCTTTTCACGGGGGGCAAGCGCCTGCCGGTGTACCGCAATATCAACGTGGTTCCCAGCGGCAATTTTCTGGCGGACGGCCGGCCGATCTTCGGCACGGCGCGCTACTATGCGGGCTTCGGTAACATCACGTCGGCCGAATCGGTGGGGCGCTCCACCTACAACGGCATGAACCTGACGCTGCGCAAGCAACTGGCGCGGGGCGCCGAATTCTACGCCACGTACACATGGTCGCACGCCATCGACGATGCGCCGGAACAGAACAACATCGACTCGGGCTCCAACCTGCTGAGCGACCCGACCAACCGGCGCCGCGACCGCGGCAATTCACTGACCGACAAGCGGCACGTGTTCAACATGACCGGCGTGCTGATGCCGGATTGCAAGAGCGACAACAAAGCGGCCAACTACCTGCTGAATCACAACCGGCTTTCGTTGGCCATCGTGGCGTCCAGCGGCGACCTGTTCAACATGGGCAGCAACAAGGTGCTGAACGGCGATTCGACGGAAGGCACCGCGTACCAGCGTCCGCTGTACGTGGGCCGCAATACCATCCGGGCGGGCTACGCGGCGGAGATCAACGCGCGCTACTCGCGCCTCTTCCCGGTGACGGAGAAGAAGAGCGTCGAGTTCCTGGCGGAGACCACCAACCTGGGCAACCGGCTGAACGTCATCGGGCTCAACTCGACCGCGTCGGTGGACGCGGCGGGCAACATCACCACACCGGCAACGCTCGCGCCCACCGGGTCGCGCGATCAGCGGCTGCTGCAATTGGGCCTGCGTTTCAACTGGTAAGCGTCAGCTCTTGGGCACCTGCCAAGAATAACTTCGCAGTTGCTGCCGTGGCGCACGCACCGGCCCAGGGGGCACCCCGTGCTGCGTCGAGTCTCACTCGACGCTGCTGGGCCCTGGGCAGCGGGCGTGGGCAAG
>Ga0209014_10002350_pt1 | contig 10991 bp, 6 predicted proteins | sample BarGraNGADG00212_FD_184491 | JGI IMG/M metagenome (GOLD analysis project Ga0209014, IMG submission 184491) | Arctic peat soil microbial communities from Barrow, Alaska - Barrow Graham LP Ref core NGADG0002-212 (SPAdes) (version 2) | ecosystem: Environmental > Terrestrial > Soil > Wetlands > Peat... | reverse complement strand
CTTTGCGTCGCCGGGCGCGGCCCCACGACGTGACCCGGCTATACTCTGTGACGCCATGACCGCTCGAACATCCGCCGACACCTACCAGTTCTTCGCCGCTTGCCCCCGCAATACCGAGGGGCTGCTGGCGGACGAGCTACGAGAGTTGGGCGGGCTCGAAGTCACCGAGACTAGGGCTGGAGTAGCATTTTCGGGGCCGTTCATGACTGCCTACCGGGCCTGTCTCTGGTCTCGAGTGGCGAGCAGGATACTGCTCCAGCTGGCAATCTTCCCCGTGGGAGACCCGGACCATCTTTACGAGATAGCGGACAGCCTGTCCTGGGGGAGCCACCTCGACCGACGAGGCACCCTTGCTGTAGAGGTCACGTCCGCGATCAGCCGCGGTCCTCTCGCTCAGATGAACACGCACTACGCCGAGCAACGCGTCAAAGACGCGATCGTCGATCAATTCCGTAGCAAGACCGGCGTGCGGCCATCGGTGGATCTTGCGCGACCGGACGTCCGCGTGAACGTCCATTTGGAACCGGAGCAGGCAATCGTTAGTTTGGACCTCTCGGGCGACGCGCTGCACCGGCGAGGGTACCGGCTGGAAGGCCGGGCGGCCCCACTTAAGGAGAACCTTGCCGCCGCTGTGCTCATCCGAGCCGGCTGGCCGGAGATCGCCGGCGCCGGAAAGTTGCTGGTAGACCCCATGTGCGGATCGGGCACTTTCCTCGTCGAGGGAGCTATGATCGCCGGCGATGTCGCCCCTGGACTCCTTCGCGAGTACTACGGCTTCCTGCGCTGGAGGGGCTTCGATGCCGGGCCATGGGAAGAGCTGCTGGCCGAGGCTCGCGAGCGCGCCGACCGCGGGCTCGCCTCGCTCGCCCCGGTCTATGGCTTCGACATCGACCCTCGGGCGGTCGACGCCGCCCGAGCGAATGTCAGGCGTGCCGGACTGGTGGGGAAGATCCTGGTGGAAAGACGAGACCTATCGTCGTTGACTCCGCCTGACACGCCCCGGCCGGCCGTTGGCCTCGTCATCGCCAATCCGCCCTACGGAAAGAGACTTGGCGAACAACAAGAGCTGGTGGGATTGTATGAGGAGCTGGGAGAGACCCTCAAGAGGTCGTTCTCCGGGTGGACCGCCGCCATCCTTACCGGCAATCCAGAGTTGGGCGCTCACCTAGGTTTGAGGGCGCGCCGGACAAACGTCTTCTACAACGGCTCGATCCTCTGCAAGCTCCTCACCTTCGATGTGGATCCGGTCCAATACGGGACGCAAGGTGCCCTCCGCGCAGCGGAGATCGTCGGCCGGAGGGCCCATGTCGCTCAGGCGGAGATTCCCGCGTACATCCCCGCACCTGTCCCGGCCGCCGGGCTCGGAGAGCCGGCCTCGACTTTCGCACTGGATTTCGACGCGGCCGCGCCAGTCGCAGCCGCGCTCGGCTCCGGCGGCGAGATGTTCGCCAACCGACTGCGCAAGAACCTCAAGCATCTCCGCAGCTGGGCTGCTCGCGAGGACGTTCACTGCTTCCGAGTCTACGACGCGGACCTGCCAGAGTACGCCGTAGCGGTAGACATCTACGAGGACTGGGCGCACGTCCAAGAATACGCGCCGCCCCGGACGGTCGACCCGGTGCACGCGCGGCGCAGGATCAAAGAGGTGATGGTGGCAGTACCCGAGGTGCTGGGCATCCCATCAGCGCGGGTGGTCCTCGAGGTGCGCCGCCAACAGCGGGGCGCCGAACAGTACCAGAAGGTCGACGAACGGGGAGAGTATGTCGAGGCGCGAGAGGGCGGCCTGCGTTTCTTGGTGAACCTCACCGACTATCTGGATACCGGCCTCTTTCTCGACCACCGGCTCACTCGCGCCCTGATCCGAGAGCTGGCGCCGGGGCGACGTTTCCTCAATCTCTTCGCCTACACGGGAGCGGCAACGGTCTATGCAGCCGCGGGCGAAGCGGCGTCCACGACGACGGTCGATCTCTCGGCCACTTACCTCGAATGGGCCCGTCGCAACCTGGAGCTCAACAGCCTAGACGGCCCTCAGCACCATCTGGTCCAGGCCGATTGCCTGGTCTGGCTGCGGGAGACCGCTGCGAAGATGCGGCTGGCCGCGCCCCGGGGTGCCAATGTGCCGGTCACGAGCACGTCAGCGACCCGCCTGACCTCCGCGCCCCTCCGCGCGACCACGGCCCGAGGCGGCCGGGCGCCGATGGGCACAGCGCCCGCCGACCTCTACGACCTCATCCTGCTCGACGCGCCTACCTTTTCCAATTCCAAGCGCATGGAAGGCACCCTCGACCTGCAACGCGACCACGTGGACCTCATCGAAGCCACGGCTGCCCTTTTGTCGCCGGAGGGTATCCTTCTCTTCTCCACCAACTTCCGGCGCTTCAAGCTGGACCCAGCCCTTCTCGAGGTTTTTCGCGTGGACAACATCAGCAAGAAGACGCTGCCGCCAGATTTTGAGAGGAATCCCCGCATCCACAGTTGCTTTCGCATCATGCAGCGCGGCCCGGCCCCGCCGGCGCCCCCCACGGCCAGCCAGACCGGATGGCGCAAGGAGCCCCATGCCTCTAGGCCGTCGAACGCCCAGATCGTCCGACTGTTCGACCTGATCTCCGACTACCTGGCGCTGGACGGCGAGTCGCCTTACCGGATGATGGCATACGAGAGAGCGTCCCGGACCCTGCGCGACTATCCGGTGTCCATCGCCGACTTGGCCTCCCGAGGCGGGCTGCGCGAGCTTCCGGGGATAGGTGAGGCCATCGAGACCAAGGTGCTCGAGTTCATTGCCACGGGCGAGGTCGCCAAGCTGGATGAGCTTCGCGCCAAATACCCGGAGGGATTGCTCGAGATCATGCACCTGCCCGGCGTGGGCCCCAAGACCGCCCGCTACTTATGGGAGGCGCTCGCAATCACCAACCTGGACGAGCTCAAGCTGGCCTGCGAGCGGCACGCCTTGCGCGGGCTTCCGGGAATGGGCGAGAAGACAGAGACCAACATGCTCCGCGCGATCGCGACGTACGAGGCGCGATCCGGGCGCAGCCTAGCGGGGGCAGTGGAGCCCCAGGCGGCCAAGTTTGTCGAAGCGTTGCGCGCCATGCCCGCGGTGATCTCCGCGGACTACGCCGGCAGCCTCCGTCGTCGCAGGTCGACGATCCGCGATATCGACCTGGTAGTCGCCTCCGCCGACCCTTCCGCCGTCATGAACGCCTTCGCGGCGCTTCCCGAACTGGCCGGGACGAACGAACGTGGCGACACCAAGCTGACCGCCGTCACCCACACCGAACTGAACGTAGACCTGCGCATAGTGCCGGAGCCGTCCTACGGCAACCTGCTCCAGCATCTCACCGGCAGCGCCGAGCACAACGTAGCCCTGCGCGCTTACGCCCAGCGCCGCGGCTACAAGATCTGCGAATACAACGTCGAGCACGTGGCGAGCGGCCGCCAGATCACCTGCGCTACCGAGGCCGAAGTCTACGAACTCGTAGGCTTAACCTACATCCCTCCTGAGCTGCGCGAGAACCAGGGGGAGATCGAGGCTTCAGAAAAAGGGCTGCTCCCGGACCTCATCGAGCTCCCAGACGTGCGAGGCGACCTGCACGTCCACAGCGATTGGACGGACGGCCGTGCCACCATCGAAGAGATGGCGTTGGGCGCTCTCGAGCACGGCCTCGAATACATGTGCTTCTGCGATCACTCACAATCCCTGGCCATGGCCAGAGGGCTTGGACCCGACCGCCTGGCCCAACAGATGGAGGTGATTCGCGAGCTGAACACCCGGCTGCCCGGGATCACCCTATTGTGTGGGATCGAGGTGGATATCCTCGCCGATGGCCGTCTCGACTTGCCGGACGAGTCGCTGGCCCAGCTGGACTTCGTCACCGCCAGCATCCACTCCGCATTCAGTCAGCCGCGGGCGCAGATCATGAAACGGATGACAAACGCCATGCAGAATCCGTATGTCCGCTCCATCGGACACCCAACCGGCCGCCTGCTGGGACGCCGGGAACCCTACGATGTGGATCTGGACGAGCTTGCCCGGCTTGCCGCGGAGACAGGCACCTTCCTGGAGATCAACGCCTCCTGCGACCGCCTCGACCTCTCCGGACCCGCGGTGCGGCGGGCGGTGGAGCTTGGCGCCAAGATCGTCATCTGCACCGACGCGCACTATCCCACGGATTTCGATAACCTGAAGTATGCGATCTGGGAAGGACGGCGCGGCTGGCTGGAAGCCAAAAACGTGGTGAACACCCGCCCGCTTTCGCAGTTCCGGGCGTATCGAAAAACTTGATCTTGACGAGGGTCGATCTCGACCCGAACCGGAAGAGAGAACGGATGCCTTCAAGCAACTGGTCTGACAAGTGGAAAACGATGCTTTCCCTGCCCAATAATCAGCACGACTGGCTGCTGTACGGGCTTTTCGTGGTTCTCCTGTTGGCCGCTGCCGGCCTAGCCGTCTTGGACTTGGGCTACGGCGTCACCTGGAGCGGTATCACGTGGCCGCTCCTGCTGGCTCTTGCGGTCTTCACGCTCACCCGGCGCAGCAACAGGTAGGGACGTAGCGGGGAGCTGGGCCGAAGCTGCCGCGAGACGGTGCCGCGGACCTGTCACCCGAGGATCGTGTATGCAGATTCCTTGTGCTGAGTCAGGTCGAGGCCTATCCGCTCCTCGTCTTCGGTCACGCGCAACCCAATGAGCTTATCCACAAGCTTGAGAAGTCCGAACGATAGAACGAACGAATACGCTGCGCTGACGAGGACGGCTACGAACTGCACCAGGAGCTGGTGGGCCCCCGAATGGAAAAGCCCATTGGCGCCGCGCGAATTTAGGGCCACACTAGCCCAGAGCCCGACGGCCAGCACTCCCCACACCCCGGCGATCCCGTGGATGCCGAACGCGTCAAGAGCATCGTCGTAACCAAGTTTGTTCTTGACGAGCATCACGCTGACATAGCAGAGAGCCCCGGCGACCGCACCGATAGCGAGCGCAGCCATGGGGCTGACAAAGCCGGCGGCCGGGGTCACGGCGGCAAGCCCCGCGATCAGGCCCGAGAGAAGGCCCAAGGTCGTCGGCCGCTTGGCGAGGACCCAGTCGAGGAACACCCAGGAGATACCGCCGGCCATCGCAGCGAGCTGCGTCGTGACGAAGGCGAGTGTGGAGAGGCTGCCGGAACTGAGCGCGCTTCCCCCGTTGAAACCGAACCAGCCGAACCACAAGAGGGCGGCGCCCAGCACCACGAGTGCCAAGCTGTGCGGCGGACCAGTGTCCGGGTAGCCCCGGCGCCTGCCCACCACCAGCGCCGCCGCCAGTGACGACATACCGGCGCTGATGTGCACCACGATGCCGCCGGCGAAGTCGAGGGCCCCGTAGGTCCGCAGGAATCCTCCGACCCCCCAAACCCAGTGCGCCAGTGGGTCGTAAACGAGGGTGGCCCACAAGATGGCAAACACCAGGAAGGCGCTGAAGCGCAGCCGTTCTGCGAACGCGCCCACGATCAGCGCAGGGGTGATGACGGCGAACATCATCTGGAACACCATGAAGAGCAGGTGGGGGATGGTGGGCGCGTACAAGGGGTTGGGAGCCAGGGTCACGTTGCGCAGTGCGACGTAGGAGAGTCCGCCGATCACGCCACCGTGATCTGGGCCGAAAGCCAGGCTGTAGCCGAAAATAACCCACTGCAGGCCGATGATGCAGACCGCCATCAGACACTGCATGAAGACCGAGAGGATGTTCTTCCTGCGCACGAGGCCGCCATAGAAGAGCGCAAGACCGGGCGTCATCAGCATCACGAGGGCAGAGCTCATTACCATCCAGGCGGTGTCGCCGGAGTCGATCGTTCCCGCGCCGGTCGTTGGGCTCGACGACGAAGCCCAAGCCAGAGCTGGCCGAGCCAGAAGAAGGGCGGAAGCTGCAACCAGGAGCGCGAGGATCAGAATAAGACCCGGTCTAGAGAGAAGCCGGCTCGACCCGCGGTCCTTCGTGCGTTGCTGCCCGCGTTTCAAGAAACTTTCCCCCAATCCCCGTCTCGCCGCTGGCCTCGCTCGGCTCCGTTCGTCCGAGCGACCAAGGGTAGCAGGAGTCTCCCCATTTTCGGAAGACGGCGTGGATAGGCCGGTGGCGTCGCAACTACTCGATGGCCGGTATCTCCTCCGGCCCGAACCCGCCCACCTTTTTCATCTCCGCATAGCGCTCGCACAGGTCACGGTACGCCTGCCGCACCGCTCGTTGCGCGCCGCCCCCGTAGTTGACGCGCAAGTCCTCGAGGAAGCGCTCCTGGCCGGTCACCAGGTTGGAGCCCACAAGGAGGTTTTCCACGAACTCCCGGGCCACCGGCGTGACCAATGTCACCGACGCCCGCTCGATCACATCACTCTTCTTGTCCACGAGCACGGCAACAGTGAGCATCTGATAGACCTGGGCTGCCGCGGTTGCTTGCGGAAGCTTGGCGTAACCGCATGCGACACATCGATCATTGCTCATCCGACCCCCTTTTTGGGGTTGAGCTTTTAAGAATGAGACGAAGCGTATTGATTCTAAGACAATAACCGGCGCTCAGGGTAGGGGCGGCACGGCCACGGCTGGTGCACCCGCGCATGCGTAAGCCGCGAGTGCGTGCTTATGATCGCGGGGGCTGATCTGCCATGCTTTTCCCATTGGTGTCTTTGGCCGAGGCCTTGCCAGGACGGCGGTTTCCTCCCAGTATCACCGCGAGGAGCCGGACCATACCCTTCTCCGGCATGGTCACGACCCAGCACCCACATAGAGCTTGCGCCAATTGGTCCAACCTCTTGTCGGGCGGCGTATCCCCGTTCCTGGCGCATTCGCGGGGCAGCGTGATGGGAGCCCCACAGCCGGGACATTTCCACATATTAGGGGTTGCCGCCAATCGAGGAGTCCCTCCGTTCGAGTACCCGTTCTCCACACTCTGAGTATCGACCGCTCGAGGTCATCTCATGAGCAGAACGAGAGCCGCTTCGGGCATCGTCTAGAGCTCGATGATGCCTTCCGCGGAGATAGTAATCGACGTCAAGCCAAGTGGCGTCACTCTCCATGTGTTTTCGATCCCCACGACCCCTCGACCCGGGAAAACGAGCTTCGGTTCGCAGGCAAAAGTCTGGTCCGTCTGGAGTTGGGCCGCCGACCCGCGGGTGATGTAGGGTGGCTCGTCGATCTCCAAGCCAAGACCGTGCGCGATGTACGGCATCTGGTTGCGCGGGGCGCCCATGAACTTGTCCGCATACCCGAGCTCGGCAACGCGGTCCACCACTCGCTGATAGATCTCGCCGCACGCGACGCCCGTCCGTGAGGTCCGTTTGAGGATATCTTGCGCCTCCACGCATGCGCCGTAGGCCTCACGCAGATCGGCTGGGAGCGGCCCCAGACAGAGGATGCGTGTCTGGTCCACACAATAACCGCCTGCACAGCAGACGAGGTCCACCACGACCGGCTCTCCCCTACCGATGGGCCGCCAACCGGAACCTTGCGCGACCGCCGCGGACACGCCGGGACCGCCTAGTGGCGTGTCGCCAAAGCTGGGCACCGCCGCACTCGGGCCGGCATAGATGTGGCTGTAGGCCCACTCTTGGTTGAACGACCGGAAACGGACCAGGCCCTGGTGCCCGGCCAGCCGCATCGTGGTCTCGCAGCGGGCGCTGAGCTCCACCTCTGTCATGCCTTCTCGTAGGACCTCGGAGGCTGTCTTCACCGCCAGGTCGGCTATCACCGCGGCATCGGCCATGATCCCGAGCTCGTGCTCCGACTTCACCGAGCGGCTGTCCCGGATGGCCATAGAGCAATCGCGGATCGTGGCCTGCGCAAACAACGGCTCGTACCGCCGGAATACATTCACCGGCATCACATCGAGCTCCATCCCCAAGACGGCTGTCGGTGCGACTCCGAGGCGCGCCACCGCGACGGGCAGCTCCTTGAAGCTGGCGATGCCGGCGATATTGGCCAGCGGCGATTCCTCGCGGGCACGCCCGAGGTCCTTGCGCACCAGGAACAGTGGCTCCCCGTGGGCGGGCAGGAGTAGCTGCCCCTGCTGGATAGTGCCGGTGAGGTAGTAGAGGTCGGCGTTCTGGACGATGATGGCCAGGTCGATGCCGGCCCGCTCCAGATTCTCCTGCACCTTCTCGACCCGCCGCGCGATCTCGTCCGCGGGCGTCGCGCCCCAAGGGCCCAACGACCCGGCGGGCCTGATCGCGGCGCCCGGCCCGCATGCTGTGCCGCCCGCGGCCTCCGGCCCGGGCCCGCTTCCGGTCGCAGCTCTCCCCACAGCCATGTGTTCGGCCAACTCCGATCTCCTCCTGATGTGCGTCCCGGCTGGAGGGCCGGGTGATATTGCGGCGCCCAGAACCGGTGCCTCGAGCTTCGCACCGGAAAGTCTACTTGTCCCCCAAGGCGTAGAAGTAGCCGTCCCGGTCGCCCACGTAGATGCGTCCTTTCCACACGGCCGGGGTGGACTCGATGGCCCCTCCGCTCGGAATCTTGAACTTCCAGATCTCCGGCGGATTCACCCGCGTGTCGGTCACGTCGTAGGCATGGAGGACACCGGAGGTGTCGCCCACGACCAGAGTGCGGTCGATCACTACCACGCTGCTCCAGGCATGCTCGGTGAACGGCTTCTGCCAGACGATCTTGCCGGTGGCCCGGTCGATGCCGAGGAGCGACCCCGGGTGGGTAGGCACGTAGACCATGTCTTTGTAGATGGCGGCGGTGGCGTATACGCCGGAATGACCGTCGCTCGCTTTCTTGGTGACCTTCACACCCCACACGAGGGGGTTTTCGCCGGGCTTGTTCTTGCGTGGATCCAGCTTGAGGATCTGGCCCACCTTGAGCGCCTGCGGCAGAAAGCGTTCCAGCTCGACGTCCACGTAGAGGTAGCCTTCGGCGTCCACTACGATGGTGGCGTCGGTGTCGTCACCGGTCCAGTAACTGAAGACTTCCGGGAAGGCCGCCTTGCCGCTCGGAGGAGCCTCCCCCGGGGCGAGTTGCTTGAGAGTGGCGCTCACGTCAAGGCCGTGAACAAGCCCACCAGAATTTGCGAAATACAAACGGTCCCCCACCAGGGCAGGGGAATTCTCGATGGACACGTTGCGGTCGCCGATGTTCTTGAACTCTTGCTCGGTCCAGCCGGGGAAGTCCAGCACGATCTTGGGATTCATCGTGACCTTGCCGTTGGCGTCGTGGGCGCGGTTGAGCTTCACGATGAAGAAGTGGCTGTTCTCACCGGGGATGAAAGCGTAGTCGTTGCGGATGACCACGTTGCCGTCCCAGTCCTTGTTCCAGATGACGGGGCTGGTGTCCTTATAGTTCAGGCGCCAGAGCTCCACCGGCTTGCCGCGATCGAAGGAGACGGCGCGCCAGTTTCCGTCGCGGCAGCCCATGTAGACGATGGGGTAGCCGTCGGGATCGACGTTGATGGAGCCCTTGAAGATGTCTGTGGCCACGAAGGGCGGGATCATCTCCTTGCCGGTGTCGGCGTCAAAGAAGTGGATCTTCTTGTCGTAACAGCCCACCACCACCCAGGTCTTGCCGTCGCGCTCGAACACCGACGGCTGGCCGGTCCACCCGGTGCCTGTCCAGAGCTTCATCTTGCCTTCGGTCATGGACATGCCCGACATGGGGCCGAAGCGCCAGAGGATCTGCGGGTTGGTAGGAAGCGGACCCTCGCCGTAGTAGGTGCGGGAACCGTTGCCCCGAAACATCGTGAGACCCTGGAACTTGGTGTTGATGGAGCCGTAGAACGAACCGGGAGTCCGGACGTCCCCGGGCTGGAGTCCGGCGTCGGCGGCGGCGGTGGTGCTTGTGTTGCCGTCGGCGGTGGCGGCGGTGGTGCGTCGGCGCAGGCGTTGTCGAACGCGTTCGGGCCGGAGAGCGGTCAGTGTGGTGGCAACGGTGGTGGCAATCCTGATGGGACTGGGGTTGCGGGTTGTCAGCGCAACTATGCGGGATTGTCATGGCCGGGTGCTGGGCAAGGCGGCACGGCGACCGCCGGCGGTGGAGACATCGACATGTTCCAGCGCGTGCTCGAAACCGACGCTGTGATCGCGCAAGTGATCAACCAGGGCGTATCGGCCGAGGAACTGGAGCGCACCAAATCCCGGCTGATCGCCGACGCGATTTATGCGCAGGATAACCAGGCCAGCATGGCGCGCTGGTACGGCACCGCGTTGATGACCGGCGCCACCGTCGACGACGTGCGCCGTTGGCCGGACCGCATCCGCGCCGTCACCGCGGCGCAGGTGCAGGATGCCGCCCGTCAATGGCTCGACAAGCGGCGCTCGGTTACCGGCTTCCTGATCAAAGATGTGAGCCCACCGGCGGAGAAGCGGTCATGACGCGGATGTTGGCTCCGATCGCGCTCGCCGCGCTTGCACTGCTGACGGCTGCGCCGGTCGCCTCGGCGATGACGATCGAAAAGGTCGTCAGCCCCGCCGGCATCGAGGCCTGGCTGGTGCGCGAACAGACCGTTCCGCTGGTCTCGCTCAACTACGCCTTCCACGGCGGCTCCAGCCAGGACGAGGCGGAAAAGTCGGGCGCCGCCAACTTGGCGGCCGACCTGCTCGACGAGGGCGCCGGCGACCTCGACGGCAACACATTCCACGAGCGGCTGGAGAGCCACGCCATCGAGCTCAGCTTCCGTGTCGGCCGCGACGAATTTCGCGGCTCGCTGCGTGCGCTCAATGAGCATCGCGAGGAGGCGTTCGACCTCTTGCGGCTCGCGCTGACGGCGCCGCGTTTCGACGCCGATGCGATCGAGCGGGTGCGCGGGCAGGAGCTCTCGTCGTTGCGCCGCGACACCACCAATCCGAACGATCTCGCCAGCCGCAGCTGGTGGCAGACCGCTTTCCCGGGCCATCCTTATGGCCGCGAGAGCAAGGGCGCGCTGGAGACGGTGCCGCGTATCACCGCCGACGACATGCGCGATTATGTGCGCCGCGTGTTCGCGCGCAACGAGCTGACGATCTCGATCGTCGGCGACGTCGATGCCAAGACCG
>Ga0209014_10002346_pt1 | contig 11003 bp, 13 predicted proteins | sample BarGraNGADG00212_FD_184491 | JGI IMG/M metagenome (GOLD analysis project Ga0209014, IMG submission 184491) | Arctic peat soil microbial communities from Barrow, Alaska - Barrow Graham LP Ref core NGADG0002-212 (SPAdes) (version 2) | ecosystem: Environmental > Terrestrial > Soil > Wetlands >... | reverse complement strand
CTGCAGCCCGACGATCCCGACCCTGACCACACGGTCGCAGTCGGACCGCTGCTCGTCGAACCGAGATGGGGACGTCGGGGGCATGCGTCGAGGCTGCTTGCCGCGGTCGTCGATCACGCGCGCGCAGACGGCATGACGCGCGCCGTCATCTGGATCCCGGAGGCTGACACGGCATCACTGGAGTTCCTCGTCTCCGCCGGCTGGCAACCCGACGGCCTGGCCCGCGCCCTCGACACGGGCGCCGGCGAGCTGCGCGAGATCAGGCTGCACGTCGCCCTCGACGCAGCATGACCGTTCGCGGTCAGGTGAGCGGACGCGTTACCCCGATCCGCCCCGGCTCGACGTGGTCGAGCCGAACCACGTCGACGTAGGCGCCGCTCTGCGGGGCCTGAACGACGTCGCCGTTGCCGATGTAGACCGCTACGTGCCCGATACCGCCGATGGTTCCGTCCTTGCTCCAGAACACCAGGTCACCCGGCTGCAGCGCGTCGAGCGCGGGATGAGCCGAGCCCGCCTCGCTGTACTGCGCGGCCGCGTCGTGATCGAGGCGCAGCCACGGCGCCAGGGCGTTGAGGACCAAGCCCGAACAGTCGAACCCCAGGACGTGCCCGTCGTTGCGGGAGTCATGGTCGACCGCGTGCCCGTACGTCGGGCCGGCCTCGTTGCCGCCACCGAAGCTGTACGGCCACGAAAGCCAGGCCAGCGCTCGCTGGGCGATCATCCTGCCGCGTTCCGGGGTCCAGTCGCCCTGAGGCGCCGCCACGCTCGCCGCCTGGAGGTTGGCGGCGTTCCTGGTGCCCGGCTGGTACGGCGCCGTGACCGTGAACACGATCTTCGAGGCCGCGGCCACGCCGGATGGCACCCGCATAGCTGCCACGACTATCGCCGCCACGGCAACGAGAATCGCGAGCACGACGGCCACGATGACCGCTTCGGCGACTCTGCCGGCCGAAGCCCCAGCTGCTGCGTGCGCTTGGGACGATGACGACAGGTCCGGTCCGTCCAGCACGTCGCGGCGAGCGACGCGCGTTGGTACGGACAACTGCCTGCTCCCTGCATCCTTGGCCGGCGGCGTGAGTGGTCGACGTTCGTGCGCCAGGCCGGCGACAGCGCCGTTCCGGACGCCCTCACACTCGCGAACCATCCGCCCGCCGTCAACTCAGGACGCACGAGGATGCGAACCGGCTCGCTGACGGCCCGCCCACCCGAGTGCCGGTGACGTCGGGTAGACCGTGGAACCATACGGCCAACACGCTACCGTCGAGCCGTGACGTTCAACGGCATTCCTGTTGCTGCGCTCGACTTCTATGAAGACCTGGAAACGGACAACTCCAAGGCGTTCTGGACTGCGCACAAGCAGGTCTACGACGAGATGGTGAAGGCCCCCCTCGAGGCACTGAGCGCGGCGCTCGCCCCGGAGTTCGGCACGCCGAAGTTCTTCCGCCCGTACCGCGACATCAGATTCGCGAAGGACAAGACGCCGTACAAGACGCATCAGGGTGTCTGGTTCGCAGAGTCGTCCTGCTACCTGCACGTCGGAGCGTCCGGTTTGTTCGTGGCCGCGGGGTACTGGGACACCTCCCCCGCGCAGATCGAGCGACTCCGCCGCGCAGTGGCCGATGACGTCGCCGGCGCCGAGCTCGAACGCGCGGTGGCGTCGATGACCAAGGCGGGCTACACGTTGGGCGGAACCCAGCTGACCCGCGTGCCGAGCGGGTACGCCAAGGACCACCCGCGTGCCGAGCTGCTTCGCTGCAAGTCGCTGACGGCCCACCGCGAGTTCGGCTGTCCCTCCTGGCTCTCGACCAAGCGCGCGCAGAGCGAGGTCGCCAAGGCCTGGAGATCGATGTCGCCGCTCACCGCCTGGCTCGACACCCAGGTCGGCCGGGGCTGAGCGAGCCGACGAAGTCGGCGGCCATTGGTCAGGACTTGGCCGGACGCGACCAGATCTGGATCAGGTCTTCCCCGCGCAGGACCGGTTTGAGGCCGCAGCGGTCACCGGCGGGGAAGACGTGATCAGATTCGCCTCAGTCGCCCGGGGCTGAGCGTCAGAGGCCGAGCAGGGGCTCGAGGCCTACCGTCAATCCTGGGTGTGCGGCGATCCCGCGTACCGCGAGCAGCACACCGGGCATGAACGACGACCGGTGCAACGAGTCGTGACGGATCGTCAGCGTCTCGCCTTCGGTGCCCAGCACGACCTCTTGATGTGCGACGAGCCCGGCGATGCGCAGAGCGTGCACGTGGACGCCGTCGACCTCCGCGCCACGCGCACCGGCCATCGACTGGCTGGTGGCGTCGGGAGCCGGTCCGAGCCCGGCAGCCTCACGCGCCTCGGCGATCAGTTGAGCCGTACGGATCGCGGTGCCACTCGGCGCGTCGATCTTGCCCGGATGGTGCAGCTCGACGATCTCGGCCGACTCGTAGAAGCGCGCGGCCAGTTGCGCGAACTTCATCGACAGCACAGCGCCGATGCCGAAGTTCGGCGCGACGAGCACGCCGACCTGTGGCGCGTCCGCGAGCCAGGTACGGATCGTGTCGAACCGCTCGGCTGTGAAACCCGTGGTGCCGACGACGGCGTGAATACCTTGGTCCACCGCGAAGCGCACGTTGTCCATCACGACGTCAGGATGGGTGAAGTCGACCAGCACCTGCGCGCCCGCGTCCGCGACGCTGAACAGCCAGTCACCGGCGTCCACCATCGCAACCAGATCGAGGTCGTCCGCCTCGTCGACGGCGCGGCACACCTGCTCGCCCATGCGACCGCGTGCGCCGAGGACACCGACTCGAATCGGTTCAGTCATGTTCGCTCGCTCCTGTCAGACCGCGCCGTCGAAGTCATGTGCGCCGAACGGCCCGACGACCGTCAGACAGCGTGGTCTGGCCAGCAGTTCGGCGGCCGCATCGGCGACCGCGGCAGACGTGACGGCGTCGACGTGAGCAATCAACTCGTCGACGCCCATGATCTCGCCGTACACGAGCTCGCTCTTTCCGATGCGGGTCATGCGTGAGCCCGAGTCCTCCAGACCCAACACGATCGCGCCGCGCATCTGACCCTTGCCGCGCTCGATCTCGGCGTCGGTCAGCGAGCTGCGCGCCGCGGCGTCCAACTCGCCGACGATGAGACCGAGCACCTCGTCGGCCTTGCCCGGCTGGCACCCGGCGTAGACGCCGAAGTTGCCCGCATCGGAGTAACCGCCGGTGAACGAGTACACGGAGTACGCGAGGCCACGCTCTTCGCGAATGCGCTGGAACAGCCGCGAACTCATCCCGCCGCCGAGCGCGGCCGACAGCACGCCGACCGCGAACCTGGCCGGGTCGTGGCGCGAGACGCCGTGCCCGCCGAGAACGATGTTCGCCTGCTCGGTGTCGTCCGGGACGACCGCGATCGGACGAACCGGGGCTGCGGGCCGACCAGCGTGCGGCGCCCGCGCCGGCTGCACCCCTGCCGACGGGTCGATCCGATCGGCGAAGGCGCGCCGCACGAGCCGCACGACATCGCCGTGCACGACGTTGCCGGCCACCGACACGACCATCGAGTCCGGCGTGTACCGCCTCTTGTAGTACCCGGCGATCTGGCGTCGGGTCAGAGCAGAGATCGACTCGACGGTGCCGAGAATCGGGCGGCCGAGGGGCGTGTCACCGTAGAGCGCCGAGGCGAACTCGTCGTGCACGAGGTCGGCAGGGTCGTCGTCGCGCATGGCGATCTCTTCGAGCACGACGCTGCGCTCGATGTCGATGTTCTGCGCCGTCACTGTGGCGTTGAGGACCACATCGGTGACGATGTCGATCGCCAGGGCGAGATCGCGATCCAGGACCGTGGCGTAGAAGCAGGTGTGTTCCTTCTCGGTGAATGCGTTGAACTCACCCCCGACGGCGTCCATGGCGTTGGCGATGTCGAGCGCCGAACGATTGGTGGTGCCCTTGAACAGCAGGTGCTCGAGGAAGTGGCTGGTGCCCGCAAGGCTCGACGACTCGTCGCGCGATCCGACAGGTACCCAGATGCCGACGCTGGCGCTGCGGACGCCGGGCATCTCCTCGGTGACGACGCGCAGGCCCCCGGGCAGCTCGGTGCGGCTGATCACCCCGCCTCCGGATGCGTCGAGGCGGCGCGTCGATGCGCGAGCGACGGGGCGCGACGGACGCGACGAAGTCATTGGGCGATAGTAGAGGGACGGCCGCCGGCCGGCCGCAAAGGCTGTGGACGAGCGCCTTCAGGCCCGCACTCCGCAGAACGCGCGCTCCGGACGGGCCGGTTCGACGCGTCAGGAAGCCGCGATCGTCCGAGCCAGCTCGTATGTGTCCTGCTGCCAGAGAACCAGCCTCGCGACGCCTGGATCGGGTGCCTCGCGCAGGACGGTGAGCGCCTGGACGATCGCGTCCTCGATCGGCCAACCGAAACCGCCCGCCGAGATCAGCGGGAACGACACGGACTTGGCGCCCAACTCGGCCGCCAGCGTCAGGCACGAGCGGTAGCAGGACCGCAGCGTCTCTGCATCGCCGCGCCGGTAGATCGGGCCGACCGTGTGGATCACCCACTTGGCGTGCAGCTTGCCGGCCGTCGTCGCGACCGCCTGCCCCGCCGGAAGGCCGTCCGGATAGGCGGTGTCGCGAAGGTGGCGACACTCGGCGAGGATCGCCTTGCCGCCGCGCCTGTGAATCTGCCCGTCGACTCCGCCGCCACCGAACAGCGAGGAGTTGGCGGCGTTGACGATCGCGTCGACGCGCTCTTCGGTGATGTCGCCGTGGACGATCTCGACGTTCATCGCGGCATCAGCGTGGCAGCCAGGCGTCGGGGGCGTCGATCATCTTTCGGACATGCGACGGCAACTTCCCGGTGAGCACCTGCGCCAGTGTCGTCTCGTCGAGAACGCGGCGCAGGCTCGCCCGAACGGCCACCCAGACCTCGGGCAGATGAGCGGCAACCCCCGAATACTCGGTCTCGTGTGCGCGCAGGCCCCGGATCTCGGCGAGCGGGCCGTCCACCGCACGGATCACGGCTCCGAGCGTTATCTCACTGGCTGGCCGAGCCAGGGCGTACCCGCCTTCGGCGCCCCGCTGGCTACGGACCAGGTTGGCGCGCCGAAGCTCGCCGAGGATCGCTTCGACGAACTTGCGCGGCAGCCGCTGCTCTGTCACCACCTCGTCCACCTTCACGAGATCCGGTTCCCGGGCGGCCAGGCTCAGCAGCGCTCGAATCGCGTAGTCCGTCTTCGCTGAGATCTGCACGAACGTATCCTTGCAAACGCAAGGCGGCAGCGTGCGATGCGGCACGCAGCCACACCGAGGAACCTCGTTCCAGCCCGAGCCCGTCCGCCTGCCCGCGGGTCATCTGCACCCACGGCGTGCCGTCGGCGGTACGCACCTCGGCGCGCACCTCGAACCCGATCCGGTGCAGCCGGGTGACCTCGCCGGGCACGGTCGCATCGACGTGAGTGGTGAACACCTCGATGTCATGCGGCCGCAAGAGCGTGCCCGCCAGTGAGGTCACCGGGCCCAGGAACCCCATCACGAACTCGTTCTCGGGCCGGTCGTACAGCTCGTCGGGTGATCCGACCTGCTCGATCCGACCGTTGTTGATCACGACCAGCTCGTCGGCGACCTCGAGCGCCTCCTCTTGATCATGGGTGACGAACACGGTGGTCACCTGTACCTCGTCGTGCAGGCGCCTGAGCCAGTCGCGAAGCTCCTTGCGCACCTTGGCGTCCAGCGCTCCGAACGGCTCGTCCAGCAGCAGGACGCGCGGTTCGACGGCCAACGCCCGCGCCAGCGCCATCCGTTGGCGCTGCCCGCCGGACAGCTGCGCGGGCAGCCGATCGGCGAACTGCTCGAGGTGGACGAGCTCGAGCAGCTCCCCGACGCGCGCGCGGATCTCGTCCTTGGGGCGTTTGCGGATCTCGAGCCCGAAGGCGACGTTGCGATAGACCGAGAGGTGCTTGAACGCCGCGTAGTGCTGGAAGACGAAGCCGACGTTGCGCCGTTGCGCCGGCACGCCCGTGGCCTCCGCGCCGTCGATCTGGATCGAGCCGGAGTCCGGCTCTTCGAGACCGCCGATGATCCGCAGCAGCGTGGACTTGCCACCTCCGCTCGGTCCCAGCAACGCCGTCAGCCGCCCGCTCTCCACGCGCAGGTCGACGCCGTCGAGTGCCGTGAACTGGCCGAATCTCTTGACGATCCCGGTCGCCCTGATGCTCATGCTCGTTCTTCCTTCGGCCGAATCATCGAGACGACGACGATCGCCACGACGGCGACCGCGATGAGCACCAACGACACCTGATAGGCACCGGGCTCGAGCTGCTCGACCCGCGCGTCGACCAGCAGCGTGGCGGTCTGGGTCTGCCCGGAGCCGCTGATGTCGCCAGACACGACCTTCACGGCGCCGAACTCGCCGATCGAACGGGCGATGCTCAGGACCACCCCGTACGCGAGTGCGTACTTGATCGTCGGCAGGGTGATCCGGCGGAAGCGTTGCGCAGCGCCGGCTCCGAGCACGCGCGCCGCCTGCTCCTGTTCGAAACCTTCGTCTTCGATCACGGGGACGATCTCGCGAACGACGAGCGGCAGAGACACGAAGGTGGTTGCCAGCACCATGCCCGGCACGGCGTAGATGATGTCGATGCCCGCGCTGTGCAGTGATGCCCCGAACCATCCGTCGTAGGGGCCGTAGACGAGCACCAGGGCAAGCCCGACGACGATCGGAGAGATCGAGATCGGGATGTCGATCAGAACGCTGAACACTCGCTTGCCCGGGAAGCTGTAGCGGGTGAGCAGGATCGCCACCGCGACTCCGAAGATCGTGTTCAGCACGACCGCCGAGCCGGCGACGATCGCCGTCAGGCGGAACGCCTGCTCCGCCTGCGCTGAGCTGATCGCCGCCCAGAACGCAGAGCCGCCTTGCCGGACGGTCCGCCACACAACCACGGCCAGCGGCAGCAGGACGAGCAGCGCGACGTAGCCGAGCGCGACGGCGCGCAGGCCGAGGCGCGGAGCCGCTGCGAGCCGACTAGCCACGGCGAGCGGCCCTGCGCTGGATGACGTCGAGTGTGACGATGACGAGCAGGCTGACGACCAGCAGCACGGTCGCGGTTGCCGAGGCGCCGGCGTAGTCGGCGTTCTGAATCTGCTGGAAGGCATACATCGACGACACTCGCGCGTGGTTGACGCCGCCCGAGATCAGGAGCACCGAGCCGTACTCGCCCATCGCCCGGGCGAACGCCAGCGCGGCCCCGGAGACGACTGCGGGAAGGATCACCGGCAGGACGACTCGTCTGAACGTCGCGAGCCGGCCCGCCCCGAGCGACGCGGCTGCCTGCTCGGCCTCCGTGTCGAGCGCGATGAGGACGGGCTGGACCGTGCGCACCACGAACGGCAAGGTCACGAACAGCAGCGCGAACGCGACCGCCCGCTGCGTGCCGAGCAGGTTGACCCCGATCGGGCTGGTGGGGCCGTACAGGGCCAGCAGCACCAAGCCGGCCACGATGGTCGGCAGCGCGAACGGGATGTCGATGAGGACCTCGACGAGGCGACGGCCGGGGAAGTCGTCACGCACCAACACCCAGGCGATCAACGTGCCCATCACCGCGTTGATCGCCGTGACGGCCAGCGCGCTGAGAATCGTCAGCCGCAACGCCTGGGCAGCTCCCGGTGCGGTGAGGGCGTGCCAGAAGCCGGTCCATCCTCCTGCCGTGCTCTTCGCGATCACGGCGGCCAGCGGCAGCAGGACAAGCAGGCTGAGCCACAGCACGGCCGTCCCCAGGGTGATGCCCGACGCCGCACCCAGACGCGCCGAAGACGACCCTCCGATGGTCCCGCGCCGCGGCGCGGGACCATCGGAGGTCGCGGGTGCGACGACCGCGCTCAGTGTCAACCGACCGAGTTCTCTATCTTCGTAACCACGCCGGCGGTCGGATCGAAGTACGTCTTGTTCACGGCCGACCACCCGCCGAGCTGTTCGATCGTCGTGAGCTTGGCGACCGACGGGAAGGGATTCGCGGGATCGTTGGCACCCTCGACGACACTCGGGCTCACGCCCGGCACCACAGGGCGGAAGCCCTTGCTGGCGAAGATCTGCTGTCCGTCGGCGCTCAGCGCGAACGCAAGAAAGTCCTTGGCGGCCTGTGGCGCGGTCAGCGTGACCGCGGCGGGGTTCTCGATCAGGATCGACTCCCGCGGGATGAGGTAGTCGAGCGCCGCACCCTTCTGCCGGGCGGAGATCGCTTCGTCCTCGTAGGAGATCAGCACATCACCGGTGCCCTGCGTGAACGTCGTAGTCGCGTTCGCCCCGCTGGACGGCTTGCTCACGACGTTCTTGAAGAACGCCTTGAGATAGGCCTGCGCCTGAGGATCGGTGCCTCCGTCGGCGATCACGTGGGTGTAGGCGGCCAGGATGTTCCACTTGGCCGATCCGGAAGACGCGGGGTCCGGGGTGACGATCTTGACACCTGGCTTGATCAGGTCGTCCCATCCGGTGATGTGCAGTGGGTTGCCCTTGCGCACCACGATGACGACGACCGAATCCGAGACCATGCCCTTCGTCGGCGTGGCGTCCCATCCGGTCGCGACGAACTTCGGGACGAGCTTGGTGAGGTCCGACTGCAGGCTGAAGCCGACGTAGTCGGCGGGCTGACCGGAAGCCACGGCCTTGCTCTGCGTTCCGCTCGGGCCGAACGACTCGGAGAACGTGACGCCCTTGCCCTGGCTGGTCTTCTGGAACGCAGCCTCGAGCGCGTCGTAAGCCGCCTTGGGGACCGAATAGGCGACGATGTTCACCTTGGCCTTGTTGCTCGAGCCACCCGCCGAGCAGCCACTCACACCGATCGCAGCGACGCTCGCCAGGGTCAGCGCGGCGGCCGTTCGGCCTCGTCGGGTGCGCATCAGGTTCATCGTCATCTCACTCTCTCGTCTATTTCTATAGGGCCCAGTCTTCCTATCGCTTCGCTAGACAATATAGTGATACGAGGAGCACTGCCTGACCCCTGGGGGTCACGTCACATCCGGCGCGACCGCTTCTGCCTGCTTGGGAGCGCTCGGCACCAACGTCTCGGGTGCCGCGAGCACCGCTGGCACAGGAGCGGCCGAAATGACCGCACTCACGATGAAGGTCGCCGCGTACCCCTGCCAGTCGGCGATCCAGCCCGCGGCGATCGGCCCCAGCACAGCGCCGAGGTCCCCGGACATCTGAAACACCGCGACGACCGTCCCGCCGCGTCCTCCGACGACATCACCCATCACGGCACCAGGAGCAACGGAGTCGGCCGCCCCGGCGACGCCGAGCAGCGCCATCGCGACGATCAAACCACCGATAGTCGGGATCGACGGCAGGATCAGAAAGCCGACCGCGCCGACGCACAACCCGCCGATGATCACCAGCCGGCGCCCTCGCGAGTCGGCGATCCGGCCGAAGGGCAGCAGCAACGCACCGCTGACCACGCTCACCACGAGGAACGCGACGTAGACCCACCCCGTGCCGAGGCCGAGTCGATCCGTGACGAACTGCGGCACGATCGCGGTGCGTGCACCGACAACGGCCCAGTCCCCCGCGAACGAGGCCGCCAGGGCGGCGAGATAGGCGCCGTTGCGCAGGGCAGTTCGCAGCGGCAGCGCAGTTGTGCGGACGGCTTGCTTCGCAGCGAACTCGCTGTGGCGAAGCTTCGTCATAGCGAGCGTGCCGGCGACCGCGAGGGTCCCGGCGTACACGAAGAACGGCGCTCTCAGCGAGATCGTCGCGACCGTGCCCACTGCAGGTCCGGCGATCATGCCTAGCAAGAACGCGCCCGCCCATGCACCTTGAGCGCGGCCGCGCAGATGGCTGGGTGTCACCCTGATCAAGATGCTCGCCGCGCTGACACTGAACATGATCGAACCGACGCCGCCGACTCCGCGAAGGACGAGCAACTGCCAGTAGTCCTGGGACAGGCCGGCGAGCAGGCTCGACACCGCGACAACCCCGATGCCGGTCGCGAGCATCACCCGCTCGCCGAACGCGTTGACGAGACGTCCGACGAACGGTGCGGTGACGAGCCGCATCAGGGCAAACGCGCTGATGACCGCACCCGCCGCGGTCTTGCTCACGCCGAACTGGCGGGCGAACAGCGGCAAGGCGGGTGCGACGACGCCGTAGCCCAGGGCAACCATGAACGCGACAGCTACGAGGGCGCGCACTTCGCTGGGCAGTTCGCGCAACGACGGCACGCATCCTCCTTCGGTCGCGGGCAACTCGTCAATCTTGACATGTGACCTTTTAGTCACCCATTGTAGAGCCGTGGAGGACGACGACCGGGTGTTCAAGGCGCTCGCCGACCCGACTCGCCGGCACCTACTGGATCGGCTCTTCGAGCGGGACGGCCGACCACTCACGGAGCTAGAACGGGAGTTGGAGATGACCCGATTCGGCGTCATGAAGCACCTGAAGGTGCTCGAGGACGCCGGCCTCGTCGTCACCAGGAAGTCTGGGCGGGAGAAGCTGCACTTTCTCAACCCGGTCCCGATCCGGCTCATCCACGATCGATGGATCGACAAGTACATCGACCGCCCGATCACGGCGCTCGCCGACCTCAAGCGCGAACTGGAGAAGGACAGGTGACGACCGCAACTCCGTCACCGGCCACAGCGCGAACGACCAACACGCAGGTCTACCGCGTGCAAGCCGCTACGGCTACCACGCACAGGCGGAGTACGACCTGTGGGTCGGCGGTGCCTACCGCGTCTTCCCCAACACGGAGATGAGGCAGCACGGCGCCCCGGACGTGGTCATCGATGGTGAGATCCTCGAGATCGACCCGCCGCGCCGGCTCGTGCAGACCTGGCGCGCGCTGTTCTCCCCCGAGACGACGGCCGTCGAGACCGGCTCACCGATGTAGATCAGGCCCTGCCGATCACCTTTTCCCCGCTGGTGACCGCTCGTGCACCCTCGGAGTCACGTGGTTGTCGCAACACCTGACCGGAATGGGTGTGGCGATGAGCGGTGTGCGGGTGCTTCGGGTCGACGGTGGCCGGGTGGAGAGTTT
>Ga0209014_10002344_pt1 | contig 11007 bp, 10 predicted proteins | sample BarGraNGADG00212_FD_184491 | JGI IMG/M metagenome (GOLD analysis project Ga0209014, IMG submission 184491) | Arctic peat soil microbial communities from Barrow, Alaska - Barrow Graham LP Ref core NGADG0002-212 (SPAdes) (version 2) | ecosystem: Environmental > Terrestrial > Soil > Wetlands >... | reverse complement strand
CCTGACGCAACTGGGCCGCGCGCTTTTTGCCGCGATAATCATCACCTATGCGCAAGGCATGGCGCTGTTGGCGGTTGCTTCGGAAAAATACCAGTATCACCTCGATCTTGAAGCCGTGGCGAGAATCTGGCGGGGCGGCTGCATCATCCGCGCCGCGTTGCTGGAAGATATCAGCACGGCTTTTCAAACGAGGCGCGATTTGCCGAACTTACTGCTGGATGCCAACTTGTCGCGCAAGCTCATGGAACATCAGGAAGATTTGCGTCAAGTGGTATGTCAGGCAGCCGAATCTGGCGTGCCGACTCCGGGGCTGATGGTTTCGTTGGGTTATTTTGACGCCTATCGTAGCGCCTGGCTGCCGGCCAATCTCATCCAGGCCCAGCGCGATTATTTCGGGGCGCACACCTATGAACGCATCGATGCCAAGGGCACCTTTCACACGGAATGGGAAAAGGGAGGAGAATCATGAAAACCGGTGAATCGAGCGAGTTTGGTTACCAAGATGACAACAAAGGGGGCGCTGTTATGGACCATAACTCCAACCGTACGACGCCGGCTGATGCACTGGTGATCTTCGGCGTGACGGGCGACCTCGCCCACAAGAAGATCTTTCCGGCGCTCTACGCGATGGCCAAACGCGGCGTTCTCAACGTGCCGGTGGTAGGCGTCGCCGCCCCGAAGTGGAGCCAGGCGCAACTGCGCAAACAGGCGGAGGATAGTATCAAGCAAGCCGGTAAAATCGATGACCGGAGTGCCCTCGACCATCTTCTTTCCCAGCTCCAGTATGTAGGCGGTGATTATAACAATCCGGAGACGTTCAAAGCACTCAAACAGGCGCTGGGAGATGCCCGGCGCCCTGCGCACTATCTCGCCATCCCGCCCGCGCTGTTCGCGATAGTTATCAAAGGGCTCGGGGCTGCAGGGCTAGCCGATCAGGCCCGCGTCATCGTTGAAAAGCCGTTCGGACGCGACCTGGCTTCGGCCCGGGAGCTTAACCGCATCGCGCTGTCGGTGTTTGCGGAAGACTCGATCTTCCGCATCGACCACTATCTCGGGAAGGAGGCGATCATGAATATCCTCTATTTCCGTTTCGCCAATTCTTTCCTTGAGCCGATCTGGAATCGTAACTGTGTGGCCAGCGTGCAGATTACTCTGTGTGAAGATTTCGGCGTAGAAGGTCGCGGCGCATTTTACGAAAGTGCCGGCTGTCTGCGCGACGTCATCCAGAATCACCTGTTCCAGATTGTCGCATTGCTCGCCATGGAGCCGCCGGCCTTTCAGGGCTTTGGCGCCGTCCACAGCGAGAAAGCCAAAGTGTTCCAGGCTATGCGCCCTCTACAGCCTGACGACGTGGTGCGCGGCCAGTACGTGGGCTACCGGAAAGAGCCGGGCGTAGCGAAAGGCTCGGACGTCGAGACCTTCTGCGCCCTGCGACTTTTCATCGACTCGTGGCGCTGGGCGGGGGTGCCATGGTACCTGCGTTCCGGAAAATGTTTAGCTGCAACAGCGGCCGAGGTTCTGGTGGAGTTAAAGCCGCCACCGCAAAGGCTATTCGACGATTCAGTGCCAGTGGACGGGCGAGCCAATTATCTACGCTTCCGGCTCTCACCAAATTCCGCCGTCGCCCTCGCCGCGCGGGTCAAACGTGCGGGTAAGGAGTTCGTCGGCGACCAGCGCGAGCTCTACCTGCTGGATGAACAGCCGGTAGAGGAGACGCCCTACGAGCTGCTGTTGACTGACGCCATGGCCGGCGACGGCGCGCTCTTCACCCGTGAGGACGCAGTTGAGGCTGCCTGGGCGGTGGTCGATCCTGTCCTCGGCATGCACCCTGAGGCACATCCCTACGAGCCCGGCAGCTGGGGGCCAAAGCAAGCTGACGCGCTCATTGTGGCAGACGGAAGCTGGCACAACCCCCTATTGGTGGGGGCGGCAGAATAACAGTGGCAAACCAGGTGGTGTTCCTGCTTAATGAGCGGAGATAACTTACTGTAATGGGCACGGAAACCATCTTAATATTGCTGTTCGTTGTTGTCACAGCCGTGGCTATCACAGTGCAACATCTGGGCGTTCCGTACACGGTGGCTTTGGTCTTCACCGGTATCGTGTTGGGGCTTTTGCATGCCTTCGAAGCGCCTCACCTGACCAAGCAACTGCTGTTCAATGTCTTTTTGCCGGGGCTGCTTTTCGATGCTGCGTTTCATATTGAATTTAAACAATTCTGGCGAAATCACCTCACTATTTTTTCGCTGGCCTTGCCGGGTGTGGTTGCGGCGATCGCGCTGACTGCCCTGATTTTGACACCGGTTGCTAACACGTTGCATTTTGTACAGGATTTCTCCTGGAAACATGCGTTGGTCTTTGGCGCAATTATCTCCGCCACCGACCCCATCGCTGTTGTCGCGATTTTCAGGAGTCTGGGCGTCCCGAAACGACTATCCGTGTTGCTCGAAGGCGAAAGCCTGCTCAACGACGGTACCGCAATTGTTTTCTTCATCCTCAGCCTTGCGCTCGTAACTGGAACGGAGGTGACGGCAGGCGGATTGGCCGTCGATTTTATCAAGATCGTCGGCATCGGTGCGCTCATTGGAATAGGCGTGGGTTTGGCGGTTTCGCACGTCATCAAGCAGGTAGACGACCCGATGATTGAGATCATGCTGACGACAATTGCTGCGTATGGTTCCTTTCTGGCTGCTGAGCATTTTCAATATTCCGGCGTGATTGCAACTGTCTCGGCAGGTATGCTATGTGGAAACTATGGCGCCCTCGGTATGTCGCCATCGACCCGGATAGCGGTAGAGTCTTTTTGGGAATACATAGCCTTTGTTCTCAACTCTCTCGTCTTCCTTCTGATTGGTCTCGAAGTGGACTTCCAGGCATTGTTGGCCGCCTGGCAGGCGATCCTGGTCGCCTATCTCGTGGTCACAGGAGGCAGGGCGATGATTATCTTCGGTGCATCTGCGCTGTTACGGAGGACGCGGGAACGTATTCCCTGGGCGTGGAGCGTGATTCTGACTTGGGGCGGGTTACGCGGTGCATTGCCCATGGTGCTGGTGCTTAGCCTGCCAAAGGGTTTTGCGCATCGGGACTAGCTGGTTTCAATGACCTTCGGAGTCGTTATTATTTCGATCCTTGTCCACGGGTTGACGATGTCCCCCTTGCTGCGAAGGCTAGGCATTGTGAACGGACACCAGGATCGCACCCTATATGAGTTGACGCGTGGCAAGTTGTTGGCTGCTTATGCCGCGATAGAGAAGATCGACCAAATGTCTCGCGTCCATTTCACTCATCCTGAAGTGCTTGCTCGTCTACGCGACGAATATGAGCAAAAGATTGAGCTCGATAACACCTCGCTGGATGAGTTACATCTCGAGGGACAGCAACTTAAAGCCGAGGAATTACAACGGGCTCGGAGGCACCTGCAGTCGGTGGAAAAAGGCGCGGTGATCGATGCCTTTCGCCGAGGACTTCTCAGTCAGGCCGTCCAGGAAAAGTTGGTGGCTGATATCGACGCGCAGTTGCTGCGTCTCGAATCCGCAGAAACCGATGAGTCCGCTGAGCAAAAGCTGTCCCCAGACCGCGCCGATGGGCATAATTTAGCGGAATAGTTGGGCGGAAAATAAAACTATTGTTCGAAATAACATCACCACAACATTTGAGGAGAAAAAGCCATGACAGTAAGCCCTTTTGCAGGAAAGCCGGCCAAAGCATCGATGCTGGTGAACGTACCCAGGCTTGTCACCGCCTACTATACGGAGATACCTGATCCTTCAGTGCCGGAACAGCGAATTGTCTTTGGCACCTCGGGGCATCGTGGCTCTGCGTTCAAAAACAGTTTTAATGAATGGCATGTCCTCGCCATCAGTCAGGCCATTTGCCAGTACCGGAAACTACAGGGTATCGATGGCCCATTGTTTCTGGGGATCGATACGCACGCGCTGTCTATTCCAGCTTTTGCCAGCGCGCTTGAGGTGCTGGCGGCCAACGGGGTGGACGTCATGATCGCGCAGGGGGATGAATATACCCCAACCCCTGCCGTTTCCCATGCGATTCTCACTTACAACCGCGGACGCAAGACCGGACTCGCTGACGGCATCGTCATCACACCGTCACACAATCCGCCACATGACGGCGGCTTCAAATACAATCCTCCAAACGGCGGGCCGGCCCAATCCATTGTCACCGCCTGGATCGAGGCAAAGGCAAACGCGTTTCTCGAGAATGGTCTTTCGGGTTTGAAAAGGATTCCTTACGAGACAGCGCTTCGCGCCCCTACGACGCACCGGCACGATTATTTAAATGCTTACATTACTGATCTAGCCAACGTGCTGGACATGGACGCTATCCAAGGTGCGAAGCTCAAGATGGGTGTTGATCCCCTGGGGGGCGCTGGCGTGCATTATTGGGGACAAATCGCCGAGCGCTACGGGTTGAATCTCACGGTTGTCAACGAGGCCGTCGACCCGACTTTCCGTTTTATGACTGTGGATTGGGATGGCCAGATTCGCATGGACCCGTCCTCACCCTACGCAATGCAGCGCTTGATCGACCTCAAGGATCGCTTCGACATCGCCTTCGCCTGCGACACCGACCATGACCGGCACGGCATTGTCACCAAAAGCGCAGGATTGCTGCCGCCCAACCATTACCTTTCGGTCGCCGTCTTCTATCTCTTCCAGCATCGACCGAAGTGGCGCAAGGAAGCGGCGATCGGCAAGACGGTAGTCAGCAGCCAGATGATTGATCGCGTTACCGCCAAGCTTGGCCGCAAGCTCTACGAGGTGCCGGTTGGCTTCAAGTGGTTCGTGGATGGCTTGCTCGACGGTTCGCTAGGCTTTGGCGGGGAAGAAAGTGCGGGTGCCTCCTTTGCCCGCATGGATGGCACCGTTTGGACGACAGACAAAGATGGCATTGTCCCGGCTTTGCTGGCGGCTGAGATCATGGCCCGAATGGGCCGCGATCCCGGCGGAATCTACCGGGAACTTATGGACGAGTTCGGTGAGCCTGCCTATGACCGCGTTGAGGCGCCGGCCACTGCGGAGCAAAAAGAAATGCTGGCTAAACTTTCACCCGAGCAGGTTAAACTTACCGAGCTGGCGGGCGAAAAAATCCAGACTGTCCTTGCCTGCGCGCCGGGCAATGGCGCTCCCATCGGCGGGTTGAAGGTAATTACCGAGAACGGATGGTTTGCGGCACGTCCGTCAGGGACCGAGAATATCTACAAGATTTATGCGGAGAGCTTTCGTGGAGAGGAACACCTACGCCACATTCTGGAGGAAGCGCAAACAATCGTGAACGATGCTATTGCGAAAGCGGTTCCAACCACAACAAATCTCAATAAAAAATAAATGAAAGGAGTTGATCTCATGAAATCTAATTGCACGCCTTGGGTAAGGGTAATCGTAGTAGTCGTCTTGGGATTTTGTTTAGCGTCCTGTGCAAAAAATTCACAGACTGTTCCGGAGGTGGAATATTCGACGAAAATCGTCGGTCGCTGGCAAGGCACGGTTGGCGATTTGAAAGAGATAATGTCATTCGACGGTAATGGTACTTTCGTCTGCCAACTATATCCTATGGGGTTCATTGCTAATACTCTTTTCCCAAGTGCGACAGGTACGGTCCGTGGAACGTGGAAAATCACCGGCGCAGTTATCACTCTGGCTATCAGTGGTGCGGAAAACGAGCAGTTGATGAACAAGATTGCTTCAAGTACGATCGTGGCGTTTAAGGAAGACGAACTTGTATTAAAATCTGATCGTGGTGAGACCTCGCCATTCCAGCGAGTGGGCGCGAGAGAGGCGTCCCCATAGCAGCCGGTGATTCCGTTTAAACCAAAATGTAAGGGAAAACCATGAGCGACAAGAAATTAACCACTGACGCTGAGCTGGAAATGCTTCAAGGTGTATCATTCAGCTACTTTCTGCATGAGACGAATCCGGACAACGGGCTGGTTCTCGACAAGACCGAAGCGAATTGGCCTGCCAGTATTGCCGCTGCCGGCTTCGCGTTGGCGGCTTATCCGGTGGCTGTCGAGCGGGGATTTATGCCGCGTGCCGCAGCGGTAGAACGAACGCTGACCACGCTGCGTTTTTTCTGGAACAGCCCGCAAGGCCCAGAACCTGACGCCACCGGCTACCAGGGCTTTTATTATCATTTTCTCGACATGCGAAGCGGCCGACGCGCGTGGCAATGCGAACTGTCAACGATAGATAGCGCTTTTCTGCTGGCGGGTGCATTGACGGCGGGAATATATTTTGATGCGGATACGGCCGAAGAGCATGAAATCCGCACCCTCGCCGATGCGCTCTATTGCCGCGCGGATTGGCAATGGGCGCAAAACGGCGATGGCATGGTTACGCACGGCTGGAAACCCGAAAGCGGCTTTCTCAAGTATCGTTGGGAGGGCTACGATGAGGCGCTGCTGCTGTATATCCTGGGGCTGGGCTCGCCCACTCATCCGCTACCCGAGAACTGCTACGCTGCGTGGACTTCGACATACCGGTGGGAACATTGTTACGGATATGACTATCTTTACGCCGGGCCGCTATTCACGCACCAGCTTTCGCATATCTGGATTGATTTTCGCGGCATTCAGGACGCGTTCATGCGCGATAAGGGCATCGACTATTTCGAAAACAGCCGCCGCGCCACTTATGTGCAGCAAAGGTATGCGATAACCAATCCCCTCAAGTTCGCAGGTTATGGCGGATGTTGCTGGGGGATTACCGCGAGCGATGGCCCCGGCCCTGACACTATCAAACTGGGCGGCATTGAGCGCCAATTCTATGGTTACCTGGGTCGAGGCGTGCCCTACGGACCCGATGATGGCACCCTCGCGCCGTGGGCAGTGGTGGCGTCGTTGCCGTTCGCGCCCGAGATTGTGTTGCCCACATTGGACTATTGCATTCACCAGGTTAAATTAACAGCGTTCAGCCCCTACGGCTTTAAAGCGACTTTTAACCCGACCTATCCGGTAAAATCCTGCAATCCCTATGGCTGGGTATCGCCATGGCATTACGGGCTTAATCAAGGGCCGATTGTTTTGATGATCGAAAACTATCGTACCGGCTTATTGTGGCGATTGATGCGAGACTGCCCTTACATCGCCAGCGGCTTGCAGAGAGCGGGTTTTGGCGGGGGGTGGCTATGATCCCTGTATGAATTATGTACTGGTTGAAAATGCCCGATAACTTAACAACGAATTCTCAATGATAGGGTTCGGCGGCGCGTCCATCAAGGACTGAAAAATTTTTGAATTAGGTGTTGATGATAGTCCGGTGGATCCTTAAGACGCCCCTCCGAAACGCTTACGGGATATACATGTTCAAAGCACTCAGCAAACAGAAGCTAAAAAATGACTAAAACAATTCATTCTGCAACACCGTCGTTAACGAAGCGCCCTGCATGGAAAGCATTGCAGGCGCATTATCAACAGATAAGCCCTTTACACCTGCGCCAACTGTTCGCGGAAGATCCTTTGCGCGGTGAACGATTCGTGGTAGATGCTTCGGGCATTTACCTGGATTATTCGAAGAACCGTATGACTGATGAAACTATGCGTTTGCTCATAAAGCTTGCTGATGAATGTGGGTTGCGCCAGCGAATTAAGGCAATGTTCAATGGCGAAATCATCAACGTGACCGAACAGAGAGCCGCTCTGCACACGGCCTTGCGTGCACCTGAAGGTGAACGGATCATGCTTGACGGCGTTGACGTAGTGGCGGAAGTACATGTAGTTCTCGGCAGGATGACTGTTTTTTCTGAGCAGATTCGCAGTGGTCAGTGGCTGGGATATACTGGAAAACGTATCCGCAACATTGTCAATATTGGCATCGGCGGTTCCGACCTTGGTCCAGTGATGGCGTATGAAGCACTGCGGCATTACAGTCAACGTGACCTGACTTTCCGTTTTGTCTCGAATGTGGATGGCACTGATTTCGAGGAAGCTACGCGCGATCTTGATCCAGAAGCAACGCTGTTTATCATCTGTTCGAAGACCTTTACTACCCTCGAAACCCTGACCAATGCCCGCGCTGCGCGTAAGTGGTGTTTGGATAACCTCGGTGACGATCATGCCGTACGTCAGCACTTCGTCGCCGTATCGACTAATGCCGAAGCAGTGGCAGAATTCGGCATCAACATCGACAATATGTTTGGCTTCTGGGATTGGGACGGTGGACGCTATTCGATGGATTCGGCGATTGGTCTATCGACCATGATCGCCATCGGACCGGATAATTTTCGGGCGATGCTTGCAGGCTTCCATGCGATGGATGAGCACTTTCGCACGGCGCCATTCGAGCGGAACATTCCTGTCATCATGGGCTTACTCAAGCTTTGGTACAATAATTTCTTCGATGCCCAGTCTATCGCTGTTTTTCCTTACAACCAGTATCTCAAGCGTTTCCCTGCTTACCTACAGCAATTGACTATGGAGAGTAACGGCAAGCACATCACCCTGGACGGCGCTTGCGTCGACTATCAAACGGCGCCGATCTATTGGGGCGAGCCGGGCACCAACGGCCAGCACTCATTCTTCCAGTTGCTGCATCAGGGAACCCGCCTGATCCCCTGCGATTTTATCGGTTTCTGTCAGACCTTGAATCCGCTAGGCGATCAACATGATCTGCTGATGGCCAACCTGTTCGCGCAGACCGAGGCACTGGCCTTCGGCAAGACGAAAGCTGAAGTTCAAGCCGAAGGTACCGCCGACCGGTTGGTGCCACATCGCACCTTCGAGGGTAATCGTCCCACCAACACGCTTCTTGTTGAACAGTTGACACCTAAAACACTAGGCAAACTGGTCGCACTTTACGAGCACAGCGTGTTTACGCAAGGGGCTATCTGGAATATTGATTCATTTGATCAGTGGGGGGTCGAGTTAGGCAAAACATTGGCACAGAAAACCGCTGTCGAACTTAAAAGTGCGGATGAGCCGCAACTCGATCATGACAGTTCCAGCAACGCGCTGATCAGGCGCTATCGACAGTTCAAAAGAGGGCAATCATGACTATCGGTTTCAACTGCTACCGTTCGACCACCTCTATGTGGCGGCGACCCTCTTGATGGCGAATGAATATGCTCAACAATCCGGTTTTACTCTAAAACGCCTGCCGCTATGTCGCCTTTGAATTGTCTGCCTCAATGTTGGAGCTGGCGCAAGTTGGGTAATTTTGACTGAAACCCCAAAAGCGTTTTGCAACGTAGATAAATATAAAATAGAGTAGGCGGAAAAACGTTTTCACTACCTTACCCTTGAAGTTAACTGATCGATTAAACCATAAGAGGTGATTTTCATGATAGCAATTATGCACGAAACTGCGGGCAGAACACTTGCAATCAAAGCAACAGAACGTCTCACCAGCCAAGATTACGAGAAAGTTTTTATTCCTCAACTCAACCAACTGATAGATAAGTTGGAAAAATCAGAGTGGTATTTTATTTAGCCGAAAATTTTACCGGATGGGAACTAGGCGCAGCATGGGATGATGCCGTATTTGGTATACAGCATCGACATCACTTCGAGAAAGTAGCGGTAGTGAGTGACAAGAAATGGGTGGAATGGGCTACAAAAATCGGCTCCTATTTTATAGATGGCCAAGTCGCTACCTATACACCGGCAGAATTTCAGGACGCTGTGACTTGGGTAAAACAATAACAGAAACCCATTCAGGAGAGCAAAGCTGGGTAGAATAATGGAATTAATTGAACAAACGGCAACAACATGACAGCAACTGCTGAAGCAATATCCGAGCGAAATAAAATCCTTTTTAAATTTTCTACGTCAAACTGACGTCGGCGATGCGATTAGTCAACAGCTATAGAAGCTGGATATTGCAATAAAGCAGGCACAAAGGAGGCGAGGCCGGTATTTTTAGTCGGCTAAAAGCCAATTAGTCATTAATTAAAAACAAGTGAGAAACATAATGAAATTAACACATTACGGATTCATCTTTAAGCCGACCAAGTACCTGATAATGTTTTTTTCATTGCTGAGTTTCGCAATCACGGCCAATGCCGTTGAAACGACCAAACCGCCTGTGCCAGTTGAAGGTCGCTTGGTCGTTACCGGTTCTGTCGCATTAAGCAATCTCATGACCTACTGGACACAGGCATTTTCGGAGCGCAATCCATTAATCACTGTGACTATCGCTGACCCGGGCGGAACTGCAGGCATTGAGGCATTGATCAACGGTACAACTGATATAGCGCTCACAAGTACCCCAATAAGCCATAAACAGAAAGAGGCATTTGAAGCTCGTTTCGGTTACCCGCCTCAGGTGATCCCGATGGCTATGGATGCGGTAGTCGTTTATGTGAATAATTCAAATCCCTTAACAAGCATCGCCCTTCAAGACCTTGATGCCGTATTTTCCAGTACGTACCGTTGTGGCGAAACACAACCGATTCAATCATGGGACGCATTAGGCGTAAAAGGCACAGTGGCACAGAAGCGGATCACCGTCTATGGCTTAACTGTCGATACAGGAGCTACCAGTCTGTTTAGAGAAACCGCTATGTGTGGAGGCGATTTTATTAAATATTTTCAGGCATTGGCAGGGCCCGAAGCTGTCGAGAGTGCGCTTATTTCGGATTCTGCCGGCATTGGATTTTCCAGCAGTGCTATGCGCTCGGCCGGCATGCATGCGCTTGCCATCGCCGCACATAAAAAAGATCTGGCAATAGCACCAACGCCCGGAGCTATCCGTTCCGGACAATACCCCATGAGCCGTACCTTGGGTATTGCCATAAATCAGCCAATGAACCAACCGCTCTCTTCGGCGTTACAAGCCTTTATAGATTTCGTTCTCTCGCCGGAAGGGCAAAGCATTGCCACTAAGGCCGGTTATGTATCATTGCCTTGATCCATTATGAATACTATCAAGGAAGTCGAGACGGATATTCTTGGCTCTGTCGCTGATCGGCATGGGCATTACGGATTTTTCGCCCCTTGAAAGTCATCGCTACTGGACACTGATGATTATTTTTTTGGCTTTTGCTAGCATCGGT
>Ga0209014_10002342_pt1 | contig 11011 bp, 12 predicted proteins | sample BarGraNGADG00212_FD_184491 | JGI IMG/M metagenome (GOLD analysis project Ga0209014, IMG submission 184491) | Arctic peat soil microbial communities from Barrow, Alaska - Barrow Graham LP Ref core NGADG0002-212 (SPAdes) (version 2) | ecosystem: Environmental > Terrestrial > Soil > Wetlands >... | reverse complement strand
GCCTGGACGGGACGCCCTGCCCCGGGAGTCGCGGCGTTGGCGGCCCGCCGGCCTCGTGTTACTCTCCGATCGCCATCGACGGCCCGAGCGGGAGTAGCTCAGTCGGTAGAGCGTCAGCCTTCCAAGTCAGAATCTCGGAAGCGCGGTGCTCTCCTCGTGAAATCTCCGCACCAATCGGCCATTTCAGGCGCGATTAGGCTCTCTAGCCGACAGCATCTAATTCGCGTTGCAGAGCCTAATAAGCAAACCGGTTTAGCAGGCACTTCTGAAAGATTGGCGACGTCTTGGGCGGCAATATGGGCAGCCGTGCTGGACTCAGCCGGTTCTCATGCAACTCTCAGCTTCGCGTGGGATGATCGATCGGTGAGCGACTCACCGCGCATCCTCGTCATCGACGACGACCCGAAGATCCGCTCGGTCGTCCGACGTGGGCTTGTCTACGAAGGCTTCCGCGTCGTCGACGCGGGAACCGGCGAGGAAGGGCTCGAGAAGGCTCGCGACCAGATGCCGGACCTCGTCGTGCTCGACGTGATGCTGCCCGGCATCGACGGTCTCGAGGTCTGCCGGCGGTTACGCGGCGCCGGCGATGAAGTCTCGATCCTCATGCTGACTGCCCGCGATGAAGTGAAGGATCGTGTCGAGGGACTCGAAACAGGAGCCGACGACTACCTGGTCAAGCCGTTCAGCTTCGAGGAGTTGCTGGCCCGCATTCGGGCCCTTCTTCGGCGCCGGCCAACTCAAGCCGGCGAAGTCCTCCGTTTCGGCGGCCTCGAACTCGACGTCGATGCACAGGAGGCGAACAGGGGCGGCCGGCCGATCTCGCTGACCACTACAGAGTTCAACCTGCTCGTCCTGTTGATGCGCCATCCCCGAAAGGTGCTGACCCGCGACGTGATCATGGATCGAGTGTGGTCGTATGACTTTGGCGGCGAGTCGAATGTCCTCGAGGTGTATGTCAGATACCTCCGCAACAAGCTCGAAGCCTCGGGTGAACCGCGCCTGATCCACACCGTTCGTGGTTCGGGCTACGTGCTCAAGGAGTGAGGCTCTCGGTCGGCCGACTCCCGATCCGGACGCGCCTTGCGCTCATCTATACCGGGCTGCTCGTCGCCGCCCTTGCGGTCTTCGGAACCGGGACTTTCCTCGTCTTGCGCATGCAACTGCAGGCCTCGCTCGACGCCGGGCTAATGGCGAACGCCCATCACGCGGCCGGTGCGTTCGCCCAGGACATTGGCGCGGACGGCCAGGTCCATCCGACCCCGCGCCTGCTCGACCAGTTCGCGGCCACCGGCGGACGAGTGGAGATCCTCGACTCGTCGGGGAAGCTGGTGCTCGACTCCGCGCCGGCCGGGACGGCGCCGTTGCCGATTCCTGCGGCCGACATCACACCTGGAATTCATCCCCAGGATGTCCATTCGGCGATCGCTGGTGGCGAGAGCTACCGACTGGTGGTCGAGCCGATCTCGGGGCAGGGTCAGGGCGTTGCCGGCTACGTCGTCTGGGCAGCGTCGACTCGCGACATGGACGAGCTGCTCCGAACGGTCGCGCTCGTGCTCGTGCTCGGCGGCTTGCTCCTGACGGCACTGGCCTTCGCCGCCGGCTGGCGACTCGCCCGCCGGGCCCTCGCGCCGATTGCCGATGTGACCGACACGGCCAGGGCGATCTCGCTGTCGGGTGACTTCGGAGCCCGCGTAGAGGGAGCCGGTTCGGGCGGTGACGAAGTATCCGAACTCGCGGTCGCCTTCAACGAGATGCTCGTCGCGCTGGAAGGAAACCATCAGGCGCTGCAACGATTCCTGGGCGACGCGTCGCACGAGCTACGAACGCCGTTGACGACGCTTCGGGCGAGCCTGGACCTGGTCGCCCGCCCCGCGCTGCCGCCCGAAGAGCGCGAGGCGCTCGTCGCCGACGCACGGGCCGAGACAGAGCGGATGGCCAGGCTCGTGAGCGACCTCCTCTCACTTGCTCGAGCCGAATCGGGTGCCCGGCTGGAGGTTGCCCCTGTCGAACTCGATGCGGTATTGCTCGAAGCGGTCAGGCAGGCTGGTCCCGCGGCCCCGCATGTCCGAATGGAGGTCGGCGATATCGAACCAGTCGTCGTCCAGGGCGATCGTGACCGACTCAAGGAACTCCTCCTGATCGTGCTCGACAACGCGGGTCGCTACACGCCGAAGGGCGGCACCGTCAGCGCGAGTCTGCGTCTCCAGGACAACGCGGTGCTCGTAGAGGTCGCCGACACGGGAGTGGGCATCCCCGAGAGCGAACGACCGCACGTATTCGACCGGCTATATCGAGGGTCGGCGGCTCGTTCGATGCGCCCGTCGGGCACCGGGCTGGGTCTGGCGATCGCTAGATGGATCGTGGATGCCCATGCAGGTTCCATAGCGGTGGCTCCGGGACGTCCGAGCGGGACGGTCGTTTCCATCAGGCTCCCAGCTTCCAGCCGCTGAGGTCAGGCTCGAGCGGCTCCGGGCGAGGCGATAGGGATCAGGCAATGGCGCCGCGCGACCACGAGCTGGCGGCCGATGACCGCGATCCCAAGAGCGTTCATACCCAGGCTGATAGCCAGCAAAGGCGCTCGGTAGTCGTTCAGGACGACTGTCGCTGCGGACAGGCCCACCAGGGGCAAGACGTCCACGAGATGGTGGGAACAGCAGGCGAGCATTGCCGCTGCGCCCGCGCCGGCACCAGCCGCGGTCAGCGCACCTGTGCGGCGACCACGAGCGTGGGTCGCGTGAAGCTCTGCGAAGAGCCCGACCTGGACACCAAACCCGAGCGCGATGGCGAGCACAAACGGCAGGTCTGCACGGAGTTGGTAGATGGCGTGATCGATGCCCTGGGCCAGGCTGATGAGGCCAACGTAGAGGGCGAGCAACGCGCCCGCAGCCAGCGTCCCAACGAAGAAGGACGCCGGCGACACCCCGTGAGGGCGAGCGTTCATTTCGTCAGATTCCACCTGAAGTCCCTGGGGGTGGTGTCGCCGACGGCCGGCAGTTCGAGCTGCACCCAGGCCGCGCCGGCGAAGAAGCCCGATGTCGAAGTGGCGAAAGTGAGCGTGTCGGTGCGGTGGTGCCCCGAGGATCCGCCTTGCGGAACCGGGCTCGAGAGTCGTTCGCTTCGGTCGTTGGACAGGACCGCCCTGGACAGGTCTACGGACGCAAGGTCGATCATGTGGTTGTCCATCTGGACCGCGAACACAGCGCCGGCAGAGGGCCCGGCCCACGTGATCGTGATCGTCACCCCCGCCGCATCGCTCGTCTGAGTGGAGCTGCTCGCGGCTTGCTCCGTGGTTTGGCCGGCTGCGAGCGACGATGACGCGGCGCTTTCGACGCCAGTCACGCTCGCCGTTGCCGGTGGCGATGTATTGGCTGCAGTGGTCGAGCTGCACGCGGCCAGAAGGAAGACGGGGATCAGCAGGATCGGACGGAGGTTTCTCATGCGTCCATGCTGGCTTGTGAACATGAGGCCAGGCTTAGTCCAGGCTGAGGAAACAGCGAGAGCCGGCCTGGCGGCCGGCTCTCGGAGGGGACTCATCGGCGGGCCAGAGGAGGGGGGAATCCCGGCCGCCAGTGATGTCAGATTGAGGCCGAATCCTCAGATGCGCGTGAGAGCGAGATAAGTTCTTCCCGAGAAGTCATCGATCCGAGTTCGCGGTGGCCGATTGACCTCGAAGCCCCAACCGCGCCAGGAGTCCGACACGGGCGGTCGGAACGAACGGCTCGGCCGCATCGATGTGCGGCTCGTAGCCCGCGTGGACTATCGCCTTGCCGATGGCCTCGAGCGACGTCTTCTCGACGTCGAAGCCGACGATAGCCGACTCCGACCCTAGATCCACCTTCACCGACTCGACGCCATCGATCTTGCGGACGGCTTTGGTGATGTGTGAGACGCAGGACGTGCAGGTCATTCCCTCGATTGGGATTTGCACCAGGTCGCCCATCAGATAGTTCCGCCGAGGGTCTTCAGCAGCATGAAACTCATTACGATCACGCCGACGGCCAGCACGGTCTTCACGAGCGCGCCGTTCTTCTTGTTCCACCGTCCGATCACGCCCAGAACTCGGCGGTTCGAGACGAACAGCAGGAACAGAAGCAGCGGCAAGATGAATGCCACGTTGTAGAGCGCCAGCAGCGCAAGACCGACGACTCCACCGCCTGAGGCATGGAGCACGGACGTGACGGCGAAATACATCGCTCCGGAGCATGGGACGGTGCAGATCCCGACCAGGACTCCGGCCATCAGCATGCCGGCGAGCCCGCCACGCTGCATCGCTTTGTTCATCGCGCCATGCGTCCCTGAGGGTGCGGCCATCGACGGGCCCCAACCGGGCAGGAACACATCCTTGAGCATCCACAGCGCCATGAGGAGCGCAAGGATGGCTCCGACTCGACCCACAACGTGGTCTTTGCCGAATCCCTCGAACAGGGTGTAGAGGCCAAGGCCGAGCAGGAAGTAGGTGACGAAGACTGCGCCGACATACAGCGAGCCGGCGCCGAGCAGCGTTCTGCGGGCACTGGGCGTCGGACGCCCGTCAGCAGTCACGGCGTTCACGAGAGTGAGCGTGTAGGTCGCGAAGAGCACGAGCAGCGCATAGGCGCATGGGTTGAAGCCGTCCGCGAAGCCCGAGCCTATAACGACCGGCGCCGTCAGCGAGCCGAACCGCGGCGAGGTGAACCCTGGCCCGAACAGGATCACGAGCGAGGCCGAGATGGTGATTGCCGCCAGCCCGCCAAGCAGCACGATCGCCGCTCGCGGGACGCCAGAGGCCTCCGCGAGGGCCACCCAGGGCTTTGAGGGGGTAGAACCTGCCATCGGCTTAGGCCTCGACGTGGAGAGTGCCATGCATTGCGGGGGTGTCCTTGCCGCCGCAGCAGCTGTCGCACCAGAAGTCGTAATCACCGGGGGTCATAGGGGCCGAGAGCGTGACCGTCTTGTGGCTTTCGGCCGGCAGCTCGAGACGCACGTGCAGCGAGTCGGATACCAGCGTATGGACGCCGTTTGTGAGCATTGCCGCGTCGTCCTGATTCGACCAGTCGAGCGTGAGCGTCTGACCCGGCTTTGCGTCCAGCGTTTTCGGGGTGAAACCATCCATGCCGCTGCTGACCGCTATCGCTCCGGTGGCAGGCGAGCTGTCGTGGTGAGTAACGAAGACGTTGCCGGCCATGTAGACGCCGGCCCCGAGGATCGCGAGAGCGACGACCAGGAATGCCAGAACACGAACCGCGCTCGGCTTCGTCTGCTCTGCCGCCTTGGCAGAATGTCGTGGCTTTACGGGCGGGACTTCGCCTTGGGCAAGCGATCGGGCCTGCGCGCGTCTGGCGGCGCGGGTTGTCATGTCGACCTCTCCGTGATTGTGGTCGGCGCGCAGAGCACCGGCTGTTTGGCGGACGCGAGCGCATGGTGTCACCCCAACCTGAGATCAATATGAGAGAAGGTCCGATCGAGAGGCGAGGCTCAGCTCCGGAGCACGCAGCCATCTCTGTCCTGACACTCAGCCGGTTCTCAGGTGGATCTCACATTCGGCGAGCACGATCCAACTACAAACCGCGTTGCAACCCGAAAGTCGAGATCCTCGATGAGCGAAACCTCCGACACCTCCACCATCCGTTTCCCGGTCGAAGGCATGACCTGCGCCTCATGCGTGAACCGCATCGAGCGTTACCTGCGCAAGGCGGATGGGGTTGTCGAGGCGACGGTCAATCTCGCGACAGAGACCGCGAGCGTCCTCTACGACTCGGCCCTTATCACGCCCACCGGGCTCGGGCAGGCGGTCGAAGCTGCCGGTTACGAGGCCCGTCTCGATCGGGCCGAGCAAGGCGGATCGGTTATCGAAGGCCGATCGGTGGGCACCGCCTCCGCGGCCAAGGGAGAGGTAGCGACGACAGTAGACCCGGAGGCCGCGCGCGGCGAAGGGACTTACGCCGAGCGGCACCTCGCCGAAACCCGCCGCCACCTCATCGTCGCTGCCGTCCTCACGGCGCCACTCATCGTCGCGCTGGCAGCGATGACGATCGCGCCATTCCTGCCAGCCTGGATCTCCAACCCTTGGCTGGAGCTCGCCCTCGCCACGCCGGTCCAGTTCTACGCGGGCCGCGGGTTCTATTCGGGAGCCTTCAAGGTCGCTCGCCATCGCGCGACGGATATGAACACGCTCATTGCGGTGGGGACATCGGCCGCGTATTTGTATAGCGTGGCGGCGATTCTCTTCCCCGCCTTCTTCGAGGCGGCGGGCGTCGCGCGGAACGGCGAGATGCCGCTCTACTTCGACACGTCGTCGGCGATCATCACGCTGATCCTGCTCGGCCGGTTCCTGGAGGCGCGGGCTCGCGGTCATACTTCCGACGCAATCAAGAAGCTGATCAACCTGGCCCCTCGCACTGCTCGGATCGTCCGCAGCGGCGTCGAACTCGACGTCGCGGTCGAGGAGGTCATGGTCGGGGATGTGGTCCGGGTTCGCCCCGGCGAGAGGGTCCCGGTCGATGGCGTCTTGGCCGATGGCTCCTCGAGCATCGACGAGAGCATGGTCACCGGCGAGAGCATGCCGGTTACGAAGGGCCCGGGCGCCGAAGTCATCGGGGGCACGATGAACGGCGCCGGGTCGTTCACGTTCGAGGCACGGAGAGTCGGCCGTGACACCGTTCTGGCCCAGATTGTGCGACTCGTCCAGGACGCCCAGGGCAGCAAGGCGCCTATTCAGCGACTCGCCGATGCCGTTACGGGCTACTTCGTGCCGGCCGTTCTCGGCACGGCTGGCCTGACATTCGTCGCCTGGTTCTTCGTCGGGCCGCAACCGGCCTTCAACCACGCACTGCTGACGATGGTCGCGGTTCTCATCGTCGCCTGCCCATGCGCCCTCGGACTCGCTACACCCACGTCGATCATGGTCGGCACCGGCAAAGGCGCGGAGCAGGGCGTTCTCTTCCGAAATGCCGAGGCCCTGGAGCGACTGCACCAGGTAAAGGTCGTCGTCCTCGACAAGACCGGCACCCTCACCGAAGGTCGGCCGCGCGTCACCGACGTAGTGCTGGCCGGCGACGCCTGGACGACCGAGGCGATCGTGGCGCTCGCCGCCGCCGCCGAACGCGGGTCGGAGCACCCGCTCGGCGAGGCCATCGTTCGGGACGCGCGGGAGCGCGGTCTGGACCTCCCGAATGCCACCGAGTTCGCCTCCGCGAGCGGGCAGGGCGTCGAGGCGACGGTCTCGGGTCAGCGCGTCGCAATCGGCCGAGCCGGCCACCTTGAGGCACTTGGCATCAATCCTTCGCCACTCGAGGCGGCCGCCGGTGAGCTCGCCGGCGCCGGGAAGACTCCGGTCTACGTCGCGATCGGCGGAAATCTCGCGGCGGTGATCGCGATCGCAGACACGCTCAAGCCCAGCTCGTCGGTTGCCGTCTCGGAGTTGCACCGCCTGGGTCTCGAGGTCGTGATGCTCACCGGCGACAACGAAGCCACAGCCGCGGCGATCGCGCGGCTGGCGGGAGTCGATCGCGTCCTGGCTGACGTTCGGCCCGACGAGAAGGCGGCCCAAATTCGGCGGCTTCAGGCCGAGGGCAAAAGAGTGGCAATGGTGGGCGATGGCGTGAATGACGCGCCTGCCCTCGCGTCGGCCGACGTTGGCGTGGCCATCGGAACCGGCACGGACATCGCCATCGAGTCTGCCGGCGTGACCCTCATGAGCGGCGACCTGCTCGGCCTGGTCACGGCGTTCGCGCTGTCTCGCGCCACGATGCGGAACATCAAGCAGAACCTCTTCTGGGCCTTTGCCTACAACGTCGCGCTCATCCCGCTCGCGGCGGGAGTGTTCTACCCGTTTGCCGGGATACTCCTCGATCCCATCTTCGCCGCGGCTGCCATGGCACTCTCGAGCGTTACCGTCGTCTCGAACGCGCTCCGGTTGCGTGGCTTTCGCGCCCCGGTGGCGACCAGGACGACCCCGCACGCTCCTGCTGTGGCCGCCGCTGTCGCGCGCTGATCCACCGATCGACTCTCAGGCGTTCGTTAGGTCGCTCTCACATGGGTCTCAGCCGCAGCCGTTCAACTATCAACATGCGCACGACCACGTCGCCCATCGATGAAGTCGCCGGGGCTCCATTTGCTGCCGTCGGTGAACGCGCGCTGCCGTCCCGTCGGGGCGCACGCAGCAGGTTCCCATCGGGCATCGTTGGCCGCGAATTCGGGGGGCCGCAAATGGTCGATATTTGGGTCGACCGCGGGTATCAGCCGGCTCAGTCCGTCGCCTCCGCCGACGAGCCTCTCCGACTCGTATTCCACCGACGCGACGCCGACCACTGCACGGAGCGGGTCGTCTTCTCTTCGCCACATATCGAACGCCGCCTGGCCGCGAACGGGACGACGATCGTCGACCTTCCCGCCCAGCCGCCGGGTCTCGTGCGGTTCACCTGCGGCATGGGCCGATATCGCGGCGAGATCGCACTGGTCCCGCGCCGCGCGGCGTTGGACCCCCGCCAGTTGTTGGGTCGCTCGCGCCGCCTGTTGGCGGGGGGGCTCGCGGCCGGAGCGGCGGTGACCGGCCTGCTGGCCGCTCTTGGCACGCTCCAGGTCGACGTGGCGGCGGGGATGGGCGTGCTCCTTACTGGTTCCGCGGCTGCGTTGCTGGCCGCGCCACAACTCTTCATGTCTCTTCTGTCTGACCAGTCCTGAGCGGGAGCCAAATGCCTTTCGTCATCGACATCAACCCCGTCATAGCCTCGTTCGGCGGGCTCGCCATCCGCTGGTATAGCCTGGCGCTGCTCGCGTCTGCCGCAGCCGCAATCCTGGTGTTCACGCACGAAGCGCGCTGCAAGCAGCTCGACGAACGGGCCATGCAGGACGGCATCTGGTGGGTGGCAATCGCCGCTCTGATCGGCGGCCGGGTGCTATACGAGCTTCAGAACGACCTGCCGATGCTGGGGGCTAACCCACTCCACGCATTCATGGTTTGGGAGGGCGGTCTCAGCTTCTACGGCGGCCTGATCGCTGCAATCGTCGCGATAGGCTTGTTCGCCCGACTGCGCGGGATGCCGCTCTGGCCGGTGCTCGACGCCGCCGCACCCGCAGCGGCGATCGGCCAGGCTATCGGCCACGTCGGCTGCCTGATCACCGGCGATTCCTTCGGCCTGCCGACGACGCTTCCCTGGGCTGTGATCTACCGGAACCCCGCTGCGATGGCGCCCCTGGGAGTGCCGCTCCAGCCGACCCAGGCATATGAAGCCATTGCTCTCGGATTCCTCTTCGCCGTTCTCTGGCTGGGCCGGGATCGTATCGGTCGCCTCGGCGCCGGCGCTGTCGCCGGCAGCTACCTGATCGGCATAGCCGGGATCCGATTCGTCCTCTTCTTCCTGCGTGACGAGCAGGCCGTCTTCTTCGGCCTCAAGACCGCACAAGTGATCGGCCTCGGCCTCGCCCTGGGCGGCGTGGCAATCCTCGCAACCCTCATCCGCCGGCGCCTTGCCGAAACCGGATTTCCCGCCAAGGAGATAGCACTGCCATGACTGTCCAGACAACCGAATCCGCCGCCATCGCTGCTCCCTCCTGCCACGGCGACGCGTCGGCCGGCGAGGACGGACGCGGCGCCCCGGCGTCCCACGACGCCGGAACCCGCCAGGCTGTAGCCGGAAGCGGCGCTCTTGGCCCCGTCGTCGCCCTGCCCCGCAACGTCAAGATCATCGGCGGTGCCGCGGTCGGCTTCGGAGCCCTGCTGGCCGTCGGCGTGCCGCTGGCTACCCTCACGCCGCTTCTGGCGCTTGGTGGGTGCCTGAGCATGCACCTGTTCATGGGCCACAGCATGGGCCACGGCGGCGGGCACGGCTCGCATGACTCCAACGGTGCCGCTCCCGGCTCCGGTTCGCCCGAAGACACGTCGACTCCAGCCGGCGTGTGATGCTCGACGTCGGTGAAGACCTGGTCCTGATCGACTCGAGCGGCCAGCCGGCGGGAACCTGCGCGGCTTGCGGCCAGGCGATCGGTGCCGGCGAGGGCATCACCGCGCTCTTGGGCGGGCGGTTACTGCGGTTCCGTTGCTCCGGCTGCCTCGGGAGCTTCTGCCGCGACCCCGAGCGGTATGCCGCGGCGGAGGACTACTGCTGCTCGGGCGAAACACGCCACGAGTCCCCGGCGAGCGAATGGACCGTCTAGCTAACGGCGCCACCGTTGATGCCGCGTCATCGAAGGCGGGCCTGGGTAGCGGACTCACGCTCGCCCTCGATCCTGGGTGAGCCACGAGTGCGAGCTTCCCAGAACGAATCGCGCTTGCGACTACCGGCTTGTCCGTGGCAGTCCTGGGCTTCGATTGCGCGGTCGAGCTGCACGACAGCGTGCAGCTCGCATGGCTGATGGTTGGAATCGCCGGCCTGGCCGTGGTTCTGGCCGCCGTCCAGGGCAACTTCCGACCCTTCAGGGGCCTGGCGCGTTTGCTGCGACTGCCGCCGCTCGCGTAGCGAGGGCGGTCAAGCGGTCGCGATTGGGCATGAAAAGGCGCCGCCGCGCTCCGTGTCAAGGGCTCGGCGGCGCCCTGTGCGTTATACGCGTTGGTCGCATCTCTTGACTGGCGGGCTGCCGATGACGAGAGTTCTTCATGGGCTCGAGATCAGACCCGACAACCAGTGAGGGGTGCTCCTGATGACTACGGGCAAGAGAAAACAACCGAGGCTGGTGCTGCTGTGCGGCCTGCCTGCCTCGGGTAAGACCGCTCTCGCCCGCGAGCTTGCAGAGTCCTACGGCGCGGTTCGGCTCAACCCCGATGAATGGGAGCTGGCCCTGGGCATTGACCCCTTTGACGCGGAGTTTCAGGTCAAGCTCGAAGCGGAGTTCTCGCGACTCGCCCAGCGGCTCATCACGCTCGGAACATCAGTAATCTTGGAATGGGGCTTTTGGGCGCGATCGGAACGCGACGAGAAACGGGAACTCGGGCGATCGCTCGGCGCAGCGGTCGAACTTCGTTTCCTCGATGTCCCCTACGACGAACTCGTGCGGCGGGTCGTGGATCGTCACGCCGAGGGGGGCCTCGCAATCA
>Ga0209014_10002337_pt1 | contig 11018 bp, 8 predicted proteins | sample BarGraNGADG00212_FD_184491 | JGI IMG/M metagenome (GOLD analysis project Ga0209014, IMG submission 184491) | Arctic peat soil microbial communities from Barrow, Alaska - Barrow Graham LP Ref core NGADG0002-212 (SPAdes) (version 2) | ecosystem: Environmental > Terrestrial > Soil > Wetlands > Peat... | reverse complement strand
GCTTCCTGTCCGGTCATGCCGTCGGCGACGAGCAGAATCTCATCCGGCTTGATGGCCGCCTTGAGCCGCTCGAGCTCGGCCATCATGTTGTCGTCGATCTGGAGACGTCCAGCCGTGTCGACGAGAACGACGCGATCGCGGGCGCGCCGCGCGACGTCAATGCCGGCCTTTGCGATCTTCACGACGTCCATCTCGCCGCGCTCGGCGTAGACCGGGATGTCGAGCTGAGCCCCAAGCGTCTCGAGCTGATCGATGGCGGCGGGGCGGTAGACGTCGCAGGCGATGAGGCGCGTCTGGCGGCCCTCCAGCTTGAGCTTGCGTGCGAGCTTCGCGGCCGTGGTCGTCTTTCCCGATCCCTGAAGGCCGACCATCATCACGACCGTGGGCGGGACGGAGCTGAGCTTGAGTCCTTCGCGCCGCTCGCCGAGCATGGCGGTGAGCTCATCGTAGACGATTTTGACGAGCTGCTGGGCCGGGGAGACGGTGCGCAGCTGCGACACACCGACCGCCTTCTTCTCCACGCGCTCGAGGAATTCGCGCGTGAGCGCGAAGTTGACGTCGGCCTCGAGGAGGACGCGGCGCACCTCGCGCAGCCCTTCCTTGATGTCGGCTTCGTTGAGCGTGCCACGCCCGCGAAGGCGAGCGAAGGTTGCTTCTAACTTCTCTGAGAGTTCATCGAACATAAGCCTGCAAATTTAGGTCTGGATTGCATTTGGGACAAGCTGAGCACGCAGGACGGCCCAAGAGTCTGACTGTCAGACCCGCGTTCAATCCCGTTACCTTCCCCACATGGCCAAGCCCCAACGCAAGGAAGACATCCTCAAATCAGAGCTTCCTCCGGCGCTGCCGCTGATGGCGCTCCGCTCGACGATCGTCTTTCCACTCGGGACGATCGCCGTGCAGATGGGGGCGCCGGAGAATCTGTCGCTGCTGCGCGCGTACGACGAGCCGGGCCTCATCGTCGCACTCGTCGTCGCAGGCGGTGACCACGACGACCCGATCGACTCGCAACGATTCATCGGCCGGGTCGGCGTTGCGGCGCGCGTGCACGAACGGATCAACCTTCCCGGCGACACTGTGCAGATCACGCTGCAGGGTCTGCGTCGCATCGTGATCGACGGCATCAATCAGGAGGAGCCGTATCCCGTCGCGGCCATCCGGCCAGCGAAGGAGACGCCCGCGGACCCGGCGGAGCTCGACGATCTTGTCGCGCGCGTGACCGCCGCCGCAGAGACACTCGCCGAGCTGGTGGACAGGATTCCAGACGAGGTCCCGGCCATCCTGAAGATGAACGTCTCGGATCCGGGGCGATTCGCCGATCTGGCCGCGACGAACATGAACTTCCGCATCACCGACAAGGACGAGGTGCTTCAGCGCCTCGACGTCGGACAGCGGTTGCGCTTCATTCTCAACCGGCTCGAGCGCGAGGTCGCGCGGGCGCGAGTGATGGAAGACGTGAAGCGTCAGACCGAAATCAAGATCGAGCAGCATCAGCGCGAGTTCTATCTGCGCCAGCAGCTTCGCGCGATCCAGGCGGAGCTCGGCGAAGCAGATCCTGGCGAGAAGGAAGCCATCGAGCTGCTGCGAAAGATCGACGAAGCAAAGCTTCCCGAGCGCGTGGGTCAGGAAGCGCGCCGCGAGACGGAGCGGCTGCGGCAACTCAGCACCGCTTCCAGCGAGTACCAGGTCATTCGCACCTATCTCGACTGGATTCTCTCGCTGCCGTGGAATCTCCGCAGCGGCGACGATGAGATCACGTTGAAGAAGGTCGAAGAGGCGCTCGACGACCGGCACTATGGTCTCAGTGAGGCCAAGGAGCGGATCATCGAGTATCTCGCCGTGCGCAAGCTTCGCGGTGGCGATCCGCACGGACCCATCCTTTGCTTCGTCGGCCCGCCGGGCACGGGCAAGACATCGCTCGGTGAGGCCATCGCGACGTCGATCGGGCGCGCGTTCTATCGCATCTCCGTCGGCGGCGTGCGCGACGAGGCAGAGATTCGCGGACACCGGCGCACCTATGTCGGCGCGATGCCCGGCTTGCTCATTCAAGCGCTGCGACGCGTGCAAGTGCGCGACCCTGTCCTGATGATCGACGAAATCGACAAGATGTCTGGTGGGGGGCCCTCCGGGGACCCCACGGCGGCGATGCTCGAGGTGCTCGACCCCAGCCAGAACGACAAATTCGTCGATCACTACCTGAACCTGCCCTTCGATCTGAGCGGTGCGCTGTTCATCTGCACGGCGAACAATCTCTTCGACATTCCAGCGCCCTTGCGCGACCGGATGGAGATCATTCGCATCGCCGGCTACACGATCGAAGAGAAGGTCGAGATCGCGTGGCGCTATCTGCTTCCGCGTCTGCTCGTGGAGCACGGAATCAGCGACAAGGACATTCAGTTCACCGACGAATCCCTGTCGTTCATCTCCAACCGCTACTCACGCGAGGCGGGACTTCGCAACTTCGAGCGCAACCTCGCGGCGATCATGCGCAAACGCGCGCGCAAGAAGGCGGAGGGCGAGGAGGGCGCGTGGGTGATCGACGTCGAGAAGGTCGGGGAAGTCCTCGGCGTGCCACGCTACGCGGTGGAGGAGGTGGACATGGTGCCGGAGATCGGCGTCGTCACGGGCCTCGCATGGACCGCGACGGGCGGCGATCTCCTGGTCATCGAAGCGCTGCGCATGCCGGGCACGGGACATCTCACCGTGACAGGCCAGCTTGGCGACGTCATGCGCGAGAGCGTGGACGCGGCCTTCTCCTACGTGCGATCGCGCGCCGCGCAGGTGGGCATTCCGGACGAGGCGTTCAGGGAGTACGACGTGCACGTGCACCTGCCGGCGGGCGCGATCCCGAAGGACGGACCGAGCGCCGGCATCTCGCTGACGCTCGCGATCGCGAGCGCGATCTCACAACGCCCGGTGCGTCGAGACGTCGCGATGACCGGCGAAGTCACGCTCCGTGGCAAGGTGCTCGAGATCGGTGGCGTGAAGGAGAAGGTGCTCGCCGCCTATCGCGCCGGCTTGCGGCAGCTCATCATGCCGAAGTCGAACGAGAAGGACCTGCGCGATGTCCCCGACGAAGTGAAGAAGCAGATTTCCTTCCACTTCGTCTCGACGATGGATGAAGTGCTCCGCCTGGCGCTTCTTCCCGCCGAGAACGATGATCTGAACGTGCCCGATCAGCGCGCGGAAAAAAGCGTGCGAGACACCGAAGCCAGCGTGCCCGTCACGAGCGAGACGGGCACGCTGCTCAATGCGGATCGACCTTGATCGCTGCCGGGTCGATCACGCCGGACATGCCGTCCGGCAGATCGCTGTAGAGCACGACCGCACGGCCGTTGATGATGCGCGGGAAGATCATGATGGTGCGGCCCTTCGGACGAATGGTCGCACCACCGGCGGCTTCGAGGCGCTCGGCCATTCCCGTGCGCTTGGTCGTCGCGCGAACCATCGCATCCAGGAACGCCGCGGCTTCGAGGGTCGAGTCCCATACGCTCGCCCACACGATGCCGTGGCCGGCGGAATTCTGCACGACGACGAAGCGATCTCCATCCCAACCCACCGCCGACCGCGCCGCCACCTGCTCGTTCTTGAGGTGCTGATAGAGGAAGAGCCGGGCACCGAACTCTCCCATGTCGTTTTCGTAGACGCTCGTCGCGCCGCGCGGCGCCGGCAGTGTGATGATACTCGGCTCATCGGGCGGTGTGCCGAAGTAGGCGTCGGTGTGGAGAATCTGCTCCGTTGAGCGCGGGACATTGGCGAGCGGGTTCGCCTTGCCCTTCTTCTCCTTGAAGCGCTGCACGAAGTCGGCGCCGCTCAGATATGGAAAGAGCAGCGATTCCTGAATGACCATCGGCGCCGTGGCGAACACGGGCATGGCGCTCTGATTGTCGCGGATCATCTCGCGGATGCGATCGCGCCCGCCCACGCGCAGCGCGATGTTGCTCGAGCCGCCGACCATGATGGACAACTGTTCGAACTGCGCCTGGCCTTCAATGACTGCCTGCGCCGCGCTGAGACGGTCGTTGTCCGAGGTCGTCTTCTGCATTGAATCCAGATTGACGTACTGGTCCTGCAGCGCGTGGACGAGCTCATGGGTGATCGTGATACCCACCGTCTTCTCGTCGGCGCCCTTCACGACGTACAGCACCTTCGTGGCGGGATCGTAGTATCCGATCACCTGCTCCGTGAGCACGGCCAGGAAAAACTTGCGCAGGTCGAGCGTGTCGGGGAGAAGACCCAACAGTTTGTACGCGGATTCTTCGCCGGCGAGCTCCTTCGCTGGAGTCGCTTCGTCGAACTTCTTCAGGAGGAAATCGCGCACCTGCGCCTTGTCGCGTGCTTCGACACGTGGCGGCCGCTTGAACTTCATGCCGGTCGCTTCCTCAATGCGCGGAACGGCATCGGCGACCTCGCGCGCATACGGGCCATCAGCCACGCCGCGGCGGCGACCGGCGAACAACACGACCCCGATCGCGACCGGAATCATTAGTGCGGCGATGCGCAGCTTCATTCTTCCCATTCGACTCTCCGTTCAGAACGCCGGAAATACACGTCCGAGTATCTGGTCTCCCCAGATCAGCATGATCACCGCCGCCGGCGCGAGAAACACGCCGAACGGCACGAGCGGCAGCTCGAGCGGCACAGCGGCCTGTCCGCCGAGTGCCAGCTCCGTCTGCGGCGTCACGCGTCCCCTGCGCACGAGCGCGATCGGATACACGACGGCGAGGAAGGCAACGGCGCCGATCGTCGCACCGAGGAATACTGTCGCGATCGCACGAGCTGGGCCGAGCGCGGCGCCGACGAAGGCCATGAGCGTCATGTCCCCCATTCCCATGGCTTCGCGCTTGAGCGCTGCCTCGCCGAGCCACCCGATCACCGCGATCAGTCCGGCACCGGCGCACGCGCCGACGAGGGCATCGTACGGACCGGCGAAGAGACTGGAATCACTCAGGAAGGGCGCGATGAGCGCAGTACCGAGACTCCAGAGCAGCCCGGTCACGGTGAAGCCGTCCGGAATGAGGTAGTGCTTGCTATCGGTGAGAGCGACGCCGGTCAGAATCGTCAGGAAGACCGCGAGACGAAGGGCCGTGAAGGTCGGACCGAAGTGCCACACGCACACCGCCCACAGGACGCCGATCGTCACCTCGAGAAGCGGGTAGATGACGGAAATGGGCTCATCGCAGCAGCGGCACCGCGCGCGAAGCACGAGCCAGCTGAAGAGCGGAATGTTCTCGAACCACGCGAGCTGGTGCCCGCAGTGTGGGCAGCGCGACCGCGGACGGACGACGCTCAGATCCCGAGGCCAGCGTGCAACGCAGACGTTGAGAAACGAACCGATGCACAGCCCGACCAGGAAGGCGTAGACGATGGTGAGAGTGGAGAGGTTCACGAGCGGAGCTGATAGAGAAAGATTCCCGTTGCCACGGCGACGTTGAGCGATTCCACGATGGACCCGATTGGTAGCGCCGCGAGGATGTCGATGCGGTCGCGTGCTTCTGGTGAGAGTCCTGCGCCCTCATTTCCGACCACGAGGGCAAGGCGAGGCGGCGGATGAAGCGTGTCGAGCGCGATCCCGGCGGCATCCGTGCCCCAGAGCGCGACGCCGTGCTGCTGCCGGAACAGGTCGAGCTCCTCCCACGTCGTCGAAAGCACGGGGAAGTGAAAGCTTGCGCCCATCGCACTACGGACGACTTTGGCATTCCATAGGTCAACGGTTCCCGGCAGCGAGAGCGCCGCGGTGGCGCCGAGGGCGGCCGATGTCCGCAGGATGGTGCCGACGTTTCCCGGATCCTGGACGGCGTCGAGCACGACGATCCGGGCGCGCGCTCCCACCGGAAGGGTGCTCAGCGTGCGATCCGGGATCTCCGCGATGGCCAGGACGCCCTGCGGCGATTCCGTTTCTGCCGCGCTGGCGAAGTCGAGGGGGGGAATTTCCGCGATCTCGACGCCAGCGGTGCGAAGCATGCCTAGGAGTGCTGCACCGCGGGGAGCGTCGGCGAGCTGGGGGGCGACGAGAACTCCGCGCACGATGAGGGCGGAGCGCAGGAGCTCCTCCACCGCGCGGACGCCCTCCGCGGCAAAGAGCCCCTGTCGTTCGCGTGCCTTCCGGCGCCGAAGGTCGCGGGCTAAAGTGAGCAGCTTCAAGATGTTATGATTGCGCCGATCAGGAATGGGTCTTGCGAGAGGAACTGGCGTCCGTTTAGACGAGAGAGAGCAATGAAAAAAACTATGGCTGGCGTAGCACTCGCGGTAACGTTGACGGCCTGCGGGGTCTCGACGCAACAAGAAGTCGACATGGGTCAGCAGTACTCGGCACAGATCAATCAGCAGTTGCCGATCGTGCAGGATCCCGAGATCAATCGCTATCTCAACTTGCTCGGCGACTCGATCGCGCGGCTGACGTCGAGAACGGACCTCACGCAAGCGAACGCGTGGCGGTTCTACATGGTCGATAGCAAGGAAGTGAACGCCTTCGCCGTTCCGGGTGGGATCATCTACGTCAACCGTGGGCTCATTGAGCGCACGCAGCGGATGGATCAGCTCGCCGGCGTACTCGGCCACGAGATCGGCCACGTGGTACGGCGTCATTCCATCAAGCAGATGGAGCAGCAGCAAGGCGCGAACATCGGCGTCACCCTCGCCTGTGTGCTGACGAGCGTGTGCAACAGCCAGGTAGGACAGGCGGCAATCCAGGTGGGTGGCACGGCGGTGTTCGCACGGTTCAGCCGGCAGGACGAAGCGGAAGCGGACGAGGAAGGTATCCGCAACACCGTGCGCGCCGGCATCAGTCCGAACGGAGTACCTGAGATGTTCCAGATCCTCATCAACGAGCGGACTTCCAATCCCTCCGCCGTGGAGGGCTGGTTCGCCACGCATCCACTCGAGGAGGATCGGATCGCGGCAAGCAAGGCGCTGATTGCGACGTACGACCCCGCGATCATCCGTTCGCTCGGGACTGACTCGCGCAACTATCAGACGTTCAAGGCGCGCGTCCACTCGCTGCCGCCATCGCCGACGCCGCGACGGCAATAACACCCTGCCTGCCGGTTGCGGGTCCGAGATGCGCCGTGCCCCGCACGGCGCATCTTTTTTCGGGTTCTGGCTTCCACGCGCCGAGACGCCTGCTGAGTAATGCGGAATTGGACATCTGTCCGTTGCGCAGTTATCCATCCCTGCATGAGACGTCTTTTTCGCGTTTTACGCGGTACGCTTCTGTCTGCCGCTTCGGTACTTGACTGCACAGGCTGTGGCGGAACGCCGGTGCAACCACAACCGCCCGTCGCCACATCCATCACGGTATCCCCCGCTTCGCCGGCGACGCTGCAATCCGGCGCGACGCTCCAGTTGAGCGCTGTGGTCAAGGACCAGAATGGCGCCGCGCTGTCGACAGCGTCGGTGACCTGGTCCAGCTCCGACGCGGCGCGGGCCAGTCTGTCGCAGGCCGGCGTGGTCACCGGTGCGTTGGCCGGTACCGCCAGTATTACCGCATCGTCCGGTTCGCTCGTCTCGAATGCTGTCGTCGTGACGGTCGTGCCGGGAGCGCCGGCGCGCCTCGACAAGACCCGCGACATTCAGAGCAGTTTGACGGTGGGCGGCTCCGACAGCATTTCCGTGACCGTCCGCGATGCGGCGGGAAACGCAATCGCCGGCGTGGCGGTCACGTTCGCGGTAACGTCGGGTGGAGGCTCTGTGAATCAGTCTACGGTCACCAGCGATGCCAATGGCGTTGCCGGAGCCCGTTGGACCCTTGGGACCGTTGCCGGGACGCAGACGGCGACGGCGACGCTGGCCGGCGGCGTGGGCACGACGACCTTCACCACGTTGGCGAGCGCCGGTCCCGCCACACTCATCACGAAGGTCGGGACGGTGCCCGCGACCGCGAGTGTCGGCTCGAACATCGATTCCATCGCGGTGATCGTGACCGACCAGTTCTACAATCCGCGCGCCGGTGAGGTCGTCACGTTCGCCGCCACTGCGGGAGGTGGAACGGTGAGTCCGACATCGGTCACGACGGGGGTGAATGGCCAAGCGGCCGCGCGCTGGACCCTTGGGACAGTTGCCGGGACGCAAACGGCGACGGCGACGCTTGCCGGCTTCGCATCGCCGACGATCACGTGGACTCTCACGAGCGCGGTTCCCACCGTCACGTCCATCGGCTTCGCCTCATCGCACGTGTTGGTGGTCGATTCGGCGGGTACACTTCAGCTCACCGTCGTGGCGAAGGACACAAACGGAAACACGATCGCCGGTGCCGGTGTGTCGTACGTCAGCCGAGCGACGACAGTGACGGTGTCCGTGTCAGGTCTTGTGACGGGTGTCCGGACGGGACAGGCGTTCGTGGTAGCGACATCGACAACAGCGGCAAACGCGCGCGACTCGGTGCTGGTGGTCGTCGCCGTTCCGGCCTCGCCCGTCGTGCTCACCACCCTCGATCGCTTCGACCTCAAGATGGACACGACGTTTACCGTCGGCTTTGTCGTCGACATGCGCGCCTCGGACGTCAAGCTTGGAGCGACGACCATCCAGGTGAACTGGGACACGCAGCAACTCACGTACGTGTCCGATGCGGAGGGTGATGCGAACGCCGGCGCGACGGTGAACACCGGAAGTACCGGCACTGGGACGCTGACCTTTGCGGTGGCCAGCAGCGCCGGATTCGCCGGCGCGCCCGAGTTGCGAAAGATCACCTTCCGCGCTTCGACGACGGCGGCGCGCACGGGCGCGATCACAATTTTCGTCGGCGATCTGACCGCGGCGACGACATTCAACAATCTGCTGAGCAAGACGGTGGCGGTCAGCCATCCGCTCATCACGCGTTGACAACCTTCGCTCGCGCTCGAGCGCGAGCGACGTCTTCGGCCTTCGAGGAACTGTCCATGAGTCGCATTTTTCCACTGATCCTCCTTTTGTGCACAGTCACGGCGTGCGAGGTGTCAGAGCCGGCAACCGCGCCGGCGATGCCAGCGACGCAGGAGGCGCCGAAGGCACTGGCATATCTCACCGTCTCCGACTCCAACGGAAGCGTCGGCTCGACGGTGGTCGCGGCGGGCAACGTCTCGCTCTCCGCAGCGGGCGTCGGAGTCGGCAGCTTCGCCGTTCGCGTGCGCTTCGATCCCTCCGCGCTCGCCTTCGTGGAGGACGTTCCGGGCACGGGGATGATGCGGGCGATCAATGCGAAGGCCGGCGAAATCGTCATCGCCGGTGCGTCGGGCGCTCCCGTCGCCGATCCGCGACTCTTCGCGATCCGCTTCCGCGTGCTGCGCAATGGCGGAGTCGCGTCGCTTTCGCTGCTGGTGAATGAGATGAACAACGGACAATTCGAGAGCCAGCTTCCATCGCTCCGCGTCGGCGCGGTGCGTCTCGACCGCGCTCTCAAGTAGAACGATGTTCCTGTTTCGCGCCATCGCGGCATCGCTGAATGTTGCCAGAGCCGGCCGGTTGTCGCTCGCGCTGATGGTGCTGCCAATGACGTTGCTGGCGCGGTCGGCCGTCGCGGCGCAGGAGTGCCGAGTCGCGGGCGCTCCGGCGACGGGCCCGAGGCTGTTTCTCGAGGTCGCGCCGCCAGCGCGGCGCGATACCCTCGTCAACGTTCGCGTCTGCATCGCGCCGGGCCGCGAGCCGGTCGGCAGTTACCACGCCAGCTTCGAGTACGACACGCTGCGTACTCGCGTCCTTCACGTGGACGTGTCGGGAAATGGCATGCAGGCGGCAAACCCATCGACGCCGGGCGCGACGCGCCTCGCCGGCGCCGCGCCGGCGGGATTCACTGCAGGCGTGCTGGCGAGGCTCTCGCTGCGCGGCAAGTCGAGCCGCGCCCTCGGTCCGCTGAAGCTCGTGGTGCTCGAAATCAACTCGACCGCCGGCGCCGATCTTCGTGCCGCGGCGCGCGTGACCGGGTATCCTGCCGCGAACCGCCGCTTGGGCGTTGTCCAGACACCGCCGGTGGCGACGACCGCCGACACGCGTGTTACGAATCGGTCCACCGCGCCGGCGCACCCTGGCGTGCCGCACATCACGTCGCTCACACCGACGAGCGCGCAAGTCGATCCCGACGCAGTCGTGGAAGTCGTGATCCACGGCAGCGGCTTTGCGGCGTCGGGAAACGTGGTGATGTTCGGACCCGTGACGATGGACGGCATGTTTTCCGCCGATGGCGGGCGCTCCATTCGATTCGTCGTCCCGACGCAACTGCCGTCGCACGGTGAGGTGCCTCCGATGCGCATCCTCCCCGGCGAGTTCGCCGTACGAGTCCGCACGCCGCAGGGAGAAAGCAATTCCATGATATTCAAGGTTTCCGGAGACAAGTGATGAGCGACTGCGCGCGGGCGCTGCTTGCGGTTGCGCTGCTGATGCCGTCCGCCATGCGAGCGCAGCGCACGGGTGACGATCCCTTCGGCGCGATCAAGTACTTTCACGACCTGCGCGCCTATCCCGCTGACCGGATTCCCCCGCGCGCGCGTGAGAACGCCATGGCGCAGATGCGGCTGCGATGGCCGAGATCGTTCGAGCTTCGCCAAGCGGCCCAGTTGGGTGCCCCGAGTTCCTCCACGAGCTGGGTGCCGCTTGGTCCAGCACCGCTGACGAGCGGCTCGGCCACCTACTCGGGCCGTGTGAACTCGATCGCGGTCGATCCCGCCAATCCGCTGCGCATCTTCATCGGTGGCGCGCAGGGAGGGGTCTGGCGCACTGTCGACGGCGGCGCATCATGGACGCCACTCACCGATTCGCAGTGTTCGCTGGCCATGGGCTCCGTGGTGATCGATCCGGTAAATACGCAGATCATCTACGCGGGCACCGGCGAGCAGAATTTCTCGGGTGACAGCTTCTATGGATGCGGCGTCCTGCGCTCCGCCGACGGCGGCGCGACATGGGTGCAGCGCGGATCGACTGTGTTTCAGACCTCGAGCGGCGGCGCGAGGATCTCGCGCGTGGTCATCGACAAGACAACCGCGGGAAGCGCCTCGGCCACCACCATTTTCGCGGCGAGCGATCGGGGATTGTACCGCTCGACGAACAGT
>Ga0209014_10002336_pt1 | contig 11018 bp, 10 predicted proteins | sample BarGraNGADG00212_FD_184491 | JGI IMG/M metagenome (GOLD analysis project Ga0209014, IMG submission 184491) | Arctic peat soil microbial communities from Barrow, Alaska - Barrow Graham LP Ref core NGADG0002-212 (SPAdes) (version 2) | ecosystem: Environmental > Terrestrial > Soil > Wetlands >... | reverse complement strand
TCGTGGGCAGGGTGCGCGAGCTGCCGCCAGGACGATGTCGCGTACTTCCGGTTCAACCTGGCTGTTGCCCAGTCCCGTACTCCATGCGATCCGGCGGAGCCGTGGAGCGCCAGCGAGGACCGCTGCTTCGTATCCCTTCACCTCGCTGTCGAGCGAATCCATGTCGTTCGGATGTGGGCCAGCCGCAATATCGAGGTAGCGCGCCGCGTCGCGCACGGTGCGGCTGAGGGGGCCAAGGGCGGTGTGCGCCCCCCAGTGAGGCGAGTTGTCCGCGGCACGGGGCACCCGTCCCGCAGACGGCTTAATCCCGTAGCAGCCCGAGAACGCCGCCGGGATGCGGATCGAGCCGCCCCCATCGCTGCCGGTGCACAGCGGCACCATGCCCGCGCTCACGGCCGAAGCGCTCCCGCCGCTTGAACCGCCCGGCGTCAGGGCCGGGTTCCAGGGATTCCCCGTCGGCCCGAAGAGGAGATTCTCCGTGAAGCCTTTGTAGCCGAACTCCGGCGTGTTCGTCTTGCCGACGATCACCGCTCCGGCCGCCCGGAGCCGCGACACCTCGACCGAGTCCCGCGTGGCGATGTTCCCAGCAAACGCGCGCGAACCGTTCGTTTGCGGCATGCCCGCGACCGACGCAAGGTCCTTCACCCCGATGGGCACGCCCGCGAGCGGCCCGGGATCCTCACCGCGAGCGATCCGTGCATCGATAGCGGCTGCCGCTTTGCGCGCGCCTTCGGAATCGACATGGACGAAAGCATTAAGCGCCGGGTTGCGCTCGTCGATCCGCCGAAGCGCCTCATCGACAGCTTCCCGGGATGAGAGTTGTTTCGCCCTTATCGCGTCCGCGACTTGCCATGCGGAAGCGAGCAGATCCATGTGCGGCCACCCCGGTGTTGTGCGGCGCAATAGTAACCGCAGCCGCCATTCCCTGCCGCATACGCCTCCCGGCTCAGTCCGCTCGCCACTCCCCGGACTTGCCGCCACGCTTCTCGAGCAGCCGCACTCCCTCGACCCGCATCCCGCGATCGACCGCCTTGCACATGTCGTAGACGGTGAGGGCAGCCACGCTGACGGCGGTCAGCGCCTCCATCTCGACGCCGGTCTTCCCGGTGGTCCGGACCGTGGCCGCAATCCGCAGGCGGTCAGTGGCGACAGGAGCGAGGTCGACCGTTACCCCGCTAATCGGGAGCGGGTGGCACATCGGGATAAGCTCGCTCGTGCGCTTGGCCGCCATGATCCCGGCGACGCGGGCCACGGCGAGGACATCGCCCTTGGGCAGCCCACCCTCCTGGATGAGCGCCAGCGTGGCGCTCTGCATCACGACGAAGCCCTCAGCAAGGGCTTCCCGGACGGTATCGGCCTTCGCCGAGACATCCACCATGCGGGCCGCGCCCTTTTCATCGACGTGGGAAAGTCCGTCAGGCATGTTCGCGCCGCCACATGAAGGTTTCGTAGCCATAGATGGTGCCGGAACCGAGCGCTCCGAAAACGATGCCACCCGGGATCCCGAGCAGCGGCGAGATCCACGTGTCAGACACGATGATCCCGATGCCCGTGCCGTAGAGGAACCCGCGGATCGCCGCTCGACGCCGCTCCGTCTCGAACTGCTGCCGAAGGGGAGTTTTCTCTGTCATCTCAGTCCGGAGTATAGACCGGCGAGACGATGGCTTCCCCGGAGCTGTGACCGCCAAACCGCCCCCCTGTACCCTTAACGGCATGGACCTCACTTCCTACCCGCTCGAACAGATCGCCCGCACCGTCGGCACCCCGTTCTACCTCTACGACGGCGAAATCCTTCGCCAGCGCATGCGCGAGGTGGCTACCGCGACTGAGGGGCCACAGCTCCAGGCGCGCTACGCGATGAAGGCGAACTCCGCCCGCAGGGTCCTCGACTGCGCCCGCGAAGCCGGCCTCTGGGTCGACGCGGTCAGCGGCAACGAAGTCGAACGGGCGCGCCGGGCAGGGTTCGCCGGGGGCAACGAGCCGCCGGTCATCATGTACACAGCCGACGTCTTCCGTGACAACGCCCTCCGTTCGGTCATCGACAACGGGGTATTGCCCAACATCGGCTCTCCCGGCATGGTTCGCGAACTGGCCGAGGCCGGCTACCACGGCCCGATCGCTGTTCGCGTGAACCCGGGATTCGGCCATGGTCACGTCCAGGCCTGCGACACCGGCGGTCCTTCCTCGAAGCACGGTATCTGGCACGAAGACCTGGCCGAAACCGTCGGCTTCGCCGCGAAGGCAGGCTTCGAGATCGTCGCGCTGCACGCCCACGTTGGCACGGGCCCACAGATCCAGGAGTTCAACGAGAACATGCGCCGGCTCGTCGGCGTCTTCGGCGAACTCCTCGGCCGCTTCCCGCAGGTCAGGGCGGTGAACCTCGGCGGCGGCATCCCGCACCCCTATCGAAAGGGCGCCCCGGGCTACGAACTCAGCGGCTACCGCACACTGCTCCTCGAAGCCGCAACAACCCTCTCCGAATCGGCGGGCCACCCGGTTCGCGTCGAGATCGAACCCGGGCGCTATCCCGTTGCCGGGATGGCGGTGCTCGTTTCTACCGTGAAGGACGTGAAGCGCACGCGGACCAACGCGAAGGGCGAGGGTCACGACTTCATCATGGTCGACGCCGGCTTCAACGACCTCGTTCGCCCCGCGATGTACGGGTCCTACCACGAGATTTCCATCGTTGGCCGTGGGGCAGAACGCCAGCCCGAACCGTTCGTCGTGGCCGGCCCTCTCTGCGAAAGCGGCGACGTCTTCACGCGCGATGAACAGGAATTGCTGGTTCCCCGCGCGCTCGGCCGCCCCGACCCGGGCGACCTCCTCGTCCTCCACGACGCCGGTGCCTATGGCGCGGCGATGAGCTCGAACTACGTCTCGATGGGCCGCGTCCCGCAGGTGTTCTGGGAAGGCGGGCGAGCCACGCTCATCGCCCGCCGCGAGACGCTGGATGATGTTGTCAGGATGGAATGCGAGCAGCCTCTTTAGATAGCCGCTCCGACTCGCCGCTAGAAGATCGACGGCGCTGAGGGCTGCGATCCCGCCTCGGGTGCGGGTGAAGCAGCGGCTGGCGTAGCGGGCGGCGCCGTTAACGTCGCCTTCAGGCCGACCGTCGGTGCCGGCTGTTCGTCCTCGTCGTGGACCGCGCGCCGAAACTCCTTCACGCTCGAACCGAGTTCCTTCCCGAGTTTGCCGACCCTACCCGCGCCGAACAGCACGACAACGATCAGCAGAATGATGATGAGTTCTGGGGCGCCGATTGTGTCGATCATGTTTTGCCTCCATGGCCGCTCGCCGTACTTCGACGGTACAGCTCCTTCCGAAAAAGGCAAGTTCAGGTTAACGAATGGTACGAAAGCTACGGCTCCTGCAGGTCGCCGGGCAGAAGCGCGTCCTCCGCGCCCAGGACAGCGCCCATGAGTCGCAGCTCTCGCCCGAAGCGCGTGGTACGTTCCGCGATCCCAGCCATCAGCGTCCGGTCCGGCGTGACCTTCACCCAGAGCCTTCGCCTCGGGACGTAGAAGGTAATGGACAGCCCGATCATCGCCATCGCGACGGCGATCCAGATGAACGTCCCCCCGGGGTCCCGCTTCACGCTGATCCCGGACGCCGCGAGCCGCCCTTCAAATGCGTAGCTGTACCCCTGGATCCCGACCACGGGACGGTTCGACTCCAGGAAGAGGTTGTCACCGTCCACGCCTGACATGACCAGGTAGGGCTGCCCCTTCCCATCCGTGGGCATCTGGACAGCCACCGTCCCGTCGTTCGTGATCGCCCCCGGCAGGTCGTTCACCCGGATGGCCGGGATGTTGTCGACCCCCCGGTAGTCAATCCGGTACCCGTCCAACGTGATCGGAGAACCCAGGATCGCTTCAAGTGGGTCGCCACCGGCTGGGGTGACGGCAAGCCTGAGCTGGTTGTTGAGGATCCGCCAGGCGACCGTGTATGTCAGGAATTCGCCCGACCCGATTGCCTTCGGAAAACGGAGCTGGGAAACGGCAACATCCTCGCTGTGGTCCGCTGCGGCACCGGGCTGGAAGTCCAACTCGGGCAACTCCTGGTCGAACACCACACTGCCATCCGGGGCCGTGACCCGGACCACTGGCACCGCAGTCGTCTCGCTCTGGAAGTCGAGCACGTTCGCATAGACCACATGGCCCGCACTGTCAGTTACGCGAAAGTCCGCAACGTCGTTGAAGAATGCCGCCTGGTGGACCCGGTAGCCAAACGCCTTGCAGGGCGAGTTTACGGTCGCGGTGCAACGCACCACCTGGTCGCCTCTTCGCACCTCCAGGTCGCTGTGGAAGTCGATCACGTTCCCGGCGGCGTCGGTCCCCCGGTGCGCATCCATCATCTTCACGAAGATTTGCCCCGGGCCGGGGTTATCGAAGACCGGGAAAGCGGGTGTCCCGTTCGCCAGCACGAGCGTCCGGTCGAACCCCGCGAAGCGGGTGAGCAGCGCGCCAACGAGGAGCAGGAGCAGCGCCAGGTGGCTCAGGAAGGTCCCGTACTGGCTCCAGGCAAAGCGTTCGGCGAAGAGGTAGGTCGCACCGCTGACCTCGCTCGTCCGCTCGACGTGGAAGCGCTTCTTCCTGAGGAGCGCTTCCACGGCCGCCACGCCGCCAGGGTGCGTGAACGCCGCGCGGTGATGCGCATGCACAAAGTAGCCATCGGCGACCTGCCGCGTCGGGCTGCGGACGCTGCGGTGCGTCGGCCGGAAACGGCTCACCGTACAGACCGTCACCGCGATGATCACGACGAACCACAGCCCGTTGAACCAGGCGGTGTGGAAGACATCGAACAGGCCCAGGCGGTCCATGGGCGTGGTGAGCACGCCAAAGTCGCTGCGACGCAGCTGGATCCAGGCAGAACGAGCGGCCGCATTGGTGCGCATCGGCCCCGGGAGCTGCGGGAAGACTACACCGAGAAATCCCGCGAAGGCTGCCGCCCCGACGAGGACCACCGCGAACTTCACGTTGGTTAGCAGCCCCCAGATCGTCCGGAAAGGGTCGGCGCCGGGCGGCCGGGCGGGGGCTGCGGCCGGTGCGGTGGCCGCCATCTAGGTCCCGTACTCCTGCACAATGCGAGCGAACTCGTCATGCGGGATCTGCCCCACGTAGACCTTGACGATCACCCCCTGCGGCGAAAGCAGGAAACTGACCGGCAAGCCATGCCCGACCCGGTACGCGTCGGACACCCCCCCATCGCGGTCGAGAGCAAGCGGGTAGGAGAGCTCGAACTGTGCCGCGAAGGTACTGGCCGCATCGGCGGTTTCCTGCTGGTTCACCCCGAGCACGGCGATGCCGTGGCCGCTCCCGGCCTTCGAGAGCGCTTCCAGGTCAGGCGCCTCGTTGCGGCACGGGCCGCACCAGCTCGCCCAGAAGTTCACCAAGACGTAGCTCCCGCGATAGTCAGCCAGCGCGATGTTGGCACCATCGGGCGCAGGCAACCGGAAGTTGGGTGCGAGGCGCCCCTGCTCTGCGGCGGGGGCCTTCCCGGTCGGATTCGGGCCATCCGGCTCGGCCGTTACGCCGTACCCGGACTGCGGCGATGCCCCGGGCGTCGTATCCCGGAACTGGAAGAACCATATTCCCAGCGCGACGACCGCGATGACGAGCGCGGCAAGGCCAAGCGTCGAAGCCGGGCCGCTGTACTCGCGGCGACGCTGGGGGCGTTCATCGGGTGCGATGGGTACTTCGGTCACGGGCTACCCGTGGAAGATGGTGGCGCTAACGTAGCACCGCAACGGGTTTCGTGTGGTCAGGGTGCTCAGGCTCCCGTAATCGCCGCCCACGCCGCGGAGGCCACCTCGTCCCGCGACAACGTGGCGTCGATTCGTACCCAGCTGCCCGCAGGGGCCTCGGCCATCTGCGCCAGGTAGCCTCCACGAACCTTCCAGTGGAACTCGACCGACTCCAGGCCGGTCCGAATGGCTTCGTCCTCGCCGAGCTTCCTAGTCAGGCCCGCGCCGACTTCCAGGTCGAGGAAGAGCGTGAGACCCGGCTCCAGCCCCCCCGTCGCTGCGGCGTTTGCCGCACGCAGTTCTCCGAGATCGAGCCCCCGGGCGTAACCCTGGTACGCATAGGTACTCGCGGCAAAGCGGTCGCAGACCACAGCCGCACCGCGTTCCAGCGCCGGCCGGATCACCTCGCTCACGAGTTGCGCCCGCGCCACGAAGAAGGCGAACGCCTCGGCCCATGGGGTCAGGGGTTCATGCAGGAGCTTCCGCACCAGCTCCCCGGCGGGCGTCCCCCCGGGCTCCCGGGTCAGGACAACCTCCCGCCCTTCGGCGGCAAACCGGGCACCCAGCGCGGCGGCCAGGGTGCTCTTCCCGGAACCTTCGCCGCCTTCGAGGACGATGAAGCGGCGATTCAGCGGCGATTCACTCATCGGGCACCGTCAGCCGCGAAAGGGAGAATACGCACCCGCCGATTGGGCTCCTTGCCGGAGCTCTGACTTTCGAGGTTGTAGCGCGTGATAATCTGGTGCTGGACCCGGCGCACGTAGCTGTTCGCTGGCGGCAGCTCCACCGGTCGCCCCTCTGACATCACCCGCTGGACGGCATCCTCCGTGTCCCGGAAGACCTCCGTCATCGGGTCGCGGCGGGTGCCGTGATCGCCCCGGGGACCCATTTCACCGCGGTCCCGCAACTGCAGCAGCACCTGCTCCATCTGGTAGGCGGTGTTGCTCTTCACGATGTAAACCGGGATCGCGCGGTCTTCGGCGTCGCGAATCGCCTGCGGCTTCCGCCGGTAATACGCGCGCATCGTGACGACCGCGTCGGCTTCGCCCGCGGTGCCTACGAGTTCCACCGCTTCGCCCGTCGTCCGCATTGCCTGTTCGAGCCGGGATCTCGAAACCCCGAAGGGGTAGAGGCGCAGAACCTTACCCGGGGCCCGTGCTTCGCCGGCATCTTCTCTGCGCTGCGGAACCCGGTCCTCCTGCTGATACCCACCGACGTTGTGGCGCACGGGGGCAAGTCCGATTTCCCAGCTGCCACGCACCCGCGCGGCGGTACGGCTGTCTTCAGCGGGGGCCTCGGCTTTCACCTTCTCGATGCGCCCCGACTCCGTCAGCTGGCGGACTTCAGCAGGCGCCGCGAACCCACGGAGCATCGCGTCGACCGTTGCCGCCACGTCCGCGTGAAGGGCCACGCGCTGCCAGCTCTGGATCTCGACAACGACGTCGAAGGTTGGCGGTGCCTTCCTCTCGAGGATCGATTTCTGCGTCCCGCGACGCCGGGCCTCCTCGTCGCCAAGCGTCACCGACTGGATGCCGCCGATGAGGTCGGCGAGGGTCGGGTTCAACATCAGGTTCTCAAGCGAAGTGCCGTGCGCCGTACCCACGAGCTGCACGCCGCGCTCGCCGATCGTGCGAGCCGCGGCTGCCTCGAGCTCAGTGCCGATCTCATCGATCACGATGACCTCGGGCATGTGGTTCTCGACCGCCTCGATCATGACCGCATGCTGCATCGCCGTCGTCGCCACCTGCATCCGGCGGGCACCGCCGATTGCAGGGTGGGGGACATCCCCGTCCCCACCAATTTCGTTGGAGGTATCAACGATGATGACGCGCTTGTTCGCGTCATCCGCGAGGACGCGAGCGACCTCGCGAAGCATCGTCGTCTTCCCCACGCCCGGACGGCCGAGGAAGAGGATGCTCTTCCCACCGAGCACGAGGTCTTCGATGACGCGGATCGTGCCGTAGACGGCGCGGCCGACGCGGCAAGTCAGGCCGACAATCTTGCCGCGCCGGTTGCGAATACAGGAGATGCGATGAAGCGTCCGCTCGATACCGGCCCGGTTGTCGTCGCCAAAGTCTCCGATGTGGGCGATGACGTACTCGAGGTCGGATTCAGTGACCTCGGAGTGGCTCAGTACCACCTCGCGGCCGGGATAACGCGCCTCCGGCAGCCGCCCGAGGTCCATGACAATTTCGAGGAGGTCCGTGCGCCGGTTCGGCGATTCCAGTGACTCCCGGATGTCTGGAGGCAGCGCCTCCAGCAGCAGGTCGAGATCGTCAGTGACGATCTGTTCGGTGAGGACCGGCCCTTGTTCAGCGGTTGTCACGTGTCAGTGCGGCAGCGCCAGCGATTCGGCGGGTACCGCTACCACCTCCTTCAGGGAGTTGCGTAATGCGAGTTGCCGCGTGCTGACCAGCCGCATCCCGAGTGCAGTGTACCCACGCCCGCAGGCAGCGTGCTCGATGTCGCCCTGGAACTCCGCAAGCACGAGTGTTCCCTGGCGACCGGACTGGCGATTCACCTCGTCGAGCACAGCATCGATGAGCCCCTCCACCGTGCTCTCCACGAGGACAAAGACTTCACGTTCCCCCACCCCAACCCAGGCTTCGATCGCCCCATCCCGCTCGAAGACGAACTCACGGTCGCAGTCATACGAATCCTGGACCGCGCGCCACTCCTGGAGGGTCGGCGCTTCCTGGCGCCGGATGTGCTCGGGGACCACGCGGCAATACAGGCGAAAGACGCCTGCCCTGTCCGCCCGCTTCGCGGGACGGAGTCGAGCGTCAGCAGTTGCTTTTGGCGCGGGCGGGATCGCGTAGAGCCGCTCCAGCCGGTACACCATGAACCCCGCTTTCCGAACCGCCTCCGCGTGGGGCGAGCCGTCCGGGTAACGAAGGTGCAGGGCGCGGCCACCCCGCCGCGCGATCTCGGCGCATGCGCCGCCAAGCAGGGCCGTGACGACATCGTCATCTTTGTCGCGCGCCATCCGGATCGAGACGACCTCCCAGACAGCGCCCCCGGCAAGTTCGCGAGCAGCGAGCACTCCCCGGTAGCGCAGGCGGCCCCGGACTCCCAGCACCGCCGTTCGAGGCATCCGGGGAAGGTTCGAGAGGCCGGTCGCCGCCAGTCCCGAGCTGAGCAGCAGGTTGTCGCTCGATCGCGTCGCGATCACTTCGGTGCCAAGGCGGTGAAGCTGAGGCCAGAGAGTCGCGGCATCGATCGCACTGAGCGGTTCCGCGCGCAACTCACTCACGGCGTCCGCCCCATGGTGAGGAACAGCGCGTGCAGGCGAGTGTCCCCCGTGAGTTCCGGGTGGAACGACGTCGCCAGGAGGTTGCCCTCGCGGGCCGCGACGACCGTGCCATCGGCAAGAGTGCCGATCGCGTGGGCCGGCGGGCGCACTTCGTCGAAGAGCGGGGCGCGAATGAAGACCGCCCGAAAGGGGCCATCTTCGAGTCCTTCGATTGCAATATCGGCCTCAAAGCTGTCGACCTGGCGCCCGAAAGCGTTACGTCGCACCGAGATGTCCATCGCCTCGATGCCGGGCCGGTCCAGGTTGTCGACATTGCGCGCCAGGAGGATCGCCCCGGCGCAGGTGCCCCAAACCGGCCTGCCGCTGGCGCAGAAGTCGCGAAGCGGCTGCTGGAAATCGTTGCTCAGGATCAGCCGTGCGATCGTCGTGCTCTCGCCACCGGGAATGATCAGCGCGTCCAACGCGTCGAGCTGCTCCGGCTTTCGGATCTCACGGACCTCGTGGCCCATTCGTTCGAGCATCTCACGGTGTTCCCGGAAATCGCCCTGCAGGGCAAGAACCCCGACGATCTTCGCGCTGGAGAGATGCTGATTAGTCGTCATACGGCACACACGCCCGCCGCTTCGCTCTCGCGGAGAGCGCGGGACATCGGTACTTGAGAGGGTCAACTTGAGTGCTGAAACGCAACGGCAAAATGCGGTGGCATCCCCACGGGAGCTGCCTCCATTGTAGCGCTCCCGAGGGCCTCCAGCAGGCCGGATTATTAACTTGCCGCGACATGCGCACGTTCGGCGTGACCCGGGCTCAGTAATGCGGAGGCGCGGCAGAAGGTCCCCTTGCCGGTTTACTCAGCCGAAGGTGCCGCTCCGCCTCCGGGACCGCGCCCGCGACCTCCGCGCCGGCCACGCCGCCGACGTGTCGTGCGGCCGGGCTGGCCCTCCGGAGAAGCCTCGGGCTTCGGCGGCTCCGCCGCTGGCGGCCCACCGGCAGCCTCGGTCGGCGGCTGTCCGCGCTGGAACACCCGGCGTTGGCCCTGTGCCGGTCCCTGCCCCTGCTGCGATGCCGGCGGCTCACCGCCGGGGCGACCCTGGCCGGGGCGTCCGCGCCCTTGCTGCCGTGGCTGTCGCGGCTGCCCGGCCGGTACGCCCCCGGGCCCAGCTGCGGGCGCTGGTCGCGTCCGGGCTTCCTTGCGCGGTCCACCGCCGGGAAGCCTGCCACGCCCGACGGGCTCCTCGCGCACAGGCGTGGCTGCCGACAGCCAGTCGTCGGGCGGATTCGCAATCCGTTCCGCCTCGCGGACATCCTCTTCGGTCTCTTCGACAAGCCCCTGGGCGATCGCTTCGGCCCGGGATATGGAGGGCGGCGGATCGCCGATCTTGCTGGTCGGGTCCCAGCGAACGACGAGCCCCAGGTCACGCTCCGGCACTTCGACCCGCTGGCCATCCACAAAGATCGTCACCTGCCGACGGAGGATGTTCACCGCGACCACGCGGCCCTCGCCCGTCGGCGTGCTGACGCGCTGCCCAATTTTCGGCAAGGTCTTCCGCATCTCGCGGTAGCCCTCGTCTTCGTAGGAGAGACAGCAGAGAAGGCGCCCGCAGAGGCCGCTGATCTTCTGCGGGTTGAGCGGCAGGTCCTGGTCCTTCGCCATGCGAATCGAAATCGACGGGAAGGTCGTCAGCCAACTCGCGCAGCACAGTTCGCGACCGCAGATGCCATAGCCCCCGGCAAGCTTCGCGCGATCTCGCGCCCCGACCTGGCGCATGTCGACCCGCACGTCGAAGTGGTCCGCGATCTTCCGGACGAAGTCCCGGTAATCGAGCCGCTCTTCGCTCGCGAAGGAAAAGGTCAGTCGGCGTCCGTCGAGGGTGAATTCAGCCTGGTCGATGCGTCCGGGAAACCCGGCATCGTCGGCGAGTCGGCGCGCCTCCGGCAGCAGTTCCTGGGCCCGGTCATAGAGCGAGTCGGCACGCTGCACATCTTCTTCACTCGCGAGGCGCAGGATTGGCTTGAGATCGTCGA
>Ga0209014_10002335_pt1 | contig 11019 bp, 11 predicted proteins | sample BarGraNGADG00212_FD_184491 | JGI IMG/M metagenome (GOLD analysis project Ga0209014, IMG submission 184491) | Arctic peat soil microbial communities from Barrow, Alaska - Barrow Graham LP Ref core NGADG0002-212 (SPAdes) (version 2) | ecosystem: Environmental > Terrestrial > Soil > Wetlands >... | reverse complement strand
CGAAGAAGAAGAACTGCGCCACGAGCGCGACCGCCTGGCTAATGCTGAAAACCTGACTTCGCTGACCCGCCAGGTCCTGGCCCTGCTGGACGAAGGCAGCCCCGAGGCGGCCTCCATCTCAGACCTTTTCGGCCAATTGGTGCAGTTATTGGGTTCCATCAGCCGCATCGACAGCAGCAAATCCGACCTGCAGCAGCAGGCCGCCGCCCTGGAAGAGACCCTGGGTGAGATTACCATTGACCTGCAAGACTACCAGGAAAACATTGAGTTCAATCCCCACCGCCTGGAACAGGCTGAAGAACGGCTGGACCTGATCCATACCCTGAAACGAAAATACGGCGGAAGCATTGAATCGGCCCTGGAGTTTGCCCAGGCTGCCCGCCAGAAACTGGAAAACTTCTCCCATAGCGGCGAGCGCCTGGCCGCATTGGAAAAGGAGGAGCAGAGCCTATTGAAAAAATTAGCCGGCCAGGCCCAAACGCTTTCGCAACACCGCAGCAGGAGCGCCGAAATCATGGGACGAGCCGTGGAAGCCGAGCTGAACGACCTGCGCATGGCCGGGGCGCGCTTCTCCGTCGACCTGCGCAGGGAGCCATCTGCTCATGGCCTGGAGATGGAAAGCGGGCAAATGGTGGCTTTTGATGATACCGGCATTGACCGGGTTGAGTTCTTGATTGCCCCCAACCCAGGCGAAGGATTGAAACCTCTGGTCAAGATCGCTTCGGGCGGCGAGACATCCCGCCTGATGCTGGCGCTTAAGAACGTGTTGGTGAGCGCAGACGCTATCCCAACCCTGATTTTCGACGAAATCGACCAAGGCATCGGAGGACGGGTGGGCAGCACGGTGGGTGAGAAGTTGTGGCGACTGGGCCGCCGCCACCAGGTGTTGTGTGTCACACACCTGCCGCAGTTGGCGGCTTTTGGCGACCAGCACTGGCGGGTGCGAAAACTGGTGGAAGATGGGCGCACCCTGACCCAGGTCGACCGGCTGGAAAGCGCGGCCCGCCTCGATGAGTTGGCTCAGATGCTGGGAAATTTAAGTGACGCCAGCCGTAAAGCTGCCCAGGAAACCTTGGAAATGGCAAATCAAAGGGAAAAAGAATTGGCTGTTAAATGTTGAACGCCGGGGTGAGGGGGGCACCTCGGCGCTCGACTTAAACAATCATATCATCTTTTGATTAAAATAAAATTAGAGTTTTCGCAAAAAGCCGCGGACTTTTTTTCAGTAATTTCTCTATAAAGGGGGTAGGTGTGTTCGAAAACGTGAGAAGCACGTTTTCGAACACACCTACCCCCTTTTTTAGTGAGAAGTTACGTTGTAAACACCTATAGGGGGCGCTGGGAATCCTTATACTGGGCTGCCGCCCCCAAAAAGCCGATCAGGAAAAAGATAATCATCGCAATCAGGCGTTCAATGGAAGTGATCAGGGTCACGATTCCATAAATTGCCGCCGCCGCACCGATAAACGAGGTGGAGACGATCAGCACAATTTCCTCAAACCGGATAGCTGCCAGACCCATGACCGTTCCCAGGCCAACTGCCAGCAACAAGTTCGATGTTCCAAACAGCATGTGGTAGCCGGAAGTCCCCACCAGGTAGCCCGCCAGGAAGCCGGTCAGAAACACAATGACCACCTTGAGGGAGTGCGCCATCAACACGCCGATTATCCCTCCGATCAGGAAACCGGTCGCCAGCGGGACGCTGAGATGGAAAGCGCCGCCGGCTGCGGGGAACAACAGCGTGGCAATATAAGCCCCAAACACACCTAACAGCAGCAGGCCCCATAACCGCAGCATGTCGATAAACATGCGGTAGCCCATCATGGCTGTCACGCCGCCTGCAAAGACTGCAATAATTGCAACTGGATCCATGCTTGCCTCCGGTCAAAAAAATGAGCCGCCCACCCCAGATAAGGGCAGTCTGGATTCGATACTCAACACCAATTATATATTACGACATTAAATCCCGACTGACATAACGGATTTTAAAACAGGGCACACGTATCTAAATTACGAGACTCGTTTGCCCCTGCGTCCACCACCTCCCCAGGGCTTCGCTTAGGGCAGGGTCACCCCACCGTGAGATGGGGTTTGGGTTGGGGCAAAATCCCTTTTTCGGGGAGGTGGTATAATCATTACCTATCAGAAAAATCTCTTTTGGGTGTTATTTTGGCCCGCAAGCGGGCCAAAATAACACCCAAAGAAACAATTTTCAGATATTTTCTATAATTTCCGGTCTTTTGCCTGTTCCTGAGGAGGAATAAATGAATATTGCCAGTTTCTTCGGCACCCTGGCCCTGGTTGCCTGGTTAGTCTTTCTTGGTATTTTGGGCCTGGTCGTACTACGGGCCAGCCGTGAACGGCCCATCCGCAACGGTGGATGGCTCGTATTGGTCTTTTTAGTGGTCGGGGTGCTGCTCAGCTCGGTCAGCGCCGGCATGGTCTTCATTAACCCCGAGGAGCGCGGTATTGTCATTTCTGCCTTGCAGCCCAAAGGCTATCGCGAAGAAGCTCTCACCCCCGGCCTGCGCTGGGTGATCCCATTCTTTGAATCGGTTGTCACATACCCTATCTCGCGCCAGACCTACACCATGTCCATTGCCCCCAGCGAAGGCGCAATCAAGGGCGATGATTCGATCACTGCCCGTACCCAGGATGGACAGGAACTACTGGTCGATGCCTCGATCATCTTCGCCATCGACCCCAACAAGATCATCAACGTGCATATTTTCTGGAAAAATACGTACGTTGATAACCTGATCCGCCCACAAGCCCGGGGCGCCATCCGTGACGTCATCTCCCAATACGGCGTGCAGGACGTAGTGAGCACCAAGCGCCTCGAGATGACCGATAAAATTCGCACCCAATTGTCGGATAAGTTATCCGAAAACGGGCTGGTATTGATCGATTTCATCGTGCGCAATCTGACCTTTTCGCCGGAATACGCCGCCTCGGTTGAGCAGAAGCAGATCGCCGAGCAGCAGGCCCAGCAGGCCAAGTTCGTGGTCGAATCTAAGAAGCAAGAAGCCGAGCAGGCCCGCCAGATTGCCCAGGGTGCGGCTGACGCTGCCGTCATCCGTGCCAAGGGTGATGCCGATGCCCGCCTGATCCAGGCGGACGCCGAGGCCAAGGCGCTAAATTTGATCGCCGGGGCGCTTAAGGGAAACTCTGACCTGCTTTCGTACCAGTACATCACCAAGCTGGCGCCCAACACCCAGGTCATGCTGCTGCCCAGCAATGCTCCCTTCCTGTATCCCCTGCCTGGCTTAACCGGCACTGGCGGCATAACAACAGACATACCCCTGCCGATCACGACTCCAACCACCCAGCCCACCCTGGCGCCGACCTTGATCCCCACCCCTGCGCCCACCAAGACGCCGTAATATTCAAAATCGGCATTGGTGTGATTTTGCCCCGCAAATGCGGGGCAAAATCACACCGTTTTGCTTTTTTCAGATGGGTTCTTAGGTATAATTTACCCATGATGTCTACCTCAGGTAAACAAATCCGGCTGACCACCCTTTCGAGCTGTGCGGGTTGAGCATCCAAGCTAAGCGCTGAGGCGCTGGCGCAGGTGCTGCGCCCAATCAGCTCGATTTTTAAATCCAGCGACTACCCAGACTTACTGGTAGGCCTGGATTCACCCGATGACGCCGCCATCTGGCGCCTGGACGATTCACGCGCCCTGGTGCTGACCACGGACTTCTTTACCCCGGTGGTCGACGATCCCTACGACTACGGCGCCATTGCTGCCGCCAACAGCCTATCGGACGTTTATGCCATGGGCGGTACGCCTTTCCTGGCGCTCAACATCGCCGCCCTGCCGCCCGATCTGGACCCCGATATTTCGGCCGAGATTTTGCGCGGCGGAGCCGAGAAAACCCGCCAGGCCGGGGTGGTCATTGCCGGCGGGCACACGGTGCAGGATAAAGAGCCCAAGTACGGGCTGGTGGTGGTTGGGTTTGTCGACCCGCATCGCACTATCACCAAAGGCGGCGCCCGAGTTGGCGACCGCCTGGTGCTGACCAAGCCGTTGGGTTTCGGTGTGACCACTACGGCCCTCAAACGCCAGCAGGCCGCGCCCGAAGATGTGGCCGAAGCCGTAGGCTGGATGACCCGCCTGAACCAGTCCGCCGGTAAGCTGGCCCTTGAAGCCGGGCTGCGCGGCGGCACCGACGTCACGGGCTACAGTCTGCTCGGTCATGGGCTGGAGGTGGCAAAAGCCAGCGGGGTGGGCTTAAGGGTGGAATATGCCCTGATACCTTTCCTGACCAACGCCCGCAAGTACGGCGAAGCCTGGACTTTTTCGGGCGGGGCCTCGGACAACCGCAGCTTTTTCGGCGGCCAGGTGAAGTTTGCGCCGGGGCTGGACGAGGTCAGCCAGATGCTGCTGTTCGACCCGCAGACCAGCGGCGGCCTGCTGCTGGCCGTTCCGGCAGACGGGCTGGCGGCCTTTCTGGCCCGCTCCGCCGAGATCAACCAGCCGGCCTGGGAGATTGGTGAGGTCGTTGAAGGAGAAGGGATTGAAGTGGAGTGAGCTTTCTCCGGTTTGGCAGGCCTGCCTGGAAGAAGCCTGGAACGCCTGCTGCCAGGGCAGCGTGCCTGTGGGCGCCGTTGTAGAGGATGCCTCCGGGAAAATTATCAGCCGCGGCCGTAACCGCATCCGCGAGCGTGAGGCGCCCTCTGGCCTGGCTTACGATAATCAGCTGGCTCACGCCGAGCTAAACGCCCTGCTGGCCCTGCCCCGCGATTCGGTCGACGTCCATTCCTGCGCCATTTACACCTCCCTCGAACCCTGCCCGCTGTGCCTGGGGGCTATTTATATGAGCGGGTTACGCACAATCTATTACGCTGCCGAAGATGCCTATGCCGGCTCGACCAACCTGCTTGGAACCACGCCCTACCTTACGAAAAAGTCGATAAAAGTTAATGGCCCATTTCGCGCAGGCCTGGCCGAATTTGCCTGTGCCCTGCACATTGAATTTTGCCTGCGCGTATACCCGCTCCCCAATCCGGTGATTGAGATGGAGCGCCAGGTACTTCCGGTTGGGGTGGCCCTGGCCGAGAAAGCTCGCGCCGGGGGATTTTTCCAGCAATGGATAACCCAGGGTTTGACCGCCGCCCAGGCATTTGACCGGATATCAGACTTAATGCCTTGATTCCCTTTAACACCGAGCTCCCCATGCAGATTGCCATTACCCGCCAGGTCAGCCCCGCCATCGCCAACTGCGAACTGACCTACCTGGACCGGGTGGAGATTGATTATGCCCTGGCATGCCGGCAGCACGAGCAGTACTGCCAAGCGCTGGCCGGGTTGGGCTGCCAGGTGCTTTCCCTGCCGGCCCAGGCGGATTTGCCCGACTCGGTCTTTGTGGAGGATGCCGCCCTGGTGCTGGATGAAACCGCCATTCTCACCCGCCCGGGAGCCGCTTCGCGCCGCCCGGAGGTAGACCTGATCCGCCCGGTGCTTGCGGAATACCGTCCTCTACGTCCGATCCAGGCCCCAGGCACGCTGGAAGGCGGGGATATTTTGCAGGTTGGGCGGATTATTTACGTTGGGCTTTCCGGGCGCAGCAGCCCGGCAGGAATTGCCCAGCTGGCTGACCTGGTGACGCCTTATGGTTACACGGTCCAGGCGGTGCCGCTAACCGGCTGCCTGCATTTGAAATCGGCGGTGAGCCGCGCCGCTCCGGATACGCTGCTGATCAACCCGCACTGGGTAGATCCGGCCCGGTTTGCCGCCTTCCGCCTGCTGGATGTGGACCCCGCCGAGCCGCATGCCGCCAACGCCCTGTTGCTGGATAGGGGTGTAATCTACCCCTCCGCCTTCCCGCTCACCCTGCGCCGGTTGGAACAGAGCGGCATTCCGGTCACAATTGTGGATGTCTCGGAATTACAGAAAGCCGAAGGAGCCGTGACCTGCTGCAGCCTGGTGTTTGCAGGGCCGGCGCTGTAAACGAACACCCGCCCCATCAGAGGGCGCCCATTATTACTGATTTACAAAAGGAGGCGCCATGCCACAACCACCCGATTTTGACTTAAATGCCGCCCACCGCTATTTCGCGGCGGCATGTTTCAACCGGGCCTGGGATTTCATCGATAAACCACAACGCAGCCCTGCCGAAGACGATGAAATGCTCCACCTGAACCTGACTTCCCTGTGGCACTGGTCGCAGCGCTCGGATGCCACCCCCACCAACCTGTCGGTCGGTTACTGTCAGGTGGGGCGCGTTTATGCCCTTCAGGGAGAGCCCGCCAACGCCCTCCACTACGCCATGCTGAGCCTGCAGGCCAGCCAGGCGGCCGGGGTGGAACCCGTATACCGCGGTTATGCCTACGAAGCCCTGGCCTTGGCCGAAGCCCGGGCCGGCAGCACCGAAAAAGCACGCGAATACCTGCGCCAGGCCCGCGCCCAGGCCGAACAGGTGGAAAACCTGAAAGAGTGCAATTTACTGCTCAAAGATCTGGATTCGATCCAGGTGTAGACAAATAGCAACTTTTCTTTTCAGGTTATTTCAAGGTAAAATGATCCGAATACAAGAAAAATTGTAACTGCTCCTTGCTCGCGACTCCATTCTCGCTCCACAGGACTATTCAATGATCATCACCATTCTGCAAGCTATTTTATTGGGCCTCATCCAGGGCGCCACCGAATTCATCCCTGTTTCCAGCTCGGCCCACCTGATTATCGTGCCCTGGCTGTTCGGCTGGAAAGATCCAGCCCTCACCAGCTTAACCTTTGACGTGGCCCTGCACATCGGTACCCTGGTGGCGGTGCTGGCTTTCTTTGCCAGCGACTGGATCCGGCTCATCAAGGCCTGGTTCATGAGCATCAAGGAGCGCAAGGTGGGCACTGATCCCGACCGCCGCCTGGCGTGGTTCGTGGTCATCGGCACCATTCCGGGCGCCATTGCCGGAATCCTGTTCGAATCGAAAATCGATGCCCTGTTCCACCAGCCCGGGGTCCCAATCCAGGCATCCGCCATGCTGGTTATGGCCGTCATTATTGCAGTCATGGGAGCGGCCCTGCTCATCGCCGACCGCATGGCCCGCCACCTGGCAGACTTGAAGGGCCTTAGCCTCAAAAATGTATTGATCATCGGCTTTTCTCAGGCCTTCGCCATCTTTCCGGGCGTTTCGCGCTCGGGCAGCACCATCACGGCCGGTCTGGCTCTGGGTCTCAAGCGGGAAGCCGCCGCCAAATTCTCATTCCTGCTGTCGGCGCCGATTATCGCTGGAGCCGGCCTCAAGAGCCTGTACGAAATCTATTCCGGGCTGAAAACCGGCGCCATTGCCCAAACTGACCTGCTGTTGTTCCCCATCGGCTTCATTGCGGCCGCAGTCAGCGGTTACTTGTGCATCCGCTTCCTGCTGAACTACCTGCAGAAACATTCGACGGCCGTTTTCGTTTACTACCGCTGGGCCCTGGCTGTCCTGGTGGCGATTGTGGCTTTGGTACGGTAATGATCTCCTTCACCTCTCGCCGTTCCCCGGTCTACGGCCGAGATGGCATGGTCGCCACCTCGCAGACCCTGGCGGTGGCAGCCGGGCTGCAGGTTATGCAGTCCGGGGGGAACGCCGCCGACGCGGCCATCGCTACTGCGGCGGCCCTCAACGTCACCGAGCCGACCTCCACCGGGCTGGGCGGCGACGCTTTCGGCCTGTATTACGAGGCCAAAACCCGCCAGGTCTTCTCCCTCAACGGCTCGGGCCGCGCCCCGCGCACCCTGACCCTGGAGCGCCTGCAAAAAGAAGGCCTGGGCAGTTCACTGCCCGCCGACCACCCCTACACCATCACCGTCCCTGGCGCCGCGGCGGCCTGGTGTGACCTAGTGGAACGCTTTGGGCGACTACCCCTGGCAAAGGTACTGGAGCCGGCGGTCAACCTGGCGGAAAGAGGTTTCCCGGTGGCCCCTATCACCGCTTATTACTGGCAACGGGCTGCCCAAGGCATCCTCAGCCGGGCCGTCAACGGCCGCGAGCTGACCCTGGATGGACGCGGTCCCAGAGCCGGTGAGCTTTTCCGCAATCCCGGCCTGGCAAAATCGCTGAGCACCCTGGCCGAAGGTGGCAAGAAGGCTTTTTACGAAGGCGCCATCGCCGAGGCAGTGGCCGCGGTCATCCAAACGGCCGGCGGCTGCCTGAGCCTGGAGGACCTGGCCCAACATACTTCCACCTGGACCGAGCCCATCTCTACCACCTATCGCGGCCTGCGCATTTTCGAATGCCCGCCCAACGGGCAGGGCCTGGCGACCCTGCTGGCGCTCAACCTGCTGGAAGGATTCGACCTGGCCAGCCTGCCGCCCCTTTCAACCGCCCGCCTGCACCTGGAAATTGAGGCCATGCGCCTGGCCTTTGCCGACACGCGCGCCTTCGTGGCCGACCCGGCTTTTGCCCCCGCCCCCCTGGCAGGCCTGCTGGATAAGGCCTACGCCGCCGGGCGCCGCAGCCTGATCGACCCACGCCGCGCCAACCCAGACGTCCGCCACGGCACTCCGCCCGGTAGCAGCGGCACGGTTTACCTGACCGTCGTCGACGGTGAGGGCAGCGCCTGCTCGTTTATCAACAGCAATTACATGGGTTTTGGTACCGGCATCGTGCCGCCCGGCTGGGGCTTTACCTTGCAGAACCGCGGCTACAACTTCAGCCTCGACCCCAGCCACCCGAACGCCCTGGCCCCCGGCAAGCGCCCCTACCACACCATCATCCCGGCCCTGGCGACATACGCCGAAGACAATGCCCTCTACGCCAGCTTTGGCGTGATGGGCGGATTCATGCAGCCCCAGGGCCACACCCAGGTGATATTGGCGCTGATCGACGACGGTCTGGACCCGCAGGCCGCCCTGGACCGGCCGCGTTACTGCATCGAGCCCGACGACCGGGGAGGGCAGGTGGCGCTGGAGGAAGGCATTGCGCCGGAGGTGATGGCGGCCTTGAAGGAAATGGGGCACCCGATTGAAGCGGTCAGCGGCATGGGGCGCAGCCTGTTTGGGCGCGGCCAGATCATCCGCCGTGACCCTCAGACCGGCGTGCTGTGCGGCGGCAGCGACCCCCGCGCCGATGGCTGCGCCATGGGGCTGGTGGCGTAGAGACGCCCCAACAGCGACATAAATGTCGCGTTACAGGGTAATGCGACATTTATGTCGCATGGGATCAAGACCACACAAAAATAACGATTCCAATAATGGATTGGATCGAGATCGGGCCAAACTCGTAGGAATCGACACTGGCGGCGTGGGCGCCGGTGACAAAGACCTGATCTTTGCCCGGGCCCAGGTGCTCTATTTTTTTAATCAAGGTACCGTAGTATGTGGGTTGGCGGAATACCACCCGGTCACCGGGCTTTAACTTCCACAGCCGGCGCCATGTTAGCAGCAGAACAACGTCTCCGTCCTGAACTTCGGGACGGAGACTGTTTCCCTTGACGCGCATCAATTTGAGCAAGGCTACAGCACCGGGTAAACCACCTCTTCACCCGGCTTGTAGGGCGCCTTGGCCCGCTTGGTGGCAATCCCCTTGCTGGCCCAGAAGATCTCGGCAAACTGGTTGATCAGGTTGAGGAATTCGAGGGCCGCCTCGCGGCTGGCGCTCTGGCGGGCCTTGGAACCGGCCTGGAAGATGTGGTGCACCAGGGCGGGCAGCTCGGGATACTTGTCGACATGTTCCTTCTTCATGTAGTCGCCAAAGATGACCCTGATTTCGCGCTTTGCCAGCTCGGCGTGTTCTTCCTTGACCGCAACGTAACGCGCCATGCTGTTAAAGAATTCGGCGCTGGCTTCTTTGTGGTCCTTCATCAGGTCGGCCATCAGGTCATCCATGCGGATGACGGTCAGGGCGGCAACCTGGGCCAGGTGCGGATCATAAATTCCGCACGGGATGTCACAATGGGCACTGGCTTCTTCAAGATCGAAGCCGTTAAGTAGTTCGTGGATCATTTCAACCTCCTGATTGTAGGATTTCTATCCTTGATTCTATAGATCCATCCTACAAACATTAATTCAAATTGTCAAGATTTCTGGCTTAGGGATTTGCTGGCCGCCCCACAAACGCCTGTGGAACGGCAGATAAAGGAGAGCTCAATGATATCGAGACGTAATTTTCTTAAGTTAAGTGCCATTGCCGGGGTGGGCCTGGTTTTGCCTTATCAATGGCTGGCCAATGCGCCCAGGGTCCTGGCATTTTCTCAGAGCGATCCATTAACGAAGTTTAGCCAGAAGCTGCGCAAGTTTGGAAGCGATATACCTTTGGCCACAAAGAACGACCCATTATCCAATCGGGGGTGGTGGCAGCCCGGCGTGGATCACTACACCATTGACATCGGGCCGTATACGGATCAGCTCCATCCGGACCTCCCAAATGAAACACGCCTGTGGGGATACAGCCAAAATTTCAAGGAACCCGCTCTAGATGCGAATAATAATCTCATTCCGGGACCGGAATTTCTCCAATTTGGCACCGAGGGCGGCTTCCTGCCGTATCCGGTGGTGGTCAACGGACCTTTGTCTCCACAGCCGCAGATCCAGCTTTTGATGGCCCCCGCCGAACGGGCCGACCTGATTGTTGATTTCAGGGGCAAGGCGGGCATGACCTACATCCTCTACAACGACGCCGCGGCCCCATTCCCAATGGGCGACAGCTTGAACGACTACAATCCAGGCAATCCAGACACCCCCTCTGCGAAACCGGGGGTTGGGCCGAACACACGCACCCTGCTGCAAATCAGAGGTATTGGAAGCGATCCGGGTCCACTGATTACATTACCGTCGGTACTCACACCAACGGACCCCTTCCTGGTGACGCAGCATCCGGGCTATCCAACGCCTGTGCCAGACGGCGTCAATGTGCGCCGCCTGACTCTCAATGAAACCTATGATGATAACGGCCGGTTGATCCAGAACCTCGGGACGGATGTGGCTCTTGATTTCGCGAAGTACGGGTTTGGGCGGCCATTTTGTGGGTAGGTCGAATTCAAAAAAAGGCGGTGTTTTCACCCCGCACTTGCAGTGCGGGGTGAAAACA
>Ga0209014_10002334_pt1 | contig 11023 bp, 8 predicted proteins | sample BarGraNGADG00212_FD_184491 | JGI IMG/M metagenome (GOLD analysis project Ga0209014, IMG submission 184491) | Arctic peat soil microbial communities from Barrow, Alaska - Barrow Graham LP Ref core NGADG0002-212 (SPAdes) (version 2) | ecosystem: Environmental > Terrestrial > Soil > Wetlands > Peat... | reverse complement strand
ATCCTCAGCCAGCAGCGGCGCGTCGGCGGGAGCTGTGACTGGAGCCGCCTCCGGTTCACGATGGACGAGGTCAGCAGCCAGGCCGTCCGCGAGGCCTTCCTGCGCCTGTACCGCAAGGACCTGGCCTATCGCGCCGAGGCGCTCATCAACTGGTGTCCTGGCTGCCGGACCAGCGTGAGCGACCTCGAGGTCATCCCGACCCCGGAGACGGGCTCGATCTGGCGCGTCCGCTACCACCTCCTGGACGAGGCCACCGGTGCCCCGGACCCGGACGCAACCGTGACCGTGGCCACGACACGTCCGGAGACGATCCTCGGCGATACGGCCGTTGCCGTGCATCCGGACGATCCACGCTATGCGGCCCTCGTCGGCCGACGGGTCCGCATCCCGTTCGTGGAGCGGGACGTGCCGATCATCGCGGACCCCGTCGTGGACCCCGCCTTCGGCACCGGCGTCGTCAAGATCACGCCGGCGCACGACCACGACGACAACGAGACCGGTCGCCGCCACGGCCTGGCGATGCCGACCATCCTCGACGACGCTGCGCACGTGGCCAACACGGGGACGGCGTACGACGGCCTGGACCGCTACGCGGCGCGCACGCGGATCCTGGAGGACCTTGCCGTGCTGGGCGACCTCGAGGGGGTGCAGCCCCACGAGATGGTCATCGGGCGTTGCCAGCGCAGCACGGACGTCGTGGAGCCCCGCCTCAAGACGCAATGGTTCATCCGGACCGGCCCGATGGCCGAGGCCGCCCTGGCGGCGACCCGTTCCGGGACCACCCGCATCCTCCCGCAGCGGTTCGAGAAGACCTGGGAGCACTGGCTGGTCAACATCCGGGACTGGAACGTCTCCCGCCAGCTCTGGTGGGGGCACCGGATCCCGGCCTGGTACTGCCCGGATGGCCACGCCACGGTGTCCGCGGAGATCGCCGGTCCCGACGCCTGCGAGGTCTGCGGCCGTCCATCCGCGGAGCTCACACAGGACCCGGACATCTTCGACACCTGGTTCAGCTCCGGGCTGTGGCCCTTCTCCACGCTGGGCTGGCCCGATGCGACGGCTGACGTCGCCCGGTTCTACCCGGGCACGGTGATGGAGACCGCCTACGACATCATCTTCTTCTGGGTCGCCCGGATGATGATGCTGGGCATCGAGCTGATGGGGGAGGTCCCGTTCAAGGTCGTCTACCTCTCGGGCCTGATCCGGGATCCGTACGGCCAGAAGATGTCGAAGACCAAGGGAAACACGGTCGATCCCCTGGGCACGATCGACGACGTGGGGGCCGACGCGCTGCGCTTCGCCGTCGTCCACGGGGCGACGCCCGGCAACGACCAGCGCTTCGGCCCGGCGAAGGTCGACAACGCCCGCAACTTCGGCAACAAGCTCTGGAACGCCGCGCGGTACGTGATCGGCGCCCGTCCGGTGACGATCCCTCCGGGTGCGTCGAGGCAGGTGCCGGATCCGGCGCTCCTTGGTCCCGCGGAGCGGTGGGTCCTGTCGCGCGCCGCGGGCACGGTGACCGCGGTCGACCGCGCGATGGCCGACTTCGGCTTCGGCGAGGTGACGAGGATCCTCTACGAGGCGATCTGGAGCGAGTACTGCGACTGGGGCATCGAGCTGGCCAAGGTCCGGCTGGCCGACGAGGGGCTCAGCGTCGCCGAGCGCCAGGCCACGTGGTGGGCGCTGGTGAGCGCCCTCGACACGTACCTGCGCCTGCTCCACCCGGTGATGCCGTTCATCACCGAGCGGCTCTGGGCTGCGCTGCCGCACGCCGATACCGATCCCGGGCTGCTGATCGTGGCCCGCTGGCCGACGTCGGGGCAGCGCGACGAGGCGGTCGAAGGCCAGGTTGGCGCGCTGGTCGAGCTGGTCCGTGCGGTGCGCAACGCCAGGGCGGACGCGAAGCTCGAGCCGGGGGCCTGGCTGCCGCTGGACGTGTTCGTGGAGCCGGAGCTGGGCGAAGCGCTCGAGGTGCTGCGGCCGGCGCTGGAGCGGCTGGGCCGGACGCGTCCGCTGCGTCGCCACGCAACGCGCGACGCGCTCCACGAGATCGCCGGCGCAGCGGGTGGCCTCGCCGTGATCGCGGGTCCCGCGGAGGCGATCGTCGGGACCGGCGAGGCGGATCCGGGTGCCGTCGAGGCGGACCGTGCGAGGCTGGACAAGGAGCTCGCCGATGCCGAGCGCCTCCTGGATGCCGCACGCGCCCGGCTGGGGAACGAGGCCTTCACGGCCAAGGCGCCGCCAGCCATCGTGGAGGGGGCACGGACGCGCGAATCCGAGTTGGCCGACCAGGTCGAGCGCCTGCGGGCCCGCCTCACCCGTTGACCCGCCTCACCTGTTGACAGGCCATGCCTACAATGGGACCGGTTCCATACGAAGGACGGTGTCGGCGTGGGCGTGACCATCGGAGACGTTGCCCGACTGGCGGGAGTCGGTCGCGGCACCGTGAGTCGCGTGCTCAACGACCGAGCCAACGTGGATCCCGCGACGCGAGCGCGCGTCCTGGCGGCGATCAAGGAGCTCGACTTCGTGCCCAGCCAGACGGCGCGAAGGTTGAGCCTGCGGCGAACGCAGACGGTCGCCGTGATCGTGCCGTTCCTGTCCCGCCCCTCTGCGATCGAACGGTTCCGGGGGGTCGAGCATGCGCTTGCCGCGGCCGGCTACGACGCGCTCGTGTTCAACATCGAGACCGCGGAACGGCGCGAGGCGGTGTTCCTGGAGTTCCCGCGTCGTGAGCGGGTCGATGGCCTGATCATCGTCTCGCTGTCTCCGCACCCCTTCGAGATCGAGCGGATCGTGCGGTCGAGGCTGCCCACGGTGCTGGTCGATGCCCACCATCGCTCGCTGCCGCGGGTGGTCGGCAACGACGTGATGGGGGGTCGGCTCGCGGCCCAGCACGTGATCGGCCTCGGCCACCGGCGGCTCGCCTTCCTGGGCGACTACGCCCGGACGGCGCTCGCGTTCACGTCCAGCCGCCTCCGTCTGACCGGCGTCCGCAGCGTGGCCAAGGCCGCGGGGATCCGGCTGCCGCCCAGCCTGGTGGGGACCGGCGAGCACTCTCGCCGACGGGCCGCGGAGCTCGCGACACGGATGCTGTCCCTGCCCGTCCCGCCGACCGCGATCGTCTGCGCCAGTGACACGCAGGCGGCGGGCGTGCTCGAGGCTGCCGATCACCTCGGCCTCAGGGTTCCGGCCGACCTGTCCGTCACCGGGTATGACGACCTCGAACTGGCCGATCACCTGGGGCTGACGACGATCCACCAGCCGCTGTTCGAATCGGGTGTCCGGGCGGTGGAGCGGCTGCTCCGCCTGCTCGACGGGGTGCCCGCCGGGCCGCTGCGCGAGGTGCAGGACATCAGCCTCGTGGTCCGCCGCTCGACCGCGCCTCCGGGCGGACTCGCCCTCAAGCAGGAGCCAGCCGCCTCTTGACGCCCTTGGTAGGCTATCCAAGAGGTTCGTGGAACCGGTTCCACGCGCTGATCGAGACCGACGCGGCAACTGGGTCGGCCCATAGGAGGAACTCATGAACAAACGGCTACTGGTCGGCCTGTGGTCGGCTGTGCTTGTCGTCGCCGCATGCGGCAGCAGCACGGGCACCCCGGCCCCGTCGTCCTCCGGCGGCGGCGGCAGCACCAACCTGGCCGGCAAGACCATCACCGTCAGCGGCGCCTTCGTCGACACGGAGGCCGTGGCGTTTGCCGCGGCCGTCAAGCCGTTCGAGGATGCCACGGGCGCCAAGGTCACCTACAACGGCGACAAGACGTTCGAGCAGGCGATCGTCGTCCAGGCGGCCGCCGGCAACACCCCCGACGTTGGACTCATGCCGCAGCCCGGCCTGATGAAGACGTTCGCGGCCGACGGAAAGCTGTTCCCGTTGCCTGCCGACGTCATCGCCTCCATCGACGCCAACTACGGCCCCGGCTGGAAGGACGTTGGGACGGCTGCCGACGGCAAGGTCTACGGCGTGTTCCATCGCGTCAACCTCAAGGGCCTCGTCTTCTACCCCAAGGCCGTCTGGGACGCCAAGGGCTACACCGCGCCCACGACGTGGGACGGGATGATCACGCTCATGGACAAGATGGCCGCGGACGGCACGCCGCCGTGGTGCATCGGCATCGAGAGCGGCGCCGGCACCGGCTGGCCGTTCACCGACTGGGTCGAGGAGGTCATGCTCCGGACCGTCGGTGCCGAGGGCTACGACGCCTGGGTTGCCGGCAAGACGCCGTTCACCGACCCGAGCGTCAAGGCCGCCTTCCAGAAGGTCCTCGACGTCTGGACCAACCCCAAGTACGTCTACGGCGGCCCGAACTACATCGTGCAGACGGCCTTCGGGGAGGCGCCCAAGGCGGCCTTCGACAACCCGCCCAAGTGCCTGCTCACCAACCAGGGCAACTTCATCACCGACTTCTTCCCGGATGCGGTGAAGGCGGACCTCGATAACCAGGTCGGCGTCTTCAACCTGCCGGCCATCGATCCCGCGGTCGGCACGCCGGCCGAGGTCGGCGGCGACCAGGCGGTCGCGTTCGCGGATAGGCCGGAGGTCTGGGCCTTCCTCAAGTACCTCACCACGCCTGAAGCCGGCGTCTCCTGGCAGAAGTCCGGGGGCGCCCTGTTCCCGTACAAGACCCAGGACATCTCGCTCTACGCGTCGGCGCTGAGCAAGACCTGGGCGCAGGCGATCGTCGACGCCGCGTTCGTCCGCTTCGACGGCTCCGACGCGATGCCGTCCGCAGTGGGCAACGGCACGTTCTGGAAGGAGCCGATCAAGGTGCTGACGGGCAGCGAGAACCTCGATACGGCCCTCAGCAACATCCAGGCCAGCTGGCCCAAGTAGCCGGCCCCTGCACAGTGGCGGAGCCTCACCGGCGGCTCCGCCACTGCTGATTCGCCGGTCCACCTGACGGGAGGAGGACCCGAGGGATGCAACAGGCAAGCGCCGCGCCGCCCGCGCGCGGGATCGGGCAGGTTCTGGCGACCGGCGTCGGCCGGGTCGTGGTCTCGATCTTCGTCCCCATCGTGGCATTCATCGTCCTGTGGGCGGGTTTCCTGTTCCTGAAGGACAGCGGCGCGCCCAAGCTCGTGATCGTCCTGGTGGCGATCGTGTGGGGTATCGGCGGCGTCGCCCTGCTCTACGTCGTCGCCAACTGGCTGACCGAGAAGCTGCCGTCGGTGTGGCACCGCCGGATCCTGCCGTTCGTGTTCGTGGGTCCGGCCGTGGCCATCCTCACCTTCTACCTCCTGGTCCCGGCCGTCCTCACGGCCTGGTCCAGCCTGTTCAATGCCAACGGCAAGGCGTTCGTTGGCCTCGACAACTACGTCTACTCGTTCACGAACCCCGAGATGGTCACGGCGATCCGCAACAACGTCCTGTGGCTCGTGATCGGAACCCTGTTCAGCACCGGGATGGGCCTGGCGATCGCGGTGCTGGTGGAGCGGTCGCGGCTGGACCGCCTGGCCAAGACCCTGATCTTCCTGCCCATGGCGATCTCGTTCGTAGGCGCCAGCGTCATCTGGCGGTTCGTGCTGTCGTTCCAGCCGGAGGGCCAGCCCCAGGTCGGGCTGCTCAACGCCATTCTGGGCACGTTCGGCATCTCCCCGGTCTCCTGGCTCACCGGTGAGCCGCTGAACACGATCCTGCTGATCGTGATCCTGATCTGGGGTCAGACGGGTTTCGCGATGGTCATCATCGGTGCCGCGCTCAAGGGCGTGCCCGAAGAGATGCTGGAGGCCGGGCGGATCGACGGCGCCAGCGAGTGGCAGTCGTTCCGCAAGCTCGTCGTCCCGGCCATCTGGCCGACGATCGTGACGGTCGCGACGACGATCGCGATCCTGACCCTGAAGATCTACGACATCGTGACCGCGATGACCAACGGCAACTTCAACACCCACGTCATCGCGACCATGATGTTCCAACAGGCCTTCACGTTCCAGGATTCGGGACGGGGCGCCGCGCTGGCGATCATCCTCCTGGTCGGCGTCATGCCGGTGATCTGGTACAACCTCCGGCAGTTCCGCGGCCGGGCGATCTGAGGGCGATGTGATGCGAAAGATCACCTGGTCACGCGTGGCCATCAACCTCACGGTGCTGTTCCTGATCGTCGTCTGGACGGTGCCGACCATCGGCCTGTTCGTCACCTCGTTCCGCGACAAGCAGTCGATCTCCAACTCCGGCTGGTGGTCGGCATTCGGGCAAGGCGGCTTCAGCCTCGACAACTACGACAAGGTCCTGTTCGGCGGCGATGGGCTGGCGACAGCGTTCCTCAACACCCTCGCCGTCACCGTGCCGGCCGTGGTCATCCCGATCCTGATCGCGGCGTTCGCCGCCTACGGGTTCGCCTGGATGCAGTTCCCGGGCCGGCGGATCCTGTTCATCACCGTCGTCGGACTGCTGGTCGTGCCGCTCCAGATCTCGCTGATCCCGGTGCTCAAGGCCTACCTCGCGATCAACCTCAACGGCACGTATCTGGCGGTCTGGCTCGCCCACGCCGGGTTCGGCCTGGCCCTGGCGACATACCTGCTCTACAACTACATCAGCCAGCTGCCAAAGGACCTGATGGAATCCGCCTCGATCGACGGTGCATCGCACTTCACGACGTTCACCCGCCTGATCCTGCCCCTCTCGATGCCTGCGCTGGCATCGTTCGCCATCTTCCAGTTCCTGTGGGTCTGGAACGACCTGCTGGTGGCGGCGACCTTCCTGGGCACGAGCGGGGACGTCGCGGTCATGACCCAGCGGCTGGTTTCCATGACGGGCACCAAGGGCCAGGACTGGCAGCTGCTCACGGCCGGGGCGTTCGTTTCGATGATCGTGCCGGTCTTCGTGTTCCTGAGCCTTCAGCGGTTCTTCGTGCGCGGCCTCCTCGCCGGCTCGGTCAAGGGTTGAGCGCAGCCAGATCAACGTCACCGACCCGCCGGCACCCGGCGGCCCGGATCGTCTCCTCCTCCGGGCCGCCGGGACAGCCGTTCGGCATCCCGGAGGCCGCGGAGATCGCCGGACGGCGCCTGAAGGGCATGCCGGTCCGCGATGTCGAGCTGTTCCTGATCCGGCTCGCCCGGTGGTGGAACGACCTGGCTGGAGCCTGGGACGGCGTATACCGCTCTCACCCGCGCGGAGACGGCGCCCTGGTGGCACTGGTCGAGCTGCTGGCGGATCGTTACCGGGAGCGCCCTCCGGCCCTGGTGTCACTGGATCTCCAGCGGTCCGTCCGGCCGGACTGGTTCCAGGACCCGTCGATGATCGGCTACGTGTGCTACGCGGACCGGTTCGGCGGAACGCTCGCGGGCGTCGCGGAGCACCTCGACTACCTGGCCGAGCTGGACGTCCGCTACCTGCACCTGATGCCGCTGCTGCGCAGCCGCCCGGGCGAGACCGATGGTGGATACGCGGTTGCCGACTACCGTGAGATCGATCCGTCGGTCGGGACCATGGACGATCTCGAGCGACTCTGCGATCGGCTGCGGGAGCGCGGCATAAGCCTGTGTATCGACCTGGTGCTCAACCACACGGCCGCCGAGCATCCCTGGGCTCTCGCCGCCGCCGCGGGCGATCCCGAAGCCGCGGAGATGTACTACATCTACCCCGATCGCAGGCAGCCGAACCGGTGGGAACGGACCCTCCCCAACGTGTTCCCGGACACGGCGCCCGGCAACTTCACCCGACTGCCGGACGGGCGCTGGGTGTGGACGACGTTCAACTCCTTCCAGTGGGACCTCAACTGGTCGAATCCCAGGGTCTTCCTGGAGATGGTGGACGTGCTGCTGGCGCTCGCCGCGCGAGGCGTGGAAGTGTTCCGCCTGGATGCGGTCGCGTTCATGTGGAAGAGGCTCGGCACGAACTGCCAGAACCAGCCGGAGGTACACGACCTCCTGCAGGCGCTCCGGGCATGTGCTCGGATCGCCGCTCCGGCGGTCATCTTCAAGGCAGAGGCCATCGTCGGTCCCGACGACCTGGTCCGCTACCTCGGCACTGGGCGCCACCACGGGCACGTGTCGGACATGGCGTACCACAACAGCCTGATGGTGCAGTTCTGGTCCGCGCTTGCGACCCGCGATGCCCGGCTGGCGACACAGGTCCTGCGCGCCTTTCCGCGCAAGCCGTCGAACACCGCGTGGGCGACCTACATCCGCTGCCATGACGACATCGGCTGGGCCGTGGTGGACGAGGCCGCCGCCGCGGTTGGCTGGGACGGCCCGTCGCATCGCGGGTTCCTCTCGGCGTTCTACGCCGGCCGCTTTCCAGGGAGCTTCGCACGCGGCGAGGTCTTCCAATTCGTGCCCGCCACCGGGGACAGCCGCATCAGCGGCACGTTCGCCGGCCTCGCCGGTCTCGAGGCCGCGCTCGAGGCCAATGACCCGGCGCTGGTGACCGCGGCCATCGAGCGCATCCGCCTCGGGCATGCCCTGATCCTCGCCTGGGACGGGTTGCCATTGATCTACATGGGCGATGAGCTTGGCCTGCGCAACGATTGGACCTACCTTGCCGAGCCCCGACACCGGGCCGACGACCGTTGGCTGCACCGGCCCAAGATGGATTGGCCGACCGCTGGGCGACGCCGGCACAGGGGGACGATCGAGGAACGGGTGTACACCGATCTCCGCCGGCTGATCGTGGCCCGTCGCAACGCGCCCCAGCTGCATGCTGCCGTGCCGCTCGAGGTGCTCGAACCTGTCGACGCGGCCACCTTCGCCTTTCGGCGGGACCACCCGCTGGGGGCCCTGGTCTCGGTGAGCAACTTCGCCGATGCACCCGGGATCGTTCCGGCCGAGCTGCTGCCTGCGTCATCCACCGGGCTCCTCATCGATCTCCTCGATCGGTCCGTGTATTCGGCCGGGGCACCGGTGGAGGTTCCGGCGCGCGGGGTGCGCTGGCTGGTGGCGAGCGAGGGGACGGCGGCGACCGTGCGCCGGGCGGCTCATGCGGTGGACCGTCCCCGGCCTCGCCATCGCCCGTGATTGCGGTGTCTCCCGGGCGCAACGGCGGCCGGACATCCCGCGCGGCTCGACCGACTCCCGGGGATCGCCCTGCTACGATGACGCCCCGCCCCTGAAGCCCCCGGGGAGATAGCCAGTGCCCCTCGATTTCCTGAAGCGCCGCGGCGGCGACGCCGGCAAGACCACCCCCGCCCCGCAGCCCGCGCCCGTCGGGCCGGCGGAGGAGGTTGTTGCCCAGGACTTCCAGCTCAAGCTCAATTACGCGGGCAAGAGCTCCGAAGGCGTGCGCATGCGCGTCGGTCCGCGGGCGATGGCAGAGCTGCCCGAGATGCTCGCCGGGTTCGGCCGGACCGAGGTCGAGGTGGTGGAGCCGCTGCCGCTCGAGTTCGCCCACGCGATGCCCCAGATCGCCCACCCGTCCGAGGCGATGCAGTGGCTCAACGCACATCACGAGCTGAGCCCGGTCACGCGCCACGCCCTCGTGGTCCTGGAGACGATCGACGCCATCGACCTCGCGTTCGACACGTTCGTCTGCACCCTTCTCGATGGCGAGACCGACACGTCCGGGTACCCGGAGTACAACGCGATCGTGGGCGGCGTGGCGGCCCACTGGGACGAGGCGACCGGCGACATGATCGTGCGTGGCGTGGTTGGCTGGGGCGGCCGCGGCGTCCGTGGGGACTCGGATCGCATCGCCCAGCGGATCCTCGGAGGGATCGTGACCAACATCCTGGCCAACCAGTACTCGCTCGGCCTCACGGCCGTGGATCGCCCTGTCCCCGCCGCCGGACGCGGCGGCCTGGTGTGCGCGCACTGCGGCTTCGCCTCCGGCCACGAGCGCGCGTTCTACTGTCCCAAGTGCGGGATGCGGCTGCTCCGCGGCTGATCCCTCCACCACCCACTGACGACGATGCCGATCTACGACTACCTCTGCTCCGCCTGCGATCACCGCCTCGACATCCTGCACGGGATCAACGATGCCGGCCCGCTCTTCTGTCCCTCGTGCGGCGCCGAAGGGACGATGCGCAAGCAGTTCGGCGTGCCCACGGTCCACTTCAAGGGTTCCGGCTGGGCGAAGAAGGACCGCGGCGGGTCCAGCAGGACGCGTGCCGCGACGGCCTCCGGCTCCGGGGATGCGAGTGCAGCCAAGGGCGGTGATCCGGCTACCCCGGCCGCGGATGGCGGGAAGTCGGGCAGTTCCTCGACATCGGGATCCGACAACTCGGCGTCATCCGGACGATCCTCCGACTCATCCGGACGATCCTCTGACAAGGTGGACTGACGCCGATGCCTGCTGCTGCCGACTGGATCACGCTGGGTGAGGCTGCCGGGATCCTCGCTGCGGCCAACGTACACTTCCGACCCGAGACGATCGGCGCCTGGGCACGCAGCGGGCGCCTGGCGAGCATCAAGCTCGGCGGACGCCGGTACGTGCGACGTGGGGAGGTCAGGGCCCTGGTCGCGGCGCCTCGCCGTGTCCACGCCGAGGACATCCAGCCCGGGCTGTTCGAGGAGCTGAACGGCTGATCGCATGAGTCCCGAGGACGAGGACGAGGGCAGCGTCGACCGGCTGCGGGTGCTCGCCGAACGGGTGGTGCTCCGTGTAGGCGGGCTGTCCGCCGTGCGCACCCTCATGGCCGTCCTCGAGACGTACGACGGCGCGGGCGGTGGGCTCATGGCGGGCGGCCTCGCCTACGCGGCCCTGATCGCCCTGCTGCCGGGTCTGCTGCTGATGCTCTCCATCTTCGGCCTGTTGATCGGCGACGAGGCGACCCGCGAGCAGGTCGTGGCGGTCATCGCGAACGCGGTGCCGCCCCTGGAGGGAATGGCGCGCACGGCGTTCGGGCAGGTCTCGGCGGGGGCGGTGCCGACGGGGGTGATCGCGGTGGTGGGCCTCCTCTGGGGCGCGAGCCGGTTCTACTCCGCGCTGGACGACGCGTTCACGCGCATGTTCCACGGCGCCCGGCGCCGGAACGAGATCCGGCGAACGGTTCGCGGCGTGATCGTGACCGGGTTGCTCGTCGCCCTCCCGCTGGCGGCGCTGCTCGCCGGGTCGCTGGCGAGCTGGGTGCTCGACCTGGCGCCAAACCTG
>Ga0209014_10002333_pt1 | contig 11025 bp, 11 predicted proteins | sample BarGraNGADG00212_FD_184491 | JGI IMG/M metagenome (GOLD analysis project Ga0209014, IMG submission 184491) | Arctic peat soil microbial communities from Barrow, Alaska - Barrow Graham LP Ref core NGADG0002-212 (SPAdes) (version 2) | ecosystem: Environmental > Terrestrial > Soil > Wetlands >... | reverse complement strand
ATTAATTTTTCAGGCAGCCCTTTTTTGATTCAAGCAGTTAGTGTGTCTATGGCACACCAACTTTATTCAGGTATACTGGTTTGCTCACGCCTAAAAATTTGGCGATGTCAACCCGGGTACAGCCTTGGAAGAGCATTGAGACAACCTGGCGCTGGTCGTCGGGCATAGCATCTGCGTGCCATAAACCGCCCCCCTCCAGCCTACTCTCGCCATTTTGATCTTTCCGGCTAGGCTTCGAAGGTTCAGGATCTGGACGATCAAATAGCGAATAAAGATTCCGGCTGGCCGCGCACGCCGGGATAAGCCTTGAACAGGTCGCCGGCCTGGGATTGGGCGGCGCGCTCCGCCAGGGTGAGATCGTTCCAGGCCGTGGTGATGTAGAGCGTATCCAGGTCCGGCCCGGCAAAAGTGCAGGCCGTGACGCGCTGCACCGGCACGTTGAGCTGGCGCTCGATCTTTCCCTGCGGGTCGAAGCGAACCACCCGCCAGCCGTTCCACAAGGCGCTCCACACGCAGCCCTCGGCATCTACGGTCAGGCCGTCCGGAACGGCGCCTTCCGGCTCGTCAATGCGGGCAAAGGGCTGGCGGTTGGCAATGGCGCCGCTGGCCAGGTCAAACTCGTAGGTGTAGATGGTATGGGCCCGTGAATCGGTGAAATACATGCTGCGGTTGTCGGGGCTCCAGCCAATCCCGTTGCAGGTGGTGAAGCCCGAATCCATCAGGTGGACAGAGCCATCCGGGTCCAGGCGGTAGAGGTTGGCCTGGCCCTGGGGGGCCATGGTCCCGGCCCAGAAGCGCCCGGCCCGGTCAACCGCCCCATCGTTGAAGCGGGTATCCATGCGGTCAATGCGCAGCCCGGGAAACATCGAAAGGGTGCGGGCTTTCAGGTCCCAGGCGCCAAAACCGGCCTTGGTTGCCATCACCAGTTTGTCCGAGACGCACAGACCCAGGCATCCGAGGGGCATGCCGATATAAGCCTGCTCCATCTGGCCGGTTGCAAGCTTGCGGCGGATGAAATTGCCGCGCCGGATATCCACCCAATACAAGTAACCGCTGCGGCCGTCCCAGCGCGGGCCCTCGCCGAGCTCTAATTGAAGATTGACAAATGGTTCAACGTCCATTTTAAACCAAATCCTTTTTTAAGAAAATGCGCTTGTGCCCATCCGGCAGGTCTTCCAGCACTCCAAACACGGTATAGCCCTGCTTCTCGTAAAAGGGCTGGGCCTGGAAACTCATCGTATCCAGGTGAACGTGGCGGCAGCCGCGCCGGATGGCTTCCTGTTCGGCCATTTGCAGCAGTTTGGTCCCGAAGGTCAGGCCGCGCACCGATTCATCCAGCCACAGGGCATCCACGTGCAGCCAGCTCCAGTAGGTATCCCCTGCCAGGCCGCCAGCGACCTTACCGGCCGGGTCACGCAGCACCAGCACCATCGGCTGGTAGTTATCCTGGGGTACGTGCTGGCGGTTGTAGGCCGACAGGCCGTCGTAAATGGCATGCACATCGTCAACGTTTGGTGTGACTTCAAGTTCAATCGTGTAATTAGGCAAGGTGTTCCTCTGGAAGAAAATGAAAGGTAGAAGGTAATTGGCGTGCAATCTGTGCCATCACCTGGCGAGAGATGGCACGGTCCAGTTCAAGCGTGGGAAGGGCTGACGGCACTTCAAGCTCAAAACGCGGCCCAAAACGCAGGCACAGGGCGCCGTCCTCTTCAAACACGCCCACCGGGGCCAGCTTCAGCCCCAGGTGAGCGATTTGCTGCACAAAGCGTCCTGCGCCAGGCGGAGGCCAGCCTACCGTCTCCTCTAGGATATCACGCCCCTCGGGCGCCAGTCCAATTATTGGGCAAGGGGACTGGCGAATATAAGCGATCACACCCCGGACGGTGGCGCTGCGATCCTGACTCTGGCGCGGGTCGGGCGGCATGGCAGGCATTGCAAAAAAGCCGTAGACCCTGGCCACTCGCCGCAGGAAGAAGCGCGCCAGGGGCCGCATGATCAGGCCGCGCTTCTGGCCGGGGTAGGTCAGGGCCGCGGTTATCACCCAGCGCACCTCTACCGGCACCGAGGCGCTGATCGCCATCGAGATCCACCAGGCATCAAACCCGGGCTTAAAATAATGGTTGGTCAACAGCAGGCAGGGGCCCTCGAGCGGGATATGTTCTTCCCCAAACACCCGCAGAGGCGGAAGGATGCCTGCCACCAACGGCCGCACATCCTCCCGGAATGACCGGGCCGGTCCCGGCGGCGGGTGGACCGGCATGGACAGGCCGGAAACCAAAATACGCAGCCCCAGGCCCGCCACGGACGGGTAGCGCGGCTTATTCGCTCTCGACAGCGTCGTAGAACTCATCCTGTAAGCGCATGGCTTCACTGTCCTGTTGGATGGCGCGCACCGCCGCAGCCAGGGCACGGGCGCGGGCATCCATCAACCGGTTGCCTTTGTCGGCCGTGGCGGGTCGCCCATCGCCGCGGGAATGGGTGGGATGGTCGGCGTACCACCAGATGCCGGTGTACACCCCGGCATCCTGCAGGGCCTTGAGGCGCTCCAGCGGCATGCCTTCCGGCTCGGCGGGGGCCTGTTCCAGGTGGACCAGCTCAGGATGGATGGCCAAAATCTGGCTGGTTTCGATCTCACCGGCATGCCCATCGACCGTAGTTTCCCACAGGGTCTGAACGGTGGCGTCTTCCGGCAGCAGGTCCGGGTGGTCGACCACGTAGACCACGTAATCGCGGCGGCTGGCCAATTGGGCCTGGGCAAAATAGGTCAGGAAACTGCCGTTGCCGCCGTGGGCATTGACCAGCACAATTTTCTTGAGCCCGTTGCGGGCAATCTCGGCGCACACGTTTTCGAGCAGTGCCAATATCAGGTCCGGCTCCAGGCCGATACAGCCGGGGTAGTGGCGGGCTTCCAGGATCTGGGTGAAGAAATAATCCGGGAAAACGACTGCCGGCACAAGTTCAGCCGCCCGGCGGCACAGATCGCTGGCGATGAATTTGTCGGTGCCGAGGGGCAGGTGGTGGGCGTGGCGTTCCAGGCAGCCCAACGGGACGAGACACACGCCCCCGGCAGCCTGGACTGCGGCTGGGAATTGATCGGAAGTCAGGTCTTGCCAGTTCATTGTTATTGTTCTCCAGTATGGTTTAAAGAAGAGGATTTCTTCTTGAAATGGGCAATGCGCTGCTGAATCTCTGCCAAAATATGCTGCCGCAGGTCATCCATATCCCCGCCAGTAACATACTCCGCAAGCTCCCTCACAATCGCAGCCAGGTCGGGATCATATTGGAAAACCAGGACGGCAATATCATTTTCATACAAGCTTACGCGCCCGAAATTCCCCTGGCAGTAGAGAGAAGTCAGAGCGTAAAGCTTGAGCAAAATCAAACCATCCACCGTGGCGGTCGGCACTTCCATTTCCAGGAACGGGCGCGGGGTGGCATACTGCTGCATGACCTTTGCAAACAGGGGATTTGTGGTCAGGAGCAGATCGATTTTTAGCTCTTCGAAGCTGCCGCGCCCAAAAAACTGCTCCTGATTGGAAAGTTTAATCTCGGGTAGTTTTTTAAGCGCCGGGACCGCGATGATCAATTCCAGGTCTCCGGTGTTGCGCCCTTCCACGTAACTGAGCACTGCAATTCCACCCACCAACAAGAAATCCACCTGGCGGGCTTTTAATAGCGTGAACAACCGTTTGACAGACTCCTGCAAGGAATCGGCATTCAGGGAGGTCACCTGCCTGTTCTTGGGATCGAAAAGCACAGCGTTATAAATAACCCGGCTGATGTTGGGGCGTAGGGATTGAGAGGCCATACTTAAAATAGTGTAACACAAAATCTTTACCCTTGACCCGCCTTCATCGTCTGATATAATGGACATCAGTCCACTATGACAGACGATACTCTTTCCTCCACCACCGAACGCACCCTGAAACTGGTTGAAGCCCTGCTGGGGCAGCCGGCCGGCGCCAGCCCACAGGACCTGCTGGCCCAGTTGGGCGGCTCGCGCAGCACCCTGTTTTTGCTGCTGCACACCCTCAAGAAACTGGGTTACGTCGAGCAGCCGGAAAAGCGCGGCCGCTACTTCGCCGGGCCGCACCTGCGGGCCTGGCAGTCCGCCCCCGCCATCCCGGCCGCCGACCTCAGCCTGGCCTTCTACCAGGAGGCCGCCCGCCGCACCAATTCCGAGACCCTGGCGCTGGTTCTGCCCTCGCCGGGCGGGCCGCTGGTGCTTTCGCAGGTGGAAGGCAGCCAGCAGGTGCGCTGCGCCTTCACTCCCGGCCAGGTTTACCCATCCCTGGGTGCGGCCTCCCAGGCGCTTTCGCTTCAACCCGCCCCGGACGTGATTGAAAACGGCTGCGCCCTGGCAGCCGGCCTGGAAAGCCTGGACCTGGCGCTGCCTATCTGTCGTGACGGCACCCGCCCCGAGGCCGCCCTGCTGCTCAGCGCCCCGGCTTTCCGCTGGCGGCCGCAGCAAATGCTGGCCGAATGCCTGCCCGAGCTGCGCGCCATGGCCGCCCGCCTGTCATACCGCCTGGGAGCGCCCTTTTACTTCCCCTACCGCCAGCCGGCGGGGGATGAGCTGAAACCGGCCGCGGCGCTGTCGGGTGAAGAGATTGCCCGTTTTTTGCAGGGCCCGTGGACGGCCCGCCTGGCCTGCCTGCGCCCCGACGGCCGGCCGCACGTCATCCCGGTCTGGCAGGAGTGGGACGGGCAGGATTTCTACGTGGTGGCCTGGCAGGGATCGCAGTGGGCCGAATACCTGCTTCAAAACCCCAACGTCTCGATAATTATTGACGAACCGTGGCCTCCGCTCCGCCGGGTGACCGGCCGCGGGCAGGCCAGCCTGTTGGAGCCTGCTTTCAACCTTGGCCCGCTTTTACAGCGCCTGGCGCGCCGCTACCTGGGCCAGGATGCACCCCCAGCCGCCGTGCAGCGCGCTTTCCGCATCCATCCTGAGCCGCTGCGAGGCTGGCAAGGACTTTAAAGTACTACAATATGCAAATTTCCGTGCAATCCCTATCTCACACCTATCCCGGCCGGCCTCTACGGCCGGCGTTGGCCGGGCTGTCGTTTGAAATCGCATCCGGCCAGTTCGCCGCTATCGTGGGACCCAGCGGTTGCGGCAAGTCGACCCTGCTGCGCCTGGCAGCCGCCCTGCTCAGCCCCAGCGGCGGCAGGCTGGCAATGGACGGCGAACCGCCGCAGCAGGCCGCCCGGGCCCGCCGTATCGCCTGGATGGCCCAGTCACCGGCCCTGCTGCCCTGGCTGACCTGCCGCGCCAACGCCGCCCTGGCCGTGCGCTTCCACCGCCGCGATACCCCATCCCGCCTGACCCCTGAAGAAGCCCTGCGGCGAACGGGCCTGGCCGATGCGGCCGGAGCCTTCCCCTTCACCCTGTCGGGTGGGATGCAGCAGCGCCTGGCGCTGGCGCGTACGCTGCTGCTGGATGCCGACCTGTGGCTGATGGACGAGCCCTTCGCCGCCCTGGACGAGCTGACCCGCGAGCAGCTTTCGGCCGAGCTGCTGGAATTGTGGCAGCCGCTGCGTCCCACGGTGCTGTGGGTAACCCACAACATCCACGAGGCGCTGCGCCTGGCCGACCGGGTGCTGGTGCTCTCGCCGCGCCCGGCCCGCCTGGCGGCCGACATTTCCATCGCACTACCCCGCCCTCGCCGTGAAAACGACCCCGCCTTTCAAACCCTGCTGGCCGAGCTGCACCGCGCCCTGGGGCTGGCGGCGATAACAGGGGCAAATTGAGTAGCGGGCAGCGGTCCAGCCTGGTGGCGCTGGTCATCGTGTTAATCTTCTTCCTGGCCTGGGAGGCCAGCGTGACCCTGCTGCACACCCCGATCTATATCCTGCCCGCGCCCAGCCGGGTGCTGCAAACCCTGGGCGCCAACGCCGGGACTTACGCCGAGGCCACCCTGATCACCCTGGGAGAGGCTTTGGCAGGCCTGTTCTTCGGCCTGCTGGCGGGCACGCTGCTGGCCAGCCTGCTCATCCTGCAGCCCGGCATGGAAGGCGGCGTGATGACCCTGGCCATCCTGCTCAAATCAACCCCCTTGGTGGCCATCGCACCCCTGCTGACACTGTGGCTGGGTTTTGGAGTGGCGCCCAAGGTGATCATCACCGCCCTGCTGACTTTCTTCCCGGTGCTGGTCAACATGCTGAGCGGCTTGCAGCGCCCCGACCCGGCCCTGCTGGACCTGTTCCGGGCCTGGCAGGCCTCCCGCTGGGATATTTTCCAGCACCTGCGCCTGCCATCGGCGGCGCCTTTCCTGTTCGCAGCGCTCAAGATCAGCGCCCCCCTGGCCCTGATCGGGGCCGTGGTGGCCGAATGGACCGGCGCTTCCGGCGGGCTGGGGCGCATCATGTGGCTGGCTTACAGCAATCTCAACCTGCCGTTCCTGTTCGCGGCCATCTTCCTGCTGGCTGCTTTCGGCATGATCCTGTATTGGCTGCTGGCCAGCCTGGAGCATAAAATCATCTTCTGGAGTATAAGCATAGAATGAGAAGAGGAATTTTGCCCCACCCCTAAGAAAAATGCAGTGATTTTGCCCCGTAAACGGGGCAAAATCACTGCAAAAAAACATTTCCCCTACCCCTTCCCACTGCTTCGCAGTGGGAAGGGGTAGGGGGGATAGGTTTTGCCATAGAGGCAAATGCATCTTGTAATTTAGATGCGCTTGCCTTGAGGATGAGAACCTTTCCCAAAAATTAATTCTTTAGGTGTTTTATGGAATACAGAAAATCAAAATTTACTTTTATCGTTCTCGCTGTAACGCTGCTACTGGCAGCATGCGCACCGGCGGCGCCGGCGGCTACCCCAACTGTGGTAGCCCCGCCGACTGTCGCCCCGCTCTCGATGGTCTTCATGCCCGGCTACAAGCCGCAGGCTGACCTGCCCTTTGTGGGCGTGTACGTGGCCGAAGAGAAGGGCTTTTTTGCCGCCCAGAACCTGAAGGTCGATATCCAGGCCTCGCCGGGCCAGGGCCAGCACCTGCAGTTGACCGCCACTGGCAAGGTGCAGGTTACCACCCAGGATGCAGCCGTCATGCTGCAGCGCCGGGCGGACCCGGGCCTGCCGCTGGTCTCGATTGCCCTGCTGGGCCAGCGCGGCCAGCAGGCTTACGCTGCCCTGGCCTCATCCGGCTTTCAAACCCCCAAGGATTGGGAAGGGCACACGGTGGGCTACAAAGGCGCCATACCGCCCGATCTGCTGGCACTGATTGCGGCGGCCGGGGCCGATAAAAGCAAGATCAACCTGGTCAACGTTGGCTTCGACCCGCGTTTGCTGACCGAAGGCAAGGTAGACGTCTACCCGGTCTTCAAATCCAACGAGCCGTACCAGATCAAGAGCTGGGGCTACGACGTCAAGCTGTGGGATGCGGCGGATTACGGCGTGCCGACCCTGGGGCTGGTCTACGTGACCAGCGACGAAACGCTTAAATCCCAGCCGGAGATGCTGGCGCGCTTCCTGCGCGGCGCCTTTCAAGGCATTGAGTACGCCCGCCAGCACCCGGACGAGGCCATCCAGATCACGATGAAGTACGCCGGCCCGAGCGCCGACCCCGGCAACCAGCGCTTCATGCTGGACAGCGAGCTGGCCGATTCGGTGAGCGACGTCACTCGCCAGGGCGGGCTGGGCTGGCAGACCCTGGCACAGTGGCAGTCCATGGCAGACATGCTGACCAAGTTCAATGCCCTCTCGCCGGTAGACATCAGCCAGGCATTTTCAAACAAGATTTTAGAAATGCTTAAATAAAGCCGCTGCTTGTATTTTCTCAAAAAAGTGGAAGAGTGTTTATTTGTGGATGGCCACAGTCACGCCCTGGGGGGTCAGCTCCCAGGCGATGGCAAGGTCCTGGCCGGTGGGGTTTTGCACAGTCAGGTCATCCCGGCCCCACCAGATGTTTACGGTCTCGGCCAGGACAAAGCCGGGGATGGGATAGCGGTGGGGTTTGGCCTTGTTGGGCAGGCCGGCCCGAATAGCGGCCCCCCGGATGACCGTCGCCAACGCGCACTGCCCGCCGGCCAGGACGCCGCTGGCAATCTTGTAACCTACCCCTTCCTGGAAGGTGTCATTGAAACTCCAGGTTGAGCCGGCCGGCAGCGGGTACGAGCCAGACCGGGTGACCTGGCGCAGCGCCTTCCAATCCACCACGCTCTGGGAACTGTTGAAAAGCCCGTTTGTGTCGCCGGTGGTGCGCACCAGCGACCAGCGCACGTTGTCGGCATCGTCGATGGAGCTGCCTTTTGCCTCCAGGCCCAGGTCCAGGGTGGCGCTTCCCAGGCTGGCGGCGGAATCTCCCTGAGTCTTGCCGGAGGTGGTATCTGCGCCGGGCGCGACCTTTGAGCCGCCGCTGGCAGCCAGGGAAAACCCCTGTACGCCGGCTTTTGGGCCCTGGGCAGACAACAAGATCATCGCCAGCAGGATGCTGACCCCTACGGCAGCCAGAATTGCAAATTTTGGAGAAAACATAGGCAGCTACTTTTGAGAATCAATTATTAGAATTTGTGTTCTACTATGAAATATTATAGCACCCCTCGAATGAATGTCAAGCGTTTTAATGAGGAAATCGGAGCGGGGGAATTAATAAATGCGGATTTTTGCCCCGCCGCGGCGGGGCAAAAATCCGCATTTATTATCAAATCCCTACTCCACGAGGGAGGAAATGGAATTTGGGATGGGATTTATTGCACCCATATTAAAAAGGCCAAACTCAAGGGAGCTTTTTTAAAGACGGGGTAATTCGAGCAGGAAATTGCTGCCGGCGCCGGGCTGGCTCTCAACCCACACTTTACCGCCGTGAGCCTGGGCAATGCTGTGCACGATGGCCAGGCCCAGGCCGCTGCCTTCCACCCCCGGATGAGCGCCGCGGAAAAAGCGCTCGAAGATGTGGGGCTGGTCCTCGGCCGGGATACCGGGGCCGTCATCCTGAACCGACCAGCGCAGGGTGCTTTCGGCCGCTTCCAGCTTCACGTCCACCCGCCCGCCGGAAGGAGTGAACTTGAGAGCATTTTGCAGCAGGTTGCTGAGCGCCATCTCGACCCGAGCGCAGTCACAGCGCAATTCGACCGGCTCGGGGGGGATAACCAGCGCCAACTCGATCTGCTTTTCGTGCGCCAGCGGTTGGAAAGAAGATACCACCGAGCGGGTCAGGTCGCCGGCGTCCTGTTCGGCCAGGTCGAGCGATTCGATGCCGGCGTCCAGGCGGGATAAATCCAGCAGGTTGTGAGTAATCCACTCCAGGCGGGCCAACTGCTTCTGGCTTTCGGCCAGGAACTCGCCCCGCGCCTGCGAATCGCTGGAGGCCGAACCCTGCAGCAGGTCGGTGAAGGTCTGGAGGGCGGTGATGGGTGTGCGCAGCTCGTGAGAGGCATCGGCCACAAAGCGGCGCAAGGCGTCGCGCTCGGCCGATACCTGTTGGAAGCCTGACTCAAGGCGCTCGGCCATGTGGTTAAATTGGCTGGCAAGCTGGCCAATCTCATCGCGGCCGCCCTGGGGAGCGCGCACCGACAAGTCGCCGGCGCTCATCTGCGAGGCAGCTTTACTCAGGCCGCTCAAAGGGGCCGTCAACCCGCGGCCAACGAAAAGCCCAACCAGGGCCGCGATCAAGGCCGCCGCCAGGGCTGCCCACAGGAAGGAAGTCTGGATAGTGGCAAGGGCCTGGGAAACCAGGTCTGGCCCGCCGCTGACTTCAACGTAAGCAATGGGAGCAGCAGGGTTGCCAATGGGTGCGGATACCACCGGGCCGGTAGGAGCCGCGGGCGGCTTGGAGGTTTCCTGAGGGAGCGGGTTATCACCCGTCTCAAATACCAGCATGCTGCCCCAGGGGGTATCCACCCGGCGCACAGAAGTAATGGTGACCGAGCCGTCTGCCGGCAGGTTGCTGATTTTGCCAGACGGCAGTAGGAAAAGCGGACCTTTCAGTGGGGTGTTCGATGATCCAAAGGTCAGGTCATTGTTTCCCTCAACCCACATGGCCACCCCAGATTGATCGCTGGGGCCCGAATCGGCCAGCACCGTTTTCTGATCTTGGTCCAGGATGCGCACCCGCACGTTAGTTATGAACGACGAAGTCTGGACGAGTTGGAGCAACTGCGGGAGGCGGATGGACGGCCACAGGCGCGGGTAGGCCTGGTGGGCGATGGAGGCAGCATTGGTACGCAAAGCATCCGTTTCCTGCTGCTCCAGCGACCGGCGCAGCAGGGTGAGGGAAATCACGCCCACCACGGTGACCGCGAGCAGGGCCAGCAAAACGTAGCTTATGACCAATCTCCAGCGAATCGAACGCAGTCCCATAAATTCTCCCTCGAGAAGCAAACTGCCGGTTCAAAATTGGCCTGTGGCCTTTTGAACCGGCATGACCAGTATAATTATATCCCACTACGAATTGCTTCCCGTCGATGGAGCGGCGGGCCGCTGGAACGGCGTCGCCGGGAAACCGGCGCTGCCGCCATTCTTAAACCGGGGCATCATCCCGTCGGAAATGGACACGCCCAGGTAAGTCTTGCCGGCTGATTGCGGGTTCTCACCCAGCGTGACCGTGACATCGCTGGATTGGGTGCTGCCCTGAGGAGTGATGGAGAGGGTCACAGTATCGCCAACCTTTTTGGCGCCAACAGCGGCAACGAAGTCGTTAGCATTGGTGACCGCATTCCCATCCAGTTTCGTGACCACGTCGCCAGCCTTGACGCCGGCCTTATCAGCCGGGCCGCCGGAGACGACGGTGTTGACCACCAGACCCGAGACGCCGTTGGGGACGCCAAAGCGGAAACGAGGCGCTCTCTGGCCCGGGCCTACGGTACCTCCGTTCGAACCAAACGGCTGGCGATACTGGACACCCAGGTAAGCCGTACCGCTCTGATCACCCAGGGTTACGGACACATCACTGCTGGTCGTGCCGTTCTGCACTTTGAGAGTTATCTTGTCGCCAGATTTATGGGCAGCAATCATGCTCGCCAGGGTCGAGGTAGGGGTCACGTCCGTGCCATCGATAGACAGGATCACGTCGCCCTGCTTTA
>Ga0209014_10002332_pt1 | contig 11026 bp, 10 predicted proteins | sample BarGraNGADG00212_FD_184491 | JGI IMG/M metagenome (GOLD analysis project Ga0209014, IMG submission 184491) | Arctic peat soil microbial communities from Barrow, Alaska - Barrow Graham LP Ref core NGADG0002-212 (SPAdes) (version 2) | ecosystem: Environmental > Terrestrial > Soil > Wetlands >... | reverse complement strand
TTCGCGGTCGGGAAATACGGCACCAGCAGCGACTCCATTGCGCATCCGGAGATGCCGCTTGCAGCGGCTGCCGAATGACAGGGAGAAGCGCGCGTCCGGTCACAAACCGGTATCGCGCGCGGTTCCAGTCGCAGGAGTGCGTGCTGACGGAGGAATTGTCGTTCGGCGGGAAAGTCCCGCGCTCGCCATCTGCGTCCCGGCGGCCTCAGTGAACCGCCGCGTACATGATTTTCTCTTCCGTCGCTTCCAGGGCCGAGAATTCCTCGACCACCTTGCCTTGCCTCGACACCAGAATGCGATCGGATAACGCCATGATCTCGGGCAAATACGACGAGATCACCACCACCGCCTTGCCTTCGTCGGCCAGCCGCTGGATCAGTTCGTGGATCTCGACGATGGCGCCGACATCGACGCCGCGCGTCGGCTCATCGAAAATGATGAGATCCGGTTCCTGCACCAGGGATTTGGCAATGACCACTTTTTGCTGGTTGCCGCCCGACAGTTCGACGACCTTCATATCATTGCCGGTCGCACGAACCTTGAGCTTCTCGACCCAAATCCTGCCGACCTTGTCGGCCTCGCGCCGGGACAGGAAGAAGCGGCCTCCCGGGAGTTTGGCAAGCAGTCCGAGATAGATGTTGCGGGCTACCGACATGGTCTCGAAGAAACCCTCGACCTTCCGGTCTTCCGTGACATAGGCGATACCTGCCCGCACCGCTGGCGCGGGAACCCGGTAGCGCACCGGCTTGCCGTGCAGGATCACTTCGCCGCCGTGAAAGAAATCCCGCTTGAGAACGCCGGCGACCACCTTGAATGTCTCGGTGCGGCCGGCGCCGACCAGGCCGAACACCCCGGTAATCTGTCCGGCGAACACCGACAGCGAATTATTCTTGACCATCGGCGCCATCTTTAGGTTCTGCACGGTAAGCACCCGCGCTCCGGCGGTGCGCACCGTCGTCTTGCGCGAACCGTAGAGCGTATTCGACAAATCGCGTCCGACCATGGCCTGCACGATGCGAGCACGGTCGAAATTTGCGGCATCGTCGGTCACGACATGCTTGCCGTCGCGCAGGATGGTAATTCGATCGGCAAGTATCAGCGCTTCCTCGAGCGCGTGCGAAATGAACACGATCGACACGCCACGGCGCTTGAGGTCCCGTACGAGGTCGAAGAAATACTTCTTCTCCTCCGGCGTGAGCGTGGCCGTGGGTTCGTCGAAGATGATGACCTTGGCCTCATGCAGGACGGCGCGCGCGATTTCGACCATCTGCTTCTTGGCGGCGCCGAGAAGCCCGACCGTCGCCGTCGGCGTGACGTCAAAATTGAGCGATTGCAGGAATTGCTGGGCGGCGATGTATATGCCCCGCAGCCGGTTGTAGAAACGCTCCTGACCCAGGAACAGGTTCTGGGCGACCGTCATGGTCGGAACCAGGCTGTTTTCCTGAAACACCATCGCGATGCCGAGATGGCGCGCTTCGAGAGGCGTCCTCGGCGCCGCTTCGACGCCGTCGACCTGCATCGTGCCGGAGGTCAGGGTGACGACGCCGGCCATGACTTTGGTCAGCGTCGATTTGCCCGCGCCGTTCTCTCCGACCAGGGCATGAATCTCGCCGCGCCGAAGTTCAAAATCGACGTTCTCGATTGCGGCAACGCCCGCATAGAGTTTGGTCGCGTTGCGAAGCGCGAGGATGATGTCGCTCATGCGCGCAATTCCTGCTCGATCATGGTCAGCGGCATGCGCAACAGGCGGCCCGGCCCCTTGGCGAGGGCGAACAGTGCCCCATCCATTTCGACGGCCGCCACAACGCCATGGTTGACGCCGTCGCCCCTGCTGTGCAGGGCGTAAAGCGGCAATCCGTCTGCATTCAGCCTGATGACGAGGCCGTACGACCGCGGCGGAGCCCACGGCTTGATGACGCCCATGGTCTTGATATGAGCGCCCTGCATCGGTTCGAGAAACGACTGGCCGGATTTGAGTTTCGGCGCGATCCAGTATTCCGGATCGATTTCCGCCATCATGCGGCGCCGGTAAGCGTTTTCGCGCAGCACGAATTCGACGAGCTGGGTGCGCGCCGCGAACGCCGTGAGCCAGAAGCCGCCGGAAGCCGCCGGGGAAAGCCGCGAAGGATAGACCGGGAGATTGCTCAGGATAGCGCGCTGGCTTCCGTCCGGGGCGATGGCGAGCAGGCGGTGTCGCCAGCTTTCGCTGACCAGGACGGCGTCGCCCGCGGCGCACGCCCCGAACGCGTAAGATAGCCCCGAGGCGATCGTGCGGACGCGCTTGGCTGCGATGTCGAGAACAAAGACTCGCCCGGTGCGTCCCCGTTCCATCAGGTCGTGCACCCATTGCCGATAGGGGCGCGCCGTCGAGCCATCGGTTGCTATCAGCGTTCCCTGCTGCCCCGGCGAAAGCGCGTTGACCGCGTTCATCGAGGGGTCCGAAAAGGTCACCGCGGCGGATGCCGACGGCGTCGCGAACACCTGCACCTCGCGCCCGTCAAGCGCCACCGCCATGCCGCCGTCAGGCAGGCAACACAGCGCTGATATGGCGCGGTCAAAACGCCTGACTTCGGTGGTGGCGGCGCCGTCGAGGCGCAGGATAGCTGTGCCGTCGGCGATGTAGAGCGCCTTGCCGTCGGTCGCGAGATCCTCGGGCGCTTCGAATTGCGCGATCGTTTCTGCCTTTTCCAGTATCTGGTTCGGCTTCAACGCGCCGTCGAACGACGGCACCGTGATGGTCGCGTCGCCGCGCCCAAGCAGCCGATCGGCGAAAGTCCTGAACGCTGATATCACTTGCTCTTCCCCCAGCGCCGGTCGTACTGGACGAAGTCGGGATCGGCACCTGCGAGCTTGTATCGTCCGATACGATTGTTGGCGATGCCGCCGAGATAGAGATAGCCGCGATGCTCGCGCATCGAGGTGATCATCGGATGGTTGACGCCGCGCAGGTCCCACAGCGACTCGAGCACTTCGCCGCGCTCGTTGAATTTGATGACGCAGCCGGTATTGATATTCGGAAAAAGCCACTCGTCGATCGGAACCCGCTTGCCCATCCGCTTGCGGAAGCCTGGCATTTTCCATGCAAGATCGAGCGCAGGGCTCCGCATGCCGACCATGGCCAGCCAATAGTTTCCGTCCGAAGCCAGATTGATGTTGTCGGGATAACCCGGCAGGTTGTCCATCACCGTCTCGGTTTTCCCGGTCTTGGGGCCATCGAACCAGTAGCGCTTGATCGAGCAGCCGAAGGTTTCGGCGAACAGGATCGATTTGCCGTCGCTGGCGATGCAAATGCCATTGGGAAACTTCAGACCTCGCAACACGGTGCGCGTCGTTCCGTTCGCCGGATCGTAGCAAATGATCCGGCCATTGCCGCGTGCCTCCAGGCCGTCGACCGGCCACTCGCCCATCTCGTATCGAACGGTTGCCTCGGAAAAGAAAATACGACCGTCGTCGGCGATGTCGAGATCGTCGGCGAGCCGCAGGCGGCTGTCGTCGTTGACCGAATAAAGGCTGCGGTTGGTCTCGTCGGTAACCTTCTCGACCTTGCGATCAGGCGTGATGCGGTAGAGGCCCATCCCGCCGATGCAGACGTAGAGATTATCGGCGCGATCGAAGGCCATGCCGAGCGGCTGGCCGCCGATATGGGCGAAGACCTCCATCTCCTGGTAGTCGGGCGCCAGGAAGCGGATAATGTCGCCGTGGCGCGAGCCGGCGTAGAGATTGTCGTTGCGATCGAGAATGACGTCTTCCGGCGCTTCGATGCGGCCGAGCCCGATCAGCGTCACGTCGCGCAGCTTGTCGTTTTGCGCGAACGGCCCGCTGCCGGGTGCGGTCGAAGGCGCCGCGGCCAGCCCGTGAAAGGTCGGGCTGACATAGACCTTGCTGATGATACGCGTTCGGTTCTTCAGCCAGCGAATATCGATCATGGCGGCGACAAGCAGGACTCCGGCGAGAACCATGCGATTGACGCCGCCGCTCACCGACAGCGTGGTCAGGCCGTTGATCACAAACAGAACGATCAGCGTGCCGACCAGCGCCTTTGCGACCGAGCCCTTGCCGCCGCCGAGGCTGATGCCGCCCAGCACTGTCGCGGTCAAGACCGTTACTTCCAACCCGACGCCGACGTCACCGCCGACGGTGCCGAGCCGTGCGGCGAAAAACAGCGCGCCGATCGCAGTCAGCACCCCGCTTGCGGTATAGCACAACGCGATCGTGCGCCGCACCGGAATGCCCGAATTGTAAGCCGAGCGGCGCGAGCCGCCAATCGCGGTGACATGCCATCCCGGCCGCAAACGCGTCAGGAAGACATGTCCGAAGAGGGCGACGACGATATAGACGAGCACAACGCCGGGAACGCCGGCAACACCGCCTCCGCCCATGAAATTCCAGGACGGGATGTCAGGGAAGGCGGCGGCGATCTTGTTTGAGTAGTCGAACAGCAGCAGATCGTAGGTCGACCGATAGATGATCAGCGTGATCAGGGTCGTGATAAAGGCGCGCAGCCGCAGATATCCGATCAACAGGCCGTTGATGGCTCCGAGCACCACGCCGCATGCAATCGTGGCGACAACGACCGCCGGTACGGGCCAGTCGAGGACATTGAGGCAGAACAGTGCGCAGAAGTCGCATAAAGCGAACATCGATCCCACGGAAAGGTCGATCCCGCCGACGATGACGACGATGGCCATGCCGAGCACGATGAAGCCGATTTCGCCGGCCTGCCGCCCGGTATCGGCAAGGCCGCCGACGGAAAGAAAGCCCGGGATCGAGCGGCTCAGCAGGATGGTGATGATCAGGAGAACGATGACCGGGATCGCGGTTTCCGTCCAGCGCTTGGATAGAATTTCGCCGAGCAGATGGTCTGGCCAGTAGCGGTATCGAAAACGAAGAAATGCGTCTTGCATCGGCTGCCCGGGATGAAAGGAGGAATCTGATTTGACTGCGGCCAGCGCGCTCATTTCGGGGCGAGCGGCCATGCGATGCGGCCGCCCGCCGGTTTCGCGAGAGGGATGATCTACTTCTTGAGATCGCTGAGATTCCAGCAAGCCGTATCAGACGCGGCATTTTCCTTGGTGATCGGAATCAGGGTCGTATACATCGATCCTTTCACCGAACCGGGCTTGACGCCGGAGGAGACCAGCCACTTGATCATGCCCGCCATTTGCTCAGCCTGGGTCGGCACGTCGTAGCTCAGGTTAAGATCGAAGGCGCCCGACTTGACGAGTTCGCATGCGCCTCTTCGCTCGCCGCCGCCGGAGGTCGCGACAAATACCTTGCCCGTGAGCCCGGCTTCCTTCACCGCAGCCGCGGTTCCGATATCCATGCCGTCCCAGAAGCCGACGATGCCGCAGAGGTCGGGATTCTGTTTCAACACCGTCTGCGTGATCGCCTTGGCTTTGGCTGCATCCCAATCGGCGGCCTGGCTTGAGACCACCTTGATATCCGGATTCTTGGCAAGGATGTTCTCAACGCCCTTCAGGGTGTAGGCGCTTGCCGCGGCCGACAATGCGCCCTGGACGATCGCGATCTTGTTCGATTTGCCTTGGCAGGCCTTCACGACCGCCTCGGTGTCGCGCTCGCCGATTTCGATCCAGTTTGCGCCCACGAAGGCCGAACTGCGATAGCTCGAGCCCATATTGATCTGGATGACATAGATGCCTTCGTTCTCGGCGCGCTGCAGCAGCTTGGCGTAAGTCTGCACGTCGGGATTGTGGATGATCATCGCCGCCGGCTTTTCGGAGATCAGCGTCGTCACCGCCTGTGCGCCGGCGTTGGTGCTCCAGTTCGGATCGCGGACGATCACCTTGACGCCATAAGGCTCCAGTTCCTTCTTGAGGCCCGCGAACCAGCCCTCGGTGAGATCGAAATTCATCGCCACCGGTACGTAAGCGACGGTCTTGCCGGCGAGCGATTCCTTGAAGGCGCCTTGGAACGGCTCGTCGAGGCCCTTCTGCGCGAGCGCCTGCGGCGTCGCCGCAGCGATCAAACCGAACCCGAAGAGCACTGTCTTGAGCGTAGTCCATCCAGATATAGCCATATCGTCCTCCCAATTATTGATTGTTCTGTTACGCAGCCGTTAGATGTCGCCTTGTTGCGCGGTCTCCTCGTTGCGCGGGTTCAGGAAAGAGTCCGCTATAACGGCGACCAAGAGCACCACGCCCTTTACGAGGTTCTGGCCGGAATAGGAGACATCCATGATCGTCATGCCGTTGAGCATGGTGCCGATCAGAAGCGTTCCGATGATGACATTGATGACGCCGCCGCGCCCGCCCGACAATCCAATGCCGCCAAGCACGACGACCAGAATCACGTCGTAAATCAGCGTCGAATTGAATATGCGCGTCGGCATGCTGTTGACCGACGCAGCGAGGATGAGGCCAGCCACACAGCCGATCAGCGCCGCCAGCACATATTGCAGCACGATCATGGGCCGGGTGGGAATACCGGTGACCCGCGCGCCGTAGGGATTGTCGCCGATCGCATAGATGTAGGCGCCGACTCTGGTCCGTCGCAGCAAGAATGCTACCGCAACGCACGAAACCGCGAACATGACGATCGACATCGGTATACCGAGCAGATTTCCCTGCCCGAGGCGTTCGAAACCGTCGAGCCCCGGACTCCACTGCACGACATCGAGCTTGAAAAGCGCTGCCTGGCCGAGACCCGCGAGAAACAATCCGGACGCCAATGTCGCAAACAGGGAAGGCACCTCGGCATACGCGATGAGCCACCCGTTGGCGAGACCGAACGCCGCCGTCAATGCAAAGGCCGCGGCGAGCGAAGTTGGCAGCGAGTGACCGTCCTGGACCATCTGGAGCACCAACCCCGGTGGCACGGCCAAAGCTGCAATCAGCGAAATGTCGATGCCGCGCCCGATCACGACGATCGCCATCGCAAGACCCAGGATGCCAAGCACCGCCACGTTTTGCAGCAGCGTCAACATATTCTCGGTTGTAAGAAAGCCGGGGAGCACAATCGCGAAGACGGCAAAAAGCGTCGCGAAGACCGCAAATACGATTCCCTGCTGCCCGAAGCTCCTGATTCCCATCCCGGCTTCTCTTATTGGTCCTTTTGCCACAGATGTTCGCTCGCTTTGATCACGATTGCAAGCCATCACACGGCGATCCGCGCGCCTGCACGGTAGCGCTGGGCGTTATTCTGCTGAGCGAAATTCTTGTCGGTGCAAATCGGAAGTTTCGTTCCTGGTTGCCGACAATGAAGGCAGAGTCGAGTTCTCGCGCGTCCGTCGCTGGCCGCGCCGCGATAGCTCACGGTCGCACTGCCGGCGTCTCGATCGGCATGTCGCGGGCGCGCGACATCAAGTAGAGCTCCAGTTCGACCAGTTCCGGCGCGCCATAGTCGTAAGCCTGGGCGCGTATGCCGGTGATGCAGGCGCGCAGCCGGCGCTGCAGCGAGCCGAGCGATTGCCACTCCAGCCGGTAAAGCGGATAGCCGGTCGGGTGTCCTTGCGTGATGGCAGAACCTGCCAGGCGCTTGTCCCAATTGTCGTCGTGGCAATTCGTGCAGCCAAGATTGAGCTGGCCCTGCCGTTGCATGAAAAGGTCGCGTCCGCTGGCGATGAAGGGTTCGAGTTGCGGGTCGGCGCTGGCTTCGATGGTGATGCCGCGCGACTGCTGCGCAACGAATGCGGTGAGCGCGAGCAGGTCGCGGCTTTCGTAGGGGAGCGGCGTGACCTGTTGGTGCCGGGCACGGCACAGATTGATGCGCTGCTCCAGATTGACGGGACGTCCAAGCGTTTTGTCGAAGGCCGGATAGCGGGCCGCCACGCCCTTCATGCTGGTCCGCGCGTCATTGTGGCAATCGGCGCAGGCCTTGCCTGCGGTGCCGGCCTTGCTCTTCCACAACGCTTCGCCGTCGAGCACCCACAGCATGCCGGGATTGGCGGTATCGTCGTTCTGTATGGCCTGGGTGTCCGGCGTCATGAAGCTGTAGCCGGATCGGCGCTCTGCTTGCGGGATTTCGGCGGCGGAGAGGGCAGAGGCGTCGATATCAGCCGCGATCAGCAGCGCCGCGACGGCTATCGTACGGACAGTCCTCATTCGACCGCAATCGAGGCCGAAGCGGTTTCGGAAAAACCTCTGTCGCCGACCCATTCGAAATCGAACTTGCCGCTTTCGGTCGCGACCGTGAAAAAGGTGATGAACGGGTTCGCCGCAATCGCCGGGAACAGATCGGCGCGGAAAATCTCGGTGCCGTTGTAACGGCAGGTAAAGCTGGTGATGATGTCGCGGGGAACCACCTCGCCGGTGACGGTGTGTCGGTAGCCGGTCTCCATTATATGCGACATCAGCGTCTTGATCTCGATGATCTCGCCGCGCTTGGCTTTGGCCGGAACGTTGATCAGGGCGGACGCCATCAGATCACCTCCTCGGTGCAGGCCGCGAGCGTCACCACGACGTCGGCGCTGACGGACCAGAATGAACCGTCGGACAGGCGCGCGATGGCGACGACCTTCTGGCTGTCGGCAAGGCGAATGCGGGTCGAGATCTGCGCGCGGCCGGCCTGCGGGCCGAGATAGAAATTGCCGATATTCGGCTGCGGGTTCTTCTCGTTGAATACGTGGATGCTCCTGACGTAATCGTCAGGAGTCATCGGGTTGGAGACGCTGACGGTCATCGGCACGGTGTTGCCATTTTCGACCAGCGGCGGCACGTCGAGCTTGACCTTGCCGGTCCGCACCACCGCCGCGCCGACAACGTTCCGGATGGCGGCGGCCAGGGTCGCGGGCGTCGCTTCGGCGGGCTGCAGTGTTACGATGGGGACGGCGCCAAGCACAGCCGCGCCGCCGGCGAGACCGAGGAACTGGCGGCGCGTGGATTCGTCCTGCTTGCGCATCGCTGGTTCTGCCTTCCTATTCGCGGAGCGTTGCGAGATACGCCACCATATCCTCGATTTGCCCGGCCGACAGGATCGGCTTGCCGCGCCATGCCGGGCCGACGCGATCGAGGCCGTCCACGCGATAGTAGGACGGCATGATCGTCGCGGGATTGAGGCGGGACGCGTCGACCAGCCGAAGTCGGAGCTGGCCCTCGGACCAGCGGCTGCCGGCGCCATTGAGGTTGGGTGCGAGATCGCCCTGAAATTTAGCTTCCGGAAATGGTCCGCTGTGGCAAAGGATGCAGGTGCTGGCGCGATCAAGCACAAGCGCGCGTCCTCGCGCCGCGTCGCCTGGCTTGCCCGTCAGCGAGTCCGCAATGGCGTCGCCAATCACAACATAGCTACGCAACCCTTGCGCGCTGGCGGCGCAGGGCAGGGCGAACACCGCCGCGGCGAGACACGCGCCGGCAACATTGATTGCCGGCCTAGCCAAAAGCGTCCACCGTGATGGCCTTGTACCAGGACTGCGCATTGTCGGCTTCACGCATGCGAACCTCGCGCGGTGCATCGACGGGGCTGGTACCGCCGCCTTCGATCTCGGCGAACATGCCATCCTTGGGCTGATAGATGCCGGACAGCGAGAACGCATAACCGGGCGCGACCGTGTTGTAGCAGGCACCCACTAGCCTCGGTATTGCCGGTTGTACGCCCGAAATCAGGTTAGCCACCGCAGCGGCGCATGCCTTGGCCTCAGCGTTCGCAGCGGACGCGGATTTGGGGATGCCGCCCGCAATGCAGGCGTCGCCGATGACGTGGATGTCAGGCACGAGCTTTGAGGCAAACGTAACCGGGTCGATCGGACACCAGCCGGTGGTGTCAACAGCGCCTGCGATCTGCGCGATGCGGCCTGCCTTCTGCGGCGGAATGACGTTTGCGACCTGGGCCGTGTAGTTGCCGAAATCGGTGACGATCGTGTTGGTCGCGGGATCGACCGATGTGACCCGGCCGCCTTGCGACAGCGACACCCGCTCGATCATGCCGGGATATAGTTCCTTCCAGGCATTCTCGAACAGGCGCTGTTGCGGAAAGGCGTCCTTGGCGTCGAGAATGAGGATCTTGGAGCGCGGCTTTCTTGTCTTCAGATAATGCGCAAGCAGGCTGGCACGTTCGTAGGGTGCCGGCGGACAGCGCGACGGGCCCGCGGGTACGGCGAGCACCACCAGACCGCCGTCGTCCATGGCCGCCAACTTGCTGCGCAACAGGGCGGTCTGCTCGCCGGCCTTCCAGGCGTGCGGCATTCTTGTCGTGGCGGCTTCGTCATAGCCGGGCAAGGCATCGAAGCGCAGGTCGATGCCCGGCGAAAGTATCAGACGATCGTAGTTGAGCGACGTGCCGTCGGCGAGACCGACGGTGCGGGCCTTTGCATCGACCTTTGCCGCGGCCTGAGCGATCACGGCCACGCCCGCCGCGGCAATCCTGTCATAGGAAAATTGCTGCGCTTCGATGTCCCGCAAGCCGGCGATGACTTCATTGCTGAACGGGCAGGCGACGAAGATCCGGTTGGGTTCGATCAGAGTGACCTCGAGCTTCGCGTCGATCCGCTTTAGCGCCCGCGCGCAACTCGCCCCGCCGAAGCCGCCGCCGATCACCACGATGCGGGCGGCGGATTGCGCGCGGGACGGACAGGGAAAGGCGAACGCTGCCGCCGACGCCGCGCCGCCGCCAACGACGTATCTCCGCGTCATCAGGCGCCGCGCGTCCATGAACAAAGTTCCGGTTTGCTGCGGCGGCCGCCTTAGGCCGCCGCGTAAAGGTCAGGCGAAGGTGATGTTCTGGTCGCGCAGCGGCACCGAGCGGATGCGTTTGCCGGTCGCCGCGAAATAGGCGTTGAGCACCGCCGGTCCCGCCACGCAGATGGTCGGCTCGCCGACGCCGCCCCAGAAGCCGCCGCTCGGCATCACGATCGATTCCACCTTCGGCATCTCGGCGATCCGCATCGAATTATAGCTGTCGAAATTGGTCTGCTCGATCGCGCCGTCCTTGACCGTGCATCCGCCATAGAACAGCCCGGTCAGCCCGAACACGAAGGAGCCCGCGATCTGGCGCTCGATCTGCGCCGGATTGACGGCGTAGCCGGGGTCGGTGGCGGCGACGATGCGATGCACCTTGATTTTGGCGCCGTCGGTCA
>Ga0209014_10002331_pt1 | contig 11027 bp, 10 predicted proteins | sample BarGraNGADG00212_FD_184491 | JGI IMG/M metagenome (GOLD analysis project Ga0209014, IMG submission 184491) | Arctic peat soil microbial communities from Barrow, Alaska - Barrow Graham LP Ref core NGADG0002-212 (SPAdes) (version 2) | ecosystem: Environmental > Terrestrial > Soil > Wetlands >... | reverse complement strand
TCCTCGTTTATTGGCGACGAGGAGCGGATCGTGACCATCGAGGACCCGCTAGAGCTGCAACTGCAGCAGGATCACGTGGTGGCGCTTGAGGCCCGGCCCATCTCTGCGGAAGGAACAAACGAGATCACCCAGCGAGAGCTGGTGAGAAACGCTCTGCGAATGCGCCCGGACAGAATCATCGTGGGTGAAGTGCGAAGCGGAGAAGCATTCGACATGCTCCAGGCGATGAACACGGGCCACGAAGGTTCAATTAGCACTGTCCATGCGAACTCGCCTCGTGACGCCCTCAGCCGGGTTCAAAACATGGTGCTGATGGCGGGATTCGACCTGCCCGATCGTGCGATCCGCGAGCAGATCGCCTCGGCCCTCCACCTCATCATCCAGGTTGGCCGCATGCCGGACGGTTCACGCAAGGTGACACAGATCACCGAGGTCGTTGGGATCGAAGGCCAGACGATCACGATGCAGGTGAGCACGTGCACCGTGGGACCCAGCGGAAGGTTGAAGGGCCTCGTTCCCTCGCTCCGCACGCCGCGCCGGCGCAGTTCCCACGCAGCCACCGCGCAGGCGAAGTACAGCAGGAGCGCCGAGAGGTTGGCGAGCACCGCCAGCACCTCGAACTCGTTGCGGATGGCCAGTGCGCAGACCACCACCGTCTGCAGCACGATCGCGAGCCACGGCGTGTGGAATACCGGATGGATGGCGGCCATCTGTTTCGGCAGGAATCCATCGCGCGCGAAGGCAAACAGCGCCCGCGGCACGGCGAGCGTCATGCCCGACATGTAGCCAAACGTCGAGACTGCTGCTCCAACGAGGAGCAGGAGGCGTCCCGGAGAGCCCATGAGCCGTTCGGCAACCGCGGCCAGCGGCGCGGCCTTGGCGGCGGCCAGCGCATCGACACCCAGGACACCCTGCGCCACCAGCTGGATGGCCAGGTACAACACCGTGACGCCAATCATCGCAATGGCGATGGCGCGCGGTACCGTGCGGGACGGATCCTTCATTTCCCCGCCCGGGACGAGCGCACTCTCGACGCCGGTGAACGCAAAGATCAGCACGATGGCCGTGCGGGAAAACGAACTGGCGGCGGGAAGGCTGGCCACGGCAAGGTGGGCGGGCGCGATGGCGAGCATGCCCACCGCCACGAGGACCAGCAACGGCAGGAGCTTGGCCACGCTGACGGCTGCGATGAGCCGGGTGCCCTGCTTGACGCCGCGCACGTTCACGCCGGCGAGAAAGGCGAACGTGACTACCAGCACGAGCGCCCGCGAGAGCGGAGCGCCGAGCGCCGGCACGAGCGTGCCGATGAAACCGGCATAGGCACTCGAGACCGAAGCCACGGCCGTGGTGCCAAGAAGCCACAGCAGCACCCCACTCATGAAGCCCGCGTAGGGCCCGAACACGAGCTCGACATAGGCGTACGGGCCGCCCGTCATGGAGACGCGGCTTCCCGCCTCGGCGAAGCAGAGCGCAATGAGACCCATCGCCACCGCGCAGATGACGTAGACGAACGGTGCGGACGGGCCGATGAGCTCCGCGACGGAGCCCGGCAGACGGAAGATGCCGCCACCCACCGTCGTATTGAAGATGGCGGCGGCAAGTCCCCAGACGCCGATGGCGCGGGTGAGTCCGCGTTCGGAGTTGGCGGCGGACGAGGTCGACGGGCCAGTGCTCATGGGGGCAACGGGGTAACGGTGGGAACGAAGATGGATTAATGTCGGTAAAGCTACCGTCCAGTGTGTACCCCTGCATCCCGTTCGAAGGAGTCAGCCCATGAAGCCGTCCGTTCTGGCCCTTGCCGTCGCGCTGGCGACAATCTCCCTCTCGTCTCCCGTACTCGCACAGGGCGTCCCGGCCGCTCCTGCCGTCGCCATCTCGGGTGCGCCGGTGCTCGCGCAACAGGCGGTGGGTGTCCGTCGCATGTCGGACGCGCCGTTGCCACTGAAGAACCCGGCGCCGTTCCGCGCCGACACCAGGCAGAATCGCACGCTGATGATCGTGGGCGGCGCGGGCATGCTGACCGGGCTGGTGATCGGTCACGACGCCGGCGTGCTGATCAGCGTCGGCGGCGCGGTGGTGTTCCTGTGGGGACTATACCAATACCTGCAGTAGATAGTCGATAGTCGATGGAGACTCCCACCTCCCGGGCCGCAGTGACCTTCCCCATCCGAACCGGCATTCCCCCGCGCGTGGCGCTCGTCCTCGGCGGCGGCGGACTGAAGGGCTTGGCCCACATCGGGGTGCTGCGCGCCCTCGAGGAGCGCGGGGTGCGCCCGGTACTGCTGGCCGGGACGAGCATTGGGGCGCTCATCGCCGCCGCGTACGTGCGCGGACAGACGGTCGATGAGATGGAGAAGCATGCGCTGAGCCTGCGGAAGGCCGACCTCTTCCGCGTCAACCACATGGGCATGCTGGTGAAGCGGATGCTGTCGCCAGCCCTCTACCTGGAGCAACCCCTGCAGGCGATCGTCGACAGCATGGTGCCTGACGGCACCTTTCGCGACCTCGCGGTGCCGCTGCTGGTGAACACCGTGGACCTCGAGCGCGGCTCCGGCATGGTGTGGGGCCTGCCCGGACTCATGGACGTGCGCGTCGCCGACGCCGTGTACGCGTCGTGCGCGCTGCCCGGCTTCTTCCCGCCACGCGTGGTGGGCGGGCGCACCTGCGTGGACGGCGGCGTGATGCACAACGTGCCGGCCCAGGCGGCATCGCGCGAGGTCGACGCGGTCATTGCCGTGGATGTCGGCAGTTCCAGCCTGACGGCATCGCGCCGCATCAAGGACAAGGGCTTTGCGTCCATCTACATGCGCTCGGCGCAAGTGATGATGCGGTCGCTGCAGCAACTGCAATTGAGTTCGTGGGGCGGTCCGCCGATGCTGCTGGTGCGGCCCCCGGTCTGGCAGTTCGGCTGGTTCAGCTTCGCCCACACTCGCACGATGATCGACGCCGGCTACGCGGCGGCCTGCGAGGCGCTGGATAACGTTGGGGAAACACTCTATTCGACGGGCGGCGTGTACCCTCGCCGGCACGTCGAGGTCTCGGTGGACCGCGAGAAGTGCATCGGGTGCGGGATTTGTGCCACACTGGCCCCCGACCTGATGCAGATGGGCCCCGACGGCAAGGCGAACGTGAAGGACGGGGAGCTCGAGTGGTCGCAAGCCGATGGTGCATTCGTGAACGAGTGCCCGACGCGGGCCATTTCGGTGATGGCCACCGAGCGCGACGGCCGGCGGCACCCGACGATGGAGTTCAAGATCGCCGGCGACTGACCGGGCGTTCCCGAATGGCCCCTCGCCCCGGCCGTGACTTTCCCGTATAATGAAGCAGCCTGGACGCCGCGTCGACACCCGGCGTTCAGTGGCTCCGGCCATCACCCCGCCCACATACCCTCTGCGGGCGACAAGCCAACAATCCGGCCATGGCAACCTCGAACAGCTTCGGAAGCCGCTCGACGCTCAGCGTCGACGGCAAGACGTACACCTACTATCGGCTGGATGCCGTGGCCGGCCTGCCCGGCAGCACGGCCCGGTCGCTCCCGTTCTCGCTCAAGGTTCTCCTGGAGAACCTGCTGCGCAACGAAGACGGCGCCTTCGTGAAGCAGGGCGACGTGGAGGCGCTGGCCAAGTGGAATGTGAAGGCGCCGGTGGACAAGGAGATCGCCTTCCGCACCAGCCGCGTCCTGCTGCAGGACTTCACCGGGGTGCCGTGCGTCGTGGACCTCGCCGCCATGCGCGACGCACTGGCCGAACTCGGCGGCGACGCCCGCAAGATCAACCCGCTGCAGCCGGTGGATCTCGTCATCGACCACTCGGTGCAGGTCGACGAGTACGGCACCGACGCGGCGTTCAACATCAACGTGGAGCTGGAGTACGAGCGCAACCACGAGCGGTACCAGTTCCTGCGCTGGGGCCAGACCGCGCTCAAGAACTTCCGCGCCGTCCCTCCGGGCACCGGCATCTGCCACCAGGTGAACCTGGAGTACCTGGGCCAGGTGGTCTTCGTGAACCAGGGGTCGGGCGAGGCCTACTGCGACTCGCTGGTGGGCACCGACTCGCACACGACGATGATCAACGGACTCGGCGTGCTCGGGTGGGGCGTCGGCGGCATCGAGGCCGAGGCGGCGATGCTCGGCCAGCCGGTGTCGATGCTCATTCCCGAGGTGATCGGCTTCAAGCTCCATGGGAGGCTGCCCGCCGGTGCGACGGCGACGGATCTCGTGCTCACGTGCACCGAGATGCTCCGCAAGAAGAAGGTCGTCGGCAAGTTCGTCGAGTACTTCGGCGACGGCCTGTCGGCACTGGCGCTGGCCGATCGCGCGACGATCGCCAACATGGCGCCCGAATACGGCGCGACGATGGGCTTCTTCCCGGTGGACGAGGAGACGCTTAAGTACCTGCGCCTTTCGGGGCGCGACGAGCACCACGTGAAGCTGGTGGAAGCGTACTGCAAGGCGCAGGGGCTGTTCCGCGAGGCGGGCATGCCCGATCCGGTGTACACCGACACGCTCGAACTCGACCTGTCGACGGTAGTGCCGTCGCTCGCGGGCCCCAAGCGTCCGCAGGATCGCATTCCCCTGACCGGCGTGAAGGCCAGCTACCAGGCGTCGCTCAAGGCGCAGCTCGCCACGCAGGACACGGCCAAGGACGCGATGAAGCCGGCGGCGGTGGCGGTGATGGAGGGTGAAGGTCCCGTTCACCAGGCCAGCGTCACCTGCAAGCACCGCGGCGAGACCTTCGACCTCACGCACGGCGCGGTCGTCATCGCCGCCATCACCAGTTGCACCAACACGTCGAACCCGAGCGTCATGCTCATGGCCGGCCTCGTGGCGCAGAAGGCCGTGGCCCGCGGCCTGAAGAGCAAGCCGTGGGTGAAGACGTCGATGGCGCCCGGCTCCAAGGTTGCCAAGAACTACTTCGACAAGGCCGGCGTGCAGCCCGCGCTCGACGCGCTGGGCTTTCAGATCGTCGGCTTCGGCTGCACGACGTGCATCGGCAACTCCGGTCCGCTGCCCGAAGTCATCAGCAAGGCGATTGATGACGGCCAGCTGACCGTGGCCGCGGTGCTCAGCGGCAATCGCAACTTCGAGGGGCGCGTGAACCCGCAGACGCGCTTCAACTACCTCGCCTCGCCACCGCTGGTGGTGGCCTACGCGCTGGCCGGCCGCATGGACATCGATTTCGAGAAAGAGGCACTGGGCACAGGCACAGACGGGCAGCCCGTCTTCCTGCGCGACGTCTGGCCCTCGCCGAAGGAAGTCGAGGACATCGTGCTCTCGAGCGTGAAGCGCGAGTACTTCGTGAAGCAGTACGCCGACGTCTTCGGCGGCGACGCCCAGTGGCGCGCCATCGAAGTACCGACGGGTGATCGCTACACCTGGGACGACAAGTCGACCTACGTGAAGCACCCGCCGTACTTCGAGGGCATGACGATGACGCCGCCGGGGGTGCTGCCGATCAGCGGCGCCCGCGTGCTCGGCATGTTCGCCGATTCCATCACCACCGACCACATCTCGCCGGCGGGGTCGATCGCCGAGAAGTCGCCGGCCGGCGTCTGGCTCAAGGCGCTGGGCGTCGCCAAGAAGGACTTCAACTCGTACGGAGCACGACGCGGCAATCATGAGGTCATGATGCGCGGCACGTTCGCCAACATCCGCCTCAAGAACGAGCTGACGCCCGGCATGGAAGGGTGGTGGACGCGCGTGGCACCGGACGCCGAACCCTCGAGCTTCTTCGACGCAAGCGAGGCGTACCGAACAGCGGGTACGCCGCTGGTGATCATTGCCGGCAAGGAGTACGGCACCGGGTCGTCGCGCGACTGGGCGGCCAAGGGGACCATGCTGCTCGGCGTACGCGCGGTGATCGCCGAGAGCTTCGAGCGTATCCATCGGTCGAACCTTGTGGGGATGGGCGTCATTCCCTGCGAGTTCGTGAACGGCGAGACCCGGCAGTCGTTGGGACTCACGGGCTTCGAGACGATCAGCATCGAGGGGATGAACGACACGATGACGCCGCGCTCGGCACTGACGGTGAAGGCCGTGGGCGCCGACGGCGCGGCGAAGCGCTTCCAGGTGCGCAGCCGGATTGACACGCCGGAAGAGATGAACTACTACAAGCACGGCGGGATATTGCCGTATGTACTTCGGAATTTGGCGAAGTAGAGAGCGCGAGAACGCGAGAACGCGAGAGCGCTCCTGCGCTCTCGCGTTCTCTGTCGTATCCTTCCGCCCGTGTCCGAGATCGTCCTCATCGTCAATCCCGCCTCAGGCCGCGGCGCCGGCGCGCGGCTCCTGCCGCGCCTGCGCGAACTGTTCGCGGCGCACGGCATCACCGACCTCCGCACCACCGCGGCGGCCGGCGACGAGACGCGCGTCGTGCAGGAGGCGGTGCGCGACGGCGCGCAGACCATCGCGGTGGCCGGCGGCGACGGCACCTGGGGCAAGTGCGCGGTGGCCCTCGCCCGGCTCGGCTCGCCCGCCCGGATGGCCTTCCTCGCCAATGGCACGGGCAACGACTTCGCGAAGAACCTGCCGGCGCCCGCCGCCGACCACGCGGCGATGGCCGCCCTCATCGCGCACGGAGCGCATGAGCAGCGGGTGGACCTCGGCAGCGTGGACGAGCAGTGGTTCCTGAACGTGGCCGGCTTCGGCTTCGACGTCGCCGTGCTCATCGACACGCAGCGAAAGTCATGGCTGCGCGGCAATGCCGTCTACATCACCGCCGCGCTCAAGCACCTGGCGCGCTACGGGGGTTTCGAAATGCAGGCCGACGTGCTGGGCGACACGGCGCCACGACGCCGCATGATGCTCGTCATCTCCAACGGCCTCAACTTCGGCGGCGCATTCCGCATAGCGCCGACCGCCCGGGTGGACGATGGCCTGCTGGATTTCATCTCCATCGGCGACGTGCACCGGCTGCTGCGCATTCCGCTCTTTGCCAGCGCGTTGCGCGGCGCCCACCTGCGGCATCCCAAGGTGGCGGCCGTGCGCGCGGCCAAGGCCACGCTGCGGTTCGCGACCCCCCCGTCGTTCGAGCTCGACGGGGAACTGCACCACGCCACGGCCAGCACGGTGATCATTCACAGCGTGCCCGGCGCCCTCCGCGTGCTCGTCGGCTAGGACAGCTCGGGACGCGACGGCGTCGTCATGACGGCGTCGTCATGACGGTGTGAGCTTGCGGAGGGCGGCGCGGGCGCGTTCGCGCTCCCCCCAACTTGGTACCATCTCACGCCCCGATGCGATGCACTTGGAGTCCGGCGGTGCGAAGGCCGGGGGACCCATGGGCGACCAGGCGGTCACGCACTTCATCACGGCCTCTCCATCCTCGGGCGTCCACCCAACGGCAGCTCCGGCCACCGACGGTGCCGATGCGGGAGGGCGCGGGGACGCGGCACCCGGCCGCTCGAGCGCCGGACCAGCCAACGAGAGCGCCTGCAACTCGGCGGCAGCGGCCCGCACCAGGTGACCCGTGCGCACCTTCGCCGTGGCTGAGTGGACCTCACCCCGGTAAAGCGCGTGAACGGCGATCTCCACATCCCGCGCCAGCTTGTCGAGCACCTGGTCAATGTCCTTCGCCATCAGCCCTCCTACCGGCCTGCGGTCTGGCAACAGAATTGCCGAATTGCTGTTTCGTGGGTACATAAGAAAGTCATCCATTCCTTTCTCCTGCACCAGAGGTTCTCTTTCGATGGTACTCCGCATCGTCACACTCACCGTCGCCACGGTCGCCCTGCTCGGGCTCGCCTCGTCGCACGCGTGGGCGCAGGGCGGTGACGGCCCCCAGGTCGGCGACATGGCACCCGATTTCTCCCTCCCCGGCGCGTCCAAGGCCGGCGTCCGGGAAAAGGCGCTTCGTCTCTCCGACTTTCGCGGGCAAGTCGTCGTGATCTCGTTCTTTCCCAAGGCACGGACCAAGGGCTGAACGGTGCAACATGAGGCGTACCGGGATCAGTACGCCACGATCTTCAACGACGGCAAGGGTGTCGTCGACATCTCCATCAGCTCCGACAACATCAACGAGCTGGCGTCGTGGGCCAAGGACGAGAACTTTCCGGTGCTGTTCGCCAGCGACACGACGGGCGAGGTCGCCGAGAAGTACGCGACCACCGGCTCGGGCATCGGGCCGATGAAGAAGTTCTTCAAGCGGGTGGTCTTCGTGGTGGGCAAGGACGGTCGTATTGCGCACGTCATGCGCCCGTTCTCGGCGCTGTCGCAGGACGCCTACGCGCAGCTCGACTCGGTCATCGACCGGGTGTCCAAGACGGGGAAGTAGCCGGTTTTCGGTCAGTTGCCGGCATGGTGACGCGTCAAGTGACCGTCACAAGCGGGGGCGGCGGGCGCAAAGGCGCTCGCCGCCCTTGCCGTTTGCCGCTCCGTCGCCGTTGTGACGGCCATCTGACGCCGAGGAGCATCTTGGCGCGCACCAGCCGCCTGCGCGTCTCGAATGCCGGGGCGGCACCTTTTCCGAACCCCGCCCTAAGCTGCATGCCTCCCAACACCACTTCTTCGTTCGCAACGCCCGCCCGAGTTGGCGCGACCACCGTTCGCGACCTCTTTGCGGCATCGCTCATCGCCGCCGACCCCACGTCGTTCACGGCGCGCGCCGTCCGGCTGCGACTCGCCGCCGACCGCAAGGTGTCGCAGCCATCGTGGATCCTTGCCCTCGGCAAGGCCGCCACGACGATGGCCCGCGCCGCCGTCCACGAGATGCAGGGACACGGCACGCCCATCGTCGGCGGCCTGATCGTCGCCCAGGCGGTGGGGGACGTGCCACACTCCGCACTCGTTGGCATCGCCGGCGACCACCCGCATCCGGGCAAGGGCTCGGCGCTGGCTTCGGCCGCGCTCAGCGACCTGTGCGCTCGCGTGCACAGCGGCGACACGGTCTTCGTGCTCCTCTCGGGCGGCGCCTCCAGCCTGATCGGCGCTCCTGCGGAGGGCGTCGATGCCAGACACCTTGCCGCGCTCTCCCGCACATTGCTGCAGTCGGGGCTCGACATCGGCCGGGTGAACGCCATTCGCAAGCGGTTTCTGCGCTGGGGCGCCGGGCGACTCGCAGCACAGCTGGCGCCGGCACGCGTGGAGCTGATCGTGCTGTCCGATGTCATTGGTGACGACCTCGCATACATCGCCTCCGGACCGTGCGTTCCCGACGCGTCCACGGCGTTGGAGATTCGCCGGCTGATCGACGAGTCCGCGCTCGGCGACCGAATTCCCGCGCCCTTGCTGCGCTACCTGGATGAAGTCATGCGGGGAGAGCGAGCAGAGACGCCAAAGTCGGACGCTCCGGCATTCAAGTTCGCTGGGGTCCCGGCCGTGCAGGGCAACGCCGGCGTGCTCGAGGCCGGCGCGCTGCGTGCGCGCGTGCTGGGTTTCGAGCCGGTGGTCGCTCTCAGCGAACCGCTGCTCGGCGAAGCCGCGGTCGCCGGCGCGCGCGTGGCCGCGGCCGCCCTGGCGATGCCGCGCGGCCGCGTGGCGTTCTGGGGCGGCGAAACCACCGTCACGCTGGGCGACAACTTTGGCGCCGGTGGACGGTGCCAGGAGCTGGCGCTCGCCGCGGCGATAGCGCTCAGCGAGGCAGGCGCTGATGCGGCGGGCATCACCATTCTCGCCGCCGGCACCGATGGGTGCGACGGTCCCACCGACGCCGCTGGCGCCATCGTCGATGCTCACACCGTGGTGCGGATGGTGGAATCCGGCGTCGACCCACGGGACGCGCTGCGCCGGCACGATTCGTACGAGGCCCTCCACCTGGCAGGGGCGCTGCTCAAGACCGGGCTGACGGGCACCAACGTTGCAGACATCGTCATCGCGGTCAGACTGTAAGGTGCTAGGAGTTAGGAGTTAGAAGCTAGGTGCTGGCATCTAGCACCTAGCACCTAGCACCTAGCATCTAGCACCTAGCACCTAGCACCTAGCATCTAGCACCTAGTCCCTGGCACCTAGTCCCTGGCACCTAGCATGCGGTGCTGTACAGGGCGAAATTCCGCGCCATGACTGCTGCTCCGTTCACCGTCGCCCTCATCCAGGACGGCGTCGCCCCCACGAGGGCCGAGACTCTCGAGCGCACGATCGCCCGGATCCGAGACGCGCACTCGCGCGGCGCGCAGGTGATCTGCCTCAAGGAGCTCTTTGACGCGCCGTACTTCTGCAAGAAGCTCGACCTCGAGCGCTTCGACCTTGCCGAGCCCGTACCGGGCCCCACCGTCGCGCGATTGAGCGCGCTCGCCGCGGAGCTCGAAGTCGTGCTGGTGGTGCCACTTTACGAGAGGGAGGCACCCGGCGTCTACCGCAACTCGGCCGCCGTCATCGATGCCGACGGCTCGGTGCTCGGCGTCTATCGCAAGATGCACATTCCGCACGATCCGCTGTTCGAGGAGAAGTACTACTTCTCGCCCGGCGAGTCGTCGAATCCGGTGCAGCCAGCCGGCTGTCGCGGACCGTCCGGCGAGGCGGGCGGCTTCATGGTGTGGAAGACCCGCTACGCCACCATCGGCGTGCTGATTTGCTGGGACCAGTGGTATCCGGAGGCCGCGCGCATAACGACGCTCCTTGGCGCCGACATCCTGTTCTATCCCACGGCCATTGGCTGGCATCCTGCGGAGAAGGCAGTGTGGGGCGAGGCGCAGGTGGATGCGTGGCGCACGACGCAACGTGCGCACGCCATTGCCAACGGCGTGTTCGTGGCCGCGCCGAATCGCGTGGGCTTCGAGGCCGAGCAGGGCACCAATGGCGTCGAGTTCTTTGGTCACTCGTTCATCTGCGATCCCTTTGGGCGCGCGCTCGCCGAGGCAGGCGCCGAAGAGACGATTCTGATGGCGACGTGCGATCCACGGCGCATCGAGGAGACGCGTCGCAATTGGCCGTTCCTGCGCGACCGGCGGGTGGATGCGTACTGGCCGATACTCAATCGGTGGATTGGAACAAAGTGAGCGTACAGCAGCGGTGGGCCATATGCTGTACGCTCTACGCCGTCCGCTTCCACCGCCAACCGCGCTCCGCCAGCTATCAGCCAGCATCTAGCGCCTAGCAT
>Ga0209014_10002329_pt1 | contig 11033 bp, 7 predicted proteins | sample BarGraNGADG00212_FD_184491 | JGI IMG/M metagenome (GOLD analysis project Ga0209014, IMG submission 184491) | Arctic peat soil microbial communities from Barrow, Alaska - Barrow Graham LP Ref core NGADG0002-212 (SPAdes) (version 2) | ecosystem: Environmental > Terrestrial > Soil > Wetlands > Peat... | reverse complement strand
TCGCGACATACGAGGCGTAAGGGTCGCGCCGGATTTGCGTTAAGAACCCGTCAATGCCGGCCCGGATCACCTTCTGAGGATCAAGACTCATCCCGTGGTTGATCGAGCTGGCCACATGATGACTGGGGTGCGTCCAATGTCCGATTTCATCTTCGTGATCCTCACCGGAGGGTTCTTCGCGCTCGCGTCGCTCATCGTCAGGGGGGTCGAACGGCTGTGAGCATCGAGAATGCCGCCGGGCTCACGCTGTCTCTCCTTCTCCTGGGCTACCTCGTGGTGGCCCTGCTGTTCCCGGAGCGATTCTGAGATGTCTGACACCACTGCCGGCCTGCTGCAAGTCGGCCTGCTGATTGCCGCGCTCGCCGCCTCCTATCGCCCGCTGGGCGGCTACATGGCGCGGGTCTACACCAGTGAGCACGACTCTCGGGTCGAACGGGTTCTCTATCGGCTGATGGGCGTCGACCCCAAGGCCGACCAACGCTGGCCGGTCTACGCCCGGGCTCTGCTCGCGTTCTCCGCCGTGTCCGTCCTTGGACTGTCCTCTCGGCTGTCATCTTCAACGCCCTCATCATCATCGGGCTCATTCCGCTGGCGCTGCGCGGCGTCCGGTACACACCGTCCTCGGCAGCCGCGATGCTTCGCCGCAACCTCGCCATCTACGGCCTCGGCGGAGTCATCAGCCCGTTCATCGGCATCAAGCTCATCGACCTGCTCGTGTCCCAGATACCCGGCATCCGCTGAAGAAAGCAGGCACAAACCCTTGGCAACACGACCCTCCGCGGCACTGCGGCATTATGGCGCCGCGCTACGGACCCTGCTCGTTCTCACTGTCATCCTCGGCCTGGCATACCCGATGGCTATGACCGGCCTTGCGCAGGTCGCCTTCGGCGGCAACGCCAACGGCTCCCTCGTGGTTCGCGCCGGGACGACCGTCGGCTCCGACCTGATCGGGCAGGCGTTCACCCGTCCGGTCCTGGAGAACGGACAGCCAACCAAGGACGCCAAAGGCAATCCGGTCGTCGAGGCGGACCCGAGATACTTCCAGAGCCGGCCCTCGGCAGCCGGGGCCGGGTACGACCCGCTGTCCAGCTCTGCTTCCAACCTTGGCCCGGAGAACAAAGATCTGATCGCCGCCATCCAAGAGCGCAGAGCCACGGCCGCCAAGCTGGACGGCATCGACCCGCAAGATGTCGCCCCGGACGCCCTGCTCGCCAGCGGATCCGGCCTCGACCCGCAGATCAGCCCGGCATACGCCGCGGAGCAGGTCGCCCGGGTCGCGCGCGCACGTGGCCTGAGCGAGGCACAGGTTCGGGCGCTGGTCACCGAGCACACACAGGGCCGCACACTCGGATTCCTCGGCGAGCCCCGCGTCAACGTCCTCGAGCTCAACGTCGCGCTCGACGCCGCCGCGCAGGGCTGAGTCGCGCGCCCCTCGGTCGAACAGCTGAGGGTTGCGGTTCTGCTCGCCGACCAGGTTGGTGCCGCGCTGACGCACGCCGAATGACACCCCGCCCTGACGGCCGACCGTATGACGAAACCCGCCACAGGTGCGCGTCGCACCGACAAACAGGCCAGAATCGGACCATGGCACGGGGACTACTGCGGATCTATCTGGGCGCCGCACCCGGCGTGGGCAAGACCGTCGCCATGCTCGGCGAGGCTCATCGGCGCGTCGAACGGGGCACTGATGTCGTCGTCGGCATCTGCGAAACGCATGGGCGCGCTTATACAGCGGCCCAGATCGAGGGCCTGGAAACCGTTCCGTTGAAAGAGATCGAGTATCGCGGAACGTCGTTCCCCGAGCTCGACCTCGATGCGGTGCTGGCCCGCGCGCCTCAGGTCGCGCTCATCGACGAGCTGGCCCACACCAACGTGCCGGGCTCGCGCAATGCCAAGCGGTGGGAGGACATGAACGAGCTGCTGGACGCCGGCATCGATGTGATCTCAACGGTCAACATCCAGCATCTCGAGTCCCTCAACGACGTGGTCGAGTCCATCACCGGCGTGAAGCAACGCGAGACCGTACCCGACGACGTGGTGCGCGCAGCCGACCAGATCGAGCTGGTCGACATGACGCCCGAGGCGCTGCGGCGGCGGATGGCACACGGCCACATCTACCCCGCTGGCAACGTGGACGCAGCGCTATCCAACTACTTCCGTCCGGGCAACCTGTCGGCGCTGCGCGAGCTGGCGCTGCTGTGGCTGGCCGACCGGGTGGACGAGGCTCTGGAACGGTACCGCCAGGATCAGGGAATCTCGGCGCCGTGGCCAACGCGCGAGCGGATCGTGGTGGCCCTGAACGGCCGTCCTGAGGGAGAGACACTGCTACGGCGTGCCGCCCAGATCGCCTCACGAGGGGCAGGAGGCGAGCTGCTGGCAACCCATATCGCCCAGTCCGACGGCCTGGTCGGCTCCGACCCCACCTCGATTGCCGCACAACGCAAGCTCGCCGCCGAGCTCGGCGGGACTTTCCACTCTGTCAGCGGCGACGACGTTGCCCAGGCCATCCTCGACTTCGCCCGAGGCGTCAACGCGACCCAGATCGTGCTCGGGGTCAGCCGCCGGGGGCGCTTGCAGTCCTTGTTGGCCCCCGGAGTAGGAGAGGCGGTGGTCGCCGGTTCCGGTGACATCGACGTACACCTGGTGACCCACGACTACGCCCGAAAGGGCCTGAACAAGGCTCCCCGCAACGCTGTCGGCATGAAGAGAGCTGCCGTCGGCTGGGTCACTGCCACGGCGGGTCCCGCACTCTTGACATTGCTCCTCGTGGCGACCCGCCAGCACCATGACCTCCCTTTGGACATGCTGGCGTTCCTGGCTCTGACAGTGGGCTGCGCCCTCGTTGGCGGGCTGTTGCCAGCGCTGTTCTGTGCCCTGGCAAGCAGCCTCGCTCTGAACTACTACTTCACTCCGCCGATCCACACCTTCACGATCGAGGACCCACAGAACGCAGCTGCACTCATCGTCTTCTTGCTGGTGGCGGCGTCGGTGGCCTCTGCGGTCCATCTGAGCGCGCGACGTGAAGCTCAAGCCGTTGCGGCCCAGCGGGAGTCGCGCATCCTGCTGCAGCTTGCACAGTCCCTCCTGGGTGCCGAGGACCAGCTGCCGACGCTCCTTGACCAGGCACGGGACACGTTCAGCATGCGCGCAGCGGCCATCGTCCGGCGTGACTCGGTTCACGCCCCTTGGACGATCCTGGCGAGCTCCGGCCCCTTCGATCTCAACGACGTACGAGGCGCCTCGGTCCGGGCACCCCTGGACGATATGACCGAGCTGGTGCTCAGCGGACCGGTCATCGGGGCCGACGAGCGGCGCCTGGTCTCGGCCTTCGCAACGCACGCGTCGGCGATCCTGAGCCGCGAGGAGCTGGCCCGAGAAGCCCACGCCGCGACCAGCCTCGCCAAGGACAACCGCACGCGCACGGCCTTGCTCGCTGCCGTCTCGCACGACCTGCGAACCCCGCTGGCCGGCATCAAGGCCGCCGTCTCCAGCTTGCGGCAGAGCGACATCACGTGGTCCCCCACCGACGAGGCCGACATGCTCGAGTCCATCGAGGAGTCAGCCGATCGCCTCAACGCCATGGTGGGAAACCTGCTCGACATGTCCCGTCTGCAGACCGGAACCGTCTCGACGCACGTCCAGGAGCTCCACCTGCAGGACGTGGTAGCCGCCTCTGTCGCAGCACTGGGCGACCAGGGAATCAGGGTCCGCGCCTGGTTCCCCGAAGACCTGCCGTTGTTCAGAGCGGACGCGGGTCTTCTCGACAGAGTGCTTGCCAACCTCCTGGAGAACGCGCTGAAGCACTCCCCCGGGCGCCAAGAGGTGGTCATCGGTGGCAGCGGCACTCGCAGCCGGATCCAGATACGAGTCGTCGACCGTGGCATGGGCGTCCCGGACGCGCTCAAAGACCAGATCTTCGCGCCCTTCCAGCGTTTCGGTGATGCACCACGCGGTGAGGGAGTCGGGCTGGGACTCGCGGTTGCCCGCGGGCTCACTGAGGCGATGGACGGCACACTGACCGCTGAGGACACTCCGGGCGGAGGGTTGACAATGGTCATCGATCTACCCTTGGCGAGCGCGCTGCCATGATCCACCACCCGTGCAAGGAGACAGCAGCTGATGACCTTCGTCCTGGTTGTCGATGATGAGCCGAGCATCGTGCGCACCCTCACGATCAACCTGCGGGCCCGCGACTTTGAGGTGGAGTCCGCCGGTGACGGGCGCTCCGCCCTGCAGATCGTGGAGGAGCGACCCCCGGACGTGGTCGTTCTTGACCTTGGCCTGCCGGACATGGACGGCGTCGATGTTCTGCGCCAGATCCGGCAGACCTCCGTCGTCCCAGTGATCGTCCTGTCGGCGCGGCAGGACTCGGACGACAAGGTCGAGGCGCTCGACGCCGGCGCGGATGACTACGTCACGAAACCATTCGGCATGGACGAGTTCCTGGCCAGGGTGCGGGCCGCCGCGCGCCGTAAGGAGACCATGGCCGAGGCGATCCCCTCGGTGCAGACTCCCGACTTCGTCCTGGACTTCGCCAACTATCGCGCCACGCGCGATGAGCGAGAGGTCCGTCTGACACCCACCGAATGGCGGTTGTTGGCAGCACTTGCTGCGACACCAGGCCATCTGGTCACCCACACAGAGCTGCTGCGCGCTGCCTGGGGGCCGTCATACGGTCGTGAGTCCAACTATCTACGCGTGTATGCCAACCAGCTGCGCCGCAAGCTCGAACCCGATCCAGGCCATCCGCGATACCTCGTCAATGAACCGGGCATCGGCTATCGCTTCATGGTCTGACCGCAATGGCCATGTGCGCCAGAAGGAACCTGAGGCAGGCTGTGGCAACGGAGCCGAGGGGCGACGCGGTCAGTAGTCGTCGCGCTGACCATTCCGGGTGAGGGACCACGCGTCCTCGCCGCCCTCGTCCTCGACCTCTTCGTATCCCTCCGGTGCCAGCGAGTCGCGGGTCGGGCCACCCAACGGCGCTCTGGCGACCAGCCCGGGGGCGCTGTTGCTCACATTCTGGACGAGGTCAACAGCCGGCACCGCCTCACCGTCATAGACGGGGTCTGGGTCAGGGACCTCCTCGCCGCGCATCAGGGCGAGAGTGGTCGGCAGGTCGTCCGACTTGACCAGGACGTCGCGGGCCTTCGAGCCCTCCGAGGGACCCACGACGCCACGAGACTCCAGCAGGTCCATCAGCCGGCCGGCCTTGGCGAAGCCGACCCGCAGCTTGCGCTGCAGCATCGAGGTTGAGCCGAACTGGGTCGTGATGACGAGCTCGGTGGCCTGCAGCAGCAGGTCCAGGTCGTTGCCGATGTCGTCCTCGACCACCTTCTTCGCCGCGGCCACGATGACGTCGTCCCTATAGGTCGGCTTGAGCTGGCTCTTGACGTGCTTGACGACCGCCTGGATCTCTGACTCGGTGACCCAGGCACCTTGCACGCGCATCGGCTTGGAGGAGCCCATCGGCAGGAACAGCGCGTCACCTTGACCGATGAGCTTCTCGGCACCGGCCTGGTCCAGGACGACCCGGGAGTCGGTCAGCGAGGAGGTCGCGAACGCCATCCGCGAGGGGACATTGGCCTTGATCAGCCCGGTGACGACATCGACCGAGGGACGCTGCGTGGCCAGGACGAGGTGTATGCCGGCCGCCCGCGCGAGCTGGGTGATGCGGACGACGGAGTCCTCGACATCACGCGGAGCGACCATCATCAGGTCGGCGAGCTCGTCGACGATGATCAAGAGGTACGGGTAGGGGTGGATGACCCGCTCGGAGCCGGGCAGCGGCTTGATCTTGCCGGCCCTGACCGCCTTGTTGAAGTCGTCGAGGTGCTTGAACCCGTACGCCGCGAGGTCGTCGTAGCGGATCTCCATCTCGCGAACCACCCACTGCAGCGCCTCGGCGGCCTTCTTCGGGTTGGTGATGATCGGCGTGATGAGGTGTGGAATCCCCTCGTATCCGGTCAGCTCAACCCGCTTGGGATCCACCAGGATCATGCGCACCTCATCCGGCGTCGAGCGCATCAGGATCGAGGTGATCATCGAGTTGACGAAGCTGGACTTGCCGGAGCCCGTGGCCCCCGCCACGAGCAGGTGCGGCATCTTGGCGAGGTTGGCGATGACATAGCCGCCCTCGACGTCCTTGCCGACCCCCACGACCATCGGGTGAGCGTTGCCACGTGCGGCTTGGCTGCGCAGGACGTCGCCGAGGCTGACCTTCTCGCGGTCGGCATTGGGGATCTCGATGCCGATGGCGGACTTGCCGGGGATCGGGCTGAGAATGCGCACGTCAGCGGAGGCAACGGCATACGCGATGTTCCTGGAGAGCGCGGTGACGCGTTCGACCTTTGTGCCGGAACCGAGCTCGATCTCGTAGCGCGTGACCGTCGGGCCGCGGCTGAAGCCGGTGACCTGGGCGTCGATCTCGAACTGGTCGAGCACCTCGGTCAGGACATCGACCACGTGGTCGTTGGCGGCACTGCGCAGCTTGTGGGGACGACCGGCCTCGAGCAACGCGTTGTCGGGCAGCGTGTACGTGATGTCGCCGGCGAGCGCGAGCTGTTCGACCCGTTGCGGCATCGGCGTCGTCGGCGGTGGCTCGAGGGTGGTTCTGATCGCGGGGCCATCTCCCCCCGGTGTGGCCGTGGCGGCCGCGCTGGAGCCACCACCGGGAGCGAGAACGCCGGGCGCGGTCGGCCGTTTCTCGCCGGGCCGGAAGACCGCATCAGCCTTGGCTTTGGCCACGATGGCGGCCTGCCGAAACGCCTCATCACCGTCGAAGGGGCCTTCGCCCAGGGGTCCCGGACGCCGGCGCCGCTTGCCGTTGGCCTCCGGTTCGCCGGCGCCGGCCGACGACTGGTCTCCCGGGGGACGGCGCAGCAACCGGTCACGCAGCTCGCGCAGACGCTCAGGAATCATGTGGACAGGTGTTGCCGTCATGACGAGGACCCCGAAGGCTCCAAGCAGCAACAGCAGTGGCACAGCCCCCCAGACCCTGATGGCGGCAACGACCGGGCTCGATGCCAGGAAGCCGATGATGCCGCCGGCGTCGCGCATCCGGAGAGCACCGTCGGGCGGGCTCGGCAGGCCCGCGGAGATGTGGACCAGACCGGCTGTGGCGAAGGTCACTGCCGTCGTGCCGATGGTGAGGCGGTTGGTGGATGACTGGTCCCCGGGCGCGCGCAGCAGTCGGATACCGAACAGCAGCAGCGCGATCGGGACGACGTAGGCGACCTTGCCGAAGGTCCCGGCGACAACGGCATGGATGACGTCGCCGGCCATACCCCTGAGCCCCCACCATTCGCGGGCGGCCACGACGACGGCCAGTCCGAGCAGGAAGAAGCCGATGCCATCGCGACGGTGTTCCGGCTCGAGGTCGCGGGCACTGTGTCCGATCCGGCGTACGGTGCCGCCGGCAACGTGGGCCATGCCCATCCAGGTGCCGCGGATCGCCCTCAACGGCAGCGGCAGGCCGCCACGGTTGGCCTTGGCCCTGGACCTCGAGGGTCGGGCCGCGGGTTTGCGCCGTGCAGCCTGACCGTTGCGTCCGCTGGCCGCGCGTGAGGGATTGGCGCGTCCTGCCGACTTCGGACGCGCGGCGGGGGAAGACGTACGAATCGCCACAATGGGAAGGTTACGGGAAAGACACTCCGGTATCACGTGTCACACGCGCTCCAGGCGCACCAGATCGCTGCGCATCACGACTCCCGGACCCGGCGTATGGGCAAACCCACGCGCCGTCTCACATGGCGAAAAGAAGAGCCCAAGGGCTGGGCACCGGGACGTGACGGCGGCTATCTTCGTAACCAGGTCACGAGTGCCAGTGTTCAGCCCCGGCTTGCTGGTCGGCAACCCTCCTCCGCGGTGGGGTGCTCCGGGTGACGACCCGGCCGAGCCGCAGCTAGCGGGTCGGCAAGCGCGGACCATGCGGCACACTCCCGCCGAAGGTCCACAGGTCTCTGCAGGAGCTGAGCCATATGTCGATCGCCACCATCAGCCGCCAGACGCACCACCCGCGGCAGGAGAACCCCCCGACGCGAACGCCGGCCCGGAACCACCTGCATGCCGTACCAGACCAGATCACCATGGCGTTCGTCAGGCCTCCGAGGACCGTGTCGGAGAACCTCGGCGCCCCGACGCTGCACCGCACGGTCGTGGACTACGCGAACTTCGACCACGCCGCATCGACGCCGGCCCTGGAGTCGGTCAAGGCTGCCGTCGACATCGCCCTGCGCACGTACTCCTCCGTGCACCGGGGCAACGGCTATGCCTCTCGCATCACCAGCGGGTGGTACGAGGAGGCTCGTACCCAGGTCCATGACTTCGTGGGGGCGCGCCCGGATGACCTGGTCATCTTCACCCGCAACTGCACCGACTCCCTGAATCTGCTGGCGCGCAGCCTGCCCATCGAGACGACCACCTTTGTCTTCGAGTCCGAGCACCACGCGGCCCTGCTGGCCTGGAACCCGGCGCACACGGTCCGGATCCCTGTCCCTGACAGCGTGCAGGGCGCCTTGACCTCGCTCGAGGATGCCCTTCGCGAATCCGCCGGGACCCGCGAAGGACCGCGCCTCGTCGTCGTCACCGGCGCCTCGAACGTCACCGGCGAGCTGTGGCCGATCGAGTCGATCGTGAGCATTGCCAAGCGGTATGGCGCGCGGGTCGTCCTCGACGCGGCCCAGCTCGCTCCCCACAAGAAGATCGACATCGAGACGCTCGGGGTCGACTACGTGGCCTTCTCGGGCCACAAGCTCTACGCCCCGTTCGGCGCCGGCGTGCTGGCCGGGCGAGCCGACTGGCTGAACGACGCCGCGCCATACCTGCGTGGTGGCGGGGCGACCGAGAAGGTCACCGGCAGCCAGACCGCGTGGACCCTGGGCGCGGCCCGGCACGAGGCCGGCAGCCCGAACGTCATCGGCGCCATCGCGATCGCCGCCGCCTGCGCCGCTTTCGAGACCCACCGCGATGCCATCGAGGCGTATGAGGACGCCCTCGCCGGCCGTCTGCGCTGCGGGCTCGCAGCGATCGAGGGCGTGACCACGTACTCGATCTTCGGGCCCGAACACGAACGGGTCGGCGTCGCCACGTTCACCATCGACGGCCTCGACTCGTCGCTCGTGTCCGCCGCCCTCTCGGCGGAGTACGGCATCGGCGTGCGTAACGGTAAGTTCTGCGCCCACCTTGTGGTTGACGCCCTGCTGGATGACCCGCGCGGCGACGACTCCGCCGCGACCGCCGTGCGCGCCAGCGTCGGCCTGGCCAACACCCAGGAGCACGTCACGCGTCTGCTGAGTGCCATCGGGGCTCTGGCCGACCTGGGCCCGGCGTTCGAGTACGAGCTCACCTCGCAGGGTTGGGTCGCCGTCGACGACCCGCGTGACCTCACCCTCCCCCGCCCCTGGTGACCCCGACCCCGCCCCCGCCGATCTAGGCAGTTTGCCCGCCAAACAACAGCGGATCTAGGCAGTTTGCCCGCCAAACAACAGCGGATCTAGGCAGTTTGCCCCGCCCCAGCAACGGTTTCGCTCGCCTGACTCTGCCTCGTCAGTGAGGTCCGCGACCTTGGCGAGGTCCCGATCGGCCACGATCGTCCCCACGCCTGCGCTGCCATGACGCTCTCAGGTGTCCACCGAGAACCATCAGCCCGAACATGAACGCGAAGAGGGCGAGCAGGGCCAGAAAGCCACGGCCGACCCCGAACGACGCCGAGGCAACGACGGGGCCAGCAACGTCCACCGTGCGCGGGACAGCAGGAGCGGCCCAGAAGACCAGAGGGGTTATCACCAACCCATCCTGACGTAGGACGGCCCCTGCGTGCTCCCAACAAGACGCAGGACGCACCGGCGACCATCCGCCATACCCATCCTGTCCGAGAAACGAGTGCCGTATGCCGGAAGACTGGCTGGCTATGCGTCGATGACGATCGGGATGATCATCGGCCGCCGGCGCAGGCGGCCGCCGACCCATGAACCGACCGTCCGACGGATGATCTGCTGCAGCTGGAAGGAGTCGGCGACGCCGTTGCTCGCCGCATCGGCCAGTGCCTGCTCGAGCTTGGGCAGCACCTGGTCGAAGACGTCCTGATCCTCCGCAAAGCCACGTGCCTGGATCTCGGGCCCGGCGGCGATCTTTCCGGTCGCCGCGTCGCGCACGACGATGATCGTGATGAAGCCCTCGTCGCGCAGGATGCGACGGTCCTTGAGCAAGGCCTCGGTGGTCTCGCCCACGGAGGAGCCGTCGACGTAGACGTATCCGCAGGGCACTGCTCCCACGATGCTCGCGACCCCGTTGACGAGGTCGACGACCACGCCGTCCTCAGCCAGAACGACCCGGGCGCGCGGGATGCCGGTCTTGACGGCCAGCTCGGCGTTGGCCACGAGGTGGCGCCACTCACCGTGCACCGGCATGACGTTGCGCGGCTTGACGATGTTGTAGCAGTAGAGCAGCTCACCGGCGCTGGCGTGGCCGGAGACGTGAACCTTGGCGTTGCCCTTGTGCACGACGTTGGCGCCAAGACGCATGAGGCCGTTGATGATGCGGTAGACGGCGTTCTCATTGCCGGGGATCAGCGAGGATGCGAGCAGGACGGTATCGCCCTCACCGACCTCGATCTTGTGGTCCCGGTTGGCCATTCGCGAGAGCGCAGCCATCGGCTCACCCTGGGAGCCGGTGCAGATCAACACGATCTTGTCGTCCGGGTAGTCCGTCAGCTTCTTGAGGTCGACCACCACGCCCGGCGGGACCTTCAGGAATCCGAGCTCCTCGGCGATGCCCATGTTGCGCAGCATCGACCGGCCGACCATGGCCACCTTGCGACCGTTGGCATGGGCCGCGTCGAGCACCTGTTGGACGCGGTGGACGTGCGAGGAGAAGCAGGCCACGATGACGCGGCGGCGTGCGTCGCGGAATACGGTCTCGATGGCAGGGGTGAGCTCGCGCTCGGAGGTCGTGAAACCCGGCACCTCGGCGTTGGTCGAGTCGGTCATGAACAGGTCCACGCCCTCCTCGCCGAACCTGGCGAACGCCCTCAG
>Ga0209014_10002327_pt1 | contig 11047 bp, 11 predicted proteins | sample BarGraNGADG00212_FD_184491 | JGI IMG/M metagenome (GOLD analysis project Ga0209014, IMG submission 184491) | Arctic peat soil microbial communities from Barrow, Alaska - Barrow Graham LP Ref core NGADG0002-212 (SPAdes) (version 2) | ecosystem: Environmental > Terrestrial > Soil > Wetlands >... | reverse complement strand
CTCCTCCAGCGTGGCGACCACGACCGCCTCCACCGCCTCGACGCTGATCGTGGCCGGCCGCCCGGGCCGGGGCTCGTCCAGCAGCCCGTCCAGGCGCTGCGCCACGAACCGGCTTCGCCACTTACCCACCGTCGCAACCGCGCAGTTCAGCTGTGCTGCAACGCTCTTGTTGTCCGTGCCCTTCGCACAGGCGAGCACGATCTTGGAACGCAGCGCCAACGCCTGGGAGGACTTTGCCCGGCGCGACCACCGCGCCAGCTGCTCACCCTCCTGCTCGGTCAAGGTCAGCTCGGTCTTGGGTCGCCCAGTTCTCGCCATACCAACAGTCTACGATTTATGGCCTGAATTAACGGTGCGACACACTAGACGGTCTCGTCATTGACTAACTGCTTGGTTGAGGGCGACGCGGCCGCGGCGGACCTTGGTCAGGATGGATTCTGCGGTGGCGGTCCAGACGAAGGGTCTGGGGCTTTCGTTGTGCACGTCCATGTAATTCTCGATCGAGGCAATCAGGTCGGGCACGCTGTGAAAGACGCCCCGGCGCAGAGCCTTGTCTGTGAGCTCTCGGAACCACCGTTCGACCAGGTTCAACCAGGAGCTTGAGGTGGGCGTGAAGTGCAGGTGGAAGCGGGGGTGGGCCGCCATCCACGCCTTCACTGCTGGATGTTTGTGGGTGGCGTAGTTGTCCAGAATCATGTGCACCGCAAGGGTTTTGGGCACTTCGCGGTCGATCGTGCGCAGGAACTTCAGGAACTCTTCGTGGCGATGCTGGTCCATGCAGGAACCGATCACGGACCCGGTGAGCACGTCCAGGGCGGCGAACAGCGTGGTCGTGCCGTGCCGCTTGTAGTCGCTGGTGGTCGTGCCCGCCCGGCCCTTGGTCATCGGCAGGGAGGGCTGGGTGTGATCCAGTGCCTGGATGGAGGTCTTCTCGTCCATGCACAGCACGACCGCGTTCTCCGGCGGATTCAGGTAGAGCCCGACAACATCGATCAGCTTCTCCTCGAATGCCGGGTCGTTGGAGAGCTTGAACGTCTTGACCAGGTGCGGTTTGAGTCCACGTCCGGACCAGATCCGCTGCACCGTGGCCGGGCTGACCCCGACCTGTTTTGCCATCGACCGACAGCTCCAATGCGTCGCCCCGGAAGGCTTCTCGTACTGAGTCAGGCGCACGATCTCCTCAACCTTCTCCGCTGAGAGCACGGGTTTGCGGCCACGGCCCTGGCGCACCACCCCCAGCTTGGGCAAACCCTCAATGGCGAACCGGTCCCGCCACGCCCGGACCGTGACCGGAGTAACGCCAACGCTGGCGGCGATCGTGGAGTTGGCCACACCCTCAGCGGCCATCAACAACACCTTGGCCCGTTGCACCTCCCGATGGGCTGCACTCGAGGAGCGGGCAAGCGCCGCCAACGACTCGCGCTGGCCGGGCGACATGACTAACGGGGCGGCAGCCTTGTTCATACAGACAGCCTAGCCTTAAGAGGCTATTTATTTTGGAGACAAACTACTAGTGCCCCAACCGGGCACGTTGCTCGACGTCGCCGGCGGAACCGGCATCGTCAGCAGCCGACTGGTGGCGCGCGGTCACCAGGTGGCGGTCAGCGACCGGATCATCGAGATACTCCGCCACATGCAGGTCCGCCAGCCCGGAGCCGCGGTCTGTATGGACGCGGCCCGGCTCCCGGAGGCCGATGCCTCCATCGACACCGTCACAATGGTCTGGTTTCTGCACCTGGTCCCGAACCCCGAGCCCATGATCGCCGAGGCCGCACGGGTTCTGCGACCCGGTGGGCGCCTGGTCACCACCGTGGACAAGGCTGCGGCGCACGGCGAGGTCAGGGACAGCCCGAGCGATACTCGCGACGTCGTCACGAGGCTGGCCGCCGGACACGGGCTCATCACAGCAGGCGAGACCTGGTTCGTGGGGGTCGGCCAGTGCGGCAAACCCGTCTACACCCCTCGTATCCCTTGCGCACACCTGAACGACAGCGAAGCCGACCATGCAGGAAGTCAGACATGCAGCAGGAGGCGACGAGACGGAATACCAGCCGGATCCTGAGACACTCACTCCGCACCGGGGGAGAAGCAGGTGAAGGCGAACAGCTAGTGGGAGAGCGACACCTCCATCCCGCGGGCCGTCCGCGACCGCTGCAGCGCCTCATGGGCCTCGAGATCAGCACCGCTGTGGCGGCACTACTCGCCGCCTCGCCGTGATCGCGCAGGGTGATCCGGCCGGCGAACACGCCGCTACAGCCGGCATACGAGTCGTTTTGGAGCGCGCCGGTGTCACTCGGGCCACCGTCACACCCCGATGACAGAATCAACATCAGCCGGCGATCTTCTGCCGCAACGACGCTCCCCACCCGAGGGATGGAGGGTCGGGGGCTGGCGCGGTGACACGTTGTCGTGTTCCGTTTCCAGCCCCCGCCCGTCGAACCGTGCGTGCGGTTCTCCCGCACACGGCTCACCGACGTTGTTCACCGCCGGCATTCGGTCTCACCCGCCAGGCCCGGAAGGGCCTGGGTGCGGCGACGATCCCGTGCAGGGTGATCAGGCCGAGCTGGTTCGGCGATGCGTACGCGATCACGTATCTGCCAAAGGCCCGGGTGCGGCGATGTCGTTTGGCGATGAACCCCGCCAGGCGCATCACCGCGTAGTCCCTGATCATGTCGAGATGTCGAGATGTCGAGATGTCGTGCTGAGTTGCCATACCTGAAGTACGCGGACCAGCCGCGCAGGAACAAGTTGACGTCAGTCACGACCGTCTCAACGGGAAACAGCAGCCGTGATCGCACCGTCAGTTCACGGATACGGTCACGGGCGTGCTGCATGGCCCTGCGCGCGGGCCAGCGGGCTAAGAACGTGACGTCACGCTTACCGACCATTCCCTTCGAGCGCACCAGTCGGTGGTGGAAACCGAGAAAGTCCAGCCCCTCACCCCCGACCTCCAGGTGCACGATCCGGGTCTTAGCCGCCTTGGGCTCGAGCCCAAGATCGGCCAGCAGGACCCGCAACCGCTCTAAGGCGGCCTCGGCCTGCTGCCGGGTTGCGCACATCACCACCAGGTCATCGGCTTATGTCGGGCACCGGATTATTTAGGCTGTAGACATGCCGTTCTTACATGTCCTCGATCGTTCATGGCTGGCGATCTGACACACGGCGTGCTCTAGGGGAGAAAGTGGCTGGTTCGTAAGAACAGCTAGAGCTACCGAGGTTCATGTCCATCCATTCGAGACTAGGCAGTTCGAGGAAGCATACGCTGGGACGGGCGGATGCACCCAAGAGTCTAAGGTGACGCCAGCGTTAGCCCGTTAGCACGGGGTCTTCATGGCGTATTTGTGCCGACCGGGTGTTGTAGAACTGAAAGGTGCCCCTGCGAGAAAGTAGATTATCTAGGTCCACAATTCGCACGTTCGAGGAGCACCCATCCGGGTCAAGAGGACTACCTGGTTCTACCCGCCCGTCCACGTCGTCACCACCAGTGTGGGGGGCGGTGGTCAGGCCAGCGGGATCCTGCTCACTCAGACCGTTCCGACGACCGGTTGGGGGGCCCCCGCTGTCAGTCGTCCGAGGAAACCGTCCTCGCTCTCAGTCGATCTGTAGACCGTTTGACGGCTGTATCACTTGAAGTGCCCTCCGAGCGGGCACTTCAAGTGATACAGGCCCGTTTGACCGGACATCGGCTCCCCGCTGACTAGCGACTCATGAGGGAGGGGTGCCACAACCACACGATGACGCATGGTCCGCCGAGCGTCGATCCGTCTTCAGGCCGATGCCAAGTCACGACAGATCTAGCTCGATGACAGATCGTGCACCCTCGCCCGCCTTCATCCGTTCGAACGCAGCGGGAACCTCGTCCAGGCTGACGCGATGGGTGATGAGGCTGTCCAGCACGAGACTCCCATCGAGAGCCTGCGCAGCGAGGATGGGAATATCGCGTTCAGGGTCAGACGCGCCATAGATGGAACTGGTGAGCGTACGCGAGAAGTGAAACAGTTCGAGTGGATTGAATACGACTTCTTGGTCCTTGCTTCCGACCCCCACGATTGTGCACTGACCACCACGGCGAACCGAGCCCCATGCGATGCGGATGGTGGCGGGCGCCCCCACGCACTCGAAGGCATGGTCGACGCCGCGTCCATCGGTCAACGCGCGGACCTGCTTCGCCAACTTGGGATCACTGAACAGGAAATGGGTAGCACCAGCCTGCAGCGCCAGTTTCTGTTTCTCCTCAGTGAGATCGACCGCGATGATCGGATCTGCTCCAGCGAGCTTGGCTCCAATGACGGCCGCGAGACCAATGCCCCCCATTCCCACTACCAGCACGGACTCGCCAGGCGCGACACCAGCGGTGTGCTGGACGGCCCCTACGCCGGTGAGGATCGCGCATCCCATCAACGCTGCGACGTCGAAGGGGATCGCATCCGGGACCAGGACCACGGCCTTCGCCGGGACGACGACCTCCTCAGCGAAAGCGCCCATGCCCAGGCACGCGAACACCGTCTTCCCGTCGATGACAATTCCGTTGTCAGTCGTGACGACACCCTCGATGGTGCTGCACAACCATGGCTGATCGTTGGTGCAGAACCAGCAGGTGCGGCATGGAGTAGCCCAATTGAGCACGACGTGTGCACCAACCTGAACAGTTGTCACCTTGGCTCCGACCTCGGCCACGACGCCAGCCGCCTCGTGCCCGAGTATCAAGGGGAACTGCGGACTAAGCGTTCCGTTGATCATCGACAGGTCCGAGTGGCACACGCCCGCTGCGGCGATCCGAATCCTGACGTCCTCATCACCGACATCACGAAGTTGTACGTCTCGGACCTGCGGGGCGCCACCCGGTTCGTCCACTACTACGGCCATGACCACAAGGATCTCCTTCTTGACGGGATGGGCAGCCTAGAGCTGAATCGACTTCGTCTCGAGGAACTCCTCAAGCCCGAGCCTGCCCATCTCGCGGCCAACGCCAGATTGCTTGTATCCACCAAACGGTGCCTTCGGGTTGAACGCGGCCCCATTCACGTCGATCTGACCGGTTCGCACGCGGCGTGCGAACGCGAGCGCGCGATCGGAATCGGCAGACCAAACTGCGCCGTGAAGACCAAAGCGTGAGTTGTTGGCGATCGCGAGTGCGTCCTCTTCGTCCTGATAGGGGATCACAGACAACACAGGACCGAAGATCTCCTCCTGGGCAATCGTCGAGTCGGGGTGAACATGCCCGAAGACCGTCGCTGCGACGAAGTACCCGACGTCGTGCCCTCCAGGGGCCTCGGCCCCCCCCGTTACAAGCCGCGCACCTTCCTCGACACCCTTGAGAATGTAGGCGCGAACCTTGTCGCGCTGAGCAGCAGAAACCATCGGCCCGAGCTTTGTGGCCGGATCCATCGGGTCGCCGACGGTGAAGGCCTCGGCGTATTTCTTGGCGAGCCCGAGGGCCTCTTCCTCGAGTTCGACGGGAACGAGCATGCGCGTCCACGCGGTGCAGGTCTGGCCTCCATTGAGGAATGCGTTCGCGACGCCCACTTTGACGGCGGTCTCAAGATCGGCGTCATCCAAGATCACGTTGGCAGACTTGCCGCCCAGCTCAAGCGTCACTCTCTTGATGGATTTGGCGGCGACTTCAGCCACACGTGAACCAGCTGCCACAGACCCGGTGAACGAAACGGCGTCGACGCCTGGGTGAGCGGCAAGTGCCTCGCCCACCACAGGACCGTATCCGGTGACCAGATTGACCACCCCGGCTGGGAACCCGGCCTCGTGCAGAGCGTCGAAGAGCAAGAAGGCGCTCAGCGGAGCCACCTCGCTCGGCTTGACGACGACAGTGCAACCGGCGGCCAGCGCGGGAGCGAGTTTGCAGGTGATCTGGTGCAGCGGATAGTTCCAAGGCGTGATCGTCGCCACGACTCCGACCGGCTCCTTGACTACGAGCGAGTTCCCGATGCGCTCCTCTGGCTCGTCCACCGACAATAGCTCGACATAAGTCGCTACATCAGTCTGAGGGAGTGCGGCTTGAATCCGCGTGGCGATCCGCAACGGTGTTCCCACCTCCCTCGCGATCGTCTCGGCGATATCTTCGGCACGCTTGGCGAGCCCGTCCTGAAGTTTGGTGAGATAGTGGGCGCGCTCCTGGCGGGTGGTTGCTGCCCATGCCGGTAGCGCCTTGCGCGCCGCCGCGACCGCACGGTCAACGTCCCCTTTCGTACCCTCCGGGATGCGCCCGAGAGGCTTCTGAGTAGCTGGATTCTCAACGATGATCGCTGAGGACGACTCCCCCGCTACCCAAGCACCAGAGATGTATAGGTCCATCCGGTCGGTCATGTGTCTCCTCGACTCGATGTGAGGTGCTCAATGGAGTTCAGGTCTCCAGGCTACGTAACTGGGATTCTATAGAATTCATCAGGAGAAGGCAAGGTCGTTCCTTGTCCAACAACTGGAGATCATGCTTGAGGGTCCGCGACAAACCCGACCCGCTGAGATGGTGCGAGTTAGGCGAAGCAGGTACGAGGGCTTCGGCGGCCGTGGTAGGACGCAATGACACCATCTCCTCGTTCCCCTGCACATACGAGCAGCTCAACGCTATGGTAGCGGCGGGGCGTGAGCCTCTATACGGCGCGCTCGAGCACATGGCGGCGATCCCTGCACCCGGCTGAGCACTCACCAATCACCGCCGCTCGACCAACCAAGGACCCCTCGGAGAACCGCCACCCGCAGCGCCAGCCGGGCCGCTGTCATGCCCGCCACCGACATTCGACACGTCCCACCAACCCCGACTCGGGCTCAGCCACTGAAACTGGCACCACATGAATGACCGGGCTAGCAGCAGGTGCATATTCTGTATAAAATTCTGTCAGTGATCGGGATCGACTCATTCTAAGGACTGCTCTACTGGCATCATTGCAAAGGGCCTGGCGGTGTCGGAGGCCACTTGCGTGGACTGGGTCAGATCGGCCGTAGACGTCCCCTTCTGGCCCTGCAAGCCGCTCAGGGCCGAGTTGATGCAGGGATGCCTTGACACACTTCACCTTCTACCCGAGCCGCCACGGTTCTTCGACTTCACCCTCCCCAGCAGTTGGGTGCCGCTTCTCGCCCCTGTTCCCCATATTGTGTGCCCACCATCCGAGGAAGTCCGGACAGCCGTGAGCTGCACATTGCCCCGGCTAAGTCTGAAGAGCCGGCATAGCTATTTGCCAGAAGAACACACGGTGATTACCGAAGACCCAGCAACGCCGCAGATTCCTGCCGCATCTCCTTCTTACGAATCTTCCCCGTCACCGTCATAGGGAACTCCTCGGCGAGGTGCACGTAGCGGGGGACCTTGTAATGGGCGAGCTTGCCCGCACAGAACGCGCTCAACGACTCCGGAGTGATGGGTTCTCGGCCGTCCCGCATTCGAATCCAAGCACACAGCTCTTCTCCATACTTGACGTCTGGAACCCCCACCACCTGAACATCGGCGATGTCCGGATGTGAGTAGAGAAACTCCTCGATCTCCCGGGGATACACGTTCTCTCCCCCGCGGATCACCATGTCCTTAAGTCGTCCAACGATCTCGAAGAATCCCTCAGCGTCCATCGTGGCTAGGTCCCCGGTGTGCATCCAACCGTCGGAATCGATCACTTCCGCGGTTTTGTCGGGCTGCTCCCAGTAGCCCTTCATCACCAGGTAGCCGCGGACACACAGCTCGCCCGGCTCTCCACGGGGCACGGTTCCTCCGGCGGCGGGGTCAACGAGCTTGATCTCGACGTGCGGGTGCACAGTGCCCACGGTGGACACCCTGCGCTCGATCGACGCGTCACACGCGGTGTGCGTCGAGACTGGGGAGGTCTCGGTCATGCCGTAGCTGATGGTGATTTCGGGCATGTGCATCGCATGGACAACCCGCTTCATCACCGCGACCGGGCATGGTGATCCCGACATGATTCCCGTACGCAAAGAGGAGAATTCGTACTCGGAAAAGTGTGGGTGATCAAGGATTGCGATGAACATCGTGGGAACTCCGTACAGCGCAGTGCAGTGCTCCTTCGCGATGGCCTCCATTGTCGCCACGGCATCGAAGGACGGGGCGGGAATCACCACGCAGCTGCCGTGGGCCATGCAACCAAGGTTGCCCATCACCATGCCGAAGCAGTGGTAGAAGGGAACCTGTACGCACAAGCGGTCGTTCTCAGTGAACCGCTGAACTTCGGTCACGAGGAAGCCGTTGTTCAGAATGTTGTGGTGGGACAGCGTTGCACCTTTGGGAAACCCTGTGGTTCCGCTGGTGTACTGAATATTGATGGCGTCATCGCGGTCAAGCTCTGCCAGACGAGTCGCCACCGCAGACGGATCGACGCTTCCGGTCGCAAGATCTTCCCAGTCAGCAGTGCCGAGGATGATCACATCCTGAAGATCTGGAGCATCGGGGCGGATCTCCTTGATCATGGCTGCGTAGTCGCTGGTCTTGAACGCCGCCGCAGAAATCAGGGTGCGCACCCCCGACTGCTTCATCACGAATCCGGCCTCGTGCGCCTGGTATGCCGGGTTGATGTTGACCAGGATCGCTCCGACTTTCGCGGTTGCGTACTGGACCAGCACCCACTCGGGCACGTTGGGCGCCCAGATCCCGACCCGATCTCCATGGCGCACGCCGAGCCTGAGGAAACCGGCCGCGAGCTTGTCGACCGCAGAGTTCAACTGGGCATAGGTCCAGCGCCGACCGCTGGGCACATCGACCAGCGCGTCGCGCTCACCAAACTGGCCGGCGATCACTTCCAGCCGCGCACCAATCGTGTCACCGAGGAGCGGAAGTTCTGCGGAGCCGCTCGCGTAGCTCACTGCAGACGAGACCGTCGAGTGCTCACTAAAACCGTCTTTGACCACGAGGAGACTCTAATGTCTATAGAATCTAACTGTCAAGACCTTGGATATTACGACCAGTCCCGACCACGGTCGCTGTTTATTCTATAGAGAGGCTCCCTCGTGCAGGACTCCTTGGTCAGCGAGGAACTCGACAAGAAGATCACCGGCATGCCGGATGTGAGCCTGCATGAAGTCGCGTGCCGTCGCAGGGTTACGGCTGCGCAGAGCACGGAGAAGCGACACATGGTCGTCACGGGCTGCCAATGCCCAGCCGGGGACGTCGGCGTGCGCCGTAAATGGCACGTACCTCAATGTCAACGACAGCATCCAGGCCAACTTTGGTGCCGCGGCCGCCCGGTTGATCAGCTGGTGGATCTGGAAGTCCATCTGCTCGATCACCGCCGAGTCGTCCGCGTCGACCGCCGCTACCAGCGTCGCTTGCAGCTCAGCCAAAGTGGCGAAGTCATCCTCGGTCAGGTGCCCGGTGGCGCGCGCAGCCAACTCACCCGACAGGTACGCCTGCATGTCGTACACGTCGAGCACGTCCTGGCGTGTGAGCGGGACAACGCTGAATCCGCGTCCCGGCTCGAAGTCAACCATTCCCTCCCCGGTCAGCGACATCAGCGCTTCCCGGACGGGCGTGGCACTTACCCCGAGCTGCTCGGCAAGGTGCTCGGTGCGAAGGCGTTTGTTGCCACCGACCACACCGGTCATGATCATGTCGCGTACCCGCTTGGCGACCTGCGGGCTGAGGCGCTCACGTTGATTGGACGCGCGGCGCGGAGCGTGCTTCGCGCTAGCTCGGTCAGCCACAGGGACGACAACAACGGGGGACTTCACGCCTTCAATACTAACGGGGCTTCGCCCCCCATCCCGGCGAGCCTTGCCGTGGTCGCCTCGAGTGTGCGGGCGCCGGTCGGTGGGATTCCCTTCGCTATCGACGGACGGTGGTGTGGCGGGCCAGCTGGATGCCCGCAAGTGCTGGGCGGGCCGGACGAACCCCCCCAGGTAGCTGCCTGTGCGCTCAATGCCGAATCGACAACCGCCGGACTCGGTCGGCCGAGTGGGAGTGTTTCCAGTGCCTGGGTCAGGGACGCCAGTTGCCGCCCGAGGTCTGAAATGGACGCCAGGTCGGAGACGCTCGTCCACGCCGGGCAGGACGTCTGTGGATGGACGGCCGGGTTGATGCTTCACTGGTGGCTAAAGTAGGCCGTACGTCTGATCGCCGACCCAGGTCGCCGAGTGTGCCGGAATCGGTGCGTTCGTGCGGGTCGGCGCCGATGTACTCAGCAGCCTCCGCGTCGATCAGGGCTTGCAGGATCCTGTGCAGCAGCTTTCCATCAGCTGACCACCGTCGGCGCTGCTAAGCGCCTCGGTCAGCTCGAGCAAGGCAGAGCCGACATGCCGGTGTCCCTCCCACGCAGGTGGCCGAGTGGGCAGGTCACAGCGTGAATGTCCTCCTCAGAGGTCTATGCCAAGTGCGTGTACGGCCAGGATGAGGTCGCGAGGCAGCGCATCGAAGCGGCGTTGTCCCCGGAGCTCGTAAAGATTCTCCGCCAGCACATCGCGACGTTCCCCACGAGCCCCGACGGCCGCTTGTTCGTCACCCGAGTCGGTCGCGCCGGCGTTCCGCTGCCACCACCCTTCGCAAAGCCCCTGAGCATGGGCACCACCTATCGTGTCTGGGCTGCGGCGCGTGCTGCCGCTCTCACCGATACTGAGTTCGCATCGCCGCTGGCCAAGCGCCCGTACGACCTGCGCCACGCTGCCGTATCGACTTGGCTGAATGCCGGGGTCCCGCCGACCCAGGTCGCCGAGTGGGCCGGGCACAGCGTAAATGTCCTCCTCAGGGTCTACGCCAAGTGCGTCTATGGCCAAGATGAAGTCGCGAAAGCGCGCATCGAGGCGGCCTTGGCGCTGACCGCGGCTGTCGGAGAGCCGGACGTGGCCGCAACTTCCCGGCGTATTCCCGGCGAGCAGCCGTAGACAGCCGATTTGACCCGATCACAGCCGGACCACACGAAAGGGCCCCTGACCGGCGTTTCCGCTGGTCAGGGGCCCTTTCAGCGCGTGGTGGCAGGTGAAGGATTCGAACCTTCGAAGCTTTCGCGATGGATTTACAGTCCATGGGCGACAAGCCCCTGACCAGGCAATACGCCACTTCCCCAACAACTTCCGTGCGCATTCCCCACAAACAACCGCCCAC
>Ga0209014_10002324_pt1 | contig 11057 bp, 9 predicted proteins | sample BarGraNGADG00212_FD_184491 | JGI IMG/M metagenome (GOLD analysis project Ga0209014, IMG submission 184491) | Arctic peat soil microbial communities from Barrow, Alaska - Barrow Graham LP Ref core NGADG0002-212 (SPAdes) (version 2) | ecosystem: Environmental > Terrestrial > Soil > Wetlands > Peat... | reverse complement strand
GCGCCGGACGACCCGGCGGCGCTGCTCGATCCGCCCGCAGCGGCCCCGGATGGATGGCTCCGTCCGGGCTGGCGCTGGGGCCTCCCGATCGGGTGGGTGGGCGTCTCCCTGCTGGCGATCCCGGCCGCCGTCTACGTCGCCCTCTACCTGCCGTGGGTGGCGCTCGGCAACCGGCTGACCGCGACGTTCCCCGCCGGCAACACCGGCCAGACCCTGCTGGACCTCACGAAGTCGATGTACGACTACCACAACAACCTGCGGGCGACGCACGCGGCCGCCTCGCCCTGGTGGGGCTGGCCGCTCAACCTCAAGCCTGTCTGGTTCTTCCAGCAGGGCTTCGGGGGGTCCACCTCGGGCGCGATCTACGACGGCGGGAACCTGGTCATCTGGTGGCTCGCCATCCCGGCGATCGCGTTCGTCGCGTGGCAGGCCTACCGGCGCCGGAGCCTGGGCCTCGGGCTCATCTCGATCGTGATCGCCTGGCTCTGGATCTCATGGGCGCGGATCGACCGCGCCACGTTCGAGTACCACTTCTACACGACCCTCCCGTTCGTGATCCTGGGCCTCGCCTACTTCGTCGCCGAGCTCTGGCACGGGCCGTCGACCCGCACCTGGCGACTGGCGCGCGGCGGCGCGGCCGCCGCGCTCCTCGCGCCGGTCGTGATGTGGCTCGGCAAGGGTCCGCTGTGCGCGATCGCCGGCGTCGAGAAGGTCAACGCGGGCTCGCAGGCGTGCTCCGCCGCGGCCGCGCTGCCGTTCACGCTCACGGCCCAGGTGGTCGGACTGATCGGCGTCCTCGTCGTGGGCGGCGGGCTCCTGGTCTGGCAGCTCGTGCGCCTCGACCGGGCGATCCGGGCGGGGGCCGATCAGGTCGAGGCCGGGGCAGCGTCCCGCCGGATCCTCGGCACGGGGCTCCTGGCTGGCGCGAGCCTGGTGGCCGCGGCGGTCCTGCTCCCGGCGACGCCGCTCGTCCAGACGCCGAGCGTCCCGGGCGAGGTCCTCTCGCTCCTCCTGCTCCTGGTCCTCGGACCGATCGCGTGGCTCGCATGGTCGGCGCGTTCGCCGCGCCGCTTCGTCGTCGGGGTGGTCCTCGCGGCGGCCGTCGTGTTCGTCGCGTTCTACCCGAACTGGTCGGGGCTGCCGCTCCCGAACGGCATCTTCAACTGGTACCAGGGGCTGCTCCCGTCCTGGCTCTACCCGTTCCAGTTCGCGGTCAACACGGACCCGCCGTTCAGCGTCTCGTTCGCCAGCCCGTGGCCGGTCCTGCTGTTCGCCGCGGTCCTCGTCTCGGCCGTGATCGTGGCCTACAGCGCGTGGGTCTGGCGCCTCGCGATCGCGGAGCGGCTGGCCGACGAGGCTGAGGTGCCCGAAGGGTCCGAGCCGTCCGGCGCCTGAACGGGTCGTCGACGCGGGGTCAGGCGACGGGGCTGCCCCGCGGGTCGGGCGGGACCTCGGCGTGGAAGTCGCGGGGCAGCGCGCCCTGGGCCGCGAGGCGCCGGATCACGAACCCGTAGTAGGCCTCGACTCGGCCGCCGATCCGGTCCCACCCGTAGTCGACGACGCGCTCCAGCCCGCTTGCTCCCATCCGCTCGCGCAGAGCCGGGTCGGCGAGGAGGCGGAGGATCGCCTCCGCCAGCGGTCGCGACTCGCCCGGCGGCACGAGGAGCGCCTGCTCGCCCCGCTTCACCACGCCCTTGTAGCCGTGGATGTCGCTGCACACGATGGCCGTCCCGGCAGCCATCGCCTCGAGGAGCACGATCCCGAACGATTCACGGCCGGTCGCCGGCGAGGCGTAGACGTCGGCGGACTTGAAGAGCTGGACCTTGTCGCCGTCCGAGACGCGGCCCAGGAACTCCACGTCGGGCAGGCGGCGGGTCATCACGTAGCGGCGCGCCTCGCGCTCCTGCGGCCCGGAGCCGACGACGAGGAGGCGACAGTCGCATCCGCTCTTGCGCAGGATCCGGTAGGCCTTGAGGAGCGGGAGCAGGCCCTTGCGCGGCTCCAGCCGGCCCACGAACAGGATGTTGGGCCGCCCGTCCTGCCAGCGGGCCATCGGAACCGCGTGGGCGAAACGGCGCAGGTCGACCCCGTTCGGGATCACCTTGTAGTCCCCGGGAAGATAGCGATCGGCGAAGTGCCGGGCGGCGGCGCTGACCGCGATGCGGCCGTGGAGGTTGCGGGCGACCGGCCCCAGCATCTTCCCGCCCAGCTGGTAGCCGGGTGCGTAGCCCGCGTAGGCGTGGAACGTGGCGATGTTCACGCTCCGCGACTCGCGCAGGGTGACCAGCGCCAGGAGCGGCACGAAGGGCTCGTGGAAGTGCAGCAGGTCGAACTGCTCGCGGTCCAGGACATCCTGGATCTGGCTCCGGTAGCGCGGCGAGATGGTGATCGTCCCCATCGATCCGTTGGACGGCACCGAGAAGCCCTTCCCGATCCGGATGACGTCGCCCTCGGAGCTGCGCTGCAGGCCGTGGCTGGCGGTCAGGATCCGGACGTCGTGGCCCCGCCCCCGGAGCGCCTCGTAGAGGTGCCCGACGTGGTCGTTCACCCCGCCCGGCAGCGGGTAGACGTACGGCGTGACGAGCCCGATCTTCACGAGGCATCCTCGCGCGGTCGCACGACCCCGGCAGTCTCGCCCGGCCGGGGCGGGCGGAAGCGACCCCCCGGGTAGCCGAGGTCACGGCCGGTGCCGTCGCGCCGCACCCGCCCGCCGACCTCCGCCCGGAAGTCGCGGCCGTACTTGCGGAGCTGCCGCCCGAACGTCGGGAGCTGCGCAGCGGTCCGATGGAAGGATCCCTCCCAGCCCGTCGTCCCGTCGAGGATCGCGCGTCGCACGTCGTCGGCCGTCCGGCCGGGAAACGTCGTGAAGCCGGTCCCGATCGCGTCTGCCGCATGCGCGTCGCTGCTGCCGATCGTGGCCACGCCGTGAGCGGCGGCAAACAGGCCGACCCGCTCGTGGACGAGGCGCCCGAACGTGGTTGGGTTGAACGCCTCCAGGGCGTCCGGACGGACGCGGGGATCACCGGCGGCCAGGAGTCGCCGGAGCGTCCAGCCCTGCGCGCAGAGCGGGTAGGGGAAGAGCGGGTGGGCCGGGATGGCGATGCCGCCCTGCTCGTGGATCTCGCCGATGGTCGTCCGCATCGAGCGGAACGGACGGAGCCGCTCCTCCACGAAGAGCGCCAGCAGGTGCCCGTCGCGCGTGGTCACCTCCTCGCCCACGACGATCTCGATCCGCAGCCCGCGCTCCCGAGCGAGCGCCCGCGCGGCAACGGCCGCATCGATCCGCTCGTGGTCGGCGATCCCGAGGACGTCGAGGTCCGTGTGGCCGACCGCATGGTCGAGGATCGCCTCGATCCCGTCGACACCATCCGAGGCGAGCGTGTGGACGTGCAGGTCGGCGCGGCCGTGCGGCTGCGCCGGGTCCGGGCCACCGGCCGACCGACGGGAGGTGCCACCCGCGCTCATCGGCGCGGCACCGGCGCGAGGTCCGGCCAGATCGGGAAGAAGACCGTCCACCACTGCTCGGGGGCGTCCGCCACGACACGCTCGAACGCGGCTGCCTCCTTCGCGAGGAGCGCCTCGACGCGGGCCCGCCGGGCGCCCGGGCCGGCGGCGTGGGGCCCGTCCGGCGGCAAAATCGTCTCGAGGCGGCCGGCAAACCGCTCGCCGCGAAGCCGCCGGACGGCCGCCACGTGGATCGGGGCGCCGGACTCGAGCGCGAGCAACGCGGGCCCGACGGGCAGCGGCGCGGGCGAGCCAAAGAACGTCACCGGCATGCCGCCGCCGATGATGTCGCGGTCCCCGACGATCCCCGCGTACTCGCCGCGGGCCAGCGCGGCGCGCAGCTCGCGCCGGGCGGCCTCGAGGGTCACCAGGCGCACGCCGGTCGCCGATCGAGCCCGCGACGTGAACGCCTGGAGGGCCGGATCGTCGAGCGTCTCCATGGGCGCCGTGATCGGGATGCCGGTCCGGGTCAGCAGGATGGCCTCGGTCGCCTGGAGCGACCCGAAGTGGAGGGAGGAGAAGATCGCCGGGTGGGTCGCGAAGGCGGCGTCGACGGCCTCGGGGCTCTCGACGCGGGTCCGGCCCGGGGCATCCCGGATGACGGCGCCTGCCCGGAGCATCTCGGCGTAGCTCCGAGCCGCCTGGCGGTAGGCCGCGCGGACCAGGCGCTCGAGCGCGGCGGGATCGCCGGCCGCGGCGCGGACGCGGTCGGACCCCACCCCGGTCGCGGCGAGGTGCGCGACGACGCGTCCCAGGTTCGCGCGCGCCTGGGCGGCTCGCGCCGGCGTGGCGCGGTACCAGAGCTCGCCTGCAGCGTCGGCGCCGCCGCCCGCCACGCTCGCCGGCAGGCGGTTCGCGAGCCAGCTGGTCGCCTCGAGCAGGCGAACGCGAAGCCGTTGGACGCGGGTGGCGCCGAGCGGAGCGCCCCCTGCCGGCGCCACGGTCACGCTCGTGCGACCGTCATGCACCGGCGCGCGCCGCGGCCGGGTCGGGGGTTGCGCCCCCGGCGGGATCGGACACGGTGACCTCGGCAGCGCCGGCCGACTGCGACGCCGCGGCGAGCGCCTCGAGCCGGGCGATCTCGGCGGGGTCGTCCGGCCACATCGGCTTGAAGACGCACCATTGTTCCGGCGCGAGGCGGATCCCGGCCTCGAGCACGTCCGCGATCTGCTGCGTCGCCCGCGCCAGGTCGGTCGGCTTCATCGAGGCGACCGTGATGCGCTCGCCGACCTCGGTCGCATGGCGGCCGTCGGTGCGGATCACCCAGAAGGGAAGGATCGTCGCGCCGGTCTTGGCGGCGAGCACGGCGGGTCCCGCGGGGAAGCGCGTCCAGGCCCCGAAGAACCGGACCGGGATCCCGTCGGGGCGGTAGCCCCAGTCCACCAGGAGTCCCACGATCTCCCGCCGGCGGAGGACCCGGAAGACCTCCCGGAGATTCCGCCACGGGATCTGCCCGACCCCCCAGCTGAGGCGCTCGCGATCGAGGTGCTCGAAGAGCTCCTGGTAGGCGGTGTCGTCGGCGACGGCGTGGATCGGCCAGCCGCGGCCCGCCAGGCCGGCCGCGGCCGCCTCGTTGTTGCCGAGGTGGGCCCCCACGATGATCAACCCATTCGATTCGAGCCACGCGGAATGGAACGGCTCGGCGGCGTTGTCGCCGATCTGGGCGACCCGCTCTGCCTGGGAAAGGCGCGACAGCCGCATCAGCTCAAGGACCCAGCGGACCTGGTTCCGGTAGACGCCGCGCGCCAGGTGGCCGACGCGGCGGTCGCTCGTTGCGACGCCGAGCACGCGCGCGGCGTTGGCGCGGACGTAGCGGCGCCGGGCCGGCCATGCCCAGTAGACGGCGACCGCGATCCAGCCGCCGACGCGCGTCGCCGGACCGAGCGGCAGGCGGGCGAGGATCCACGCGCCCGCCCGGTATCCGAGCACGGCGGACCGTGCCCGGAACCGCCGCCCCTGGGCTTCCCGGTGATGGGGCGCGCGGAGCGTGCTCCGGGGGCCGCTCCTGGCCTCGGCGCCCGGAGCCCTGTCGGGGGTGCCGGGCGTCCCGGGGGCGGACGTCACTTCACGGCGACCTTGTCCGGCGCCTTGGCAAGGGTCCGGAGCGATCGGGCGACGGGCTTCTCCGTCCCGACCAGCGTCTCGTTGTCTTCGCCGCGGATGAACGCCTCGACGCGGTTGTACGAGATGTCGTCGTGGACCTGGAGGGGTGGGCTCTTCATGAAATAGCTCGACGGGGCGACCAGGGTTCCCTTGAGGCCGCGATCCAGGCCCAGCTTCAGGCAGCGGATCGCGTCGGTGATGACACCGGCGCTGTTGGGGCTGTCCCAGACCTCGAGCTTGAGCTCGGCCTTCAGCGGAACGTCGCCGTACGTGGTCCCCTCCATGACGATGTAACAGTACTTGCGGTCGAGGAGCCACGGCACGTGGTCGCTCGGGCCCACGTGGATGTTGTCGGGGTCGATGTCGTAGTCGAGCATCGAGGTGACCGCGTTCGTCTTGCTGATCTTCTTGCTCTCGAGGCGCTCGCGCTCGAGCATGTTGAGGAAGTCGGTGTTGCCCCCGAAGTTGAGCTGGTAGGTCCGGTCCAGGCGGACGCCACGGTCCATGAAGAGGCGGGTCATCACGCGATGGGTGATCGTCGCGCCGACCTGGCTCTTGATGTCGTCGCCGATGACCGGCAGGCCCATCTCCGCGAAGCGGCGCTGCCAGTACGGCTCGCGGCCGATGAAGACGGGGATCGCGTTCACGAACCCGACGCCCGCGCGCAGGGCCTGCTCGACGTACCACTTCGTGGCCTCCTCGCTGCCCACCGGCAGGTAGGAGACCATCACGTCGACCTCGCGCTCGCGCAGGATGCCGACGATGTCGGCCGTGGGCCCGGGCGCCTTCTTGATGATCTGGGACAGGTACTTGCCCAGGCCGTCGTGGGTCATGCCGCGATCGACGGTCACGCCGATGTGGGGGACCTTCTGGAAGACGATCGTGTTGTTGGGCTCGGCGTAGATGGCCTCGGAGAGATCCTTGCCGACCTTGGTCGCGTTGATGTCGAAGGCGGCCACGAACTCGATGTCGCGGACGTGGTACCCGCCGAGGTTGACGTGCATGAGGCCCGGGACGGCCTCCGTCTCCTTGGCGTTCTCGTAGTAGTAACGCCCCTGGACCAGGCTGCTGGCGCAGTTCCCGACGCCGACGATCGCGACGCGGATCTTGCCGTCCTTGCGCTTCGACCCGGCCCAGGTGCCGGTCTCGCTCGTGCTGGTTCCGTTGCTGCTCACGCCGTTCGTGCTCCCCTTGATCGAGTCATTCTTGGCCATTGGGTCGTCTCCTGCCTCCTGCTGAGGTTGGGTGGTCGGTCTGTGGGTCGGTGGTGGAGTGTCAGCCCGGACGCACGGGCGTCTCCCCGGCCGCCTGCGCGTGCTCCTGGAGGCGCGCCTGGGCGCGCGTGTGAAGGATTCGCTGGATGACGGTCGCCGTCCCGAGGAGCGCGATGAGCCCGAGCGCTGCCTCGAGGGCGAGGGCCGATAGCGGGTACGCCTGCGCGCCCGGCGTGTTCATGTCCGCCGGGAAGCCCGGCAAGATCCCCGCGACGACGAGGCCGAGGGTGAGGATGACCGTCCGGACCTCGCGAGGCGCGAGGCCGACGGCGGCCATCCCGGTGCCGGGGGAGAAGCCGAGGCCTTCCGCCTTTGCCCGCGTGTAGCTGACCATGAACGCCGCGGCCATGGCCGCGGCGGCGAGGACGACGGGGCGCCACAGGCCGAGATCGAGCGTGCCCCAGACCAGGCCGACGTAGACGAGCGCCTCCCCGGCACGGTCGAGGACCGAGTCCAGGAACGCGCCGAAGCGGCTCACCCGGCCCGACGCCCGCGCCAGGGCCCCGTCGAGCATGTCGAACGAGGCCCCGCAGAGGACGACGAGGCCGCCCGCCAGCCAGAGCTGGTTGGCGAGCAGGACCGCTCCGGCGGCGGTGATCCCGAAGCCGATTAAGGTCAGACCGTCCGGGGTGAGGCCGGTCCTGCCCAGGGCGAGCGCGAGCGGCTCCCCGAGTCGCTTGATCCGGCTGCGCGTCTGGTTCGAGATGGACATCCGCCCGCGCCTCAGCCCACCACCGGCGGCGCGTAGCCGAGCACGTCCCGCTCGCGTGCCGCGACCTCGTCGAAGGCCCCGGGCCGGAGCGAGCAGATCGTCTCGCGCCCGGCACGCCTGGTCACGACCAGCCCCGCGTCGCGCAGGCGCTTGAGGTGGTGGCTGACCAGCGGCTGCGAGAGCCCCACGTGATCGATCAGCTCGGTCACCGTCGAGGGGGTCTCCGCGAGGCGGCGGACGATCCGCAGCCGGTTCACGTCGGCGAGTGCCCGGTGGAACGTGCGCAACTCGCGCAGCTCGTCGGGCTGGTCGACGATCGATGCGAGGGTCCCGCGGATCCGGGCTGGCGAAGGGGACAGGGCGAAGCTCCCGGCTGGTCGGGGAGGATCCGCCGCTGGCGGACCGTCCCACAACACACGTTTATATAAAGGCTTGTTGATCCTACGGAGAACCGACCAGCCTGTCAAGAAGCCGCCGTCATGGGTGCGGATCGCCTTGACTTCCGTCACAGCCCGATGCAAAGTGTGCGCAATCGCAACCAACCGAAGTCCATTCTTCGAGACCGAGAGAGCGAGTGACTGCGAAGGCCTCCAACGTGCCGCACGGCGTCTTCGCGCGTGAGCGCCAGCAGCAGATCGCCCGGATCGTCGAGGAGACGGGTCGCGCCCGGGTGACCGAGCTGGCGGGAAGCTTCGGCGTCTCCGCGGTCACGATTCGCAAGGACCTCCTCATCCTCGAGGGCAAGCGCCGCGTCATCCGCACCCATGGCGGCGCCATCGCGACGGGCGACAGCCGGCCGGAGCTCGCCTTCGAGATCCGGGAGCGGCTCCAGCGCGACGAGAAGGTCGGCATCGCCGCGGCCGCGGCCGGTCGCATCGGCGACGGCGAGAGCATCGTCCTCGACGCCAGCACGACCGCCCTGTACATCGCTCGCCACCTCAAGGATCGCGAGGCGTGGCACGGGCTGACGGTGGTCACGAACAGCATCCGGATCGCCTCCGAGCTGGCCGGCCACCCGGGCGTCACCGTCCTCATGCTGGGCGGCCGCGTTCGCTGGGAAGCGCTCTCCGTGGTTGGCCCCCTCGGTGACGGGGTCTTCCGCCGGGTCAACGTCCAGAAAGCGTTCGTGGGCGCGGCCGGCTTCACGATCGAGGCGGGCCTCTCCGACGCGATGGAGGAGGAGGCCCAGATCAAGCGCTCGATGGTCGGCGCCGCGCACGAGGTCTACGCCGTCGTCGACCACACGAAATGGGGCCGCATCGCCTCCGCCACGTTCTGCCGGACGGACCGCCTTGCCGGCGTCTTCACGGATTCGGGCGCACCCGCTGCGATGGTGTCGGCGCTGCGCGAGCTGGGGATCGGCGTCACCGAGACCGGCCGGCCGGGGTCTGTCGTTTCGGACGGGCACGACGCCGGGGCGGCGTCGTGACGGCGACTCCATCCTCCGCGCCGCCCGTTTCGCCGGAACCCGTGACGCCATCCACGCCGCCGCGCATCGAGCTGCGCGGCATCTCCAAGCGCTTTGCGGCGACCCAGGCCCTCGAGGACGTGTCGCTCGATCTCCTGCCGGGCGAGGTCCACGGCCTCGTCGGCGAGAACGGTGCCGGGAAGAGCACGCTGGTCAAGATCCTCGCGGGCGTCCATCAGCCCGACAGCGGGACGATCCGGCTCGACGGCGAGGCAACCCAGATCCACGGGCCGGCCCACTCCCGCTCTCTCGGGATCGCGGTCGTGCACCAGGAGCCACGCCTCTTCCCGGACCTGACCGTCGCCGAGAACGTGTTCATCGGGCACGCCCCGTCGGGACGCCTGGGCTCCATCGACTGGGGCGCGACCCGCCGCCGCGCCGAGGGCCTGTTCCGGGAGCTCGATGTGCAGGTCGACGTCGGGGCGCCGGTCCGTGGTCTCTCGATGGCGGACCAGCAGCTCATCGAGATCGCCAAGTCCCTCTCGCTCGAGGCGCGCGTCCTCATCCTGGACGAGCCGACGGCCTCGCTCTCCGCCCACGAGGTGGAGCGGCTCTTCACGATCGTGCGCCGGCTGCGGGGGCGCGGGGTCTCGGTCCTCTTCGTCAGCCATCGGCTCGACGAGGTCTTCGCACTCTGCGACCGGGCGACCGTCTTCCGCGATGGCCGCCACGTCGTCACGATGCCCACTCGCGATCTGACGACGACCGACCTGGTCCGGCACATGGTCGGCCGGACCGTATCGCTGTTCCCGAAGGTCGAGACGCCGATCGGCGACGTGCTCCTGGAGGTCAGCGGCCTCACGAAGGTCGGCGAGTTCCGCGATGTCGGGTTCTCCGTCCGTGCCGGCGAGATCGTCGGCTTCGCCGGGCTGGTGGGGGCGGGGCGCACGGAGGTCGCCAGGGTGCTGTTCGGGATCGACCAGCGCGACCGGGGCCAGATCCTGCTTGGCGGACTCCCTGTCAGTTTCGCGAGCCCATCCGCCGCGATGCACGCGGGGATCGCCTACCTCCCCGAGGACCGCCACCAGGAGGGCCTCGTGCAGGATTTCACGATCGCCCAGAACGTGACGCTGCCGATCCTCCCGCGCCTCTTCCCCCGCCTCCTGACGCGCATCTCCACCGAGCGCAGGGTCGCCCACGAGTTCACCGGGCAGCTGAGCGTCCGGATGACCGGCGTCGATCAGCTCGTCGGATCGCTCTCGGGCGGCAACCAGCAGAAGGTCGTCCTGGCCAAGTGGCTGGCGTCGCGGCCCAGGATCCTGATCCTCGACGAGCCTACCCGCGGGATCGACATCGGGGCCAAGGTGGAGGTCCACCGGATCATCTCGGAGCTCGCGGCATCAGGGCTCGGGATCATCCTCATCTCGAGCGACCTCCCCGAGGTCCTGGCGATGTCGGACCGGATCCTGGTCTTCCACGAGGGGAAGATCACGGCCGAGATTCCGCGCAGCCAGGCGACACAGGAGCGGGTGATGTTCGCGGCCACCGGCAGCGTCGGCGGCGAAGAGCCCGCGGCCCTGACGGCGGCCGGCGCGCGGAGAGACGGGGGCCTCGATGGCTGACACCCGCGCGATCGCGGCTCCCGGCGTGATCCAGACGAGGGGTTCGTGGCTCACCGCGTTCGCGCGGCAGCGTGAGCTGAGCCTCGCCGCGATCATGATCGTCCTCGGGGCGCTCGTGTCGATCGTCGCGCCGCAGTTCCTGACTCTGTCCAATCTCACCGCGGTTGCGGCGCTCGCGTCGATCTACGCCGTCGCATCGGTCGGCGAGGCCCTCGTCGTCATCACCCGGAATATCGACCTCTCGGTGGAGGCGATGATCGGCGTGGTCGCCTATTGCGTGGCGAGCATTCTGGAGCGCCACGTTCTCGAGGCGCCGGCAGCGATCGTGCTCGGGGTCGGGATCGGGCTGGTCCTGGGCATGGCCAACGGGGTGATCGTGGCCCTGCTCCGGGTCCCGTCGATCGTCGCCACGCTGGGAACGCTGAGCATCTTCC
>Ga0209014_10002323_pt1 | contig 11058 bp, 9 predicted proteins | sample BarGraNGADG00212_FD_184491 | JGI IMG/M metagenome (GOLD analysis project Ga0209014, IMG submission 184491) | Arctic peat soil microbial communities from Barrow, Alaska - Barrow Graham LP Ref core NGADG0002-212 (SPAdes) (version 2) | ecosystem: Environmental > Terrestrial > Soil > Wetlands > Peat... | reverse complement strand
TTTCGGCGGACTCATATTGCGGGGTGGAGCAGTCTGGTAGCTCGTCGGGCTCATAACCCGAAGGTCGTCGGTTCGAATCCGGCCCCCGCTACCAAAGAACCAACTGAACGCCGGTCCCATTTGGGGCCGGCGTTCTTCTGTCGCGCAATCGTCACCACTCTGGGTCCCAGACACCAGCATCTCGGCCGATGCATGTGACGACAGCACAGCGCACAGGCGCAAACGCGCAGGTAGAGGGCTCGAAATGGCTTTGCGATGCGTCGTGTGCAGCGCCATCTCGGCACAGCGTGCTACCATGACACCAATATGATTGGTGACCAGACCAACATACTTGGTGGCGAGCATCCGTCGCTTGTGGCGCTCTTTGCGACGCAGACCACGGTGTCGCTTCTGTCTATCTTCGCGCTGTATCCGCAACAGGCCTTCTTCCAACGCGACCTTGTCGAGATGACTGCCGGCAATCTCTACCTCGTCCAAAGGGAGTTGAAGCGCCTTGAGCTCTCGGGGCTGATCATCCGCCGAACATGGGGACGCCAGGTCGAGTATCGCGTCGACGTGGCTAACTCAGCTGTGCGGACCCTCTTGGCAGCTCTGCTGCACTCCTTCGCGCTGAGAGATCCGTTGGCGGATGCGATTGCACAAGTAGGCGCAGTTCATCTGGCCTTTGTGTACGGGCCCGTTCTTCAAGGTCAGGCCCGCACCGGAGCACCAATCGAGATGGGGATCGTCTACGACGGCAAGCGTGCCGGTCAGGTTGCTGACGCACTGGCGCCCTTGAGCCAACGCCTTGGCACCAGGGTCGAGCCCGTTCCTCTTACGCGCGAGACTCGGCTGGATGTCGGAGGCACGACCACGGGGTCCACAATCGCCAGGGCGCTGGGATCGGAGAAGCTGTGGATCGTGGGTGATGATGATTTGTTCGGACGATGGCTCAGGTCGAGCGGCGCAAGGTAGCGAGAGCGACTCCCACACGGAAGGATGCTGCCATGTCGAAAGGTGCGAACGAGGAGCACGCGGGGGAAGACGGCGTCTGTGACGAGCGCACCCAGGAGATTGAAGACTTCCAGCAGAAGAACTGCCGAATCTGCGCAAGTCCGCAGCGCAGCGCAATCGAAGTACTTGCGCTCAACGGGGATAGCTTCGCGGGAAACGCACGGCGCATCTCGGAAGAGCTCGACATGGAGGTCAGTGGCAAGTCGCTGAAGAACCACATGCTCCATCATGCGAGCAACGAGCGTGCACGCCAGGCAGGCCTTTTGCTTGCCGCCCTGGGGTCCGAGGAAGAAGGCATGCCGCTGCTGACCAGCAAGGGCGTGGTGAGTCTTCTGCTCGCCGACGCGCTGCAGAAGGTCGTGTCTGGAGAAATCCGCGTGGACAGCGCGGCGCAACTCGAGCGAGTGCTGAAGTTGCAGGCGCAGATCGACCGAGACGAGCATCAGCGCAAGATTGACGACGCACGACTCGCCTTGCAGACCGCGCGCCTCAATCCATCGGGCGAGCCGCGAGGCGCCGAGGATGCGTTCAGGCAGTTGGGCTACATCATGAACGCGCTGCGCGAGACGATGCCCAAAGAGTACCTGAGCAAATCAATCCTCAAAGCATGGTCCCTGGGCCTCGATCGCGATCTAGTAGACCTCTCGGGTGTTCCTATTTACGAACACGAGCCGTACTCGGGCCCGGATATGAGCTTGGCCGTCAGGGACATCGAGGCAATCGGCAGAACGAGAACCTATGAGGAACTGCGCGCCGCAAGCTGGCAACCGATTGATACCGTCGCCGCCGGCGAATCAGAAGACCAGGCAGCGGACGCTATGGATCAAGATCATCCTCCCGATGAGCCAGTGCTGGGCCCGACACCTCACTCCGATGAGGAGGCATCTACGTAGAGACCGTGGGCAAATCGAGCGCGTCCGCGTGGTCACCGGGTATGCGATCCGATGGCATCGGTGCGCCCACCGCGGGAAAGGCTTCTCGGACGCAATTTGTCATCGCAAGCGCTGGGAAACCTCACGACGACAAATACGGATGTCGTATGCCCCGCCATGCGACGGTCTCGTTCCTCGGGCAGGCGGCCCGAGGATCTCCGCGCCGCCCTGATGCCTATGTTCTGGGTGCTGGTACTGAGATGCAGGGGTATCCGTGGAGTCGTTGCCCCAAGCCCATCAGGAGCAGGCGAATCATACAAACACTAACGTGATTGTGTGACGAATCATGAAGCGGACCAGAGCGCTGCGACCCCCGGATATGCCATCAGCCAGCACGGTCTCCTCCGCCGTGCTCGCCGCAGAAGCTCCTAATCTCCTAGGAGATTCCCGGACTAATCGATTGCCCGGGCATGCTGTCCGAGGTTCACGTGACTAACTCCCGAACTGGCGACTCCATCGCAACAGGTGCTATAATCGGCACCTGTATACTGGTGCTCTTGGAGGTCGCGATGAATCCCACCATCAAGTTCTCGGAAGACGTCGTCCCGCTCGGCGATCTCAAGGCCAACCCTGGCAAGGTCGTGCGTCGCGCTGACGAGACCCGTCGCCCCGTTCTGGTGACGAGTCACGGCCGCGGCGTCGCTGTCGTCCAGGGGCTGTCGGATTTTGAGGCGGCCCAAGAGGAGCGCGACTTCATGCGTGCCGTCGTCGCCGGGTTGGCGGATCTTGAGGACGGTCGCGAACTTCCGCTCGCTGACGTCAAGCGCCGGTTCGGACTAGCCTGATGGCCCGGCGCCTTACGGTCACGTTCTCTGAGTCGGCGGTCGGTGACCTTGAGGACGTGCGCGATTGGTACACCGGCCAGGGTGTTCCGGATGTCGGGCCACGCCTTGTAGGCGGGGTGATCGAGCGCGTCGAGCAGATCTCGGCGTTCCCGGAAAGCGGTCGTGTCGTCCCCGAGTTCGAGATCCCGTGGCTGCGTGAGTTGATCTATCCGCCGTTCCGGATCGTCTACCGAGTGGATGATGACCGACTACGTGTCGTGCGGATTTGGCGCTCAGAGCGGCTCATGCTGGAACCCTAGGGCAGAACGTGTCCTTGCGCCATTCAGAGACACCCCTGAACCCCGGGCATGCTGCCCGACGGCCGTCGCATGTCTCGCATGGGGATGGGTGGACTCCTCTGCGGCGTCCGGAGAGTACTCACTGGTGGCCGTGCTCTATGCGCGGCGATTAGGTCTTGGCGCAGCCTCCCGCTGGTTCGCTCAGGCTTTGCCGCCTCGCAAGTACTTCGATGCCTTGTATGCCTCCACGGCTGCGCGACTGGACCGGTATCGCCCGTCGTTCCCGACGATGGCCTCTAGCCGCCCGCGTCCCGCCGCCTGCTGGAGTGCCGCGAGGCTGAACTCCTCATCGACCAGCGCCTCGAGTGGCACGTATTTGGCTGGCCCGGCGATGTTGGGGATCAGCCGGTGAAGGTTGTCGACCACCGTGCGGGCCACGAGCTCACCGAGCGGACCGAGGTCGCCATGATCCGCGTGGTCGAGTGCGACAAGGTACCGTCGCCGCTGCTCTTTGAAGATCACGGCCGGCGGCCATCCGAGACGAGTCAGGACGAGGTTGAGCAGCAGCCTGCCAGTACGCCCGTTTCCGTCGATGAACGGGTGAAGCCGTTCGAAGTCGGTATGCGTGCGGGCGAGCGCTTCCGGGACATCGGCAACGCTGAGGGTTCCCGCGGCGAGATCCGTCCCGAGCCGGTTTACTTGGTCGACCCATGTGCTGACGCCCGACTTAACGAGAGGGTGGGTCGGCGGGGTCATTCCGCCCGGGAAGGGGAGGATATCGTGCTGACGGAAGTTGCCTGGCCCTTCGTCGGGATACGCATCAGGGTGTGGCGCAATCTCCCACACCTTTGCCATCGCAAGCTCATGCACGTGGCGCACCTCGGTCATACTCACAAGGCCGTCGTGTCCGTACTCGTCCGGCTCGACCGCCTGCTCGTACACCCAGCGCGCAGCTTCCGAGTAGCCGAGGACCTCCATGTAGTCCTTGAGCTCCTTCGATCCGACCGCGCGTCCCTGTTCCAAGAGCTGCTCGACCTCGCGCAGCACCAGCGTGTTTCCCTCGAGCGCTGTGGAGTGGTGCGCTTCGAGGTGCCAGACGTCATCCCAGAGCTGCTTGGCCTCGAGCGGGGTGGGAAGACCGCCGTATCGCCCGAGGTCATCGATAGCAGTAGCGAACCGCTGATAGATTGCGGCTCGAGAGGGTCTGCCCCGTGGTGCACGGTTATGAGAAGAAGTTGTCATCGCTACCCCTTTGAAACTCAACAACGACAACTTAGCACATTTGTCAGCGTAGGCGCTGGGAATATCCACAACGACAAATTCAGCAGTCTTCGTACTCGCGGTGGCTTCGCGCACCTTGGCCATATCGCGACGGACCGCCGCTCATCCGTATGGAGTCTTCTGACACAATTCCGATACAGGCCGGCGCAAGTGACGGTTGGGCCGTGCTAGAGCAGACCCCCCACAACGTGGGAGGCACACGACGCTTGTCGCTACGATTCCGTGCCGAGGCGGCAGGTCATCAGCATTGAGTTCAGCGCGGGGACGAGGAATGCAGCAAGGTAGGGGTTGGCAGCTCGGTCCTCGTCTGACAGAGGCTCGCCTGCTCGCACATGCTGACCCGCATGAACGATCTTCGTCGAGCCCGGGTATATCGCGAAGACGCGATAGCCGACACTCACACCGTCTTCTGTGAAGGGGACCACCGGGGCCCAGAAGGGGGATCGGTTTGTTTGGAGCGAGATCTCGCTCGCCAAAGCCACGAACTCAGCGATGACTTCGTCCAAGTCTCGCGCATATGGCGGTTCCGCCCTGGCTGCTCTGAAGGCACCTTGCCAGGCGAAGTTGGAGTCCGCAGCTAGCGCGCCGGAGTAGACGTGGAACTCGATGCACTCGACCGGTTGGCCGCGGAGGCTTTCGAGGGCTACGTGGTCCGGAAGGATCTCGCACTCAAGTTCAAGGGGCAGTACCCGGTGCCCACCTACGTCGGCGAGTTCCTGCTCGGCAGATACTGCGCTACGACCGATGAGGATGAGATTGCAGAGGGGCTCGCCATCGTCCAGGACCTGATGGCGAAGAGGACTGTGCGACCGGATGAGCAGGAGCTCTTCAAGTCCCGCGCTCGTGAGCAGGGTCAGGTCAAGGTCATCGACATCATCACGGCCCGTCTGGACTCGAAGACCGACTCGTACGTGGCGCATCTGCCGAACGTGGGAATCAAGGATGCCCGCATCTCGGCAGATCTCGTGTCGGCAAACCAGCGAATGCTCACGGGCGGCTTCTACGCGGAAATCGACCTTGAGTACGACGCTCTCATCGCAGAGCAGAAGAACGGTCGACCGTTCGGCGTGGCATCGCTCCGGCCAATCCAGCTCTCCACAAAGGCTGCTCTGGAGACCCTTGCGAGCGGGCGGAGCCGCTTCACGACGGCCCAATGGCGAGAGCTCCTGCTCAGGAGCGTGGGCTTCGAGCCGGAGCGCTTCACCCCGAGGCAGCAGGATGCACTGATCCTGCGCATGGTGCCGTTCGTGGTCCGCAACTACAACATGGTCGAGCTGGGTCCCCGCGGCACAGGCAAGTCGCACCTCTACCAGCAGGTGTCGCCGTACGCGCACCTCATCTCCGGGGGCAAGGCGACCGTCGCCCAGATGTTCGTGAACAACGCGAACGGCCAGCGAGGTCTTGTCGCTCAGTACGACATGGTTGCCTTCGATGAGATCTCAGGAGTGTCCTTCGACCAGAAGGACGGCGTCCAGATCATGAAGGGCTACATGGAGTCCGGCGAGTTCAGCCGCGGCAAGGAGAGCATCAGGGCCGACGGCAGCATGGTGTTCGTCGGCAACTTCGATGTCGACGTTGAGCATCAGCAGCGGATCGGGCATCTCCTCGGTCCGTTGCCGGCCGACATGCGCGACGATACGGCCTTCATGGACCGCATCCACAGCTACATTCCGGGCTGGGATGTCCCGAAGATGAACTCCGAGCTGTTCACCGGACACTTCGGACTGGTGAGCGACTTCCTGGCGGAGTGTTGGGACCAGATGCGTGCTCAGAGCCTCATGCATCGTTGGCAACCTCGCGTACAGTACGGCGGAGCGCTCAGTGGGCGTGACGCCAACGCGGTGAACAAGACCGTGGATGGGCTGCTCAAATTGCTCTATCCGGATTCGCAGATGGAGATCGCCGACGAGGACATCGAGTGGGCGCTTCGCCTGGCCATGGAGTGCCGGCGCCGAATCAAGGAACAGCAGAAGCGCATCGGGTCTGCTGAGTTCCGCAACACCCACTTCAGCTACATCCTCGGCGAGGATGGAGTTGAGAAGTTCGTCGCAACTCCTGAGATCCAGAGCGAAGACTCCATCGGCGCAGACCCTCTGCCGCCGGGCCAGGTCTGGGGCATCAGTCCGGGTGGCCAAGATGAGTATCCAGGCCTCTATCGGATCGAGGTCAACGCGAGTCCGGGTGCCGGCGTGAAGGTCATCAACAAGCCGGTCCCGCCGGCGTTCTCGGAAAGCATCAAGCAGGCCGAGCAGAACCTCTTGGCTCGCGCCGCTGAACTTGTCGGCGACAGGGACCCGCGACGCACCGAGTTCACCGTGCAGCTTCGTGCATTCGATTCCGCGAAGACCGGTGCGGCACTTGGTGTGCCGGCGTTGCTGGCTCTTGCCAGCGCCCAACTGGAGAAGAGTCTCCGTGGCGGTCTCATCGTCGTTGGCAACGTCAATCTCGGCGGTGCCGTCGACCCGATCTACAACGCCGTGACCATCGTCGAGCACGCGGTTGAGAAGGGCGCAGAGACAGTTCTTGTGCCCGTGACGGCTCGGAAGCAACTGAATGAACTGCCCGACGACATGATCACTCGGGTGAACATCGTGTATTACGCAGACGCGAAGGATGCGCTCCTAAAGGCCGTGTTGGAGTAGGGCGAAGCCCCGCGATCAGGACACCGCAAGGTGAGGAAGAGGTGCGGTTTGAAGGCATCCGAAGCGGGCCTGCTCAGTCTCTTGAGGAAGTCCCCACAATTCCGCATACCTATCTACCAGCGCACCTACTCCTGGACTGAGCGCGAGTGCAGACAGCTCTGGGACGACATCATTCGGGCAGGCAGCAACGAGGAGGTGTCTGTCCACTTCGTGGGCTCGGTCGTCTATATCGAGACGGGCGACTTCCAGCTGAGCGATCAAGCGCCCTTGTTGGTGATCGACGGGCAGCAGCGTCTCACGACCGTAACGCTCCTCGTGGTGGCGCTGGTCAAAGCCCTCGGGGCCATCGACCCAGATGCCGAGCCGGTCGAAGGCTTCTCTCCAAGGAAGCTCCGCAACTACTACTTGGTGAACCCCGAAGAGGGCGGAGAGAAGCATTTCAAGTTGCTGCTAACCCAGACGGACAAGGCAACCTTGACCGCGCTCATTGAGGGGTCTCCGAGGCCCGACGAGTACTCATTCCGAATCGACGAGAATCTCGGGCTATTCGCCTCGTGGCTCAAGGGATGCGGTGGCGACTACAGCGCAGTATGCCGCGGGCTGGCGAAGCTTGTCGTGGTGGACGTGGCTCTGAACCGCAGCCAGGACAACCCGCAACTGATCTTCGAGAGTATGAACTCAACCGGTCGTGAGCTCAGCCAGGCGGACCTGATACGCAACTTCGTTCTGATGGGTCTCGAACCCAGTCTCCAGACTCGACTTTACGAAGCCTACTGGAGACCGATGGAGGTGGCTTTCGGCCAAGAGGCCTACGTGACCTACTTCGACGGTTTCATGCGCCACTACCTTACGGTGAAGAACGGAGAGATTCCTCGCATCAACGAAGTTTACGAAGCGTTCAAAGCTCATGCGCGCAAGCCGGAAGTTGAGCAGGCGGGTGTCGAGGCGCTGGTTAGGGATGTGCGTGACTTCGCGCGGTATTTCTGCGCCATTGTGCTTGGGCAAGAGGAGGACGAGCGCCTGAGGCGTGCATTCCAGGATCTCCGGGAGCTCAAAGTCGACGTGGCATATCCCTTCCTGCTTGAGCTCTACGATGACTACACAGCTGACCTGCTGCAGCTTCCAGAGTTCGAGAGCGCCGTTCGACTCGTGGAGTCGTATGTCTTCCGCCGCGCGGTTTGTGCGATTCCAACGAACTCAATGAACAAGACGTTCGCGACGTTCGCACGCGGCCTGAAGAAGGACAGATACCTTGAGAGCATTCAGGCAAGCTTCCTGATGCTCCCGTCATACCGTCGCTTCCCCAGCGATGAGGAATTCGAGCGCGATATTCAGGTCCGCGATCTCTACAACTTCCGCAGCAGGAGCTACTGGCTTAGGAGGCTGGAGAACCACGGGCGCAAGGAGCGAGTCTCGGTCGACGAGTACACGATCGAGCACATAATGCCGCAAAACGAGAACCTTTCCCTCGAGTGGAGGCGAGACCTGGGGCCGGACCGCGAGAGAGTGCAGCAGACGTGGCTCCATACCCTGGGCAATCTGACGCTGACTGGTTACAACTCCGAATACAGCGATCGACCCTTTGCGGACAAGCGGGACATGGAGGGCGGTTTCAGGGACAGCCCGATTCGGTTGAACCGGGGTCTTGGCCAGCTGGAGAAGTGGGATGAGAGCGGTATCGTCAAGCGAGCGCGAAGACTGGCTCGCTCCGTCCCTTCTGTGTGGGCGAGCCCGAAGCTCGCGGTTGATGTGGTCCAGGCCTACAAGCCGCAGGCCGTTGCGACCGGCTACTCGATCGACGATCACCCCAATCTCCTTCAGCCTCAACTGCGGCAGCTTTTCGAAGCCTTCCGATCACAAGTCCTCGCTCTGGACCCCGTCGTAGCCGAGCAATTCCTCAAGCTCTATGTCGCCTACAAGGCCGAAACCAACTTCGTGGATGTGGTCCCGCAATCGACACGGCTGCGCCTTGCGTTGAACATGCCCTTTGCGGAGATCAACGATCCCCGCGGTATATGCAAGGACGTCACTGGGGTCGGTCGCTGGGGAAACGGCGATGTTGAAGTTGGCCTCTCGACGCTAGAGGAGCTCCCATATGTGATGGGGCTCATACGCCAAGCCCTGGAACGGCAGCTGGGAGACTCGGAGACACTCTAGGGGGGCCTCGTTGTTCGCGCCGCGCGAACTACGCAGCGGAATGACTGCTGAGACACGGGAATGCGATGCCGTGCGACTCGCGCGGGATCTAGGCGGTATTCGGGCTTCCGCGCCGCCGCTCGCGTGCAGAGGGCTAGGATGATCCTGCTCAGAAGGCTTGGGCGATCGCGATGGACTAGAACCGACGAGGTCGTCCGGGCACGCGAGTTACGGAGAGCCTTCCAGTCTTCGAGGGGGAGCGATGTCCGAGAACCACATTCGTTTCAAGTACAGCGCTACGTGCAAGACGGACGACCTGGCGGTCCTCTACTGCCTGCGATCGCTGGTCCAGCTAGTAGAGGACGAGTATCCACAGATTGGCTGGGGTGGTACGGGGAAGGCCGAGTGGCAAGCAGCTGGTCATCAGGTGAAGTTTCGGTTCACTTCGGACGCCAGACGTTCCCAGTTCATAGGCGAGGCCAATCGGCTCTTCGCCGCAGCGTGGGGGCTAGCTGCCACCAGCGACGATGATGCTGCTGCGCCACGGCGCCGATTCTCGGGTGCGGGTAGCCGCTGAATGGCAAGCGTCGTTGCTCGGCGGCAATCAGGCCTTCGCTCGGGGGGGTGACGCGGAGTTCGGCGCCCAGCGAGTGCCAGAACCGACACCTTCGGGAGCTGCGTGCGGGGCTTCGCTTTGCTGACCGCCGGGGTCACAGTCACGCCACGAGCACGCACCGTGGTGGGGCCCTCGGGCTTCCACCCCGAGGACAGTCGTAGCGTCGGTGCTCACGCCGGAGAAACCGGGGGTGCTCCGGATTCTTAACTCACGTACTCCTCTGTGTGCCGGCACTTCGGGAAGCTCGCACAACCCCAGAACTTGCCGCCGGCGTGAGGACCCTTTCTGGCTACCCGCACCACGAGTTCGCTCCCACACGCCGGACAGATGCGCGTGGCGCTGGCTGCCTGCGGTACCGTCGCGACCACGGGTCGGGTTTGCACGCTGTGGATTATCTGTACGAGTTGGTCGCCCTCGACCAATTCAATGGGCTTGCCGGACGCGAAGTCGCGTGCCTCTTTGGTGAAGGTCCCCGAAGTCACAACGATCGCGCCCGCCGCATGGTGCGCGGTCATGAGGCCGAACATCTCCCGGATGACCTTCACGCCGACCTTGCTGGTGCGCCACTGTTTGCACTGCACCAAGAAGGCCGAGCCGCCCATGCGGATCGTGAGGTCGATACCTCCGTCCGAGCCGAGCGTCGAGTTCTCCACGACGGAGTAACCCTGACGGCGGTAGGCCTCGCCGAGGAGTTCCTCGAAACGCTTCCATGGCAGCGATTGGATGGACTCGATGCTGGTCTGCCGGTCGAGCAACCTACTCTTGCTGGCGGACCGGAATGCCGAGAACCCGGCGGGTAGCAAGAAGATGAGAGCGATCCATGAGAACTGTGAGGCGACCTGCGCCAGAGGTTTCGACATTGGATTGCCCGAGGACACCGCTGGAATCACGAAGGCCATGACGACGTAGACGACAACTCCGACGATGACGCTGATCCACCACGGCAGTTCGCTGAGCAGATCCATCAAGCCATCGTCGCGTCGTGCCATGGTTCCCCCGTCGGATTCAGGTCGTGCGTGAGCGGCGCGCTCTCGCCAGCATAGTGCCCCGCGATTCAGGTGTCAGCCGCGGCAATGTCTCTGTGAGCAATCGGTCCTCGGAGTCGTCGGGTTCGGCGCCCGAAGGGCGGCGTGCCGTGTCTTTCATATGTAGAGACACATGATTCGCTCGTCAGCGCTCGCACCGCGGTCGCCGAAGACTACAAGACACGATGGCATCTGGACTCTTATGCTCGCGTGCCTACAATAAGGAGGTGAGGACAGCGTCGTATTGTAGGTTGAGTCTCTGCATTCAAAGGGGTGCGTATGTCTCCGTCGGGTCGCGTCGGCCGCTACATCATGCAGCCGGAGGGCTACCGCGCGTTCATCCCCGTGGCACTTCCCCCGTCGCCACCGG
>Ga0209014_10002321_pt1 | contig 11063 bp, 9 predicted proteins | sample BarGraNGADG00212_FD_184491 | JGI IMG/M metagenome (GOLD analysis project Ga0209014, IMG submission 184491) | Arctic peat soil microbial communities from Barrow, Alaska - Barrow Graham LP Ref core NGADG0002-212 (SPAdes) (version 2) | ecosystem: Environmental > Terrestrial > Soil > Wetlands > Peat... | reverse complement strand
TGCAGACCCAAACCCAAGGATCCGGAAAGTGAGGCCGTAGTGGCACGGCCGGGCCATCAGCAGCACCCCAGACGGGAGTGTGGACCACGCCGCTGACAAGGCGAGCCCAGCTGCGGCGCCGTCCCGATAGCCACTGAGGGTCAGCGAAGCACGCGACCCCTACTCACCGCCGCCTTGATCGTCCCGTAGCCCGATCCGTATCTGACACGGATCCCAGGCCGCCGGGTCACCACCGTCGTAGTGCAGGTGTGACCGGTTGTCGTTCCGCTGATCGGGACAGCGGACGGTTGACAAAATGCGACCGCTCATCCCGAGATCCGGCAAAGCATGACCCTGGCGGGCGGTCCAAGATGCGGATGATCGCGTGAGGCGCCTGGGCTGTACCGGCGGCGGTTAGGCCCTTGGGCCCTTGCGGCTGGTAGCCGCAGCCGCTCAGGGAGCCCGCCCTTGCCCTGCCTCAACCAAGCCGCGACGCGGATATGTTAGGTAAGGCAAACCAAACCCTTGACACTCCGGGGGGTCGCCTGGGGGTTATCCCGGAAAGGTCAATCTCTCCTTCATATCGGTACTGATTCTGGCTGCTGGTTCTACAACGTTGTACACAACCTTGTAAAGACGATCAGGTTGTCCCTGAGGCCGGCCGCGACCCGGCGTTCAACGATCCCTGCTACGCGGGCATCTTTGGTGAGTCAACTCGCATTCTTTACAACGTTGTAATATGAGGGGTAGATTGACCCGTACTCGCCACAACCGCCCCAAGGCACTGGAGCCGGCCATGTTCAAGTTCGTACCTCTCGTAGCAGCCGCAGGGGTCGTCGCACTCGCCTCCGGGATCTATCCCTCGGCTTCGGCCGCGACACCGCGGGTGACCACCATCGACGCTCCAACTACCCACCCCGCGACTTCTGCCACCTACCGGAACCCCCTCGCCCTGAAGCTGCCCGATGGCGACCAGGCGCAGAGTTGTGCTGACCCAACCGCGATCCATGGACAACAGCGGGGCGACACGAACTGGTACCTCTACTGCACCTCGGACGTGCTGTCGACCAACGAGAAGAGCCCGTCCGGCGGCACCGTCTTGCACAACCTGCCGACCTACCGCTCAAGCGACCTGACGCACTGGTCATACGTGGGAGACGCGTTGCCCACCAAGCCGTCATGGGTAGCCGCGTCCGGCAACCTGTGGGCTCCGGACGTGGTCTACCGTGACGGCCACTACCTCTTGTACTACGCCGCGTCCGACACCTCATTGCTCGGCGCGGGCGCGGCCATCGGTGTAGCTAGCAGCGACAGCCCGACCGGACCGTGGACCGACTCCGGCGCACCCGTGGTCGCTCCCGAGAACGTGCCCGGAGGCGGCCGTCGCGGGCTCCTTGACCCAGAGGTGATCACCGACGGGGCGGCCAGTTACATCTACTACGGCGGCTTTTACGGCGGCGTCTCGGTCCGACAGCTCAGTGCGGACGGACTGACGTCGCTTCCGCAGACCGAGCAACAGATCGCCATCGACAACCGCTACGAAGGCACATTCATCACCAAGCACGACGGCTGGTACTACTTCATGGGATCAGCCACCAACTGCTGCAACGGCCCGCTGACCGGTTACACGGTCTTCGCCGCGCGGTCGCGAAGCCCGCTGGGCCCTTTCGTAGATCGTGATGGCGTCTCCATCCTGGACAGTAGGGTCGGTGGCACGCCCGTGCTGGCCCAGAACGGCAACCGTTGGGTCGGCACCGGGCACAACACCATGGTCACGGACTACTCCGGGCAGGACTGGATGATCTATCACGCGGTCGACCGTACCGACCCCTACTACGCCGGCGCGGTGGGCTACACGAAGCGACCCGGGCTGATCGACCCCCTGGACTGGCGTGATGGCTGGCCCACCATCCGCGGCGGGCGCGGGCCCTCCGACTCACCCATTCAAGGCCCCGCCGCTCAGCCCGACCAGGTCACGCACTACTCGCCGCGGTTCGTGACCGATCCACAGCCAGGCGCGACGGTTCGCGGCGCGTCCGACGATTTCAATGGCACGAACCTGTCACCCCAGTGGTCCTGGGTGCGCCAACCTTCGGCGTCCAGCTACTCGATTGCCGGAGGCCAGCTACAGTGGCAGACCCAGCCAGGTGACTTGCACCCGCCGTCGACACCCTTGGCCTCCGTCCTGATCGAACCGGCACCCCGGGGGGACTACGTGCTCGAGACCAAGGTAAAGGTCAGCTTCCCGACCGACGGGTGGTGCTGTCAGAACTATGCCCAGGGCGGTCTAGTCGTCTACGGGGACGACGGCCACTACGTCAAGCTGGTCTCAGTCTCGATCTGGAACACCCGACAGACCGAGTTCGGCAAAGAGGTCTACCCCGCACCCGCAGGTTACCCAAACTACGGAAACGCCGTGGTCGGCCCCGTGGGTGACTGGACCTACCTGCGTATCGTGCGACGACTCGACAACAACGGCGACACCTACACGGCATACAGCAGCCTGGACGCACGGCACTGGGACAAGGGGGCTACATGGACCCAGGACCTGGGTTCCACCCCGCGGATCGGCCTGGTATCCATGGGCAGCCCTGGATTCACCAGCAGTTTCGACTATGTCCACGTGAGCCACCCGACCCGGTGAGCCACCCGACCCGGTGAGGATAGGGGCGGCGTGGGGAGCCTTGGGGCAGGCCGGCTTCGAGGGCCACGCCCTGGTCTGCGTCACCATGGACGTGACGAGTTTGATCACCTCCTTCGCCATCTGAATCCTGCGAAGCAAACCCCAAGATCGTCATAGGGGCATCGTCCAACTTCGCAAGCCAGTAATGTCGCGATCAGCGTGTAGAGCGAGGGCCTCCGCTAGCCGAACTTGGTTTCACTCAGGGCAGTTCCCACGCTCGTGATGAACCGCCCCTGACTCGGCTGCCGGCGTACGTAGTTATTGCGGGTTCGGGCTGACAGACCCTGCCTTGAGACGTTGGACGGTGCAGGTCGCAGGGCTCGCCCACGTGTGCGGTATTGACGGATTTAGGCGTTGCAGGCGTTGAGGGCCACGCTCAGTGACGACGCATGGCGGGTCAGGGAGACGGACTCAAGGTCGTGGTGCGGCACTAACTTGGTGGTGCGTTGCCCATCGTGACTAACCTTCAGCACGACCCGGTCTCACGGGTGCGTAGCCGCATTGCGAACTCTGAGACGTCTCACCCAGACCGGCGGCGACGACCGCCGCGTCCGTCCCTGTGCGGCAACCTCGGCCGCCAATGCGCGCACGTCGCGCATCAAAGACGCGACGCCAGATCGGCAAGGCCTGAGCCGGTCACGCGGTCGAACACTGCTCTCCGGCCGCTGACCGTCATCATGAGGTCAGCGGCCCGCCCTACGATCTCCAGGCCGGTGCCCCACCGTCGGGGGCTGTCCGTGGGGATCAGCCGCAGGCCGTTCAGACGGTCGCGCCGGATGAATCCGGGCGTGGCCCAGCCGGTCAAGAAGTCCAACGTGTGGGTGACGTCAGGCAAGGCTGGATCGAAGGGCATCTCCACGCACACAACCCGGCATGTCATCTGTGCCTGGCGGACCTGGCGGACCAGGGTCCGGCATGTCCATCACCGCTTCCTTGACGCGAGCCTCAACAGGTTCGACCCCAGGAGTACGCCCTCTGGGCCGCGGACTCCGCCGGAGCGACGCCGGAGACCTGGGCGACCCACCAGCCGGACCACCGACCCAGCGCACCCTCCGGCTAACGGCCCGATGGGGCCACGGACTGCGCCCCTCTACCCAGGCGGGCAACGCCTGCCTCGTCGAGGGCCCGCCGAACCGCAGTCTGCGTCCGGCCGGTGAATTCGGCGAGCTCCCGCAGCGACCTGCCTTGCTGGTACGCGGCCGCCACGAACTCGATCAGCTGGCGCCGCTGCGCGGAGGTCTGGCGAACCGACGCGGTGTCGCGGACCTGTTCCAGCACCTTGAGCACGGGCCTCGACGGGTACGACAATGACCCCCATTCTCCCGGTGACCGCTTACGGGCGCTGACGCACCTTCGGGACGCTGGCGTTTGGGCCCGCGGCGGTAGGTCAGGACTCCTCGAGGGCATCCTCCGGCGGCTGCGGGCGAAGCTGCGCGGCCCGCGGCCGGTGTTGGCAGCAGCAGTGCCGCCAATGCGGTGGCCGCTGAGCATTCGCGTCGGCACAGTCCGAGGGGGTGTGCGGCTCTCGGCACGACTCGCAGATCATCCCTCTGGCAGTACTGGCATGTCCCGGCTTTGTCAGGGCCGCTCCCACCCTCCCCGGCACCTCCCGGGTTCCGTAACCAGGACAACTACGAGAGGCGCATCATGTTGCACAGCGCAGCCCACCGGGCCGCGTGAACTACCAGCGGTCAAGGTCAACCCCGCCTAAGTACCAAAAGCCGGCTTAGGTTCGAGGAGGACCTGGAACGTGCGCTGCGGAGCGAAGCGGCTGGCCGATGACTCGGCTGTCCAGTTGGCCTCGCTCGTGAAAGAGCGATGCGCATTTGATGCGGGTACGGTCTGGATCGAGATGTCCAGCGCGCTCGCCTCAGCCGTCGGCCCGTGCGCCAGGTTGAAAAGATTGGCGGAGAAGGAAGGGTTCGCCCTCTTATCGGGTCCCACGAATGATCTGAACGATGTCCGCGAAAGGCAATTTCGGAACGCGGTTTTCGTCGCAGAGCCCGTTGGCCTCCTGCATTGTGTCAGTGAGCTGGGTATAGCAGAACCCGGCGAGGAAGTCGCTGGAGATCACGGCATCGACCAGCGCTCCTAGGCGCTCTTGAAAGTCCGGCGCGGTCGAGGCGCGCGAGTAGCCCCAGGCGTCGCGGGCCGGCTCGTTCTCCGTAAACTGGATGCCGCCGAATTCGGTGAGTATGACCGGCTGGCCGCGGTCCGGTTCCGCGGAAAGTCTGATCCGTCGGCCGGCGGGGCCCATTCCGGCGAAGAGTCGTTCCTTCGCGGTTGCGTCCGCATAGCGCTCGCGAACCACGGGCGCAGACCCTTCGTAGTCGTGCACCGACCAGATATCCGAATCGAGGTGTTCCCAGCCATCGTTCGAAACGACTGGGCGCGACTGGTCGAGTGTCTTGGTCAGGTGAAACAGGGTCCGCGCGTAGTCACGCATGGCCGGATTGTGAGCGATGTGCTGAACTCCCCAGCTTTCATTCAGCGGTACCCAGGTGACGATGCACGGATGCGAGAGGTCACGATCGATCATCTCGGTCCACTCAGCGATCATGCGGTTCACGGCCTTCGGAGTGAATTCGTATGCACTGGGAGTCTCGCCCCAGACGAGCAGACCGAGCTTGTCAGCCCAGAACAGGAACCTTGGGTCCTCGATCTTCTGGTGAACCCGCACGGCATTGAAGCCTAAGTCCTTGATGAGTTGTGCCTCTGCCCGCAGGGCGTCTGCTGAGGGGCTGGCTAGATGCGACTGGGGCCAATAACCCTGACTCAGCACCGAGCGAAGGTAGTAAGGGCGGTCGTTGAGAAGGAAGGCGCCCCGGTTGACGGTGGCCGAGCGTAGCCCGAGGTACGAATAGACGGTGTCCTGGCCTTCGACACTGCCCTCGACAGGTTGGAATGTAGCAACGGCATCCAGCAAGCGGGGATGCTCCGGCGACCACAGCAGTTGTTCATAGGCTTGGCCATTGCGCTGATTCGGTAGTTGGAGGACGGCCTCGAACTGGTCGTTCGCGGCCGGGACCACCACCGTGGCCAGCTGATCACCCCGGTAAGAGAGCGATATCCGGGCCGAGGCGCCCTGAGGAGGCCGGGCGCTCAGGCGAACGGCCACACGCACGCACGACGCCGGAACGTCCGGCACCCAGTGCACCGACTCGATTGAAAGGTCGGCAACTGCCTCCAGCCACACGGGCTGCCAGATTCCGGATGTGCGGTGGTACCAAATGGAGTGGGGATCCGTCTGCCAGTCCTGCTTGCCGCGCGGCTTGGAGACGTCCAGGGCGTCGTCTTCAGCACGCACGACGAGCGACTGGCCGGCTAGACCGGGGTTGAGAGCATGAGTTACATCGAAGCTGAACGGGGTGTGACCGCCTTCGTGCCCGCCAAGGAATACGCCGTTGAGCCAGACCTCGCAGCGGTAGTCAACGGCGCCAAAATGCAGGATCACTCGGTTTCCGGTCGTGCCCTGCCCGGCCGACGCAAGGTCGCTGGCCGCGACCTCCCTGTGGTACCAGGCGATGGTGTGGCGGGCGGTGTCGTGGATGCCGGAGGCCGGCGACTCGGGCGGGAACGGCACGACAATAGTGCTGTCGAAGTGAGGACCGAGGTACCAGCGGGCGGTTAGTCCCTCGTCCTCGTCGTCGAAACGGAAGTTCCAGGCGCCGCAGAGGTCGGCCCAGGCCTTGCGCATGAGCTGGGGTCGGGGATATGACCCGTCCTGGGCGCTCGCTTGCAGCTCAGGAGAGACCCTGCTGACAACATCCGTGTTCATGCGTCGAGTGTGCCTGAATTTTCTAGCGCTGTAAAGAAACCGTCACCAAGACGCGCGCGGGCGCCGCCGCCTGCGCTACGGCGTTGGGAGATCAGCCCGGGCAGGCGCGCTCTCGCGGGCGATGAGGGTGAAGTCCACAATGCGATGGCGCCCCAGGCCGTCGAAACCTGCGATCCGCTCCTGCAGCATGTCCAGTGCGATCTCCGCCAGGGTGTGGGTGTCTGGGGAGATCGTCGTCAGGCTGGGATAGGTGACCGAGGCCATCGAGATGTTGTCCCACCCCGTGATCGCGACGTCACCTGGCACGGTAAATCCGCGTTCCTGGAGCGCGCGGAGCGATCCGATCGCCGCCAGGTCGTCGCGGCAGACGAGTCCGTCGAACTTCAAACCGCGGTCGAGTGCGTCGCCCACCGTTTGTGCCGCGTCCTGCGCCGAGATGGCCTTGCTCGGGAAGAGCAGCGACATGTCGAGCGGCAGACCGGCACGCTCGAGGGCTTCCTGGTAGCCCATCAGGCGCTGGTTCGAGGTGGCCGACTGGCCATGTTCCTCGTGCCCGGCGAAGCCGATCCGGGCTCGACCGAGGCCTATGAGCAGCCGCGTCGCCTCGCTTGCCGCCGCCATGTTGTCTATCATCACGTGGTCGACGCTCAGTGGGGCAGCGCCTTCGCCCAGCAGGACCAGGGGCACATCCCCGCGGCGTAGCGCGATTTCATTCGACGACATGACCGACGGCTGGAAGATGACTCCGTCGACGAGGCCGGCTTCGCTGCTGGAGACAACAGCGCGTTCGCCTTCGAGGGTTCCGTCGGTCTGCTCCAAGAGCAGCCGATAGCCGCGCCGGGTTGCAGCAGCGCTGACGATGCGTGCGAGTTCGGAGAAGTACGGGATGCTGACGTCAGAGAACGCCAGGGCGAGAAGTCCCGTTTTTCCTGTCGCGAGGCGTCGGCCGAGCACGTTCGGCCGGTAGCCGAGCTCGTCGATCGCTGTCTGCACCCGTTTGCGCATCGCGGCGCTGACGTGCGGGTAGTCGTGGACGACGTTTGACACGGTCTTCATCGAGACCCCCGCCACGCGGGCGACATCCTGGAGCCGAACCTTACCCATCGTCTTGTTCCTCACGTGATCCACATCGGGCACCTGCATCCCTCCAGTGGACGACTCTAGCGGGACGCAAGTGGGCGTACCTAGACCGTTGACAGAAATATTCTAGCGCTGTAAATTCGATGAGAGTTCATAGGTGAACTGGAGCCGGTGGGACCGGCATTGCGGGCTGGCACGACACACGTCGCCGTGTCCGGGCGATTTCACTCAAAGGAGAGCATCGTGCACAGGAAATATGGTCGGAGCGTTCTCGCGGCGGCGCTTGCCACTGGAATCGGGGCCGCTCTTGTGGCCTGCGGCGGCAGCTCAGGCGGAGGAGCCAGCAGTGGCTCAGGCGCGGTTTCAGGGGGCGCCTACAGCGGCCCGGCCGTGACGATTAGCTTCTGGAACGGATGGACTGGTGGAGCGGCTCCAGTTCTCGTGCCCGAGCTCATCAAGAAGTTCAACGACTCACACAAGAACATCACCGTCAAAGACGTGCCGATGCAGTGGGGTGACATCTCCGCGAAGATGCCGCTGGCGGTGAAGGCTGGTAAGGGTCCCGACGTCTCGGTTGCCCACGGCGATGACCTAGCGACCTATGCGGCGCAGGGCCTGTTGCTGAAGAGCGACGGCATCGTCAAGTCGCTCGGGTACACCGCGAGCGACTTTCCCGCGGGCGTCTTCAACGCCGGCCACTACAACGGATCCCAGTACGCGATTCCGTGGAGCGTCACGCCGCTCGGGCTGTACGTCAACAAGTCGGTGCTGAAGCAGGCGAGGCTCGACCCTGCTGCGATCCCCACCGACAAGGCCAGCTACCTGAAGTCCCTAGATGCGCTGAAGGCGGCCGGGGTTAAAGGTGAGTGGGTCGACGGATACGTCTTCACCGGCACCTTCGAGTTCGAGTCCTTGATCTGGCAGTTCGGTGGCGACCTTTACAACAAGGACGTCTCAGAAGCGACCTTCAACTCCGGCGCCGGGGTGCAGGCGCTGACCTGGATGACCGATCTCGTCAAGAACGGTCACAGCCCCGCAAACGTGGCGCAAGACGGCAATTGGAATGCGCTCGTCGCCGGCAAGACCGCGTTCAACTGGAATGGTGTCTGGCAGACGACCAACAACGCGTTACCCAAAGTCGAGTGGGCTGCGGCGTCGGTGCCGCAGATCGGAACTGAAAAGGCGGTCTGGTCAAGTTCGACACACTGGATCTTCATGAACAACAAGGGCCAGGACAAGAACAAGACCGCCGCGGCCGCCGCGTTCGTGAAGTGGATGAACGACAACTCGGCCGGTTGGGCTGCCACCGGCGAACTGCCGGCCGACAACACGGTTCGCAACGCTCCGTCGCTGCTGGCCAACTACCCGAACCTGAAGCCGTTCCTTGACGAGCTGCCCTACGCGCACTACGAAACGGTCTCGCCAGGCATCAGCGCGGCCAATGCGACCATCACCACGGCGGTCAACGAGGCCATTCTCGGGAAAAAGAGTCCCAAGCAGGCGTTGGACGACGCGGCCGCTAAGGCCAACCAGCTGCTGAAGCAGAACAAGAGCCAATATGGTGGCTAACAGCGCCCTTGCCCCCCTCGTCCCCCGGGGCACGCGCCCCGGGGGACGAGGGGTTCATCGGAAGAACGCCACCGCGTACCTCTTCCTTGCGCCGTTCCTCATCCTCTTCTGCGTTTTCGTACTGGCACCGGCCGTCTACGGGCTGTGGATCAGCCTCCACATCTGGAACCCTCTTCTGCCGAACCAGCCATTCGTCGGCCTGGAGAACTACACCCAGCTCTTCACCCCCGGATCCCTCACCTCCGGTGACTTCTGGGAGAGCATGCGCGCCACCGGAATCTTCACAGTGGCCAGCGTCCCGTTCCTTCTGGTCATCCCGCTCCTGATCGCGGTGCTCCTGAACCAGAAGATCAGGGGCGGCACCGTCTTCCGCGCCATCTTCTTCGCGCCCTACGTGCTCGGTGTCGCCGTGATCGGCGTGATCTGGAGGTACTTGCTCGATCCGCAGCTGGGAGTCGTGAACCACCTGCTCGGGCTGTTCGGTCTGACCTCCGACGTCCCGTGGACCGTCGACGTACCTTGGGTGTGGATCTCGTTGGTCGCCGTGACGATCTGGTGGACACTCGGTTTCAACACCGTCATCCTCCTCGCCGGACTGCAAGGCATCAACAAAGAACTGTACGATGCCGCATCCGTCGACGGCGCTGGAGCGATGCGGAAGTTCTTCAGCGTGACCCTGCCAGGGCTGCGACCCGTTTTAAGCTTCGTGACCACGGTGACCATCCTGGCGTCGGCGAACATGTTCGGCCAGTCGTATCTGATCACCCACGGCGGGCCAGGCCACGCGACCAGAACCGCGATCATGTACATCGCCGACGAGGGCTTGTCGCAGAACCAGATGGGCGCCGCGTCCGCCATGAGCTACGTGCTGTTCGCCCTGCTCGCAGTCGTCAGCCTGGTCAACTTCCGCCTGCAGCGTGACAAGTCGGAGTAGAGGTTCCCATGACAACCAACAGTCTCTCCCGACCGACGTCCTCCAGCGCCGAACCGCCAGGAAGCGGCAGCCGTCGGCGGCCTGCCACGGCGATGCGGCGTCGCACACGCCCGGGACGCATTGCGGTGTACGTGGTACTGGCTATCACTGCGCTGATCATCGTCGTTCCGCTCGCCTGGATCTTCCTGACCTCGTTCAAGACGGACTTTGCTGCCATCAATGCGCCGGGGTCGCCGTGGCCCAAACCGTTCGTGTTCGACGCGTACCACACGCTGTCGAGCGGTCAACAGCCGATCTTCCGGTGGTTCCTCAACAGTCTGGCGGCTGCGAGCCTGCAGACTCTCATTATCCTTGTGACCGCGTCGATGGGGGCATACGCCCTCGCACGAATGGAGTTCCGAGGCAAGCGAATCGTCTTCGGCGTGATCGTGGCCACGCTGCTCGTTCCGCCGGTGATCTTCCTCATCCCGAACTACCTCATCGTGCAGAACCTTGGCTGGCTCGACACTCTGTGGGCGGTCTCTGTTCCGGGCGCCGCGGGTGCATTCGGCATTTTCTTCCTGCGCCAGTTCTTCGTCGGGCTCCCGACCGAGATCGAGGAGGCCGCGCGCATCGACGGGGCCGGGGACATCCGCATCTTCCTCCAGATCGTGCTGCCTCTGTCCCGCCCAGCGATCGCGACCCTCGCGGTGCTGAGCTTCCTGGCCAACTGGAACGACTTCCTGTGGCCGGTCTACGTGCTGCTCAGCCCCGACAAACTCACGCTGCAGCCCGGGTTGTCAGTACTGCAGGGCGCCTACTCCACACACTTCGGGATCGTCATGGCCGGCGCGGTCATCGCCTCCATTCCGGTGCTGATCATCTTCACGCTCGCCCAGCGGCAGATCGTCGACAGCGTCGCAAGCTCCGGGGTCAAGGGCTAGGTCTGGACTAGGTCGTGAATCATGGACGAGTCGCTGCTGTCGCGATTGCCACAGCGTTGAGCGCGGCGCTGGGATCGTCTGGGTGCTCCGGCGGGTCATCCGGCACTCCCTCCGGCT
>Ga0209014_10002315_pt1 | contig 11074 bp, 9 predicted proteins | sample BarGraNGADG00212_FD_184491 | JGI IMG/M metagenome (GOLD analysis project Ga0209014, IMG submission 184491) | Arctic peat soil microbial communities from Barrow, Alaska - Barrow Graham LP Ref core NGADG0002-212 (SPAdes) (version 2) | ecosystem: Environmental > Terrestrial > Soil > Wetlands > Peat... | reverse complement strand
GCGGCTCCACCATCACGCAACAGCTCGCGAAAAACTTCTTCCTCTCCCCAAAGAAGACCCTCTGGCGCAAACTACGCGAGGCGGAACTCGCGCTCATTCTTGAGTTGCGGTACTCGAAAAAACAGATCCTTGAGATGTACCTTAACAAGATTTACTTCGGGCAGGAGGGCCCCCGAGGGATCTACGGCATCGAAGAGGCGGCGGGATTCTATTTCTCGAAGCAGGCGAAAGATATTTCCCTTGAAGAGGCGGCGCTGCTCGGCGGGATCATCCGCTCCCCGAACCGGCACTCCCTATTGAGGGACCCCAAGGCGGCGAAGGAGCGGCGCAACGCAGTTCTGGCGCGGATGCGCCGGCTTGAGATGATCCGGGAGGATGAGTTCCACAGGGCCTCAAACGCGCCGGTGCGGACCCGGCCACGTAGTCGCGCCCCCGTCCACCAGGCATCGTACTTCGTGGACTACATACAGCGGATCTCCGTGGAAGAACTGGGAAGTGAGAAACTCTACCGCACGGGGTACCGCTACTACACCACCCTCGACCCCACACACCAAGCCGCCGCCCAGGAGGCAGTCACCCGGGGGCTCGGGGAAATCGAGAAAACGGCTCTCCCTGCCGGCGAACCGCTGCAGGCTGCGCTGGTCGCCGTGGATCCGGCAACCGGGGCGATGACCGCCATGGTCGGCGGGCGGGACTATGGGCAAACCCAGTTCAACCGGGCGACGGACGCGAAACGTCAGCCGGGGAGTGCTTTTAAGCCTTTAGTCCTCCTCACGGCGCTTTCGCTGTCGACGCAGGGCAAGGGAGATAAGACGCTCTCTACGATTGTGTCCGGCGAGCCGGTGTCAATCCCTACCCCGGAGGGGAGGTGGACTCCGTCGAATTTCGAAAGAAAGACATACGGAAAGATCACGATTCGGAAGACAATCGAGGATTCTGTAAACACTGCCACCGTCCGGCTGGCGAACGACATCGGGCTGAAGGAAGTGCTCAAAACCGCGCGTGCGGCGGGTATCACAAGCCCACTCTCACCCGTCCCATCGATGGCACTGGGGAGCTTCGAAGTCACGCCGGTGGAACTCGCCTATGTATACACGACGATCGCCTCAGGGGGTATCCGTTTCGACCCGTTTCCCCTCTTTTCAGTGACCACGGCGGACGGAGATATCCTCACGGCGAAGAAGGTTCACCGGGAACAGGCACTCGACCCGCGAGCGGCATACCTTACCGGGTATGCGATGGAGGGGGTGCTGGAGCGCGGTACGGCAAAATCGGCAAAGACGTTGGGGATTTACTTTCCGGCATCGGGGAAGACCGGAACGACGGACGGCAACCGGGACTCCTGGTTCGTGGGGTACACCCCCGATGTGGTCTGCGCCGTGTGGGTGGGGTACGACTCCGGCGCAGATACGGGGCTGACCGGAGCGCGCGGAGCGCTCCATATCTGGGCGCGGTTTCTGCGAGCCCTCTACCCCCAATCCGGGCCGCCGGCCCTGACCCGGCCGGAGGGGGTGGAGACCGCGGTGATCGATCCCGAGTCCGGGTACCTTGCCACCGCTTCATGCCCTCAAACGCTGCGGGAGGCTTACCTCACGGGGACGGCGCCGAAGGAAACTTGCCCTCAGCATCCCGTGAACCCTGTCGTGGATACCCTCCGCAAGGGAATGCGCAGCATCGGGGACTTCTTCCGCAACCTGTTCAAGTAGTCTGAAATTCAGGGCTCCGGTGCGATGTAGGAGAGGATGCGGCCGCGGTCGACCACCTTGACGTTCACCGTCTTTTTCTGTCCCTCGTCGTCGAGAAAAACCACCTGGCCGATGCCGGCGTTGAAGATCATCCGCCAGCACATGAAACAGGGCATCCCGCTGCGGGGTTTCTGCTGTTGAAGACCGTAGATATACAGCGTGGCGTCGTCCATCAAGTCGAAGCTCGCGCGGATGATCGCGTTCGCCTCCGCGTGGACCGAATGGCAGATCTCGTAGTGTTCGCCGCTCGGGATCTGGAGGCGGTCCCGGACGCACTCCCCCCGCTCCAGGCAGCTCCGGACGCCTGCGGCGGCGCCGTTGTACCCGGTGCTGATGATCGTGTGTTTCCTGACGAGAACGGCCCCGAACTGGGCCCGCAGGCAGGTCGAGCGGAGGCATGCGGTTTCGGCCATCTTCAGAAAGTAATCGTCCCATGAGAGTCTCATCGATTCTTCTCCTTCCCGTCGGATGAACGGATGTGCAATATGTCGACTTTTGGCGAAGCCGTCGGAACCGAATTCAGCCATCGGTCATGAATGGGGGGCATCATGACGCAGGAATGCTTTTTTGTCAATTGCCGGAACGCGATCCATAAAAAAGATCCCTCAATTCCATAAATAGCTGTTGACTATCCCCCCTTCCTATATTAATTCAGTCTCGGATGTTTCGGTGAGGAAAGGTCGGTTTGGGAAAGAAAAAGCTCTATATTCAAACTTTTGGCTGCCAGATGAACGTGCAGGATGCGCAGAAGATGGCGGTTCTACTGGAGGAGTCGGGATACGGGACGACGGATGATCCGGAGCAGGCGGACCTGATTCTCGTCAACACATGCAGCATCCGCGAGAAGGCGGCGCAGAAGATTTACAGTCAGTTGGGGCGGTTCCGGGAGTTGAAGGAGAGAAATCCGCGTCTTCTGATCGGCGTGGTCGGCTGCCTCGCCCAGCAGTGGGGCGACCGGTTCTTTCGCAGGGTTCCGTGCCTCGACCTGGTTGTCGGTACACACCAGATCAACCGGCTTCCTGAAATGGTCGGCGAACTGGAACGGGCCGGGGGACGGATCGTCGAGACGGGATTCTGCGACCGGGTCGGCTCGCTGGACATTCCGGCGCAACCGGCCGCGGGGGCGGTGAGCACCTTTGTGACGATCATGCAGGGGTGCAACAACTTCTGCGCGTACTGCGTCGTGCCCCATCTCCGGGGGCGGGAGCAGAGCCGGCCGCTGCCGGAGATTCTTCGTGAGATCGAAACACTGGCTGCCCAAGGCATCCGGGAGGTCACGCTCCTCGGGCAGAACGTGAACTCGTATGGGCAGACGCTGCCGGGGGAAACGGATTTTACGGAGTTGATCAGCGCCATCGGAAAGATCCCCGGGATCGGGAGGATCCGCTTCACCACCTCCCATCCGAAGGATCTGTCGCCGCGGCTGATCGCGTGCTTCGGGGAGATCGCCTCCCTCTGCGAACACATCCACCTCCCGGTGCAGTCGGGATCGGACCGGGTGCTGCGGCGGATGAACCGTGGCTATACGGCCGAAGCATACCGGGAGAAGGTGGCCCTGCTTCGACGGGTCTGTCCGGAGATCAGCATCACCTCCGATGTGATCGTAGGATTCCCGGGGGAGGAGGAGGAGGATTTTCAGCAGACGCTGGAACTGATGCGGGAGATCCGTTTTGATAACCTCTTCTCTTTCCAGTACTCGGAACGGGAAGGGACGGCCGCCGTCGGGATGGATCGGCCCGTACGCGAGGGTGTGAAACGGGAACGGCTGAGGGCGCTCCAGGCTCTGCAGGCGGCGCATACGCTGGAGAAAAACCGCACCTGCATCGGAAGATGCGAGTCGGTGCTGGTCGAGGGGCCGAACCGAAACGGGTGCGAGGAGATGACCGGGAGGACGCGGGGAAACCGGATCGTTCATTTCCCGGGGAGAACCGGACTCATCGGCAAAACGGTTTCCGTGCGGATCGTGGAGGCCTTCGCCCATTCCCTGCGGGGCGAGGTGGAGGAACGAGGAGGCGCAGATGTTCATTGAGATGAAGGTATCGGGTCTGACGATGGATCCGATCACCAATACCCCGATCGTCATCCTGAAAGACCTCGAGGAGAAGAAGGCCATTCCGATCTGGATCGGCATCTTTGAGGCGAGCGCCATTGCGACCGAGATCGAAAAGATCACCTTCTCGCGTCCGATGACCCATGACCTCTTGAACGAGATTCTGAAGGCCCTGAAGGCCGAGGTGGTGCGGGTGGAGATTCACGATCTTCGGAACAACACCTTCTTCGCAAACATCCACCTTCGGCTCGCCGGAGAGCCTATCATCGTCGATGCCCGTCCCAGCGACGCGATCGCGGTAGCCCTCCGCGCCGGCGCCTCAATCTTTGTGGAGGACAAGGTGATCGAAAGGTCCCGGAACGTCGATTTCGGGACGAAGATGACGGATCTCGACCGGCTGAAGAAAGAGAAGCTTGCGGAGTTTCTTGAAAATCTTTCTCCGGAGGATTTTGGAAAGTACAAGATGTGACAGGATCTTCTTTTTTTCCGCCACGAAGGGACGGCCGGGAAGATCCTTTCGTGGCTGTTATTTTTCTTGAGGCAACGGATGGGTATTCTGGAGCAGGCCATCGGCGAGTTCGACAGACATATGAAGGTAGAGAGAAATCTCTCCGAACATACAAGGGACGGCTATCTGACCGATCTAAAGCAGTTTCAGACATTTTTGGAGACGCGGGAGATTTCCGGCGGGGTGGAAGAGACGATTCCCATCGATCCGTTGGTGATCCGCTCCTTTCTCGCCTCCCTTTACCGCGGGAAGTACCGAAAGGTGACCGTCTCCCGGAAGGTGGCGGCGCTTCGCTCCTTCTACCGGTACCTCCACAGGGAAGGGAAGGTGTCGGTGAACCCGGCGGAACTCGTGCAACTCCCCCGGTGCGAGAAATACATCCCCGTCGTCCTTTCGGTGGATGAGATGCTGGCGCTCCTCCAGGTGAAATTTCCGGAGGATGCGGCCGGACGACGGGACCGGTCGATGATCGAGCTCTTCTATTCCGCGGGGATCCGTTTGAGCGAATTGACGGGACTGGATCTCGGAGATATCCGTTCCAACGAAGGGCTCGTCAAGGTCAAGGGGAAGGGACGAAAAGAGCGAATCGTTCCGGTCGGCCGGCCGGCCCTGCAGGCGCTTGAAGCCTACCTGCAGAAACGACCGGAGCTCCGGAAGGAAGGAGCGGATATAGATGCAGAAAAAGCCTTTTTCCTCAGCACGAGGGGAAAGCGGATGAATCCAAGGGGGGTGGCGCGGGTGGTTGAACGGGTGGTCCGGGAAAGCGGGATCGGCCGAAGGATCAGCCCGCATGCTCTGCGGCACACGTTCGCAACCCACCTGCTGGACGCGGGCGCCGATCTGCGTTCCATCCAGGAGATGCTGGGACACCGGAGCCTTTCGTCGACGCAGAAATACACATCGGTCAGCGTGAGCCGTCTGATGGAGATCTATGACCGGTCGCACCCGCGGGCCGGAGGAGGGAAGAGATAAAATGAAGATCCGGGGAACGACCATCCTGGCGGTCCGACATCGGGGGAAGGTCACCGTGGCGGGAGACGGCCAGGTGACGCTCGATACGACGGTCATGAAGCATGGGGCGAGGAAGGTGCGGCGGCTCTACCACAACCAGGTGATCGTGGGGTTCGCCGGGGCGACCGCGGACGCCTTTACCCTCTTCGATCGTTTCGACCAGAAGCTTGAACAATACAAGGGGAACCTGCTGCGGGCGGCCGTGGAGCTGACGAAGGACTGGCGGACGGACCGTGTGCTCCGCCATCTGGAGGCGCTGATGATCGCCGTCAGCCGCGATTCGTTTCTGATCATCTCGGGAAACGGCGATGTGATCGAGTCGGACGACAACGTAATGGCCATCGGCTCGGGCGGACCCTTCGCTCTCGCGGCGGCCCGGGCGATGGTCCGCTACTCGGATCTTACCGCGACGGAGATCGCGCGGGAGTCGGTGAAGATCGCCTCCGAGATCTGCATCTTTACGAATGACCACATCACCGTGGAGGAGATCGATCTGGAAGAAGAACCGGATGAAAAACAGTTAAAGGGCAAGGAAAAAGGGTAGCCATGTCACAGGATGATTTAACACCAAAAATGATCGTAGAAAAGCTGGATCTGTATATTATCGGACAGCAGGAGGCCAAGCGGGCCGTTGCGATCGCGCTTCGGAACCGCTGGCGTCGCCAGAATGTCTCGCCGGATATGCGGGAGGAGATCTCCCCGAAGAACATCATCATGATCGGGCCCACCGGCGTGGGCAAGACCGAGATTGCGAGAAGGCTTGCGAAACTCGACAACTCCCCGTTCATCAAGGTCGAGGCGTCGAAGTTCACCGAGGTCGGCTATGTGGGGCGGGACGTCGAATCGATGGTCCGCGATCTGGTGGAGCTTTCGATCGGCATGATCAAGTCGGAGGAGCAGGAACGCGTCCAAACGAAGGCCGCCGAACTGGCGGAAGACAGGCTTCTCGACATCCTTCTCCCGCCGAAGCCGGTAGAGAAGAAGGCGACGGAGATGATCCCCGATGGAAACGGGACGATGATCGAGGCGGAATACGTGCCTGAGCCGGATACGACCCGCGAGAAGCTCCGGCGACTACTCCATGAGGGTCGTCTGGACGATCGTTTCGTCGAGATCGAGACGACCGAGGTCCGGAGCGGACCGATGGTCGAAATCTTCTCCTCCACCGGCATGGAGGACATGGGACTCAACGTCAAGGACATGCTGGGGAATCTTTTCCCCCAGAAGAAGAAAAAACGGCGGGTGAAGGTGCCCGAGGCGCTGGAGATCCTGGCGGAAGAGGAGGCCCAGCGTCTCGTGGACATGGAAAAAGTGACGAAGACGGCCATCGAACGGGTCGAGCAGTCGGGGATCGTCTTTCTCGACGAGATCGACAAGATCGTGGGTGGCGACGGGACGCACGGCCCGGACGTCTCACGGGAAGGGGTGCAGCGGGACCTCCTGCCCATCGTCGAGGGGTCGACCGTGAGCACCCGCTACGGAATGGTCCGGACCGATCATATCCTCTTCATTGCAGCAGGGGCGTTCACCGCGACGAAGCCGTCGGATCTGATTCCGGAGCTCCAGGGGCGTTTTCCCATCCGTGTGGAACTCAACTCCTTGGGCAGGGACGAATTCATCCGGATTCTGACCGAACCGCACAACGCTCTCGTCAAGCAATACACGGAGATGATGGCGACCGAGGGGGTCCGAATCACCTTTACGGAGGATGCGATTGCCGCGATTGCGGAGACGGCCACGCTGGTGAACGACCGGATGGAGAACATCGGAGCGCGGCGTCTCTATACGATCATGGAGAGCCTTCTCGACGAAATCTCCTTTGATGCTCCGGAGATGCGGGATCAGGAGGTGGTGATTGACGGCGATTATGTTGCCGATCAATTGGACGAGATCGTCGAGGATGAGGATCTGAGCCGGTACATCCTGTAAGCATTGCGGCGTCCGGAAGCCGGCCCGAAATCCCGGAAAAAGGCCGGAGAGGCAATCGGGTAGAAATGGACGAGGAGAGGTCGATGGACGGTATAAAGACATCCATGGAGCGGGCCGATATTCTGGTGGAGGCCCTTCCCTACATTCGCCGGTTCTTCAACAAGACCGTCGTGATCAAGTACGGCGGCCATGCGATGGTGGATGAGGAGCTGAAGAACAATTTCGCCCGCGATCTGGTCCTGATGAAGTATATCGGGATCAACGCCGTTGTGGTCCACGGCGGCGGCCCGCAGATCGGAAGCCTGCTGAAAAAGCTGGGGAAGGAATCGAAATTCGTCCAGGGGATGCGGGTGACCGACGAGGAGACGATGGACATCGTCGAGATGGTCCTCGTGGGGAAGGTGAACCAGGAGATCGTCGGCCTGATCAACCGTCACGGCGGTCGGGCGGTCGGGTTGAGCGGCAAGGACGCAAACCTGATCCGGGCGGAGAAGTATTATCTCAACGCCGAGAAGGTCAAGGAGACGCCGCCCGAGATCATCGACATCGGCCTGGTCGGGAAGGTGAAGGCGGTCGATGCGGAGCTGATCACCACGCTGATGGCGGACGGCGTCATCCCGGTTATCGCCCCGACGGGGGTCGGGGACGGGGGAGAGACTTACAACATCAACGCCGACCTGGTGGCCGGCGCGGTCGCTTCCGCCCTTGCCGCGGAGAAGCTGATTCTGCTCACCGACGTCCCCGGGGTCCTCAACCGGCAGAAGGAGCTGATCCACACGATGGATGAACGGACCACCCGCCGGATGATCGAGGAGGGGACGATCGAAGGGGGGATGTTCCCCAAGGTAAAGTGCTGCCTCAAGGCCCTCCGGGGCGGGGTCAAGAAGGCCCATATCGTGGACGGCCGCCTGAAGCATACGATTCTCCTGGAGATGTTTACGGACCAGGGGATCGGGACGGAGATCGTTTTATAGGTGCATGCCCACCATTCACGAGGTAAGGAAAAAATGACCACACAAGAATGGATCGACCTGTCCGATCGCTACATCATGTCGACGTACAAGCGCCATCCCCTTGTCCTGACGAGGGGGTTGGGTGTCCATGTCTGGGACAGCGAAGGCCGCTGCTACCTCGATCTGGTCGGGGGGATTGCCGTCTGCGCCCTCGGCCACGCGCATCCCAAAGTCGTCACGGCGATCCAGGAGCAGGTGGAGAACCTCTCCCACGTATCAAACCTTTACCATATCGTGCCACAGATTCTGCTGGCGCGGCTCCTCGTGGAGAATTCACCCTTGGACAAGGCATTCTTCTGCAACAGCGGGGCGGAGGCCAACGAGGCGGCGATCAAGCTTGCCCGGAAATATGCCTCGGAACACATGCAAGGCCGATACGAACTGATCACGATGCAGGACTCCTTCCATGGCCGTACGCTGGCAACCGTGACGGCAACGGCGCAGGAACGATTTCACACCGGGTTTGAGCCGCTTCCGGCGGGTTTCCGGTATGTTCCCTACAACGACCTTCCGGCGCTGGAGGCGGCCGTGACGGAGAAGACCTGCGGCGTCCTGGTCGAGCCGATCCAGGGGGAGAGCGGCGTCGTTATTCCCGATCCCGGGTATCTCCCGGGGATCCGGCGGATCTGCGACGAGAAGGGGCTCCTGATGATTGCGGACGAGGTCCAGACAGGGATCGGCCGGACGGGGACGCTCTTCGCCTGCGAACAGACGGAGGTCGTGCCGGACATGATCACGCTGGCGAAGGCCCTCGGGAACGGCTTCCCGATCGGAGCGCTTTTGGCGAAGGAAAAAATCGCCGCGGCCTTCGTTCCGGGAAGTCACGGATCGACCTTCGGCGGCAATCCTCTGGCCTGCGCGGCCGCCCTGGCCACGCTGGAAACCATCCTTGACGAGGGGATCCTCGATAACTGCCGGAAGGTGGGAGAATATTTCCTCTCCCGGCTCGGAGAATTGAAAAATAAACATTCCCGGATCCGGCAAGTCCGCGGACAGGGGCTGATCCTCGCCGTCGAATTGACCGTGCCCGGGGCGGAGTTTGTTGAAAAATGCATGGAGAAAGGGTTGCTGATCAACTGCACGAACGGGAATGTCCTCCGTTTTGTTCCGCCGCTGATCCTGACCCGACAGGATGTGGAGAAGGCCATCGGGATCCTGGATGGGGTTCTGGAGGAAAAATGAAAAAGGATCTGCTCAGCGAATATGACCTGGAACGGGCCGATTTCGAATCCATTTTCGAAGGGGCGCACCGCTTGAAACGGCTGCTCCGGGAGGGGAAAGAGCATCACCTTTTGAAGGGCAAGACCCTGGGGATGATCTTCGACAAATCCTCCACCCGGACGAGAATATCCTTTGAAGTCGGTATGTTTCAGTTGGGCGGTTTATCTCTGTTTCTCAGCAACAGGGATACGCAGCTCGGCCGCGGGGAGATCATCGCCGACAGCGCGCGGACCATGTCCCGCTATCTGAACGGAATCATGATCCGGACCTTTTCCCAGGAATCCGTGGAGGAATTCGCCCGCCATGCGACCATACCGGTGATCAACGGCCTGACCGATCTCCTCCACCCGTGCCAGCTGCTGAGCGATCTCTTCACGATCATCGAGAAGCGGGGTACGTACGAGGGGCTGAAGGTCGCCTATATCGGCGATGGGAACAACATGGCGAACTCCTGGATCAATGCCGCGGCGAAGCTGCCGTTTCATCTTGACCTGGCCTGCCCCGACGGGTATGATCCGGACGCAGCGATCCTCAAGCGGGGGATCGCCGAGGCGCCCGCCGGGGTGGTTCTCCACCGGGATCCGGCGGAGGCGGTCCGCGATGCCGATGTCGTCTACACCGATGTCTGGGTCAGCATGGGGCAGGAGGCCGAACGGGAAGAGAAAATGAAGCGGTTTCAGGGCTATCAGGTCAATCGGGCCCTGATCGACCGGGCGAAAAAAGACGTCATTGTCATGCACTGTCTCCCCGCCCACCGGGGCGAAGAGATCACGGCGGAGGTGATCGACGGCCCCCGCTCCGTGATCATCGACGAGGCGGAGAACCGCCTCCACGTCCAGAAGGCCGTCATGGCAATCTTGATGCAATGAGTAAGGAGGAAGGAATCGTGATCGAGGTGAAGAAGGTTGTCCTCGCCTATTCGGGAGGACTGGATACGTCCGTGATCGTGAGGTGGCTGATCGAGACCTACCGGTGCGAGGTGATCTGCTTCGCCGCCGACGTCGGTCAAAAAGAGGAACTGTCGGGGCTTCGGGAAAAGGCGATCAAAACCGGAGCCGCGAAGATCTACATCGACGATCTCCGGGAGGAGTTCGTTCGGGATTTCGTTTTTCCGGCCCTCCGGGCGAATGCGATTTACGAGGGGACCTATCTTCTGGGGACCTCGCTTGCGAGACCGCTGATCGCCAAACGGCAGTTGGAAATCGCGAAGATCGAGGGGGCCGATGCGGTCTGCCACGGGGCCACGGGGAAGGGGAACGACCAGGTGCGGTTCGAGTTGACCTACATGGCTCTCCATCCGGTGATCCGGGTCATCGCGGCCTGGAGGGACGACCACTGGACGTTCGATTCACGCGCCTCGATGATCGATTACGCGGAGAAGCACGGGATCCCGATTCCTTTGACCAGAGAGAAGCCTTACAGCAGTGACCGGAACCTGCTCCATATCTCCCACGAGGGGGGTATTCTCGAGGACACCTGGGCGGAGCCGAAGGAGGAGATGTTTGTCCTCACGGTTTCCCCAGAGGCGGCGCCGGACCGACCGACCTATGTCGAGATCGGTTTTGAAAAGGGGAACCCCGTCTCCGTGGATGGTGTT
>Ga0209014_10002314_pt1 | contig 11075 bp, 8 predicted proteins | sample BarGraNGADG00212_FD_184491 | JGI IMG/M metagenome (GOLD analysis project Ga0209014, IMG submission 184491) | Arctic peat soil microbial communities from Barrow, Alaska - Barrow Graham LP Ref core NGADG0002-212 (SPAdes) (version 2) | ecosystem: Environmental > Terrestrial > Soil > Wetlands > Peat... | reverse complement strand
AGCCAGACCATGCCGCCGATCATGACGAGCAGGGCCAGGACGCCGCTGGCGATAAGAGAGGCCGATGTCCCGGCTGCGTTCTCCAGCTCGGCGCTCACCCTGGCTTCGTTGGCCTTGACCAGGGCGTCCAGGATCGGCAGCGCGTCGCTGCGCAGGCCGGAGCTGGCCACGCGGAGGTACTGCGCACCGACGGGCAGAGCCTGCCGGTTCGTGGCCCGCGCCTGCTCGATGAGGCCGGCATATGTGAGCACGGCGTTGTTGAGGGCTCCGAGCGCGGGTCCATCTGCCGGTTGGGCCCGGGCTGCCTCGGCGATCAGTCGCGAGGCCTGAGCCAGGGATGCGGTGTAGTCGGCCCTCTGGTCCGCCGGTTCGAGGCCACCGACCAGGAAGGCGTTGGTGGCGTCGGCATCTGCGCGGACGAGGCTTGTGTGGATCGCCTGGATCCGGACGAGCTGGGTGGTGTTGTCCCCACCTCGACGCAGCGCATCGTTCGTCGACCCGAATGTCGAGAAGGCGGAGAGGGCGAAGACCAGTGACACGGCCACCGTCAGCAGGGCCAGTATCCGCAGCCGTCCCGGGGTCCCGGACATGGCGCGGCGGGCGGAGGTCGCAGCGTCGTTCAACCGGCCGGAGAGAGTCGGCTGGCTGGGTTGCTGCACAGCACTTGCCGGCTGGCCCACGCCGGTGGTCTGACCCACGATTGGTGGCTGGCTCATCCTGGTCGTCTGGCTCACGCCGGGTCTCCCTGCTTGTCCTCGTCGAGGTCCTGCGGCAGCAGCTGGCGCAGCTGCTCTGTGGTGGGCGCCTCGACATCGCGCAACCGCCATGCGTGAGCTCCGATGGCGGCCTCGAGCGTGTTGCGCGAGAAGCGGCCGTTGCCGAACGTGCCTCCGCGGGGGGTCGTGGCCAACAGCTCCCGGAAGTGGGCGAGTGCATCGGCCGTGAGCTCGTAGTCGGAGTCGCGGGCCAGCATCGTCAGGATCTCGACAAGCTCGTCGTCCCTGTAGTCGTCGAACTCGATCGTGGTCCGAAAGCGGCTGGCCAGACCGGGATTGGCTGCGATGAACTCCTCCATCGGCGCTGGGTAGCCGGCCACGATGACCACGAGATCGTCACGCCGGTCCTCCATCTCCTTGACCAGGGTGTCCACCGCCTCGGTGCCGTACTGGTCGCCGGTCAGGCTGTAGGCCTCGTCGATGAACAGCACGCCCCCGACCGCGGTGACGACGACCTCGGCGGTCTTGACCGCGGTCTGGCCCAGGTAGCCAGCCACCAGCTCCGAGCGGTCGACCTCGATCAGCTGACCCTTCGACAGCAGCTCGAGCGCTGCGTAGATGCCGCTGACCAGCCGCGCCACCGTCGTCTTGCCGGTGCCCGGGTTGCCGGTGAACACCAGGTGCCGGGTGATCGTGGGGCTCTTCATCCCCGCATCGGATCGAAGCCTCTCGACCCGCAGGATCGCGACCTGACGGTGGATCTCACGCTTGACCCGTTCAAGGCCGATCAAGGCGTCGAGCTCGGCGAGCAGCTCGTCGAGGCTCCTGTGCTTCACCGGCGCTGGCAGAGCAGGCTCGGTTGTGGGCTCTGCAGAGGCGAGCTCGCTGGTGGACCCTGGAGCAACCGGCCCACCGGAGCTGTGGGCAGATGGTGTCGAAGCCCCCGCGAGGTCTGGCAAGGTGGTCCGAGCACCGGCTGCGGTCAGCTGCGCGGCGGCGGCCACCGAGGCATTGCCGATCACTCGCATCGTGGGTTCGCCAAGACCGCACGCGGCCGAGACCACCTCGGCCAGTGCCTCGGCATAGGCCAAGGTGCGCGAAGATCCTTGCGCCACAAGGCTGTTCAGTATCGCGGTCGGAGCCGCCCTCCATCTCCGCCCCCGCGTTGCGGCGTCGAAGAAGTCCTGGGTGGTCCCGCCGCCCAATGCCTCGGCCCAGCTCGCGGCAGCCCCCGGGGCCGACTCGGCCACCGCCGCGGCCAGAGCGGAGCCCTCGGAACGTGCGGTCGAGGCTGGCACGCCGGCGGACTCGGCCACCCCGGTCAACGCCTCAATGGCCTGGTCCAGGGTCAGCGTGCGTGTCGTGGTCACGGCGCGCCGGCCCCGGTCGGTGGCTCCAGGCGGCCTGGCTCATTCGGCGCCGCGGCAACGTCGGGTGAGATGCTCACTTCCGGACCCAGCGACAACCCACCACCGGTGGAACCTGTGCCGAACTTCTCCGCGAGGAACCGGCCGTGGGCGACCAGCGCGGCGGCGTCGGCACGGCATACGGCGTCGAAGACCTTGTCCATCGTGGCGGCGAGCAGGTCGAGCTGGTCGATGAGGACCATCAGTGAGGTCTTGCCGTGGTCGACGGGGCGGCTGTCCGCAAACTGACGCGGAAGGCGCAGGTATCCGCCGATGGCTTCTGGCAGGTAGTCGGTCGCCGTGGCCATGACGTTGTAGGCCTGCTGGCTTCCGGCGCCGAGGTTGGACAACCGCGGAATCGTGTCGCGCACGGTCCGCGAGACCCTGCTGACCCGCGAGGCGACCGGTGCGGGGACAGCGCTGCGGGCCACCATCGCCTCGACACCGTCAAGAGCGGCCAACAGGTCGTCACTGGTGGGAACCCTTGGCAGCACAGGGCGTTCGGGCTCGCCTCGGCGACCCTTCAGCCTCGCGAAGAGCTCACTCAGTGCCATGGTGTTGATCTTCCCCCGAAAACAGCGTCAGCGACCAGCGCCGGGAGCGCCGTCGAGATCGAGCGAGCCGTGGGTGACTGCCGGGTTCTGCTTTTCCACCCGGTCGAGGTATTCGCGGGACTTGCCGACCTCGGTCTCCAATGTGCCGATCGTTGCGGCCATGTTGTCGAGCGCCTGGATCTTGAAGGAGTCGATCGTGTCCATCGTGGCGTAGATGTTCTGGAAGGCAGCCTGCAGCTGGGGCAGCCCGATCGTGGCCGAGGCCGCTTGTTCCTGGATGGCCGCCGAGTTGTCGCGCAGCATCTCCGACGTGCGCTCGATCAGGCTGGACGTCGTGGTGTTCAGCGCTGTTATCTGGGTGAGCACGAGCTTCTGGTTGCCGAGCGCCTGGGCCACCATGACGGCCGTGCGCAAGGCCGAGATCGTCGTGGTGGAGGCGCGGTCGACGCCCTTGATCAGCTCGATGTTGTTCTTGGTGACGATGTCGATGGCCAGGTAGTTCTGGATCGACACGGCCAGCTGCGTCAGCAGGTCCTGGTGCTTCTGGCGGACGTAGAACAGCACGTCGTCCCGCAAGGCCTTGGCCTTCTCGGGGTTGATCGACTCGATGTCGGAGATCCCGGCCGCCAGGCGCGCATCGAGCCGCTCGGCCACGTAGACGTACTGGTTGAGCCGGCCCATCGCCTCCCACAGCTGCTGCTTCTCGAGGTTGAGCGCGGCGTTGTCCTTGCCGAGCTCGTCCTGGCCGTCGCGCAGGGCGTGCAGGATCGCGTCGAGGTGGCCCTCGGCGCTCTGGTACTTGTGGAAGTAGTCGGTCAGCTTGTCGCCGAAGGGGATCATCCCCAGGAACTTCTTGGCGCCGGAGGCGTCCTTGGGATCGAGGTCCTCCACCGTGCGGCGAAGCTCGAGCAGGGTCGAGCCGACCTTGGAGCCCTCGGCCAGCCCGCCCTCCTGCAGCGCCTTGACCGGCGACTTGAGCAGCCGGTTGGAGCTCTCGGCAGCGCGGCGGATGTCCTGGTCGCCCATGGCGCGCACGTCGGCGGCCTTGGCGGTGAACTCCGGCGAACGTGGCTGGGCGGCCATCAAGGACCCCAGGTAGCTCTCAACCTTGGCGTCCAGACCCGGGAGGGCGGCAGCATCCACGGCCGGAGCCAGCTTGGGTGCCGCGGTGGCCGACACGACCTGCGCCGGCGGGGGGGCCACGAGTGTCAGAACGGACGCACCTGTTGCGGGCGGCTGGAGTGGCTGGGTGGCTGGCTGACCCGACGTGCCCGGCTCTGTCATCACTGTCCCTTGTCTGAGTGAACGTTGTCTGTGTGAACGCCACGCCGATGAGGCGCGGCGCTGGTACGGGCGTTGGCGCCTGTACCCCTGTTGACGTTTGGCCAATCTACGCGGTTCCGGCTCCGAGCGGCGCTGCATTTGCATGTCACCATGTGGAGCTATGCGGATGTTTGTCGCGCTGCCGCTGCCCGAGGCGGTCAAGGATGACCTGGCTGAGTTCCTCGAGCCTCGTCAGGAGGCCGGACCGGCCTTGCGCTGGACCCTGCCCACGCAGTGGCATGTCACCCTCGCGTTCCTGGGGGAGGTGGCCGACCGGCATACCGACGAGCTGTCCGAGCGCCTCCAGCGGGCTACGTCGCGACGAAGCCCGTTGGTATTGCGAGTGGCCGGCGCGGGCGCCTTCCCCAACGCCGGTCGCGCGAAGGTTCTGTGGGCGGGTCTTGAGCACGATGGGCAGGAGCTGATGAGGCTGGCAGGCGGGGCCCGGGCCGCCGCGGCGAAGTCCGGGGTCGACGTCGGTGGCGGACGGTTCCACCCTCACCTGACGCTGGCCCGGTTGGGGCGGCCCGAAGACGTTACCCGGTGGCTGCGCGTGCTGGACCCGTATTCCGGTCCGTCCTGGCAGGCGGGCGAGGTCGCGCTGATCGCCTCGCACCTCGGTCAGGGCCCGCGTGGCACGTCTCGCCATGTCGTTCTTGAGACCTTCCAGCTCGGCCCGCCTAGCATGGGTTGAACCATGTCCGGATCGAGCGCAGCGCCTCAGGGCCCCGGCCGCAGTGCTGCGCTCCGGCGGCGGCTCTGGGTCACCCGGGGGGTCGAGCTGCTCGCCCTCGTCTTCGTGGTCTATCTCGGCGGGGTCAGTGCGACAAGCCTTTTCCCGACCACGGTCCAGACCAAGCACTACAGCGCCGAGGTGCGACTGTCCGCGCTCCCGACGCTCGCCTCAACGATCCACAGCCCGACCTCCTTCGGCGACCTTGACCTCAAGTTCGACAGCGCGTTCCCGGCGCCCGGAGTGGACGCGACCATTGAGGTCCGCGAGACGATCACCGAGCTGTTTGACGACCGGCGCCTCTCGATCGAGAGCCTCCAGCCCTCGGGCCAGGAGATCAGCGACGCCCTCGGCTCCGGAGTCACCGAGCTTGCGCTGAAGTTCGCCGGCGGCGTCCTGACCATGGGGCTTGGCTCGGTCGTCCTGATCGCCTACGCCCGTCGACGCCGCCCGACCGCCCGGCAGCTCGTGTCCAGCGGCGTTGCGGGTCTGCTGGCCATTGGTACCACCGGCATGGGGGTATGGGGGACCTACCAGCCGGACCGGCTCTCGAGCTTCCGGACCACCGGCCTGCTCGGCACCGTTCGAAGCAATGCCGGGTTGCTGGCCGACGTGGAGGCACGCGCGGAGCAGGTCACGCCATACGTGCGAAACCTGCTGGCGCTCTCGCAGGCGTTGCAGGAGAAGTTCGTCCCCCAGGACGTCACCAAACCGACGGCCGCCCGCTTCCTCTTGGTCTCGGACATCCACGGCGCCAATCAGTACCCGGTGATGAAGCGGATCATTGCCGACGAGGAGATCACCGCGGTCATCGACTCCGGCGACCTGCTCAACCTTGGCAGCGTCACCGAGGCGGAGCTGTCCGGGATCTTCACCTCCATCGAGAAGCTCGGGGTCCCCTACATCTTCGTGCGTGGCAACCATGACGCGGGCAGCCTCACCGACCAGGCGTTGCTGGAGCGGATGGCCCAGATCAAGAACGTCGTCCTGCTCGAGCCGACACCCAAGTCCTATGCGGAGGTGAGCGTCAACGGCGTGAACGTGGCGGGGTTCAACGACCCCCGGTTCTTCGGCGACAACAACCTGGACAACAACCAGAAGGAGGAGCCGGCGGCGGAGGCGTTCAACCGGGCGTATGCCGGCCGGTCCCGTCCTGACATCGTCGTCTCGCACGAGCCCGCCGCGGTCAAGCTGGTGAAGTCCGCGACCCTGTTGGTCAACGGACATCTGCACAAGGACGAGCTTGAGGGCAACCGCATCGGCGTCGGCACCTTCACCGGTGGTGGCACCATGGCCCACTTTCTGTTCCAGAAGGCGGGTGACCAGGGCGGTGAGCTGGAAGGCCAGCCGTACTCCTTTGACATCGCGGTGTTCACCCAGAGCTGCGACCTGGCCTCGCTGACCCGGTACACCTTCCGGAACCTCATCCTGGGCCGACCCGCCTATGACGACGTCAGCGTCATCAACGGCAGCACCATCGCCACGCGTGACCCCGGCGAACGCAGCTGCTCGACCGATCTCGGAGTGAGCAAGACGAGCGTTACGCTCGGAGGATGAGCAGCGAAGCGGTCGGACGGCATACCGCTTCGACGTCGCGGTGGGCCGACCTGGGCGTTCCCGTCCACTACGTCGACCACGGCGGGCCCGACGACGGTCCGCTGCTGGTGATGGTGCACGGGTTGGGCGGGTCGCTGGTCAACTGGGCCGCGCTCGCCCCCCTGCTGACCGACACCTGCCGCGTCCTTGCGCTGGACCTGATGGGCTTCGGTCTCACCCAGGCGGGCTCGCACTCGACCTCGGTCACGGCCAATCAGCATATGCTGCAACGATTCTTGAGCGAGGTGGTCGGCAGTCCGGCGATCCTTGTCGGCAACTCGATGGGTGGCATGATCGCGATACTGCAGGCGGCCCGCCACCCTGAGACCGTCAGCGGACTGGTCCTCGTGGACCCCGCGGTGCCGGGTCGACGGGGTTCGCGCAGGGACCCGCTGGTGGCCGTCGGCTTCGGGATGTATGCCGTGCCTCAGCTCGGGCGCGCCATGCTCAAGGCCCGCCGCCGGGTGCGCTCGCCCGAGCAGGTGGCGATGGACGTTCTGCGCCTGTGCTGCGTGGACCCGACCCGGGTGCCGACCGACGTGCTCGAGCAGCACATGGACCTGGCTCGGACGCGTCGCGGGTTCTCCGATCTGGACGAACAGTTCCTCGTCGCCGCGCGTTCGCTGATGGGCATGATGGCCCGGCGCAGCTCTTTTCTGGCCATGATGAGGTCTATCCGGGTGCCGGTGCTGCTGCTGCACGGAGAGAAGGACCGGCTCGTGCCGGTCGGCGCATCCCGGTCGGTCGCCGCGGCCAACCCGTCATGGCGCTTCGAGGTGGCCCCCGACGCAGGTCACGTCCCGCAGCTCGAGGTGCCGGAGTGGACCGCCGGCCACATCCTCGACTGGCTGGCCAGGACGACTGATGCCCCCACACCGCCGGGGCCGTGAACCGTGGAACAGCTGAGCGGACTGGACGGTGCGTTCCTGGCGATGGAGACCCGCACGGTGTTCGGACACGTTGGCAGCGTCTGCATCGTGGACGCGGGGGTTGTCGCAGGCGCCGAGTCAGGGCTGACCCTCGAGCACCTGACCCGGGTCATCGGGTCACGGTTGTCACTGGTGCCGCTCTTTCGCCGCCGGCTGATCACGGTGCCGTTCGGGCTCGACCATCCGTACTGGATCCAGGACCCGGGTTTCGAGATCGCGTTCCATGTACGCGAGCTCGCGCTGCCCGCGCCGGGCAACGACGGGCAGCTGGCCGAACAGGTGGCGAGACTGCATGCGCGGCCGCTGGACCGCGGCCGTCCGCTGTGGGAGGTCTACCTCATCAGCGGGCTGAGCGGGGGCCGCGCGGCGATCTACTCCAAGATTCATCACGCCGCGATCGACGGCCTCTCGGGAGGAGACATCCTCGCGGCCCTGCTCGATGTGTCCCCGCAGGGTCCTGAGCTGCCGGCAGTCGAGGTATTCGAGGGTGAGCGACCGCCGGACTCCACCTGGTTGCTGGCCCGAGGTGCCGTCGCCCTGGCCCGTCAGCCGATGCAGGCTGTCCGTGTTGCCACCCACCTCGCGCGCTCGGTTCCGGTCATTGCCAATGCTATTGGCCCCTCACTCGCACAGCGCCGGGCCGGGAAGGACAGCGGAGACCTGCTGTCCCAGACCGGTCTGCTGGCCCCGGTAACCCCATTCAACGCGCCGGTGTCCCAGCACCGAAGGTGGGCCTTCGCCAGCTTGCCGCTGACTGAGGTGAAGAGGCTGCGGGGGGTTCACGACATACCGGGGTTGACCGTCAACGACGTCGTCATGACCTTGTGTGCTGGGGCGTTGCGCCGGTGGCTGCAGCTCCACGATGCGCTACCGGTCGTGCCGCTCGTGGCGGCCGTTCCGGTCTCGGTACGGACCAGGGGCCAGAAGGGCACCTACGGCAACCGGGTGTCGATGATGCTGTCCGCCCTGCCGACCAATCTTGGCGACCCGGGGGATCGGCTCGCCGCGATGCACGAGTCCATGCGGGCAGCCAAGGACCAGCACGACGCCATCCCGGCCAGCCTGCTCGCCGACGTCAGCCAGTTCGCCATGCCGGTGCTGGCCAACCAGGCCTGGCGGCTGTCCGCCCGGTTGCGGTTGCTGGAACGCGTGAGCCCGTTCAACCTCATCGTCTCCAACGTTCCTGGCCCAAGGGTGCCCTTGTATCTCGCTGGCGCGGAGCTGTTGGCGTACTACCCGGTGTCGGCAGTCGTTGACGGCCAGGGGCTCAACATCACGGTGATGAGCTATCGCGACACCTTGTTCTTCGGGCTGATCGCCTGCCGCGACCTGGTGCCGGACCTCGATGTCATGGCCGGTTACCTGCGCGACGAGCTCGACGCGCTGACTTGAGCAGCCGCTTCCCCGAAGTAGCCCCGTCTTCGGGTCGCGACGTGGATAGATTGTCCTCACGCCGATCCGCACCGCATCACGCCCATCGAATTCCCTAACCAAAGGCTGACTTGGATGAGCCCGCTCCACGAACATGCCACCGACACCGTCAGCTGGGGCCTTCAGGTGGCCGCCGCCTGGGCGCTGCGCTTCCTCCTCGTGGTGGCGGCCCTGGTCGTGCTGCTCAACCTGCTCAACTCGGTCAGCCTGGTCACCATCACCGTGATCGTCGCGGTCATGATCTGCGCACTCCTCCAGCCGGGCGTCGAGCTGCTGATGCGCCATCGGGTACCCCGGATCCCGGCGGCGCTCCTGGTGTTCGTGCTCGGTATGTCCACGCTGGTCGGTGCCGCCTGGTTCGTCGTTCAGCAGGTCTCTGCGAGCTCCTCCGAGCTGGGGGCCCAGCTGTTGGACGCCGTGGCGACGATCCGTAACTGGCTGGTGACGGGTCCGCCGAAGATGTCAGAGCACCAGGTGCAACAGCTGATCGACGATCTGACGAAAACCATCACCGCGAACCGCGCCGGCCTGGCTCAGGGTGTCTTCGCCACCGCCAACAGCGCGCTTGTCGTCGTCGGCGGGGCGGTCTTCTGCCTGTTCGCGACCCTGTTCCTGCTGACCGATGACGGAGGCATCTGGCGCTGGGTCGTTCGGCTCTTCCCTTACGAGGCCCGGACCAAGGTGGCCCACGCCGGCAACGTGGCCTGGCAGACGCTGATCGCCTACATGCGCAGCACCGTCCTGCTGGCCTTGATCAACGCGCTCACCATGGTCGTGGTCATGCTCATTGCCGGTATGCCGTTGGTCGTGCCTCTGGGAGTGCTGCTGTTCCTGGGCTCGATGATCCCGCTCATCGGCATGCTCGTCGCCGGAGTGGTGGTCGTCCTCGTGGCGTTGGTGACCAAGAGCCTGGTGATGGCGCTGGTCATGGCGCTCGCTCTGGTTCTCACCATCCAGCTCGAGGGCAACCTGCTCAACCCCTTCATCCTCGGCAAGGCGGTGCAGATCCATCCGCTCGGCATCCTCATGGGGGTCACGGCGGGCACCATCCTGGGCGGGATCTTCGGTGCGTTCATCGCGGTGCCGTTGGTCGCCGTCCTGAACAACGTGGCCAACGATGTTCACGACAGGGCGCCCGGAGACCCGGTGCCGGAACCCTTGCCGAGACCGTTGCCGGACGGCGCCTCCTAGCAGACCCCAACTTGTCGAACGACCTTTGTTTGCAACAGATTTAATCTCTTAGACCCTTGCATTCACCTGCCCTGTCCCGTATGATTAGGACACCAGTTCGACAGACATATGGGGTGATGACGTGACGGCAGCCGGCGAGGTGAAGGGGCAGCTGACCTCCCCTGCCGCCGTGCCTTCGTCCGCGCACCCTTCGGGACTGCGCGCGGTTCCCGATTCCGAGATGCCAGAGCCGGTGTGCGATGCATGGGCGCTGTTGCTGCGGGCTGCCGGTGGCGAGGGGGTGGACTATCTGGACGGCGACGAGGCCCTGTCGGTGGTTGAGGCTGCCGAGGTGCTCAAGGCGTGGGTGGAGTCGGTGTCCCTGGCCGCGACCGCGCAGCTGGTCTACAGGGTCGAGGCCGACGTTGTGACCTGCCCTTCGGACGTGCGCCCCTCCTCGGAGGTCTTCGCCGCCATGGCCATGGACGCCCGGCGCGCCGCCGCCTCCGAGATCGAGGCGGCCACCGGTCTGGGCATCCTTGAGTGCCAGGCCCGGGTCGGGTTCGCTGACCACGCCAGCCACGAGCGCACCCACGTGCTGCGAGCCGGGCTACGTGCCGGATCACTGTCCTGGGCTCGGGCTCGCACCCTGTGGGCGGAGACCAGACACTGCGACCCGCAGACCGCCGATGCGATCGCGAGCCGGGTGCTGACCTCTCGTCCGGACGGTGCCCCGCTCTCCGGCGCGCAGGTGCGCCGGCGGCTGGCCCGCCAGCTGGTTCTGGCCGACGTGGACTGTCCGCGCCGCCGACGGGCCGACGCCCTATCCAGGCGGGGCACCACCTGCACGGTCTTCGACGACGGTACGGGCGCGCTGACCTTGACCGGGGCCACCGAGCGGGTCACTGCCGCCGCGGCCCGCATCGACGCCCTTGCCCGTGCCTTCGCCGGCAAGGGTCTACGCAAGGGCTCCACCACAGGACCGATCCAGCTGCAACGGACCTTGGCGAGCCTGCGCTCGGACGTGGCGCTGGACCTGCTCCTCTACGGCTGGCCCGAGGCCACCAACACGCACTCGCCGGACACCGCCCTGGGCACAACCGCCGTCGGCACCACCGCCCTCGGCACAACCGTCCCAGGCACAACCGCACCCGGCGCCAAAGGCAGGGGCAGCACGGGGACTAACACCTCTGGGACGGGCACCTCTGGGACGGGCA